>Ga0209148_1000059_pt1 | contig 350224 bp, 343 predicted proteins | sample AraplaCol_mMF_r2_2_FD_184288 | JGI IMG/M metagenome (GOLD analysis project Ga0209148, IMG submission 184288) | Arabidopsis root microbial communities from North Carolina, USA - plate scrape CL_Col_mMF_r2 (SPAdes) (version 2) | ecosystem: Host-associated > Plants > Roots > Endosphere | place... | reverse complement strand
CCAGCACCTTGATGCACTGGACGCGCTTCGCACCCGAATTGTCTGCAACGTCCAGGGTGGACTGCATCTGAATCATGGTGTCAGTCCTTCCTTACGCTGCGGCGGTCTCGGCACCGACGGTGCCGATAACCTTCCACGTCTTCAGCTTGGAGATCGGCGCGCATTCCTCGATGCGGACGGTCTGCCCTTCCTTGAACGTGTTGCCCTCGTCATGGGCATGATACTTCTTCGAACGCTTGATGATCTTGCCGTAGAGCGCGTGCTTCACGCGACGCTCCACCAGCACAACCACCGTCTTGTCGGTCTTGTCGGACACCACAGTGCCCGTCAGCACGCGCTTCGGCATCGTGTGGCTCCTTACTTGGCCGCAGCCGCGCGAGCGGTCTGCAGGGTCTTGATCTGGGCGATCGTGCGGCGCACCTCACGAACCCGGCTCGGCTTTTCGAGCTGGTTGGTCGCAGCCTGAAAGCGCAGGTTGAATTGCTCGCGCTTCAGCTCGCCGAGCTGGGTCGAAAGCTGGTCGTCAGTCGCGACCTTGAGATCTGCAATCTTCGCCATGTTATTCGGCCTCGTGCACGGACTCGCCCAGGCGGGCGACGACCTTGGTCTTGATCGGCAGCTTTTCCATCGCGCGCTCGAAAGCGACGCGGGCGAGCGGGCCGGGAACACCGTCGAGCTCGAACAGGATACGGCCGGGCTTGACGCGGGCGACCCAGAATTCGGGCGCACCCTTACCGGAGCCCATGCGGACTTCGGCAGGCTTCGACGACACCGGAATGTCCGGGAAGATGCGGATCCACAAACGCCCCTGGCGCTTGATGTGACGCGTGATCGCGCGGCGGGCCGCCTCGATCTGGCGTGCGGTGATACGATCCGGCTCCATGGCCTTGAGGCCGAACGCGCCGAAATTGAGCGCGGTCCCACCCTTGGCGTCGCCATGGATGCGGCCCTTATGGGCCTTACGGAACTTAGTGCGCTTCGGTTGCAGCATGTCTAATTAACCTTCTGACACCGTGACGACGGCCGATCAGGCTACTGACTGGGAAGACCCAATCAGCGCGCCGGACGGACCCCCGAGGTCTGAGCTTCCATCATGAGGCGGTCCTGCGCGAGCGGGTCGTGGCCGAGGATCTCACCCTTGAAGATCCAGACCTTGACGCCGCAAACGCCATAGGCGGTGTGCGCCTCGGCCTCGGCATAATCGACGTTCGCACGCAGAGTGTGCAGCGGCACGCGACCCTCGCGGTACCATTCGGTACGCGCGATTTCCGCGCCGCCCAGACGGCCGGCGCAGGTGATGCGGATGCCTTCGGCACCGAGACGCAGCGCCGACTGCACCGCGCGCTTCATCGCGCGGCGGAAGGCGATACGGCGCTCGAGCTGGTCGGCAACGCCCTGGGCGACGAGCTTCGCGTCGATTTCCGGCTTGCGGATTTCGACGATGTTGAGGCTCACGTCCGAACCGGTCATCGCGCCAAGCGTCTTGCGCAGCTTCTCGATGTCCGCGCCCTTCTTGCCGATGATCACGCCAGGGCGTGCGGCATAGATGGAAATGCGGGCAAGCTTCGCCGGACGCTCGATGACGACCTTCGAGATCGCAGCCTGCGGATGCGTCTTGAAGATGTACTGGCGGATCTTCAGATCCTCGAGCAGCAGACGGCTGTAATCAGCACCGTCGGCGTACCAGCGGCTGTCCCAGGTGCGGTTGATCTGCAACCGCATGCCAATCGGGTTGGATTTCTGACCCATTATGCTTCTTCCTGCTCGCGGACGACCACGCGAAGGCGGCTGAACGGCTTGACGATGCGGGCGCTGCGGCCGCGGGCGCGGGTCGCAAAGCGCTTCATCACGAGGCCCTTGCCGACCGAAGCTTCCTTCACGATCAGCGCATCCACGTCGAGATTGTGGTTGTTCTCGGCGTTTGCGATCGCGGAAGCCAGGCACTTGCGAACGTCAACCGCCATCGCCTTCTTCGAGAAAGCGAGGATGTTGAGCGCGTCGCCGGCCTTCTTGCCGCGGATCAGGCCCGCGACCAGGTTCAGCTTCTGCGGGCTACCGCGGACCGAGGTGGCGACGGCAAGGGCTTCCTTGTCGCCCACCTTGCGGGGGGATGCTGGCTTGCTCATCAGCGCTTGCCCTTCTTATCGGCGGCGTGACCCGGGAAGAAGCGCGTGGGCGCAAATTCGCCGAGCTTCATGCCGACCATATCTTCGTTGACCGACACCGGCACGAACTTGCGGCCGTTGTAGACGTTGAAGGTCAGGCCGACGAACTGCGGCAGGATGGTCGAACGACGCGACCAGGTCTTGATCGCGCCACGGGCGCCACCATCCTGCGCGGATTCGGCCTTCTTGAGCAGGCTCAGTTCGACGAACGGGCCTTTCCAGACAGAGCGAGCCATTACTTCTTCCTCGCGTGACGCGAACGGATGATCATCTTATCCGTCGACTTGTTCTTACGGGTACGGTGACCCTTGGTCGGCTTGCCCCACGGAGTGACCGGGTGACGGCCGCCCGAGGTACGGCCTTCGCCACCGCCGTGCGGATGGTCGACCGGGTTCTTGGCGACGCCGCGGCTGAGCGGACGATAACCGAGCCAGCGGTTGCGGCCGGCCTTCGCCAGATTCTGGTTGGCGTTGTCGGGGTTCGACACCGCGCCCACCGTGCACATGCAATCGGAGCGGATGTAGCGCTGCTCGCCCGAATTCAGGCGGACCATCACCATCCCGCGATCACGGCCGACGATCTGCACATAGGTGCCCGCCGCACGCGCGATCTGACCGCCCTTGCCGGGCTTCATCTCGACATTGTGGACGATCGTGCCGACCGGAGCCTGGCCGATCTCCATCGCATTGCCCGGCTTCACGTCGGTCTTCTTCGCCGCGAGGACCGTGTCGCCGACGGCGAGGCGCTGCGGTGCGATGATGTAGGCGACTTCGCCGTCCTCATACTTCACCAGCGCGATGAACGCCGAACGGTTGGGATCATATTCGACCCGCTCGACGGTCGCGGGCTGGTCCCACTTCCGGCGCTTGAAGTCGATGAAGCGATACTTCTGCTTGTGACCGCCGCCGATGCCGCGCGCGGTGGCGTGGCCCATATTGTTGCGGCCGCCCGACTTGGTCAGGCCGACAGTCAGTGCCTTGACCGGCTTGCCCTTGTACAGGTTGGTGCGGTCGATCAGGATCAGACCGCGGCGAGCCGGGCTCGTCGGATTGTAATTCTTGAGCGCCATCGCCTCAGATCCCCGTCGTAATGTCGATCGACTGGCCTTCGGCCAGCGTCACGACCGCCTTCTTGGCATCCGTGCGCTTGTAGGCCTCGCCCTTCCAGCGCTTGGTCTTGCCCTTGGTGATCATCGTGTTGACGCCGGTCACGGTGACGTTGAACAACGCCTCCACCGCCGCCTTGATCTCCGGCTTGGTCGCGTCGTTCGCCACCTTGAAGACGACCGCATTATGCTCGGAGAGCAAGGTCGACTTCTCGGTGATGTGGGGCGCGAGCACCACGTCGTAATGGCGGTTGTCCACCGCCGTTTTGGCCGGCTTCTTAGCCATTGAAACGCGCCTCCAGCTTTTCGACGGCGGCGCGCGTCAGCACCAGCGTGTCATGATTGAGGATGTCGTAGACGTTGGCGCCGACCGCCGGCATCAGGTTCACGCCGCGCAGGTTGCCCGACGCGTTCGCGAAGCTGACGTTGATGGCATCGCCGTCGATCACCAGCGCCTTGTTGCCGAAGCCGAGCTTCGCAAGCTGTTCCGCCAGCGTCTTGGTCTTGCCTTCGGCGACGTCGAGGCCGTTCAGCACGACCAGGCTGCCGTTCTTGGCCTTCGCCGAGAGCGCCATCTTGAGGCCGAGCGCGCGGATCTTCTTGTTCAGCGACGGATTGAAATCGCGAACGCGCGCACCGTGCGCCTTGCCGCCGCCGATGAAGATCGGCGCGGCACGATCGCCGTGACGAGCGGTACCGCCGCCCTTCTGGTTGCCCAGGCGCTTGCCGGTACGCGCGACATCCGAACGCTCGCGGGTGCCGCGGGCGGTGCCGCGACGCTTCTCGAGCTGCCAGGTGACGACACGGTGCAGGATGTCCGCACGCGGCTCGACCCCGAAGATCGCGTCGTTGAGCTCGATATCACCCTTGGCGTTCGAGCCGTCGAGGTTCTTGACCTGAACCTTCATGATCAGCCCTCCTGGCCTTCGGTGGCTTCCGGAGCCGCGGGCACTTCGGCCGGCGTCTCGGCGGGAGCCGCATTGTTGCTGTTGGCGGCGGCCTTCAGGCCGGCCGGACGGGGCGCGTCCTTGTGCGCCGGAACCTTGACCGCGTCCTTGACGAATAGCCAGCCACCCTTCGAGCCCGGGACCGAGCCACGGACGAAGATGAGGCCACGCTCGACGTCGGTACCGACGATTTCGAGATTCTGCTGGGTGCGGTTCTTGTCACCCATATGACCCGCCATCTTCTTGTTCTTGAAGACCTTGCCCGGATCCTGGCGCTGACCGGTCGAACCGAGCGAGCGGTGCGAAACCGAAACACCGTGGGTGGCGCGCAGACCGCCGAAGCCCCAGCGCTTCATACCGCCCTGGAAGCCCTTGCCCTGGGTGCGACCCTGGATGTCGACCATCTGGCCGGGGACGAAGTGATCGGCCGAGATTTCCGCGCCGACGTCGAGGAGATTATCCTCGGTCACGCGGAATTCGTGGACGATCGCCTTGGGCTCGACTTCGGCCTTGCCGAACTGGCCACGCTGCGGCTTGGCGACATTCTTCGCCTTCGCCACGCCCGCGCCGAGCTGCACCGCGACATAACCGTCACGAGCCTCTTCCTTGCGCGCGATAACCTGGAGCCCCTCGAGCTGCAGGACCGTGACAGGCACATGGCGCCCATCGTCCTTGAACAGCCGGGTCATCCCCATCTTCTTCGCGATCACGCCAGTGCGCATGATCTGTTCCTTCCCAAACAGAGGCTCGCCGAATTGTGCGGAGAGCTTGCCAACGAAAAAGGCTTCGATGACTCGAAGCCCCAGCCCAATGAAACTGCATGCCCCCGCCAGGGCCAATGATCCGCTCGAGAGCGAATAGCGGGGACGCAGGCGCCGGCAAAGCCGACCGGTATCCCTCGAATTTCGTGTTCCCCGGCGAAAGCCGGGGTCCAGTCCAGCGCTTATGCTGGACCCCGGCTTTCGCCGGGGAACGGTCTAAAGACCGAATCTCGTGTCGAGAGCCGCGCTCCTACGCGAGTTTGATCTCAACATCAACACCCGCGGCGAGGTCGAGCTTCATTAGCGCGTCGACGGTCTGCGGGGTCGGCTGCACGATGTCCAGAAGGCGCTTGTAGGTGCGCACCTCGAACTGCTCGCGCGACTTCTTGTCGATGTGGGGACCACGGTTGACCGTGAACTTCTCGATGCGCGTCGGCAACGGAATGGGACCACGGGTCAGGGCGCCAGTGCGGCGCGCGGTGTCGGCGATCTCGCCGGTTGCCTGATCGAGCACGCGATGATCGAACGCCTTCAGGCGAATGCGGATGTTGCTGTCCATGGTTCCTACCGATGCGAAAGAGCCTGATGGGTGGGACGTCCTTCGTCCCGCCCGTCATCCCAGCGAAAGCTGGGATCTCGTGAGGCAAGCTGCTCGCTCCACCTCCTGAGGCTCCAGCTTTCGCTGGGGCGACGGCGGCCGGGAACGACCACCTCTCATTAAAAGCAAACCGGCCGACCCCCGAAGGAATCGACCGGTTTGTACGAAGTATCTTATATTACGCGGTGATCGAGCTGACAACCCCGGCGCCGACGGTACGACCGCCTTCGCGGATCGAGAAGCGCAGGCCCTGCTCCATCGCGATCGGCGCGATGAGCTTGACGCCCAGCTTCACATTGTCGCCCGGCATGACCATTTCGGTGCCCTCGGGAAGGACAACCTCGCCGGTCACGTCGGTCGTGCGGAAGTAGAATTGCGGGCGGTAGTTGGCGAAGAACGGCGTGTGACGGCCACCCTCTTCCTTCGACAGCACGTAAACTTCCGACTCGAACTGCGTGTGCGGCTTGATCGAGCCCGGCTTGCAGAGAACCTGGCCACGCTCGACGTCTTCACGGCCAACGCCGCGGAGCAGCGCGCCGATATTGTCGCCCGCCTGGCCGCTGTCGAGCAGCTTGCGGAACATCTCGACGCCGGTGACGACGGTCTTCTTGGTATCGCTGAGGCCGACGATTTCGACTTCCTCGCCCACCTTGACGACGCCGGTCTCGACGCGGCCGGTGACGACGGTGCCGCGGCCCGAGATCGAGAACACGTCTTCGATCGGCATCAGGAACGGCTTGTCGAGCGGCCGGTCGGGCTGCGGAATGAAGGTGTCGACCGCTTCCATCAGCTTGAGCACGGCGTCATGGCCGATCTCCGGCTTGGTGCCGTTGAGCGCGCATACCGCCGAACCAGCGATGACGGGGATGTTGTCGCCGTCGAAATCGTAGGACGAGAGCAGCTCGCGAATCTCGAGCTCGACGAGCTCGAGGATCTCGGCGTCGTCGACCAGATCGACCTTGTTCATGAACACGACCAGCTGCGGCACGCCAACCTGGCGAGCGAGAAGGATATGCTCGCGCGTCTGCGGCATCGGACCGTCGGTCGCGGAGACGACGAGGATGCCGCCGTCCATCTGCGCGGCGCCGGTGATCATGTTCTTCACATAATCGGCGTGGCCCGGGCAATCGACGTGCGCATAGTGACGGGCAAGCGTTTCATACTCGACGTGCGCGGTCGAGATGGTGATGCCGCGCTCGCGCTCTTCCGGAGCCTTGTCGATGTTCGCATAGTCGACGAAGGTGGCGCCGCCGGTTTCGGCGAGAACCTTGGTGATGGCGGCCGTGAGCGACGTCTTGCCATGGTCGACGTGGCCAATGGTGCCGATATTGCAGTGCGGCTTCGTCCGCTCAAATTTAGCCTTAGCCATTTTTTCCTACCTTGCTTCGATAATGTTGGGAGATAGGGACACGCCCCGCTCGCGGAGCGCGCCCATAGCAGCTTTTTCGGCTTATGCCAGCTTCGCCTTCACTTCGTCGGCGACGTTGGCGGGCACTTCCTCATAGTGGCTGAACTGCATCGTGTACTGCGCGCGGCCCTGGGTGAAGGACCGGAGCTGGTTCACATAGCCGAACATGTTCGCCAGCGGGACCATCGCCTCGACCACCTGCGCGTTGCCGCGGCTGTCGGTGCCCTGGATCTGGCCACGGCGGCTGTTGAGGTCGCCGATCACGTCGCCCAGATAATCTTCAGGCGTCACGACCTCGACCTTCATGATCGGCTCGAGGATCTTGATGCCGGCCTTCTGCGCACCCTCACGCATCGCGCCGCGGCCCGTGATTTCGAACGCCAGCGCCGAGGAGTCGACGTCGTGATACTTGCCGTCGATCAGGTGGATTTCGAGGTCCACGATCGGGAAGCCGATGAGCGCGCCGCTCGCGGCGGTCTCGCGCATGCCCTTCTCGACCGAGGGGATATATTCGCGCGGGATGTTGCCGCCCTTGACCTCGTCGACGAAGACGAAGCCCGAACCGCGCTCGCCCGGCTTCAGCTGCACCTTCACTTCGCCGAACTGGCCCGAGCCGCCCGACTGCTTCTTGTGCGTGTAGGTCAGCTCGACCGGCTTCGCGAGATATTCGCGATAGGCCACCTGCGGCGCGCCGACGTTTGCCTCGACCTTGAACTCGCGCTTCATGCGGTCGACGAGGATCTCGAGGTGGAGCTCGCCCATTCCCTTGATGATCGTCTGGCCCGATTCGTGATCGGTCGAGACGCGGAACGAAGGATCCTCGGCGGCCAGGCGGTTGAGCGCGATGCCCATCTTTTCCTGGTCGGCCTTGGTCTTCGGCTCCACCGACAATTCGATGACCGGATCCGGGAACTCCATGCGCTCCAGGATGATCGGTGCGTTCTTGGCGCACAGCGTGTCGCCGGTGGTGGTCTCCTTGAGACCGGCCAGCGCGACGATGTCGCCAGCGAACGCTTCATCAATGTCTTCACGGCTGTTGGCATGCATCAGCAGCATGCGGCCGATCTTCTCGTCCTTGTCCTTGACCGAGTTGAGATAGGTGCCCTTGGCCAGCCGGCCCGAATAGATGCGCGCGAACGTGAGCGAGCCCACAAACGGATCGTTCATGATCTTGAACGCGAGCGCCGAGGTCGGCGCCGCATCGTCGGCCGGGCGCGTATCCGGCGTCGCGCCGTCGAGCTTGAGGCCCTGGACCGGCGGAATGTCGAGCGGGCTCGGCAGATAGTCGATGACCGCGTCGAGCAGGGGCTGCACGCCCTTGTTCTTGAAGGCCGAGCCGCACAGCACGGGCACGAACGAGAAGTTGAGCGTGCCCTTGCGGATCAGCTTCTTCAGCGTGGCGGCGTCGGGCTCGTTGCCCTCCAGATACGCCTCCATGATCTCGTCGTCCTGCTCGACCGCCATCTCGATCATTTCGGAGCGCGCGGTCGCGGCTTCCTCGGCCATGTCGGCCGGGATGTCCTGATATTCGAACTTGGCGCCGAGCGACTCTTCGAGCCAGATGATCGCGCGGTTATTGACGAGGTCGATCAGCCCCTTGAACTGGCCCTCGAGGCCGATCGGGCGATAGAGAACCATCGGACGCGCGCCGAGGCGGTCCTTGATCATCTCCACGCACATGTTGAAGTTCGCGCCCGTGCGGTCGAGCTTGTTGACGAAGCACATGCGCGGCACGTGATACTTCTCGGCCTGGCGCCACACGGTTTCGGACTGCGGCTCGACGCCGGCAACGCCGTCGAAGCAGGCGACCGCGCCGTCAAGCACGCGCAGCGAACGCTCGACTTCGATCGTGAAGTCGACGTGGCCGGGCGTGTCGATGATGTTGATGCGGTGGTCGGGGCCTTCGCCGTCCTCGCCCTTCCAGAAACAGGTCGTCGCGGCCGACGTGATCGTGATGCCGCGCTCTTGCTCCTGCTCCATCCAGTCCATGGTCGCGGTGCCCTCATGGACCTCGCCGATCTTGTAGGACTTGCCGGTATAATAGAGGATGCGCTCGGTCGTCGTCGTCTTGCCGGCGTCGATGTGCGCCATGATGCCGATGTTGCGATAGCGCTCGAGCGGATGGCTGCGGGCCATGATCATTCACTCCTGTGCCGACATATGCGGCGGTCGAAACGGTGAGGACTAATTCAATCCCGTCCGGGGCTGAGCCCTGCCCTCTTCCTGAGAAGAGTTACAACCCGTCGACAAAAGTCAGGGCGAACGGCAATTTGGGGACGAGGACCGAAATCCTCATCCCCATATAGGTATCGTAATTACCAGCGGTAGTGGCTGAAGGCGCGGTTCGCTTCCGCCATGCGGTGCGTGTCTTCGCGCTTCTTGACCGCGTTGCCGCGATTGTTCGCCGCATCCATCAGCTCGCCCGAGAGACGGGCGGCCATGGTGTGCTCCGAACGGGCACGGGCGGCCGAGATCAGCCAGCGGATCGCCAGAGCCTGCGAACGCTCCGGGCGCACCTCGACCGGGACCTGGTAGGTCGCACCGCCGACGCGGCGGCTGCGGACCTCGATGCCCGGACGGACATTGTTGAGCGCATCATGGAACACGCCGAGCGGCTCGCGCTTGGCGCGCGTCTCGACGGTTTCGAGCGCGCCATAGACGATGCTCTCGGCGACGGACTTCTTACCGTCGAGCATGACGCTGTTCATGAACTTGCTGAGCACGACATCCCCGAACTTCGGATCGGGCAGGATTTCGCGCTTTTCGGGACGACGACGACGAGCCATCTTGTTTCTTCCTTACAAACTTCAGCCAGGTGATCGGACAGCCCCCAGACAATCTTATGTCAGCGGGGCCGATCGGCTTACTTCGGACGCTTGGCGCCGTACTTGGAGCGGGATTGCTTGCGGTTCTTCACGCCCTGCGTGTCGAGCACGCCGCGCAGCACATGGTAACGCACGCCGGGAAGGTCGCGCACACGGCCGCCACGGATCAGGACCACCGAGTGCTCCTGCAGGTTGTGGCCCTCGCCGGGAATGTAGCTGATCACTTCGCGCTGGTTGGTCAGGCGGACCTTGGCCACCTTGCGCAGCGCCGAGTTCGGCTTCTTCGGGGTCGTGGTGTAGACGCGCGTGCAAACGCCGCGCTTCTGCGGGTTCTTTTCCATCGCAGGCACCTTGGACTTGGCGATCTGCGGTTCGCGACCCTTGCGGATCAGCTGGTTAATCGTCGGCATGAAGCCCTTCACCTTTCACAGGGTTACTTTACCGGGCCCAGTTTCCGCGAAATGCGAAACGGCCCAGGTGACTTGCGCCTCCCGGGGCCTGCCAGACATCGGCAATGTTCAGTGCACCCGCACCGGCCTTCGACCGGCCCGCGAGCGAGCGGCCCTATAGCTAGGGAGTCGCCGAGCGTCAACGGGAGTCCGACGATGGTTCGGTCCGTCGCATAGATTCTTCGTTGCACCGCAGCAACGGACGGAAACAGCCAGCCAGATGCGTTGGTTCATCGCCGGTCCAGCGTCGGGCACAAAGGCGAGGTGGAATGTACCAGACTCCATTCGACAAAATGGACCGCGAGCCTGTCGACGCGACAGCGGAACGCCCCGCCCCGACCTTATCGGCCACGCCGACTCCCGATGCGATCTGGCCATCCTCGCGGCCTCATCGCGGACTAAGGGGTACGCTCGCTGAGCGGTGGCTGTTCGTCGGACTATGCCTGGTCGTGATCGCCGCGCTCGCGATGCAATTCGCGGTTCCGATCGCTTCGCTGACGCGGCGAATCTCCATGAACAACAATGAAGGCTGGAATGCTTATTGGAGCACACGGGTGCTGGCGGGGCTTCCGCTCTACACGGACCCGTCCTCGCCGATCAGCAACAATTATCCGCCTTTATCCTTTTACATCGTCGGACTGCTGGGCCGCGCAATAGGCGACACAATCCTCGCCGGACGCCTGCTGTGCCTTTCCGCTTTGATCGCGGTGGCATTCATGATCGAGCGGGTCGTTGGATGGTTTGGAGGGGCTCGCCAATGGTCCATCGCCGCGGCAGGAATCTTCCTGCTCCTCATCGCCGCCGTCGCTCCGCGCTATTTGGCCGCCGACGATCCGCAATGGCTGGCCGAGGCGTTGATGACCGGGAGCCTGCTGCTGCTGATCGGGCGCATGCCGTCGATGCCCGATGACAGGCGGATCGTGGCAGCCTGCCTGCTGATGGTGCTGAGCGGCCTGATCAAGCACAACCAAATCGCACTGCCGATCGCGACGACTCTGTGGCTCGCCTGGTATGACCGGCACGGCCTGACGATATGGCTGGCAACGGCGGCGGTAGCCGGGGGCATCGCGGTCGCTGCGCTCGCCTTTCTCTACGGTCCCGCCGTTTTCGGAGAGGTGCTGCGCCACCAGCGGCTGATCAACCCCGCCTTGATCGGCGACGCGCTCCACTCGCTGGGCTTCCAACTGCCCGAGCTGCTCGTCGCGCTCGCCCTGGCCTGGCGCCGTCCGCGCGACCCGCGCATCACTTTGCTTCTGCTGTTCGCGCCGCTCGCCATCGCGATCGGCATCGGCGAACGAATGGGAACCGGCGTGTCGCAGAACGCCCATTTCGACAGCGCCATCGCACTCACCATCCTCGCCGGAATCGCTCTGTCGCGCGGCGTCGCCGGGCTTCGACAAATCTCGCTACGGCTCGCCGCTTTCGCGGTGATGATCGCGCCGATGACGGTCAAGGCCGCGCACCATGCACCCGCCAATCTCGCCCAATTGGCGGCGATCGACCGGACCGACGCGCAGTGGCGCAACGCGATCGCCTTTCTCGCCGCGCAGACAGGTCCCGTCGCCTGCGAACGAACCGCGCTCTGCTATTGGTCGGGAAAACCTTATGCGCTGGATGTGTTCAATTATGGGCAAAAGCTGCATTTCGGGCACGACCCGATCGGGCTACGCGAACGCCTGGCCGGCCGCGAGTTCGCGGCGCTGGTCGAGGTACGAAGCGCGCGCGACGGCGAAGACGACGCCCATCTGCCCGCGGACTTCCGTAAACTGATTGCCGCCAATTACCGCGTGGACCGCATCCTGTCCGACCAGGTCTACATCCTGGTTCCCAGGACCAGCTAAGGATCGGCAATATTCAGCCCGCCTTCGGCTTGATGTAGACGCTCGCAATCTGCGGCCAATCGCTGCGCAATTGCGCCTCGGTCTCTGCGATCAGGCGCTCGATCGCGCCGACCGCGATCGGGTCCTCGAAATCGACGCTTGCCGCGACGAACACCTTGCGCGGCGCGAAGTGGATCGTGACCACCTCCTGCACGCCTGTGACCTCGGCGCGCGCGACGAAGGCGGCGCGGATCGCGTCGGCCAGCGCCGGATCGGCGCGTTCCCCGATCAGCAGCCCCTTCGATTCGCGTGCAAGCATGAAAGCGACCCCCGCCAGCGCCACGCCGATCACGATCGAGGCGGTGCCATCCCAGACCGGGTTCAGCGTCCAGTGCGCAAGGAACACGCCCGTCGCCGCGACGACCAGGCCGAACATGGCGGCGCTATCCTCGAACAGGACGATGAAGGTGCTCGGGTCCTTCGAACGGCGCACCGCCTTCCACCAGCCAAGCTCGCCTTGGGTGCGGCGGAACTCGCGCACCGCGGTCAGCCAGGACGCGCCCTCGAGCAGAAACGAGATGCCGAGCACGACATAGGCGATCGTCGCATCCTCGATCGCGGCGGGATGCCGGATATGCGCGATGCCCTCGTAGATCGAAAGGCCGGCGCCGGTCGCGAAGATCAGGATCGCGACCACGAAGCTCCAGAAATAGAGCTCGCGGCCATAGCCAAGCGGATGAATATCATCTGCCGGCCGGTTCGACGCACGCTCGCCATAAAGCAGCAAAAGCTGGTTGGTCGAATCCACCACCGAGTGGAAGCCCTCGGTCAGCATCGCCGAGGAGCCGGTGAACGCCGCCGCCACGAACTTGGCGACGGCGATACCGAGATTGGCGCCGAGCGCGGCGAAGAGGACCAGCTTGCTGCCGCTCTCCGCCATGCCGCTTATCGCGCCGGCGCCGTGACGACCTGCCCGCCCTTCAGCACCCATGAGGGATGCTGGAGCAGCCGCACATCCTTGGTCGGATCGCCCGCGACCGCGACGATATCGCCATAATGGCCGGGCGTGAGCTGGCCGACATCGTCGGCGCGGTTGAGCGCGATCGCGGCGTCGCTGGTGGCGGCGCGGATCGCCTCGACCGGCGTCATGCCCCATTCCACCATCGTGGCGAACTGGCGTGCATTGTCCCCGTGCGGGTAGACGCCCGCATCGGTGCCGAACAGCATCTTCACGCCCGCGGCATGCGCCGCGCGGAAGGTTTCGCGCTGCTTGCGGCCGATCATCTTTTCCTTGGCGAGGCTTTCGGCGAACACGCCGTTCTTCGCCCCTTCCGCCATGATGTAATCGTCATTGTAGATGTCCATGTCGAACCAGGCGCCATGCGCCTTGGCGAGCTTGAACGATTCCGCATCGGCAAGGCTGGCATGTTCGACCGTATCCACGCCCGCCCGCAACGCGTCGTTGATGCCTTCGGTGCCGTGGGCATGGACCGCGACGCGCAGGCCGAGCATGTGCGCCTCGTCGACGATCGCCTTGATCTCGTCATAGGATAATTGCTGCGCGCCGACCGAATCCGTTTTGGAGAGCACGCCGCCCGTCATGCAGACCTTGATCACCTCCGCGCCATATTTGCGCAGGGTCCGGACGAGACCGCGGAACTGCTCCGGGCTGTTGGCGATCTGGGGCGATGGCACCGTCACCGAAGGCGGGAATTCAGTGGCGTCGCAATGGCCGCCGGTCACGCCGATCGCATAGGTTGCGGGCACGATCCGCGGACCTTCGACATAGCCGTGATCAATGCCCTGCTTGAGCGCGACATCGTCATAATTGTCCGAACCAACCATCCGGACCGTGGTGAAACCGGCCTCGACCGTCTTCTTCGCGTTGGCGACGCCGACCACGGTCCAGAAATTGTCGGTATATTCCAGCCCCTGATAGCCCGAGAGCGTGGGATCGCTGGTCAGATGGACATGCATGTCGATCAGGCCAGGCATTATCGTCGCGTCGCCCATGTCGATCCGCTTGGCGTCGGCCGGGATCTGCGGGCGCGCACCGTTGCCGGTCGCGAGCGATTGGACGCGACCATTGTCGCCGATCACGATCACCGGATTGTCGACCACGACGCCTTTCGCGGGATCGAGCATATGCGCGGCGGTGACGACGGTTACGGAATTGGCGCTGGTGGCCGCGGCGAACGCGGCCAGCGCGGTAAGAGTCCATTTCATCGGGGTCCCCCTGTCTGGATGATGGAATCAGACTGAACGGGGAATTTCGCCGGCGCAACCAATACGTCACCCCACGAAAGCTGGGGCCCGGCACGTTGGCTACCGCCTGACTCAGGTCGCCGGCCCCGGCGGCGGAACGACCGGAGGCAGAGGCACATAGGCCGGCGGTGCCGCGCCGAGCCGCGCGATCGTGCCGAGCGCGATCACCGCGATCAGCACGCCGCCCGCGATGAAGCCGCGCCGCCGGTCGAGCCCGCGCGTGTCGAGCAGCAGCACCAGCGCGAGCGCGGCGGCGACCATCGACCAGAGATGATAGCGCAGGTCGCTCGCGATGCTGACCAGCGCAAAGCTCGCGCTCATGCAGAAGGCCGATCCAGCGAGCGCGCGGCCAAGCCGGGCCTGCGGATCGGTGAGGCCCATGCTCGCCCAGAGCAGCCCCGCAGACACAACCAGCCAGGCGATCGGCCAGCCGAGCGGGCTTATCGCCATCAGGTGCGCGGCGTCGATCAGACCCTCCCCGCCCGGATTTGCGCGCGCGCCGAGCCCGTCATGATTGGGCTCGCTCGACCGCGGCGGATCGGCCTCCGGCTCGCCCGGGCCTACCCAGAAACGCAGGTTGGAATTGAGATGGCCGATGCGATGCGCGGCATAAGCGAGCGGGTGTGCGGCAACGAGGCCAGCCCATTCCACCACCATGTGCCGATCGTCGAGATGATCGAAGATCACCGCGTCGCCGACGAAGCCGCATTGGCTGTCCTCTCCATAAGGATTCCAGAAGAAGGGAGTATAGCACCCCTTCCGCTCGGCCAGCGCCCAACCTTTGGGATCGAGCCCGGGCAGACTGGCGAGGTGCGCCTTATGCGCGATGCCAACCATGTCGTAGAGCGGCAGACTGTTCGCCACCCCGGTATGATCAGCGCGCAGCACGCGATTGTTGAAGATGGGACTGAGGATCAGCACCGCGCCGATAAGCGCGAACACGGCCGCCGCCTTGTGCCACAGCTTCGGAAGCCGCGGCCAATCGAATAAGGCGAGCGCGAAGGGAATCGTCGCGAACACCGCATTGCCGCGCACCAATGTCGCATAAACGATCAGCAGGATCGCGAGCGCGCTCGCCCAGCGCGGCACAGGCCGTTCGTCGAGCCGCCAATGCGCGATCAGTCCGGAGGCGCCGACCAGGCAACAGGCCATCTGCGCATCCTTGAGCACAACCGTCGCCCAGCCGAGCCAGAGCGGCGCGAGCCCGACCAGCAGCACAAAGGCCGCCGCGCCATGTTTTTGCCGTCGGCCGAGCGCAGCGGAGATCGCGCCGATTCCACCCCACCAGAGCAGCATCTGCACCAGAAAGAAGGGCTCGGTTCCCTTCTTGAGGTGGTTCAGCAGCGCCCAGGTGCGCGCCATGATCGGCGGATGCCAGTCCGAATAGAGGCCCGTGATCGTCTGCTCATATTGCGCGACGCTGTCGTACATGGCCACGCCCGGAAAGCGCATCGCCAACGTCGCGCCGAACAGCAGGAAGGCCGAAATCACCCATGGCGCGGAGGCGCGGGAGCGTTCGCTATGGGCTTGCGTCAGTGTAATAGTCCCGACCTTCCACCGTTCGCGCTGAGCCTGTCGAGGCGCTGTACTTGTTTCCGTTCGTCTCAGTAAAGAAGAGCAGGACTTCGACAAGGCTCTCATGGACGCCGACGAAGCAGCTTCGAATGCTTGCCGATCAGGCGCTGACGGCGGAATATCGCACGAGCCTGGCATAGGAAGGCACCCGCCTCCCAAAGAGGGAGACAGGTGCCGATCTGCGGGGCAGGATCAATTCCAGCTTGCCGCTGTCGCCTCCGCAAAGTCGCGATAGGTGCGCGGCGGATGGCCGAGCAGGGCTTCCATCCGGCCGACTTCGGCGGCGGAGGCAAGCGCGCCCTGTTGCTGGTAGCGCCGCATCATCAGTTTCAGGTCATACACATACCAGGCCGGCGCCACAGCCTTAACATTCCGCTCCCAAGCCTCCAGATCACTGCCGCCATAAGCGATCGGCCGGCCCAAAATCTCGCTCCAGAGCGCGGCGAGATCGTCGCCGGTCAGCGCGTCGGGCCCGACGAGATCATAGGCCTCGCGCGGCAGCGGGCGATCGGTGGCCTCGCGGCGCATCAGCTCTTTGGCGGCCGCCTCGCCGATGTCGCGGATATCGACCATCGAGATGCCCTTGCCGCCGATCGGCATGCCATAGACGCCGTAGCTTAGCAGCGCATCGCGCAGCCGGACGTCGTTCTGCATGAAATAGGCCGGACGCAGCACCGTCACGGGCAAGTCATAGGTCTCGATCATCCGCTCGACCGCAGCCTTGCTCGCGAAGTGCGGCAGGTCGGCATATTCGTCGGCCTTGTATACCGACAGATAGACGACGCCCTTCACCCCGGCATCTCGTGCCGCATTCAGCGCGAGAAGAACCTGGGTGGATTCGTCGGCGACGTTGGGCCCGAGCAGAAAAAGCGTGCTCACGCCTTCGAGGGCCCCGCGGAAGCCATCGATGTCCGCCAGATCGCCCTTCACCGCGGTCATGCCCGCCGGGAAGTTCGCCGTTTCGGGCGAGCGCGTCAGCGCGCGGATCTCGACCGCCTTCGGATCGAGAAAGGAAAGAACCTGCGAACCGATCATGCCCGAGGCGCCGGTCACCAGAATAGCCATTGTCTGTCTCCTTCAGGGGCGCCGCACCGTCGCCGCGTCCATGAAGTGAAAGTAGCTGTTCCGATTTTTACGAATAGATGGCAGTAATGGGACTCATCGTCTCGAATATGGAACAGACATGGACCTGCAGGCCCTGCTAGATTTCAACCTGGTCGCGGCCCATGGCGGCTTCGGGCGAGCCGCGCGCGCGGCCCGCCGACCTAAGGCGACCTTGTCGCGCAAGGTGAGCGAGCTCGAGGCGAGCCTGAACGTGCGCCTGATCGAGCGCGGCTCCCGCCTGCTCCGGCTGACCGATGAAGGCGTGGCGCTGCACGAGGCGACGCGTGGCCCGCTTCAGGACATCGCCGAGGCGGAGCTTGCGGTGGGATCGAGCGCATCCGTGCCGCGCGGGCGGCTGCGGATCAGCGCGCCGATCGTGCTGTCCCACGTCGCACTGGCGGCGATAGGCGCCGATTTCGCGCGGGCTTATCCGGAGGTGGAACTCGAAATCGTCGCCGAAGACCGCAAAGCCGACCCGGTTGAGGATGGCTTCGATATCGTCATCCGGGTCAACCCCGCCCCGGACGAAAGGCTGGTGGGACGGCGCATATTGGAGGACGAATTGCTGCTCGTCGGGGCACCGGGCGCGATTCTGCCAACGAGCGAAGAGATCGATGCGGTCGCGATGAACACCATGCCCGCCGACATGATCTGGCGCGTCGAAACGCGGGACGGCCCGCGCGCACTGCGTCCCCGCGCGCGGCTCCGTTTCTCGTCCTTCCTGATGGTGCGCGAGGCGGTGCTCGCCGGCGCCGGCTTCGCGCTCGCGCCCAAATTGATGGTGGCAGGCGACATCGCCGCCAGCCGCCTGACCCGATTGGGCGTAGCGGAAGGCCCCAAGGTCGAGATCTGGGCACTCCAGAATTCGCGCCGACTTGCCAGCCTCAAGGTGCGGCTCTTCCTGGATGCGCTCAGCCGCGCGTTCGCTGCCGACCAGACCGGACGCTTATAAAATCGCGAATGACTGCTTGGCCGCCCTTCCGCTCGTGGCGTCCGCTTTGCCGCACACGAATGTCCGTTATTGGGTGGATTGTGTTGAAAAACTCCGAACCTGATTTTTGCTGGCAATAATCGAATCCGGGGACGGGCGATGGAGCACTAATGATTCAGGGCTGACGGCCTGTTTGAATCATTGTTGCTGAAAACTCGCGGTGCGAGCGCCGGCGCCGAGTTTTTCAACACAATCGGGTGGTAAACGGAATGACGGCTTTCAGCGATGAGATGATGCAAGCGGCCGTTCAATTCGCGGTAACGCAGCCCCAGCCGTCGTAGTCACCATCGTTCTCCCGTGCTGTTCTATAAAGATCGATCGTGACATCATCGATTTCATCGGGTCGGTCGATCCTATCAAACTCGATCTGAAATTCGCCATCGGCGTCTCTGGTTTGAGAGATAGCGTAGCCTTTTGTGACGAGGTGTTGCGTAAAGGCCTTTCGGTCGTGAGGCGTTTTGAAGACCGCAAAATGATCAATTTTCCGGGGAGTTTCGATACGGTCGCCGTTCTCAAGCAAACGGTCAACCACGTCGCGGTTTCCCATACGTTGCAGGTCTTCCGGGGACGGGTGAAGAAACCGCCAGTAAGTGGACCACTCGGCGTCTGGACGTATCCCGGTTTGAAAATCGTATTTTGGCCAATTTTCCATTGCAGTTTTGAAGGCCCCCTCAATGGACTGGCCCCGAGTGTAGAAATAGAAGTCTCTGTTCCCGCTCGACGTATTCCGCCCGACGTATAGCGAGTTTCCGTCGCTTTCGACGGCCAGCGTGACGTCATTTTCAATTTTGATGAGTTCGTCGTATTCTTCTTGACTAGAAAGACCATCTGGCCGGGGATTGTTCATTCGGACGCGCAGGTATGCCATATTCGGCAGGTCCGCGATCGGAGCCTCCTTGGCTACCCCAAGGTCAACGAAAATCGAGGCTGGCTCGTCGTCAACAAGCAACGCGTAGAAGTTCCACTGGTCTGACATCTGCAAATCCGAACCCGTTACGACCCGACGATAGCGCCCCATTCCTAGCTTTCAATGCCTGCTTCTGGGTGAACGGCGATGCATCGCGATCGGCAACAACTGGGTCGCTAGCGGCCATTCCGGTTATGGGTTCACGATCTGGCACCATCCCGATCATCGCTTCAGTCGAGCTTGTATTTAAGGCCAGCGAACAGCGCGCGACCGCCATTGAGCCTTCTTCCGACATCGTGTCCGGTCGACGTGTCCAGCACAGTCTGGACATAGGTTCTGCGGAGGAGGCTTTGGCCGGCAAGCGAGAGGGTCAGCTTGGCCGATACTTTGTGCCGCCAGACCATGCTCGCCGCGTAGGTTCCCGATTTTTCGCCCTGCGGTACGAGCGTCGGCCCCTGGGCGTTCGCATCAATGTGGAAGTCGTCGACGACGTTCGGCTTCCAGTCCACGCTGATCTGCGCGGTATAGGAATATCTCGACCGCGTTTGCCCGGATCCATCGGCCGCGATCTGCGGGAATTCCGTGTGGAACGCATTCGCGGTCACGCTGAATTTCAGCGTCTTCGACAGTTGATCGGCGATATTCGCTTCCAGCCCATAGGATTGCGCGCTCCCGAAATTCCGTTTCGCGCTGACCTCGACATTGTCGGGCAGGAAGATGCTGTAATCGGCGAGCGTGTTCTGCGCATGCCGGTAATAGAGGGTGACCGCCCCGCTTCGGGCGCCCTTCCCGAAAGCATAGGCGCCCTCGACGCTGGTGATTTCCTGCGGCAGCAATCCGGGATTGCCGATCGAGCGACTGTCCGGATCGATGTAGCTGACCAGCGGATCGAGATCGCGGAGATCGAAGAGCTGCTGGCTCCTTGTCACCTTGAGCGTGAGCTGATCGGACCCTAAATCCCTCGCAATCGAAAGACTGTGATTCAGCGCGGTGATCGTTCGATCCGGGGGCTGCGGGCCGGACGTGCCGTTGAACTTCAGCTTTACCAGTTGGCCGCGCTCGCCGGCCTGGATTGTCCATTTTCCCCACCGCGCCTCGACGGTCAGGTAAGCGGCGGCAGCCCTCTTGGTCGCGCGATAGACGGTCGCGATCGGCGGCGGACCATGATCGGCAGCATCGGGGCTGATCGCGCTTTGCCCATTCTCCACGCGCACCGCCTCGCGCTTCAGTTCCGATCCCGCGCTGAAGCGAATGCCTTTGCCGAGAGGATGACCATAATCGACCGACAGACGCTGCTGCCGCGTGAAGCTCCCATTGTAGAAGCGCTGTGCCACATCCGGTCCCGCCGGGACGATCGCGGAGAGTAGGAATGGCCGGTCGGAGCGAACCGAATCGCTTGTCGCCTGGGCGACGATCTTCAGGCTGCCGCGATCGGCCGACCCACGATCCTGATAATATAGCGAGGCATCCTTTTTGTGGCCGAAATAGGTTCCGCCGCGGGCCCGGTCATATTCCGAGACCACATTGCCCGACGGGTCATAATCGACACGATGCTCGAACACGCGGTTTTTGGGGGAGGCATGCGCGAGGCTGTAATCCATTCCGAGGTCGGATGACGCGGTCAGCTTATAGGTCAGCGATCCGTCGACATTGAGCGCCTTGCTGTGGGTTGGGGTATAATGGGCATCCCGCGTGCTCCGACCGAGCACTGCGCCGACCGCGTCCCGCAATACCCTCTCGTTGCGAACCTCCGTGAAGCGGACATCGTCCCGCAGGCTGGCGGTCAGGTTCGCCGACAGGCTCTTGCCGCCATAGGACCCGGCCAGGGTGGCGTTCGCGCGGCGATGGTCGCCGGCGTTGGTCGTCAGCGTGGCGTGCGCCCCCGCGTCGGCATCCTTCTTCAGGATCAGATTGACGATCGCACCGCCATTGGCGTCATAATTGGCTGACGGGTTGGTGATAATCTCGACGCTGGCGATGGCCCCTCCAGGCATGGCCTGCAGCGTCATGGCGCCTCCGGCCGCGCTGGACGGCTTTCCGTCGATGTAAAGCCGAACGTTGTTATTGCCGCGAACGCTCAGCGCACCGTCCTCGGAAACCTGCACCGAGGGAAGCGTGTTCAGCACATCCGCGGCCGTTCCCGCCTGCGCCTGGGCATTGTCTTTCACACCGTAAGTCGTGGAGTTGATCGTCCGCCGGACTTGCGAACGTTGCCCCTCGACGGTGATCGTCGGCGCCGGTGAATCCTCCTTCACGCCGTCCTCCGTCGCCGGCATGCTCTGCGCATGGCCGGCGGCGTTGCCGATGCAGAGCGCCAAGCCGCACATCGCCTTCTTCATTTGACGCGGCCCGCTTTCTCATCGGCAAGGCGTTTGTCGAAAAGCTCCTCATAGCGCGCTGCGAAAGCGCGACACGCGTTCGGATCGACGAACGGATTGGGCTCCAGACCCGCACGCAACTTGGCGGCCTTGTCGTCACCACCCGACTGATCCGGATGGGCGCTGATCAATATGTCGCAGGGCAATGCCTTCATCGACGCGAAGCTGCGGCGGAAGCCCTCCACGTCCCTCACATGCTCCGGCGCGGTGAAGAGATAGCCGTCCGCGGAGATGGGATTGAGGCTGGAGGCGAAGACCACCGCCTTGCACGCGCCCGGCTCGCACGATTGCCAGCTCCAGCTCGTGCTGCCGGGCGTGTGGCCGGGCGTCGCGACCACGGTGACGGTGACCCCGCCGAGCGTGATCCTCTCGCCATCAGTCACGCCCCTAACGGGGGCCACGCCATGATAATGCGCATGATAGCCCGCCTGCGGATCGTCCGGGCTCGGCATGCCGGTTTCGAGCGCGCGCACCGCGGCCTTGCCCGCCAGCACGGTGGCGTGGCTGTCGCGCGCCAGCGCGGCGATGCCGCTCGCATGGTCGAAATGCGGCTCGGTGCTGAGGATATAGCGGATGTCCCGCACATGGAGGCCGAGCGCGCGGATATGCGCCTCGATCCTTTTCGCGCCTTGCGGCAGCGCCCCGTCGATCAGGATCAGGCCGGCCGTCGTTCTGATCAGGCCGACATTGAGTCCGCCGAAGCCCACAAGATATGTATTGCCGTAGACATGGAGCGGCGGCTGATCGATCAGCCAGCGGCTGGCCGCGACCGGCTCGACGGGACGGAGCAAAGGATCGCGCGTCGGGCGCGCTTGAGCGGCACCGCCCAAGGCAAGCAGGGCGAGGAGAGCGAATTTCGGATGCACCTTTCAGCTCCTTCTTCATCGTTTCGGCCACGATGATGATGGGGGAAGCGCTTTCCGATCAAAGCATCTTATCTCGACAGAGGCATGAGACTGATTCATGCCTGTGTCATGGAAAGGGCCCAGCTTCCGCTCAATGCCTTGCGCGCGTTCGAGGCTGCCGCGCGCCACCTCAACTTCACGCGCGCGGCGATCGAATTATGCGTCAGCCAGGGCGCCGTGAGCCATCAGGTGGCTGCGCTGGAGGAAAGGTTGGGGACGCCGCTGTTCCGCCGCTTGCCGCGCGGACTGGCGCTGACGGACGAGGGCCAGGCCTTGGTCCCGGCGGTGGCCGACGCCTTCGACCGGATCGGCGCGACGCTCGACCTCTATGCCGACGGGCGGCTGCGCGAGGTGCTGAACGTGGGCGTGGTCGGCACCTTCGCCGCGGGCTGGCTGCTGCGCCGGCTGGATGACTTCAGCCGCAACAATCCCCGAGTCGACCTCAGGCTGATGACCAACAATAACCGCGTCGACATTGCCGGCGAAGGCCTCGATTTCGCGATCCGCTTCGGTAACGGCGCGTGGCATGGCGTCCATGCCGAGCCGGTCCTGGAAGCGCCGCTCTCTCCCCTATGCAGCCCCGCCATCGCCGAACGCCTAACCGATCCCAGCGCCTTGTCGCGCGAGACTTTGCTTCGGTCCTACCGCGCCGACGAATGGCCGCGCTGGTTCGAAACGACGGGCGCGCTTTGCCCGTCGCTGCACGGCCCCGTGTTCGACACCTCGTTGGCGATGGTCGCGGCGGCGCAGGCGGGCATCGGCGTCGCGCTCGCCCCGCCGCTCATGTTCGCGGACGACCTGATCGCGGGCCGACTGGTCCAGCCTTTCCCCGCCGAGATCGTGACCGGCGGCTACTGGCTCACGCGGCTGATGTCGCGGAAGGATACGCCGGCAATGGCGGCGTTTCGGCTATGGCTGGCGGGTGCGACGACAGCCTGATCAGCGCTTCGGCAGCGCCGCCCGCACCGCCGGCAACATTCCCCGCACGATGATCGCCACTCCCTGCGGATTGGGATGCAAGCCATCCGCCTGCACCAGACCCCGATGCCCAGCTACGCCATCGAGGAAGAAGGGGTAGAGCGGCATGCGATATTTGCGCGCAAGCCGCGGATACATGCTGTCGAACGCCGCGCGATAGGAGGGCCCAAGATTGGGCGCGGCACGCATGCCCGCGAGCAGCACGGCGATATGCCGCCGCTTCAGCTCGGCCAGGATGGCATCGAGATTGGCCTCGGCCTGCTGGGGGGAGAGGCCGCGCAGCATATCATTCGCGCCGAGTTCGACGATCACCAGGTCCGGCTGCACGCCCAAACCCCGCAAGCCCCAGCGCAAACGCGCTTTTCCTTGTGCGCTGGTATCGCCCGCAATGCCGCCATTGCGCACGGTCGCCGGCACGCCCGAACGGCGCAGTGCATTCTGGAGCTGAGCGGTGAACCCCTGCGCCGGCAGCAAACCGTAACCCGCCGTCAGGCTGTCGCCGAACGCCCAGATCAGGGGATCGGCGGCGAAGGCCGGCGCGGCACTCGTCGCAATCCACAGCAACAGGAGATGGACAATGCGCCGAACCGCCCCATATCGCGCCAGTCGTGCCATTCGTTTCCCTTTCCCGGACCGCCGCTGCCGATAGCATCGCGATCGAGGCGCGTAACCTGCGCCTCGCGCTCGGCCGTCCGCCCGCGCTGGTCGAGATATTGCGCGGCATCGATCTGTCGGTTTCGGCGGGCGAGAGCGTCGCTTTGCTCGGCCCGTCGGGATCGGGCAAATCATCGCTGATGGCGGTGCTGGCCGGGCTCGAACGGCCGAGCAGCGGCAGCGTACTGGTCGCCGGGCTCGCCTTCGACACGCTCGACGAGGACGCGTTGGCGGTCGCGCGGCGCGGACGGATCGGGATCGTGCTGCAGGCCTTCCACCTGCTGCCGACGATGACCGCGCTCGAAAATGTCGCGGTCCCGCTCGAGCTGGCGGGCGAGGCCGATGCCTTCGCCCGCGCCGCCGCCGAGCTGCGCGCGGTCGGGCTCGAGCACCGTCTGGGTCATTATCCCGCGCAATTGTCCGGCGGCGAGCAGCAGCGCGTGGCGATCGCCCGCGCGCTCGCCCCCCGCCCCATTTTGCTGTTCGCCGACGAACCGACTGGCAATCTCGACGCCGCCACTGGCGCCGCGATCATGGACCTCTTGTTCGAGCGGCAGGCGGCGAGCGGCGCGACCTTGTTCGTGATCACGCACGATGCCGGTCTTGCGGCGCGGTGCGGACGGATCGTCCGCTTGCGCGACGGCCGCATCGTCGACGATCAAGAGGACCGGTGATCGCGGCGTTGCGGCTCGCGCTGCGCGATCTTCGCGGCGGCGGGCGCGGCCTGTGGCTGCTCGTCCTGTGCCTCTTTGTCGGCACCGCCGCGCTCGCCGGCATCGGCAGCCTGTCCGCCAGCATTTTGGGGGCGCTCCAAGACCAGAGCCGGCAGATGCTCGGCGGCGACCTCGAATTGCGCGTCTCGCAGCGGCGCGCCACCGTCGAGGAGCTGGCTGCTTTCGCCGAAGCTGGCCGCATTTCGGAAACCGTGCACACCCGCACGATGGCGCAGCGCGTCGATGGCGGATCGCCGAGCCTGGTCGCGCTCAAGGCGGTGGGCGGGCGCTGGCCGCTCGTCGGGCGGCTCACATTGCATGGGCCAGGCAGGCCGCCACATGGGGCCGAAGCCGTGATCGCACCCGCTCTGGCCGACCGGCTCGGGCTTCGCGTGGGCGATCCGATCCGGATCGGCGCGGCGCGGATGCGGATCGTCGGGCTGATCGGCACCGAGCCCGATGCCTTGGGCGATGGCTTCAGCCTCGGCCCGACAGTGCTGGTCGACATGGCCGGACTCGATGCGACCCAGGTGATCCAGCCGGGGAGCGTCTATGAAAGCCGCTATCGATTGCTGCTGCCACGCGGCACGGACGCCGCCGCGACGGGCAGGCGCCTGACGCATCTTTTCCCGAGCGCGGGCTGGTCCGTCCGCACGCCCGATCAGGCGGCGGGCAATTTGCGCCAGGCGCTCGGCCAGCTCGGCCAATTCCTGCTGCTGGTCGGGCTCGCCGCATTGGCGATCGCCGGGGTGGGCGTCGGCAGCGGTGTCAGCGCCTATCTGGGCGACAAGACGCGCATGATCGCGACGCTCAAGGTTCTCGGGGCCCGCTCCTCGGCGATCGCCGGGCTGTTCCTGACCGAATTGGGCTTGGTCGCGGGCGTGGGCATCGGCGCGGGCCTTATGCTTGGCGCGGCGGTGCCGGCCTTGCTCACAGCCGTGGCGGGCGATGCCTTGCCGGTGCGGCCACGGCTCGATCTCTATCTCCAGCCGCTGGCGATCGCCGCCGCACTGAGCCTGCTCGTGACCTTGCTTTTCACGCTGCCCGCGCTTGCCCGCGCGCGGTCGGTGCCCGCCGCCGGCCTGCTGCGCGATACGGTCGCGACCGCGGCGCGGCCCGGCTGGCGGCTGATGGCGGGCATGGCCGTGCTGCTTGGCCTGGTAGCTGCGCTGGCGGTGCTGACCGCCACCGACCGCACGATCGCGCTCGGCTTCGTCGGCGCGACGATGGCTCTGGTGGTCGGTCTGTGGCTGCTGGGGCTGCTCGTCCGGTTCGTGCTGCGGCGGCTGCCCCGTCCGCGCCGTCCGCTCCTGCGTCTCGCGCTCACCAACCTCCATCGTCCGGGTGCGGCGACCGATCGGCTGGTGGTGGCGCTCGGCCTCGGTTTCTCCTTGTTCGTGGCGCTGGCGGTGATCGACACCAGCCTGTCGAGCGAATTGCGCAATGCCGCGCCAGGCCGCGCGCCGCGCTTCTTCGCGATCGACCTGCAGCCAGAAGATGCATCGCATTTCAACGCCGCCGTGACCGCCGCCGCACCCGGCGCGCGGATCGAATCGATGCCGTCGCTGCGCGGATCGATCGTCGCGCTCAACAGGATGCGCGTCGCCGATATGAAGGCGCCGCCCGATACGTGGCTGCTGCGCAGCGACCGCAATATCACCTGGTCGGCCACATTGCCCTTGCGCAACACTTTGGTGGCGGGGCGCTGGTGGCCCTCGAACTATAAGGGGCCGCCTTTGGTCTCGCTGGAGGAAGGCGGCGCAAAGGCGCTCGGTCTCAAGGTCGGCGATACGATCACGGTCGCGGTGCTGGGCGTGGAGGTGCCCGCGCGCATCGCCGCGATCCGCCATGTCGACTGGGGCGGGTTGGGGCTCAACTTCGCGGTGATCTTCTCGCCCGGCTATATCGAAGAGGCGCCGCACAGCCTGCTCGCCGCGATCTATGCGCCCGCCAGCCGCGACGGCGCGATCGCCGGCGCGGTCGCCGCCGCCTTGCCGTCGGTGACTCTGGTGCGGACCGGCGACATGATCGGCCAGGTCGGCGATCTGCTCGGTAAGGTGGCGCTGGCGATCCGCCTCGCCGCCGCGGTGACGGTCGCTGCCGGTATCGTCGTGCTGATCGGCGCGGTCACCGCCTCGGGCCGGCGGCGGCGCTACGACAATGTCATCCTCAAGCTGGTCGGCGCACGGCGGCGCCAGCTCCTGCTCGGCCAGACGTTCGAATTCCTGCTGCTGTCGGCCTTGCTCGCCGGGGTCGCGATCCTCGTGGGCGGGACGGGCGGCTGGTATGTGGTGACGCGCGTCTTCGCCTTGCCCTTCACCCCCGATGGCGGCGTGATCGCGCTGACGCTGGCCGCGGCGACCGGCGTCACGCTGGCGGTCGGCCTGCTCGGCAGCCTGCCCGCGCTCGCAGCACGGCCGGCGGAGAGTTTACGGTCGATCTGACCGCCGCTCCCTCCGGCCGAACAACGTCAGATGTGGATCACCTTGCCATAGGCCGCGAGCACGCTCTCGTGCATCGCTTCGCTGAGCGTCGGGTGCGGGAAGATGGTTTCCATCAGGTCCGCTTCGGTCGTCTCGAGCTGCTTGGCGACGGTATAGCCTTCGATCAGCTCGGTCACTTCCGGCCCCGCCATATGCGCGCCGAGCAGCTCGCCGGTCTTGGCGTCGAACACCGTCTTCACGAAACCTTCCGCCTCGCCCAGCGCGATCGCCTTACCATTGCCGATGAAGGGGAATTTGCCGACCTTGACCTCGTAGCCCGCTTCCTTGGCCTTGGCCTCGGTCAGGCCCACGCTCGCCACCTGCGGGCGCGAATAGGTGCAGCCCGGAATCTTGAGCTTGTCCATCGCGTGCGGATGGCCGCCCGCCATATGCTCGACCGCGATAATGCCCTCGTGGCTCGCCTTGTGCGCGAGCCAGGGCGCGCCGGTGATGTCGCCGATGGCATAGATGCCGGGCACGTTGGTGCGGCACGCGGCATCGGTCACGACATGGCCACGATCGGTCTTCACGCCCAGCGCCTCCAGCCCGATATTCTCGGTATTGGGCACGATGCCGACCGCGACGATGACGTGGCTATACTCCTGCGTCTCGGTCTTGCCGTCGGGAAGCTTGATCGTGGCGGTGACGGAGCGGCCGGGCTCGATGTCGATCTTCTCGACGCCATGCTTGGGCAGCACTTTCATGCCCTGCTTCTCGAACTGCTTCTGGACGAAGGCTGAGACTTCCTCGTCTTCGACCGGCAGGATGCGATCGAGCATCTCGACGATCGTCACCTTGGCGCCCATGTCCGAATAGAAGCTGGCGAACTCGCAGCCGATCGCGCCCGATCCGATCACCAGCAGATTGGTCGGCATCTCGGACGGCGTCATCGCGTGGCGGTAGGTCCAGATCCGGTCGCCGTCCGCCTTGGCGAAGGGCAAATCGCGTGCGCGCGCGCCGGTCGCGAGGATGATGTTCTTCGCCACGACTTCGGTGGTCTGGTCGCCATTCTTGACCTGGATCTTGTCCTTGGCGGTCAAGGTGCCGACGCCCTCGACGACAGTGACCTTGTTCTTCTTCATCAGGCCCTTCACGCCGGCATTGAGCTGGCCCGCGACCTTGCGGCTGCGATCGACGATCTTGGCGAGATCGAACCCTGGTTTTTCGACCGAGAGGCCGTAGGCCGAGGCGTGCGTCATGTAGTGATAGACTTCGGACGTGCGCAGCAAAGCCTTGGTCGGGATACAGCCCCAGTTGAGGCAGATACCCCCCAGCCGCTCGCGCTCGATGATCGCGACCTTCATCCCCAACTGCGCCGCACGAATCGCCGCGACATAACCGCCGGGGCCCGAGCCAAGGATTGCGAGATCGTAGGTGTCAGACATTAGTCGGGGGCTCCGCTAAGCCCCTCCCCCCTTGTGGGGGAGGGGTTGGGGAGAGGGGCAGTGAGGCAAGGACTGCGCTCAAGACTCCCTCTTCGTTGGTGAGAATATCGGTGTTCCAGAAGCGAATTACACGCCAGCCTTGCGAAACCAGCCAACGGTCGCGCACGGCATCGCGTGCATTCTCGCTGTGCTGTCCGCCGTCAGCTTCGACGATCAGTCGAGCGGATGGGCAGGCGAAGTCGACGATGTAGCGTCCAATTGGGAGCTGACGGCGGAATTTCCAGCCTTCGAGACGCTTGGCGCGGAGCAGCTTCCACAACCGATGTTCGGCGTCGGTTTGATTGCTACGAAGCTCTCGCGCCCGGTTTCTGAGGCCCCCTCTCCCCAACCCCTCCCCCACAAGGGGGGAGGGGCTTTCGTTCAAGCCGCTTAAGCCTCTCTCCCCTTGTGGGAGAGAGGTTGGAGAGAGGGGGCTTTCTCTCATCACGCCCCAATCACCCTCGGCCGCCCATCATCCCCGATCGCGACGAAGGTGAAGACCGCATGCGTGACGCGATCCGTATCCTCCCCCGCGCGGATGCGGCGCCAGGCGGAGACGTCGATCTTCATTGACGAGCGGCCGACCGAGATGACATCGGCATAGACGGACACGACGTCGCCGATCTTGACCGGCTTGTGGAAGGTCATGCCGTCGACCGCGATCGTGACCGCGCGCCCCTTCGAATAACGCGCGGCGACGGTGCCGGCGGCGCTGTCCATGATGCTCATCAGCCAGCCGCCGAAAATATCGCCATAAGGGTTGGTGTCCGCCGGCATGGCGACAACGCGAACGGCGGGTTCTCCGGCGGGAAGCGCCGGATCCTCGCTGCTCAAGCGAGCATGCCCAGCGGGTTTTCACACAAGCGCTTGAATGCCGCCATGAAGGCCGCGCCGTCCGATCCGTCGATCGCGCGATGATCGAAGCTGCCGGTCGCGCTCATCACGGTCGCGATCTGCAAGCTGTCGTTGACCACGTAAGGGCGCTTCTCGCCCGCACCGATCGCGAGGATCATCGCCTGCGGCGGATTGATGATCGCCTCGAACTGCTTGATCCCGAACATGCCCATGTTGGACAGGCTGGCGGTGCCGCCGGCATATTCGTGCGGCTGCAACTTGCCCTCACGCGCACGGCCGGCGAGATCCTTGATCTCGCTCGCGATTGCGGACAGCGACTTGGTATCGGCGCCGGTCACGACCGGCGTGATCAACCCGCCGGGGATCGATACCGCCACCGAAATGTCGGCGCGCTTGAACTGGATCAGCGTGTCGCCCGCAAACTGGACGTTGCACGCCGGCACTTCCATCAAGGCGGCGGCCTGCGCCTTGATCAGCATATCGTTGACCGACAGCTTCACGCCGCGGCTTTCAAGTCCCTTGTTGAGCTCGCCGCGCAGCTTGAGCAACGCGTCGAGGTTGATGTCCACCGTCAGATAGATGTGCGGCACCTGCTGCTTCGATTCGGTCAGGCGGCGCGCGATCGTCTTGCGCATGTTGGAGAGCTTGACCGTTTCCGACGGCACCCCCTCGGGCGCGGGCGCCGGAGCAGCCGTGGCGACGGGCGCCGAAGGCGCAGCCGCAGGCCGGGCGGCACCGGGCTGCGCGCCCTCGACATCGGCTTTGACTACCCGGCCATTGGGACCGGAGCCGGTCACGGCCGAGATATCGACACCCTTCTGCTCGGCGATACGGCGCGCGAGCGGGCTCGCCTTGACGCGGTCGCCCGATGCAGCGACGGGCGCTGGCGTCGCAGCTTTCGCGACCTCCGGCTCCTTCTGCGGTTCGGCGGCAGCGGCGGGCTTGGCGGCAGGCGCCGCGTCCGCTTTGGGCGCGGGCGCCGAGGCATCCTCGTCCTCGCCGGCCATGATCAGGATCGGCGCGCCGACCTTCACCCCGTCCGTGCCTTCGGCCACAAGCAATTTCTGGATCGTGCCTTCGTCGATCGTCTCGAATTCCATCGTCGCCTTGTCGGTCTCGATTTCGGCGAGGATGTCGCCCGATTTGACCGTGTCGCCCTCCTTCACGAGCCATTTAGCCAGCGTGCCCTCCTCCATCGTGGGGGACAAAGCAGGCATCTTGATCTCGATCGGCATGGGCAACGGGCCTCGTATCAGGCGGGAAACAAGCGGGCGTCCCTTTCGGACAGCAAGGCGGCATGGTCAAGGCTCGCTTGCCTTGGAAGCCCGAACGCGCGATCCACTGCGCGAAATGCGCACCTATTTGGCCGTGATCGACGACAAGCCCGAGGCGCGGACCGCGCTCCGCTTCGCCGCGCGCCGCGCCGCCAAGACGGGCGGCGCGATCGCGATTCTCGCGCTCGTGCCCACGGCCGAGTTCGTCCAATGGTCGGGCGTGCAGGCGGCGATGGAGGAAGAGGAGCGCCTGCGCGTCGACGGCATGGTGACCGAAGCGGCGGGTGCGCTGATCAAGGAAACCGGCCTAACCCCTGACATCATCGTCCGCCAGGGCGACCCCGTGGAGGTGGTGCGCGCGATACTCGACCAGCGCGACGATGTGGCCGCGCTCGTGCTCGGCGCGTCGGCGGAGGGCGGCCCGGGGCCCCTGGTCGAGCATTTCGCGGGCGCCGGGGCGGGCACGATGCGCTGCCCGGTGATGATCATCCCCGGCTCGCTGAGCGACGAGGCACTCGACCGGCTCAGCTGAATTTTGCCGTCGGCGCCATTGCGCTGCTTGTGGGCCGCGCGGCGCTTACCTATGCGGTTTCCATGGCCGCAAGCTTCGATCCCGCCGCATTGCTCGCCCAGCACAAGACGGGGCATATCGTGGCGCTCGGCCTGCGTTTCGTCGCGAATGGCGACGATTGGTGCGAATTCGCGATCGATTATGACCGGCGGCTGGTGTCGGACGCGAATAGCGGCATCCTCGCCTCAGGCCCGATCGTATCGCTGATGGATACCGCCGCGGGCTTTGCGGTCTGGGCAAAGCGGAGCGGGTTCAAGCCACAGGCGACGCTCGACCTCCGTCTCGATTATCTCCGCCCGTCGCGCCCCGGCCATGCCGTCTCCGGCCGCGCCGAATGCTACCGGCTGACGCGGCGCATCGCGTTCGTGCGCGGTCTGGCGCATGACGGCGATCCCGGTGATCCGATCGCGCACCTGACCGCGACCTATATGGTGCTGAAGGACGACGCATGAGCGACGTCGCGCTCCTGCCTTATGCCGACTTCCTCGGCATCCGCATCGAAGGCGAACGCGACGGTGCGCCGTTGCTGGTGATGCCCTTCTCGGAAGGGCTTACGAACCTGCAGGGCGGCATCCATGGCGGAGCGATTTCGGGCCTGCTCGAGATTGCCGCCACCGCCGCGATCGATGCAACGCTGGAGGAGGGCGAGGACCCGCGTTCGGTGTTCAAGCCGATCACCGTGACGGTCGATTTCATGCGCCCCGGTCTGCCCAAGCATGTCTACGCCTGCGGCCAGGTCGTGCGCGTCGGCGGCCGTATCGCCAATGTCGCGGTGAGCGCGTGGCAGGACGATCCCGACCGCGCGATCGCCGCCGCCCGCATGAACCTGGCCATCACGCCTCCGACAGGGAAATAGATGCGATACTGGATCCTGCGCTCCGAACCCGACGCCTATAGCTGGGACGACCTCGTCCGCGACCGGGGCACCGAATGGAACGGCGTGCGCAATTATACCGCGCGCAATTTCCTGAAGGAGATGCAGCCGGGCGACCAGGCGCTCTTCTACCACTCGAACACCGAGAAAGCGGCGGTCGGGATCATGGAGATCACGCGTGCCTGGCAGCCCGATGGCGAGGACGGCAAATGGGCGAGCGTCGCGGTGAAGCCCGTTCGCAAGCTGGCGAAGCCGGTCACGCTGGAGGCGATCAAGGCCGAGCCGAGCCTGAAGGCACTCGAAATGGTCCGCCAGTCCCGCCTCTCGGTCACGCCGGTGCGCGACGAGGAATGGACGCAATTGCTGGCGATGGGCGGCTAAACTGCGGAAGATGTGCGCGCCGACCGAATTTTGTACATACAACATTGACAGCGCACCCACGTTTTCGTATATACATTAATGCATCGCTCGAAAGGACGGTGCTAACTCGCAAACCCGCACTGAAGTGGAGCTGATCCAATGGCTGACAACGCGAAAGGCGCAGCTCGGCGCCTTGGAATCGGGACTGAAGAGACATGGCAATCGTCTTCGACGAGACAAAACGCGCAGCCGTTCTGGAGCTTCGCGGGTTAGACCTTGCTGATGCGAAGGAAGCCTTTGCCGATTTCCATCTGACGCGCCGTGACACGGATCATAGCGAGGACGAGGAACGTTTCCAGACGCTCGGGCTGATCAAAGGATCGGTGATGTTGATCGTCTGGACGCCAAGAGGCGAGGATCGGCGCATCATCACGATGTGGAAAGCAAATGACCGAGAACGTTCGAAATTCGAAAGCGCGCGAAGAGACGCTGGCTGAAACCCGGCCTGAGCTTGACGACAACTGGTTTGCCGAGGCGGACGCTTATGTCGGGACGCGGCTGGTTCGACGCGGTCGACCGCCCGCGGCCAACCCGAAGGTGGCGGTCAGTCTTCGGCTGGATCCTGACGTGATCGCATATTTCAAAAAAGATGGGCGGGGCTGGCAGAGTCGAATGAACGAGCAGCTTCGGAAGGCGGCGGGGCTGTAACCCGGCGCTCCTGAGGCATCGCCGGCTTGCCGCCATAAGCGAGCGATAGCTCCGCGAGCCGGCTCGCCGATCCGGCATCACCTGATTCCTACCAGAGCCCCGCCCCGATAATGCCCGCGCGATATTCCACGATCCGGCAGGCGGTGGCGGCCGAGAGGTCATCGGGCAGGGCATCGAGCGCGACCCAGCCGGTTTCGGCAATCTCCAGCCGATCCCGCGCTTCAATCGAGGCGCCATCGGGCGCACGCAGCGCGAACAGGACGATATGGTCGTCCTTATATTCGCGCCGGCTGTGATAGACTCCCTGTATCCGTTCGATGACGCAGCCGGTGAGGCCGATTTCCTCCTCCACCTCGCGCAAGGCGGCCGCGGCAAAGCTCTCGCCTTTCTTCACGCCGCCGCCAGGCAGGTACCAATGGTCAGCATAGGTGTGGCGGACGAGCGCGATCCGGCCCGCATCGTCGCATACCAGCGCGCGCACGCCGAGCGTGCGCGGTCGCCATATGCGCCAGTAAAGCCGCGCCATCTTGCTGATCAGGCGATGGCGTAATGCCATGCCCCCGCCTCCGGCGCTGTCTTATTTCTTCTTAGGCGCCGGCGCGGCTGGCCGAGCGGGGCCGTTCGGGCCGGCGGCGAAAGCGCGCATCGCGAGGCCCTTGTCCGTCAGGCGTTTGGCGCAGTTGGTCATCGTGGGCCCCAGGCTGGAGGCCGGCATCGTCTTCGCCTGCGCCTGGACCGCGGTCTTGAGCTGCTCGTTGGAGATGCGCGCATCGAGCCGGCCCAGATAGAAGACCGATGCGGCCATCGACAGCTGGCGCTTGGCGGGGTCCTTTTCGGCACGGGCGAAAACATTCGCCGCCAGCAGGCAGCGCACGTCCTCATCCACGCTCTGCGCCACCGCCGGCGCGGCAAAAGCGACCGCCGCCAGCGCCACACCGATCATCACCAACTTCCGCGCCATGGCGCCACCCCCGATCGATTCTTTAGATATATCCAGCAGCACCAATAGCAGGACGATCAAAAGCACAAGCCCAAGCCCGCCCGACGGCGCATATCCCCAGGTGCGGCTATGCCCCCAGGTCGGCAGCGCGCCGACCAGGACCAGGATCAGGATGACGACCAGGACCGTGCCGAGCATGACGTTCTCGTTCGATTGCAGCCCACCCAACGGGTCGCGGTCGGCGCGGTTCCGGAAACGGGGAGGCCATGCAGGGCCGCCCCCGGCTCGCGCGATAAAAATGCAACAAAAAGATGCGACGAACGGTTCAAGGTAAAGCGATTGATAACCTTCCTTAAACTTTTGGCAGCTTAATCGAGGTCACCCCCAAAGGCTCCGGCCCCGTCCGGTAAATTTTAGGATTATCAGTTGCTTGACGTGGCGCGCCACGTCGCGGCACCGGCCGCGGCGCCCGATCGCTTGACGATCTCGACGGCGGACCAAAGCCACGCCGCGGGTCTCCGGGCGCTGGTTGCCGAGGCGCTCGCCCACGAAGGGCAAAGCTGGTCGAGCAAACCGCCGCTGCACGCCGACACCGAGATTTCGATCGAGGAAATCCAGGCGCTGATCGCCGCCCAGCGCAGCCGGCTGCTGGTTGCGATCGAAGGCGCCGTCATCGTCGGGTGCGTTCTCGTCACCCGGCTGCCGGGCGAACGCTGCGCGCTCGGCCTGCTCGGGGTCGATCCCGCCTGCCGCCGACGCGGCCTGGGTGCGCGCCTGATCGCCGCCGCCGAATTGACCGCCGAAAACAGCTTCGGAGCGGACCAGATCGAACTATGCGTCCTCGCCGAACGCGCGAAGCTCGCCGCTTATTATGCGCGTCTCGGCTTCGCGCCGACGGGCGAGCATCGCACGGTCCCGCTGAGCGATGCGACGATGGAATTCCTGGTCATGGCCAAGCCGCTGACGCCAACACCCGCCGCCTGAATCCGCCGGGCCCCTTCCCTTTCTATCCCGCGCAATCAATCGATCCGCATCAACGGGGTCTGCCGCTGGACCAGACCGATCGCGCGCTGGATCGCGTCATGCTCCGCTTGCGACCCCTGATAATAAGCGAGCCGCCAGCTCGTCTCCTGCGGTCCTCCCCCGAAAGCCGGCTCGACCGGACCCAGCAAGTCGAGAAAATGATCGATACTGTGGGCGGAGGCTGCCGCGGCCCTTTCCGCGATCGCGTGGCGGATCGCGCTGGCCAACGGCAATCGTATCGGCATCTGCCGAAGCGTTCCTGTCCCGATCATGTGTCGAAAAACCGCGCTACTGGATACTCCCGCCCCAACCGAAGCCCGTGTCTTTTGTTCCGAGCGGGATCGCTTCGGTCCGCCAATCTGACCATCCGATAGGGGTAAGGCCAACCTGTCGGATAGTGGTCGTCTAGCTAGCTAGATTCGCGCATTGGAACGGGCCTATCAGACTCCCAGTACGAGTAGCTTTGCGTTCCAGTTCTTCGTTCTGATCCGGGTATTTAGCGTTGTTTTCTGCCGCGCTCGCGTTGGCAGGTGGGGGGGTAGCGGAGCTGGCGGGTCTGGTGCCGATATTCGCTTGGACGAGGGGGTCAAGCGGATGGCACCAGGCCCGCCACGCGCGTGCCGGCCAGGGGCCGATCCGCCGGTAATCCGAATAACGCGAGCATCAGGCCGCGGCATTTTCCTCGGGTGCGGTCGTCCAGCCGAGGCTGGGGATGGCGGCGGTGCGGCGGCCGCGCAGATCGACACGCAGCGCGAGATAATTCCTGCTTTCCATATAGCCTAACAGCCGGCGGGTGCGGCCGATCGACGCGGTGCCATAGACGCGGGCGATCTCCGTGTCCGACGGACAGGGCGCCCCGTCGCGCGCGGCGCGTGCGATCAGCATGAACACGCCGAGCATGTCTTCGGGCACGCCGTCCGCGAGGCGCAAGGCCGCGGTCCAGCCCTCGTCGGCGAGATCCTCCGAAAACAGCCCCGCACGCGCAAGCGTGATCCGGCGCGCGAACTCGGTTGGCGCGAGCGGCGGCTTGGCCACGCCCCGCATACGGCAGCGTATCGCGAAATCCTGGAATAAGGCTCCGGGCGCGCGATGCTCCGCATCGTCGTCGGCGACGATGTCACGCAACACGGCGTCGATCATCGGACCGACATCCGGAACGTCCGCTGACGGTTCGGCCATGGCCGTGGGTGCATCGGGGTCGGCTTCGTCGATCCGCTGAAGCAGATGCTCGACCGGCTCGGCTGGCGGGGGCGGCGGGGGAGCAGGCGGCGCCTCCTCCAGCATGTCGAACAGCAAAGCCTGCGCATCGCCATGCGTCGGCAGCGGCTTGAGCCCCGGGGCGGCGCCGCGTCCGCCCGTATCCACCGCACCGATCCGCACCAGCAAGGGCCGCCGCGCGATCGCCGGGCCGAGCGCGAGGAACTGGCCGCGCTCGAGATCGCGGATCTGCTCCGCCTGGCGGCGCTCCATGCCGAGCAAATCGGCGGCGCGCGCCATGTCGATGTCGAGGAACGTGCGCCCCATCAGGAAATTGGAGGCTTCGGCCGCGACATTCTTGGCGAGCTTGGCGAGCCGCTGGGTCGCGATCACGCCCGCGAGCCCGCGCTTGCGGCCGCGGCACATCAGGTTGGTCATCGCACCCAAGGAGACGCGGCGCGCCTCCTCCCCCACTTCGCCCGCGGCGGCGGGCGCGAACAATTGCGCCTCGTCCACCACCACCAGCACGGGATACCATTGGTCGCGCGGCGCATCGAACAGCCGGTTGAGGAAAGTGCCCGCGCAGCGCAATTGGGCATCGACCTCCAGCCCTTCGAGGTTCAACACGACCGAGACGCGATGCTCACGCACGCGCGCGGCGATGCTGCCCGCCTCCGCCTCGGTATAATCCGCGGCCTCGATCACCAGATGGCCGAAGCGATCGGCGAGGCTCACGAAATCGCCCTCGGGATCGATCACCACCTGCTGCACCAGCCCCGCGCTCTGTTCGAGCAGGCGGCGCAGCAGATGCGACTTTCCCGAGCCGGAATTGCCCTGGACGAGCAGGCGGCTCGCCAGCAATTCCTCAAGGTCCATCCCGGCGGAGCCTCCGCCGGTGCCCTGGCCCATATCGATTTGGGTGGTCATCGCGCTCCCCTTTGGCGGAGCGAATCCGGGCACGGCAAGCGCTTCATTCACTCATAATGATAAAGCTTGATCCGCTGGATCGAATAGCCCTCGATCGGCAGGCGCAGGTGGCGCCCCTGATGGCTCTCGTCGCCGTTGAGACGCCGCCCCGCCACCCATTTTCCGTCGATGAAATCGCCTTCGTCGATCCAGTCGATTCCGGTCGCACCCTTGCCGTCGGCGGGTGCGAAGGTGATCGTCACGCCGCGCCCGGCGACGAGCAATTCGTCGTGGCCCAAGTCCATCACGATCGCGCCATGCGTCTCGGGGTGCTGCTGGTCCCTCGGCGTCCAGGGATCGATGAAGCGGACATTGAGCCGATTGCCGCCCATGATCACGCTCTGGTCGGCGAGGTCCGGCATATTGTCGAAAGCGACGGGTGCACGGAAACCAGCGATTCGATCGGTGCCCTGCCGCTCCTGGATCATCGGCCAAAGCTTGGCCAGCAGGACATAGAGATCGGCCAGCGGCTTGCCCGGAGCGGAATCGAGATTGTCGATGGAGAAGGGACTGAAACCGAACGCCCCCAATTGCCCGATCGCGAACAAGGCGTTTGCGGGGGCCTCCGGCTTGCCCGCCTGATTCGCCTCGGGAATGAACAACGGCCGGCCAAGCGCGGCGTAAGCCTTCGTCCACTCGACGAAATTGGGGAAATAGATGTCCGGCTCGAGCAGATCGATCGACGGCGCCGCCGCGTTCCAGACCTGCGCCAATTTGGGGATCGGTCCGGCAGCGGGATAGCCCTTGCCCGGCGCGGCGTTGGGGCGCGGCAGGGCCGCATTCATGTAGAAGGGAATCGGATAGGCTTTCTTGCCGGCAGCCGCGACCTGCTCGACGTAGCGGCCGAAATACCAGGCCATGAACGCCTCGTCCGCATCGGCGCCATAAGCTTGCGTCCAACTTTGGCCCGCGCCGGGGAGACCCTTCGGCACCGGCCGGGCCCACGCCGCTTCCGCAAGCGCGCTATGATCGCGCGGCTCGGGAATCATGCCGACCTCGTTCTCGACCTGCACCGCGATCACGGTGCGCGCGCCGTCGGTCTGCGCCAGATGTGCCATCAGCACCCCGAAGGCGCGCGCATCGGCCGCCGCGCTCTCCCTGCCAAACGGCGACAATATATCGATCGCCTTGCCATCCGCCGTGCGGGCGCGGGGAAAGCGCTTCGGATCGTGCTTCACCCAGCCGGGCGCATAAGTCGACATGCTGTTCTTCCAGCTGCCGAACCACAAGATGACGATGCGCAGATCGTGCGCCCGCGCATCGGCCAGCAGCCCGTCGACCAGCCCGAAATCGAACTTGCCCTCGGCCGGCTCGATCAACTCCCAGCTTACCGGCATCAGCACCGTGTTCAGGTGCAGCGCCTGCAGCCGATCCCAGCGTGCGGCCATATAGGCCCGGCTCGACGAGGAGGAATTGGCAAGCTCACCACCCAGGATGAGGAAGGGCTTGCCGTCCACGACGAGCCGGCCGCGATCCAGCGTGGGAGGCGGGATGGCGACGGCGCAGGACGATGCCAGGCTTACGAGGAGCGGAAGGCGGCGAAAGCAAGCGGACCGGAAGATCATGCGCCCCCCCTTGGCGGAGCGAGGGCCGGTCCCGCAAGGGTGTCGACTCGTCCCGATATGGCACTTTTTCGCAAATTGGTCGGTTGGACTAGCCGGTGCCCGCGACAGAAAGACGGGCCAAGTAGGAGAAGAAACATGAAGCTTAAGGCACTGGCCGCCCCTATGGCGGCGATCGCCGCGCTGACCATGGTCGGCACGCTTCCCGCGGCCGCGCAGCCGCCCCGTTGGGATCGCGACGCCTTCTGGCGCGGCGCCCCGGCCGATCCCTATCAGCGGATCGATTTCCTGCAGCGGCGCATCCAGCATGGTATCGATGATGGCAGCCTGTCGCCGCGCGAGGCACGCCGCGCGCAATATCAGCTCGATCATATCCGTCGCGATGCGGATCGGATGCGTTGGCGCCACCGCGGCAATTTCAGCCCCGCCGATTACGATTATATCCAGGGCCGGCTCGACGACCTGAGCCAGCAGATACGCTGGCAACGGCAGAATTGGTCGTCGGGTTATGGCGGACCGCCGGCGGGCAATTATGTCACGACCTATGATGCGGCGCGCTATTATCGGCCTGGATCGTACCCGGAGCGCCGCCTGAGCGACAATGACGAGGTCTATCGCGGCTCCGACGGACGCTATTATTGCAAGCGCGGTGACGGCACGACCGGCCTGATCGTCGGCGGGGCAGCCGGCGGCATCCTCGGCAACATCATCGACGGGGGCCGCAATCGCACCGCGGGCACCCTGATCGGCGGCGCGCTCGGCGCGCTCGCGGGCAAGTCCATCGCCGAGAATCAGGACATTCGCTGCCGCTGAGTGAAGGACGCCGAATAGGCTGAAGACAGAAAAGGGGCGCCCGCGCAGGGCGCCCCTTTGGTCGTTATCGCATTATCGCCTTACCGGCGATGATGGCGATAGCCGTAGCGATAGCGGCTGTGCCGGTAATAACGATGATGGTCATGGTGCAGCGTATTGTAGAGCCCGCCCGCGGCGGCACCGATCAGCGCGCCATTGCCGACCGACAGACCCGGGACCACCGCGCCCACGATGGCGCCGCCGGCAGCGCCGATTCCCGCGCCGCGCAGGATGTGGCCGGCGCTCTGCGCCGAGGCGGGAGCGGCGAGCGCGATCGATGCGGCGCCGGCGGCCAAAAGCAGGGTCTTCATGATATATATCCTTTCAAGTCGGGCTCCCGTCGGGCGTGGCAACGAACCATCGCCCGGCGGGTTCATTGGTTACCGATAGGGGTTCCACGCATAGTAATCGCGGTCGCCGTCGTAGCCGCGATGCGCGCGCTCCCAGCGATAATATTCGCGGCGAGCCTCGCGGGCGCGTTCGCGCTCCCAGTGGCGATGCTCGCGCCACTGATGGCGATCGTAACCGTCGTAACGGTCATAGTCGCGGCCATGGTCATAGCCGCCATAGCCATAATAATCCTGGGCCTGGACGGCCGAGGGCACCGCGATTGCGCTCAAGGCCAGCGCAGCGGCGATTGCCAACTTGGTACGCATTTTCTCTCTCCTCACGCGCCCCGGCTTCCGGGACAATCACCATATATGTGAAGCGAAATGCTCGGGTGCTGAACGAGTCCGGCAGCAATCGTTCAGGATCGCACGAAGGGAAGAAAACGTCCGGCTATCCACCGCCGCGCAATTCGCCGCATCAGGCCGCCCCGGCCATTGCCGATTGTGGGCCTGGACCCTAATCAGGGCCGCGAAAAAATTAGGAGCGGGGCATGACGGGCTATAGTCGGCGTGAAATTGGCAAGGTTTTGGGCGCAGGCGCGGTATTGGCCGCGGGCGGCGCCGCCACGACGGCGGCCAGCGCGGCGCCGATCGACCTTTCTTTCCCGCCGAACTTCAAATGGGGCTGCGCCACCGCCGCTTATCAGATCGAAGGCGCAGTCAACGAGGACGGGCGCGGGCCGACCAACTGGGATATTTTCTCGCACACGCCGGGCAGGACCGCGAATGGCGATACCGGCGACGTCGCCTGCGACAGCTATCATCGTTATGCCGGGGATACGCAGCTTCTGAAGAATCTGGGCGTGTCGACCTACCGCATGTCGCTCGCCTGGTCGCGCATCTTCCCCAACGGCAGGGGCAAGCCCAACCAGAAGGGCGTCGATCATTATAACAAGGTCGTCGACGATCTGCTCGCGAACGGAATCACCCCCTATATCACCATGTTCCATTGGGATCTGCCGGCGGCGCTTCCCGGCGGCTGGCAGAACCGCGACACGTCCTACGCCTTCGCCGATTATGCCGGCTATATGGCGGGGCAGCTTTCGGACCGCGTGAAGAATTTCATGACGGTCAACGAGCTGCGTTGTTTCACCGATCTGGGCCACGCCCAGGGTATCCATGCCCCCGGCCTGAAATTGCCGCCCGCGGACGTGAACCAGGTGCGTCACCATGGCGTGCTCGCCCATGGCCTCGCGGTCCAGGCGATCCGCGCGCACGGCAAGGGCCCGCTCCAGGTCGGCATCGCCGACAATACCACGATCTTCACCCCCGCGATCGAAACGGACGAGCATATCGCCGCGACGAAGACCGCGATGCGCGAAGAGAATGCCATGTTCCTGACCGCGATCATGGAAGGCAAATATCTCGATTCCTATCTGGCCGAGCAGGGCGCCGCCGCGCCGAAGGTTCAGGCGGGCGATATGGCGATCATCTCCAGCCCGCTCGATTTCGTCGCGCTCAATATCTACACGCCCAATTATGTCCGCGCCGATCCGTCGGCACCGAAGGGCTATGTCATCCTGCCGCATTATGAGCAGAGCCCGCGCATGGCGTCGCCCTGGCTCTATGTCGGTCCGGAAGCGCTCTATTGGGGGCCGCGTCTGGCGAGCGAATTGTGGAGCCCGAAGGCGCTCTACATCTCCGAAAACGGCTGTTCGGCCGACGATCCGATCGCGAACGGGCGCATCGATGACAGCGATCGCGTCATGTATCTGCGCAATTACCTGACCGCGCTCCACCGTGCGACTGCCGAGGGCTATCCGCTCAAGGGCTATTTTCTGTGGAGCCTGATGGACAATTTCGAATGGGCGGACGGCTACACCAAGCGCTTCGGCATCCATTATGTCGACTTCGCCACGCAGAAGCGCATCCCGAAGCTCAGCGCCGCCTGGTACAAGCAACTGATCGCGCGCAACCGGGTGGTGTGATCCGGGCAGGGGGCGCTCCGGCGCCCCCTTCATCCCGGCTACCGGGTTACCGGCAAACCCAAGTCACCCCCGCGCCGCCGCGAAATCCAGGCCCGCCTGCATCGTGCGCGTGGTGGCGGCAACCATATCGCCCAGCAATTCGATCACCTGGAAGGCGGCGAAAGGTGGGCAGAGCCAGCTATAGGGACCGGAGAACCAGTCGCCCGGATCCTGGCCGACGAACACGAACGGGATTTCGCGCTGCTGCGCGGAGAGGCTGTCGAGCATCGCCTTGCCGATATCGACCGCGATGCAGGCGGAGAAGTTGAGCCACTCCGCCGGATCGACACTGGTGAGCGCTGTTTCGGGCGGGCCATCAAGGGCGACGACACTCACGCCCGCCATCTCCAGCGAACGCCGGATATAGGACGCGCTGAAGCTGTCGGGCTCCGCGAGCAACAGGATATTGCCCTGCCGCAGGCTAAACGGTGCGTTCATCCCCTCTCCTCTTGGGGTCGATGATATCATAGCGATTCGGGGGAGAGAATCCCGTATTCACTATTTCTTGTGGATGAACGACCCACAGGCCCCAAGATTCAGCCGCGCTCAGCCTTTGTCGCGAAGCTGGAAGCGCACCCGATAGCGATGGAAGTCGAGGCTCACGCGCTTCAGTCCCTTGAGCGCATCGGTCCCGAGCAGGAGCGCGGGCCGGTCGGCCAGCCCGAATAGGGCAAAGGGTGCGACATCGGCGAAGGCGACCGGCATGTTGGAGATGCTCAGCCCGCCGATTTGGATGTGCGGCAACAGGATGCTGGTCGCGGGTGCGCTGCGCCCGGTCACGCTGTTCAGGATCATCGCCACCTGCGTCGGGGGATGACGGCTGCCCGCGACCTTCTCGAGCAAGGCATAATTGCCGATCGTCATGTCGGATCCGGTGTCGATCAGCGCATAGACGTTGAGCTTGCCGACGCGGACCTCGGTCAGGATCAACTGGCCATGATGGCGATGGCCGACCACCACGATCTCGCCCGGCTCCGCCTTTTCGGGCGTCGCGGCATCCTCCAGCGTGATCGTGTTGGTCTGGAAATCCATCATGATGCGCCGGTCGGCAAGCGCATCGACGCCGACGATCCCCTGCGCGCCGAGATATTGTTCGGGCAATCCGGGCGCGGAGACGGCGAAGGTCGCGGCGTCGCCGACCTTGAGCGTATCGACCAGGAAAGTGCCCACGTCGGCCGCGCCGGCGACGTCGTTCAAATGTACGATCTCGCTCGCGGGCAGGTTGAGCCGCCGCGCGAGCGCCACGCTGATGACCGAACGATCCGCGCCGCTGTCGACCAGGAAGCGGTACGGACCGCTGCCATTGACCTCGACCCCGATCGACATGCGCGTGTCGAGCAGGCGCGCCGCCATTTCCGGTCCGGTCACGGTGAGGCAATCGTCGATCACCGCGGTGCGGAGATTGGCGGCGATATTGGGCGCGGCGGCGGACGCGGGCGCCGGGCAGGATGGAGGCACGGTCGGCGTGGCGGCGGATGCGGGCGCGCAGGCCAGGGCAGCGGCAATCCAGCCGCACGGCGCCTTCGCAATGATGGCGCGGCCTGTCCTCATCGACCGGCCTTATCGCATGAAAACGCCCCACCGCCTTGCACCAACGTGATCCACGCCATCCCCCCCCCGGGGGAGGCGAAGCCCCGGCATCCGTACCGGCTGCGTTATGAAATTCCCATGGAAATCAATATGTTGTTAAGGTTAACGCGATTATAAAGCGGGCGAGCGGAGGGACTATGAATCGCAGGCAATTTCTCACGGCGGGCGCCGCCGTGACGGCGGGGGCGCTGTTGGCCGGCCGCGCCGGCGCCGGCATCTTGGCGAAGCCGATCGGCCCGCAAGGGCTGATCGCGCGCGCCAATGCCGCGCTCGACGCGCATGCCGGGCAAATCCCCAATCGCGACATCGTGGCCGTGGCCGATTTCGGGCGCCACAACAGCCTGCCGCGCTTCCATCTGATCGACCTGCACAATGGCAGGCTGGACAGTTTCCTGGTCGCGCATGGCCGCGGATCGGACCCGGCGCATACCGGCTGGCTACAGCATTTCTCCAACCTGCCCGGGTCGGAAGCCTCGTCGGAAGGCGCCTATCTCACGAAGGACGTCTATTTCGGCGCGCATGGCCGTTCGCGCCGATTGGCGGGGCTCGACCCCCAGAACGATCAGGCCGAGCCGCGCGGCATCGTCATGCACGGCGCCTGGTATGTGAATCCCCAACTCGCCGCAAAAGGCGGGATTGGGCGCAGCGAAGGCTGTTTCGCCCTCCAGCAGAATCAGGTCGGCCAGATCATCGACCGGCTCGGCGCCGGCCGCATGATCCTGGCGATGAAGGCTTGAACAGGCTTCGCCCGGCCCCCTACTTTTTGCCCACCTTCGGCTTGGTATAAAGCGTGAAATCGTTGAACACGATCGCGGCGCCTTGCATATGCGTGTAGCGGTCGCGCTGGTGTACGATATCCTGCCGGCATTGCTGGCCGCCGAACGGCTTCGTGATCAGGATATTGTCGTCCCGCAGGAATTCGGCGCCATTGGGCCGGTTGACCCACGCCTTGCCGCCCAGGCCCCAGAAGATCACCGCGGTGCCGTCGATCACCGTTTGGTTGGTGATGTCGCTCAGGTTGACGCACCGCACCTTCGGCCCCGGCACATAGCCTTTGAGCGTCTTGGCGAGTTCGGCCTCGCCGCGCTCGCGCATCGACGGCCCCTTTGCGGCCACCGGCGCCGCCAGCAAGGCGGTCATGATCAGCATGGATGATATCCGCACGATCTCTCTCCCTAATCAGGTCTTTCGCGGCCGGACGAAGCCGCCGGCGCCGATCCTGAATAGGCGCGCGGCGCAATGAGCCCAAGCTGAATATCGTCCTCCACTCCTGCCGAGGCCGACGGCGGGAAGAGGGGATAAGCGACGCTACCAGAACGCTTTTCGGCGGCACGATTCTCCGCGGGGCATGATTCCGGCGGGCCGAGGGAAGTCCGGCCCGCCGGTCACCCGCGACTGCTCTCCCGGGGACGAGGGAGAGCCGGCAACCGCGCGGGAATCAGGCGAAGCGGAGCGACGTCTGACGCCGGCGGAGCGTACCGCCGACCAGGCCGAATCCGCCCAGCATCAGGCTCCACGTCGCCGTCTCGGGCACCGGTGCGAGCGTCGAATCGTTGGGCGCGAAATCGCTGATCGTCGCAAGCCCGCCGACCGTCCCGCTGCGCGGCCAGATACTGAAACCATAACGGCCGGGGTCGAAACCGGTCGTCGGAAGCATCGAAAGCGGAACGACCAGGCTCAGCGCGTTGCCGCCGATCGTGACCGATCCATCGGCAAGCGCGGTCGCCCCGATCGCGGCGCTGCCATTCTTCTGAACCACGATCGCCTTGGTGAATTTGATGTCGGGCGCGCCGATCGAGCCGAACGGCGCGATTGCGGTGCCGGTATCGACGCCGATCACATAAAAACCGGGCAATGCCGGGTCGATCGCGCCCGCGAAGGTGGACTGGACGAGGAAATCCATCGTCGTCGCATTATAGCTGACCGAAAGGCTGGTGATGTCGAGATCGGCCTGATGCGGGCCAGTATAGGAGGCGAGGAAATCGCCGGTGGAATCCGGGATGCTGTTCGATTGGGCCTGGGCCGTGCCGGCCATGCCGATCGCCGCGACCGCGAGAAGAAGATGCTTCGTTATCATTCTTACCTCCACTGCTGAACCATGCCCTCGGTCGCGAGCCCGGCATTGATGGTTCACACCCATGCGACGAATCGTGCCGGCCTGGAGACGACATGCCCTTCGCCGCCGCCGTTCGCGGAACAATTGCCGCCGTTTGTCGAAAGCGCGATTGCCTGCGAGCTCCGTTGCGCCGCATGCCCGCATCCCGATGCGAGAGGGATGACGATCGTGATAATGAAGGCGATGATGTTGGCGGTGGTTGCGCTATCCGCGGCCGGTCCGGCGATTGCGGCGGATGCGGATGTCTCCGCATTGCTGTTCAAGAAGACCGAGGCCTTCTCCGATGCGGGCCCGATCGGCGACGGCAAGGCGATGGCCGCGATGGCGGACCCGCGGCTGATCTTCTTCAATGAGGGCGACCGCACCACCCGCGACGATCTCGCCTCGATCACGCCGGGGCCATCCAACGGCGTCACCACGCGCATGTCCGTGACCGACTGGGACTGCCAGGTGCATGGAGACGTCGCGGTGACGAGCTTCGTCGACAAGGCCGCGCGCACCGATGCGACGGGCAAGACGGTCGTCGCCCGCTACCGCTCGGTCGAAACCTGGCTCCATAAAGACGGCGATTGGACGATGATCGGCAGCGAGACAGTCGGGCTCGTGGACGATCCCGCGACGATAGAAGTGGCGTCGGTGGACGATTATGTCGGCACCTATCGCTCGGCGTCGGGCATGACCTTCAGCTTCGCGAAGAGCGGCGCGGATCTCGCCGCCACCATCGGCGGCCAGCCGCCGACCGTGCAGAAGGCGGAGGCGCCGGATATCTTCTTCACGCCGGGCGCGCTGCGCTGGATAAAGATCTTCCGGCGCGATGCGGGCGGCAAGGTGACGGGCTTCGTCTATCACCGCGCGGGGCAGGATATCCTCTTCGGGCGGGTGAGCTAAGTATCTGCTTGGAAACGCGCGGAAGAGCGCGTTTCGAGGCGAAACCGGACACGCCGAGCCTTGGCGTGCGCGGTCCGCTCGCCTAATCCGTCCGCATGCCCGCAACGATCGCCCCCCATCCGCGCGTCTGGCGCCAGGAGGCTGCTTCGACCTTGCGGCTGGCGTCGCCGATGGTGCTGACCAACCTGACGCAGGCGGCGATCCAGGCGACCGACGTGCTGCTGCTCGGCTGGCTCGGCCCGCGCAGCCTTGCGGCCGGCGCGCTGGGATCGAACATCTACGTCGCCTTCCTGATCTTCGGCATGGGGCTGGTCACCGCCGCCTCTCCGCTCATGAGCCGGCAGATCGGCGCGATGCCGCATAGCGTGCGCGACGTGCGCCGCACCGTGCGCCAGACGATGTGGGCGGCGGTCACGATGGCGGTGCCGGTGATGCTGATCCTGTGGCGTTCCGAGGCTTTGCTGATCTGGCTCGGCCAGGATCCCGCGCTCGCGCACCAGGCCGCGCTTTTCGTGCGCGCGATCGAATGGGGCTTCCTCCCCGCGCTCTTCTACCTCGTGCTGCGCGGCTATGTCGCGGCGCTCGAGCAGCCTGCCTGGGCGCTCCTGATCGGAACGTTGGGTGTCGTGTTCAACGCCTTCCTCAATTACAGCCTGATCTTCGGCAAGCATGGCTTGCCCGCAATGGGCGTGGTCGGCGCGGGGATCGGCAGCTCGATCACGCAGACGATGATGTTCGCCGGCATGGCGATCGTCGTGGTCACGCACAGACGCTTCCGCCGCTACCGCCTGTTCGGCCGCTTCTGGCGCGCGGATTGGCAACGCTACAAGACGGTGTGGCGGCTGGGCGCGCCGATCGCGATGACGTTGGGCCTCGAGATCACGATCTTCAACGCGGCGGTCTTCCTGATGGGGATCGTCGGCACCGCCGCGCTTGCCGCGCACGCCATCGCGATCCAGGTGGCCAGCTTCACCTTCATGGTGCCGCTTGGCCTGTCGCAGGCGGTGACGGTGCGCGTCGGCCTCGCGCTCGGGCGGCGCGATGCCGCGGCGATCACGCGCGCCGGCTGGACCGCCTGGGTGATGGGGGTCGGCTTCATGACCTGCACCGCCTGCCTGATGTGGACAATACCGCGCCCGATTATTGGGCTGTTCCTCGACACGCATTCGGCAGCCGATGCCGAGGTGGTGGACCTCGCCGTCTCCTTCCTCGCCATCGCCGCCATCTTCCAGATCGTCGACGGCGCGCAGGCGGTGGGTTCGGGAATGCTGCGGGGCCTGCACGACACCAAGATCCCGATGCTGTTTGCCGCCTTCGGTTACTGGGTGGTGGGCCTGGCGGTCGCGCTCTGGCTCGGCTTCCACCGCCATATGGGCGGGGTCGGCATCTGGATCGGGCTCGCGAGCGGACTCGCGGTGGTGGCGGTGCTGATGCTCGCGCGCTGGCTTAGGCGCGACGCGATCGGGCTGATGGGCGAGGCGCGCTGAATGGCAAAGGCGACGCGCGCCACTGCCGCGCTCGAGAAGGCCGGCGCGGCCTTCTCGATCCACAGTTACGATTATGATCCCGATGCCGACCGGATCGGCATGCAGGCGGCCGAGGCGCTCGGCGAACCGCCCGCGCGCGTGCTCAAGACATTGATGCTGCTGCTCGACGGCAAGCCCGCCTGCGCGATCCTGCCCTCGGACGCACAGGTCGCGATGAAGAAATTCGCAGGGGCGCTCGGCGGCAAATCGGCGGAGATGATGAAACCCACCGATGCCGAACGTATCACCGGCTTCAAGGTCGGCGGAATCAGCCCGTTCGGGCAGATGCGCCAGGTGCCGACCGCGATCGAGGCGGCGGCGCTGAATGAGCCCTACGTCTTCATCAACGGCGGCCAGCGCGGCTTGCAGGTACGGCTGGATCCGCACGAGGCGGCACGCATCCTTACCGCGATCGTCGCGTCGATCATCGCCTGAATCCGCCGGGCGCGGGGGCGAATCGGCGCTGTTTTGCCGATCTGACACCGCTTATGGTTAATCGCGCATAAAACCTTCTCCGGAACCGCGCCCTAATCTTATCGGCGCATATCGGGCACCATGCAGGTAAACCGCGCCTCCGCCTCCAGCACGCGTTCCGCGTCCGGCCGCACTGATGCGGCGGCGGGCACGCAGGTGGGCGGGATCGCGCCGATTTCGGCGGCGCAGAACGGCCTGTCGGACGAGCCGCCGCCCCCGCCCTTCCCCGAATACCGACCGGAGGATGACGAGACGCCCGCGAGTTTGATCGATGCGATCGATCCCGACCGGACCTATCGTGCCGCGCAGTCCATGTTCGGGCGCCAGGGCATGATCGGGCTGCTGCTCAACCGCAACGCCTGACCCTTTCCGCGCGGAACTCCGCGCCGCCTGTTCCATTCAAACCCCAGATCCTTGCCTGAAGGAAAGGAAGGCGGATGGACCATCGTCGCGCGATCGGCGGACAATGGCTGGGCGGCGGCATCATGTTGTGCCTCGTGCTCGGCGCCTGCAACAAGAGCCAGCAGCCGGCTCAACAGCCCGTCACGGGCGCGCCGGTTGCGGCGCTGCAACTGGCGACCGCGCCCCCGCCGCCGCCAACCTATGCGCCACCGGCGCAGGCATTGCCGCCTCCGCCGCGCCGGGTTGCCTACCGGCCCAGCCGCGAACATTGGCGCAATCTGACCGACGCCTACGACATGAGCGATGCCTTCGCCGACACGCCACCCGATTATACCGTCCCTTATGAGGGCGAATATCCCGATGTCTGGCGCGCCGACGACGGCGCCTATCGCGTGGTCGAATGGCTGCCCGACGGCGCGCGCTATTATTATTACGAGCCCGGCGCGGACGAGCCCTTCCTGATCCAGGATCCCCATTACAGCTACGCCTATGACAATGGCACGCTGATCGCGGTCTATACGCTCGCGGGCGCGCTGGTCGCGGACCGGATCGCGGCCGAGCGCGAGGATTATGCCGCGCGTTATTATGCGCGTGGGCGCGATCTCTACCGCGCCGCGCTGAATGAGCGGCGGCGCGCGGCATATGCCGCCAATTGGCGGCAACGCGCGCCGATCATTCAGTCGCAACGCATGCTCTGGCAACGCGGCCACGACGAGGTGCCCGGCTGGCGCGACTGGTATCGGGAGCACCAGCCGCAGCAGGAGGCGCGCTGGGCGCCCGAGCGCCAGCATCGCGCGGCCTATGCGGCGGCGCTGGGCGCGGCCGGCGTCGCGGGGGCGGCTTATGCGCTGCATCACCGCGGACAGCAGGCGGTACAGCAGCCCGCCAGTACGCGCCCGGCTCCCCAGCCCCCGGCGACGATCGGCCGTCGCCCCGAGCCCTTCCCGGGCGGCAACCGGCCCAATCCGGCGGAACGCCATGCCGAGGCGGGCCGTCCGGCTCCGGCGCAGGGGCCTGCTCCTGGGCCGCACCGCCCGCAGCAGATCGCTGCGGAACGCCAGGCGACGACGCGTGCCGAACAGGCGCAACGGCAGGCACAACAAGCTCAACAAGCGCAACGGCGCCAACTCCTACAGGCGCAACAGACGCAGCGCGCGGAGGCGCAGCGTCAGGCACAGGCGCAACGTGCCGAAACGCAGGCGCATTCGCGTCAGGCCCAGCAGGCGCGGCGCGCCGAAGCCCAGCGCCAGGCGCAAGCGCAGCAGCAGCGCGCGGCGACACAAGCGCGCGCGCAGCAGGCCGAGCAAACGCAGCATCGTGCGCTGGAACAGGCTCAGCAAGCGCAACGGGCGGAGGCCCAGCGGCAAGTTCAAGCGCAGCGCGCGCAAGTCCATGCCGAGCCGCATTCCGCCCCACCGCCCCACGTCGAAACGGCGCATATCCAGCCGCCGCCCCATGTGGAAGCCCCACGCCCGGCCCCCGCCCAACATGCGCAGGCAGCGCATCCCCCGGCGCCACAGCCAGTCCAGCAACCGCATGGTGGCGGCCAGAAGGACGACCGCCGCCATCATTGAAGGCGGTCAGCTGCGGGTACGGGAGAAATAGGCGTAATATAGGTAACGGTGCACGTCCGGGCGCACCCAGAGAAAGCCGCTGCCCTGATCCTTGAGCCCCAGTCGCTCGGTCGACTGAGCCCAATTGGTGCGCGCCAGATCCCGCATGAACATCGAATAGGCATTGGGCGAGTAAAGCTGGGGTGAGTTCTGGTCGATCGCGGTGAGCGCGGTGACCTCGCACAGGCTGACCGCGCAATGGACGGTGAAGACATGCTCCCCCTTCTGCAAGGCGGGCACCTCCTTGAGCGCGGCGAGCAGGCTGGCCTCGGTCGGGTCCGCCCAGGACGGCTCGCGCACCTCGCTGCGGAGCCGCGTGTATAGCGCGCGTGCGCCACGCTCCTCGGGTTTCAGTGCCTCCCCCAACATCGGATCAGCCGGGGCCTTCCACCCTTGGCGCGACCAATATTCGACGAATAAGGTACCGCCATTTGGACCGACGCCGCCGACTCGCGACGTCATCGGCTCCAGGCCATTGTGGATTTGCAGCGCCACCTGGTGCGGATGGATATCGTAGAGCAGCCGGTTGAACGCGGCCTGGTCGATCTGCTTGTCGGGCAGGGTATTGGCAACCTCGCAGAGGCTCGTTCCGCACAACACGCGCACCGGTGCCAGATCGTTCATGTGGGGAATGGCCGAAAGACTGTCGCGCAGCGCTTTCTCGGACGCCTCGGCCCAAGCCGCATCGCGCGGTTCACGGCGGACCTGCTCATGCAGGCCACCCGGGTCCCATGTCTGCGGCAGCACGCTCAGCAGCAGGGGCTCGGACGGGATGTGGGTGTCGGCATTGGCTCTCCGTTCCACCTGGGCCGCGATGAGCGCGGCTGCGAGGCCGCCGATCAAGATAAGGGGCATGACGATCCTTCCTTTCCACCACCGGCGATGCGCGCCGGCTTGCGGGAGGAGGGCTGCCGCCGATGCGGGGACGCCGGACAGATCGATTTTCTCGTCACGATTTTTATGGGCCGCGAGCAGGCGGGCGAGCTCGCGGCTGCTGCCGATGCCGGTCTTGCGCCGCGCCTCGCGCAGGCGTTCGTTGACCGCCGCGACCGAACGGCCGGTCAGCCCCGCAATGCTCTTCGCGGTATGGCCCTCGGCCAGCAAGGCCAGCGCCTCGCATTCTGCCGGGGTGAGCGCATCGAAATTGACCGCGGGACGGCCGCTCACCCGGTCGCGGATATGTCCTTCGATCATCGCCGCGATCCTGCGCGGATCTGCGGAGTTTTCCATCCCGATTTTTTTGGGGCGGCTCGCTTAGCGATCGGGCACTTGACATTCCCTGGGAATGTTCCTAATATGTTCCACGTGAAACTTGCTGTCCGCTCGGGGGACGGGAAATCATCAAGTTCGTTTCCGCGTTTTTTTTAAAACTACCCTCCGCTTGAGGTGAAAACCGGCGAGGAATCGCCAGCGCGGAACCGCGCGCGAGGCGGCGGGTTGCTGCGCTCATGGCGTCCCATATCCGCACCCCCCGGGATGCACCCTCCGCGGATCGTCCATCGGTCGCGGCAGAGCTGGAGGCGATCTTCGCGCCTCTGCCCCGGATGGCGCCGCCTGGAGAGCCGGTTGCTTCGCCGCCCCGCCCGCGCCCGCGGGGAGCCGGGCTCGGGCTATGGCTCGCTCTGCTGGGCGCGGTGGCGCTCGCGGCCCTGGTCGGCAGCCTGGCCTTCCTGACACCGCTCGCGCGCCAGGCGCCGCTGCGCGATCATGCCGGTGCGGTGATAAAGCCCGCTCCCCCCTTGCCCGCGCCACTGACGATCGCGGCCACGCCCCAGCCGGCACCGCAGCCACCGTCCCCCGTCGCCGACAATCGTCCAAAGGCCAGGCCGGCGCGCGCGCCTGAGCACAAGCCCGCGCTGAAGACGAAGCGCGCGGCGGCGCCGGTCCATCGCGGCCGCTGCCCGCGCTTCGCGACCGAGGCCTGGTGCCTGCACGGCACGGTCATGGCCGCCGACGATCGGTTGCGCGACGCCTATCAGGCGGCGGTGCGTGCCGGGGTCGATCGCCGCACTTTGGTCGACGTGCGCAGCGACTGGAAGCGGCTGCGCGGGCGCGCCAATCGCGATCCGCAGGCTCTGATCCGCGGCTATGCCTTGCTCACGCAGGAATTGCGCGCCGAGACGCTCCGGGCGGGACGATGAGCACGGCCGCCCACAGGATCGAAAGCGCACCGGGCAGCGACTGGCCGCGTTTCCATAAGACCCCGGCCAAGGTGGCGGGCGAGCTCGTCTATGCGATCGGCGACATCCACGGGCGTTACGACCTGCTGACCGAAATACTCGCCATGATCGTCACCGACGCCCTGGGCCGGCAAAGGGGGCGCGTCCCGATCCTGGTGACGTGCGGCGACTATGTCGATCGCGGGCCGGATTCGGCGCGCGTGTTGACCGCGCTCGAATGGATCCGGCGCGACGGGCGTTGCCGGCTGCGCGCAATCAAGGGCAATCATGAGGCCGCCTTCCTCTCCTTCCTGTCGGATCCGCTCAGCGGAACGGCCTGGCTCGGCTTCGGTGGCGATGCGACCCTGCGCTCCTACGGCGTGCGTCCGCCCATCGATTTCCACGACCCGATCGATCTGGCCCGCGCGCGCGACGATGTGCTGGAGAGGATGCCCGCCGCGCATCTGCGCGTACTGCAGGAGCTGGAGATGATGGTGGTGCTGGGCGACTATGCCTTCGTCCATGCCGGCATCCGGCCGGGCGTGCCGCTCGCCCGCCAGAAAGCGGAGGACCTGCTGTGGATCCGCGGGCCGTTCCTCGACCGGACCGAGCCGTTCGAAAAACGGATCGTCCACGGCCATAGCTGGATCGAGACCATCCCCGAAATCTACGACAATCGCATTGGGCTCGACACTGGCGCCTACGAAACCGGTGTACTGACCGCGGCCCGGATCGAGGACGGCGAGGTCATGCTTTTCCAGACCGGAGGCTGACCGAGAGGGAACCGGGCTCGTCCATCGTCGGTTCGTCGTGCAATCACCGACACTTGTCTCAAGTTTGCGAACACGCGGTTGAAGGCGCCGCACCCTACCGTCACCCTCCGGCCGTGTGTGAGTAACCCGATGTATTCGCGTATGAGTAGAGCGTCCCCACCCTTGCTGCTTGTCGAAGACGGGCCGCTGACGCTTGTTTCGACCCAGGCGGCGTTGGAAGACGAGGGCTATAAAGTGGTCTCCGCGCGTCACAGCGCATCCGCTTTGGCTGCGCTGAACCGGCCTTATTGCGGCCTGATCACCGACATTCGCCTGCCCGGCCCCCTCGACGGTTGGGACATTGCGCGCGAGGCACGCGCGCGCTGGCCCGACATTCCGGTGGTCTACGTCACGGGCGAAGGCGAGGAGGATTGGCCGGAAAAGGGTGTGCCCGGCAGCTTGATCCTGCAAAAACCCTATTCGGCGGGCAAGCTGATCGCCGTGGTCGGGCGAGTGATCCATGAGGAAACGGCGGCCCACCGGAGGTGAGCCGCCGTCCCCGAAGCCCGTGACGGTCAGCCGATGCTGCCCGCCAGGCCGCCATTGCCGGCGCCGGAGCCGGAGCCCGACGCGCTGGTCGAGCCGCCGTTGAGGCCGCCCGCCAGCGAACCGGCGGCGTTGCCGTTCGCGTTTCCGGCGCCATTCACCCGATTGGCGGCATTGCCCGCGCCGTCGCGCGCCGCCCCGGCCGCCCCCGTGGCGGTGCCGCGCGCGCTGCCGGCGGCCGACGCGGCCTGGCTGCGGGCATTGCTCACGCTTTGCCGCGCGGTGTCGCGCACCGAGCGCGCGGTGCCCGCCACCTGATCGGTGCCGACCAGCTGCGCGCTGGTGCCGGCGTTGCGGCTGACGCTCGTCGTGCCGCCGTTGGAGACGTTGCCGGCCAGCCCATTGGCGCCGAGCGCGGCGTCGGTGCTGCGCGAGACGGTGCCCGCAAGCCCCGCATCGGCCGACGCGCTGCCATTATGCGTATTGAGCGACTTGCTGGCATGGTCGCTGCCCGAACCGCTGATGCTGTTGGACAGGGATCCGGTGGCCGAGTTGAGCGGGCCGCCGCCATTGGCGCCGAGATTGCCGGCGCTGTTGAGCGTGCCACCGACCATGCCACCCGCGCCCCCAATCGCGCCGGTGAGGCCACTACCCAGCCCGCCGCTTCCTCCAAGCAGCTGCGCACACGCCGGCGCGCAGGCCACGGCGCCCAGGATCGCGCTTGCGGCGATCAGGCGGATACGAACAGGATACATCATCGTCTTTCTCCTCGTCCGGCCGGGCGATTTCGCCCGGCGTCACAAGGGCAACGATGGCGGCATCGGGATTCATCCCCCGGATGCCGGATTATTTGAGACCGACCGTTTTCGGCCCGACGCCGCAGTCGCCGCACACGATGCCGCGCCCGACTGCGCCCTTGGCCGGGCGCGCCTCGGCCGTGAGCGCCGCCACCGCCGCGCCGGCATTGCCATGGTCGAGCCGGGCGAGGCTCGCGGCGACGAAGGGCGCGGCGAAGCTGGTGCCGCGCAGCCTTTCCCACCCGCCGCCCGGCACCGCGCCGGCAATGTCCGCGCCCGGCGCAGCGAAATCGAGATGGAGCGGCTTGCCCGCTTCGAGCAGAGGCTTGCCCTTGGCATCGACGCCTGTGACCGCGATCACGCCGGGATAGGAAGCGGGATATTGCGGCGGTGCGGCGGGCCCGTCATTGCCGACCGCGGCGACGACGATCACACCTTTGGCCTGGAGCGCGCGCACGCCCGCCTGGAGCAGAGGGTTTGACGGGCCGACCAGGCTGATATTGATCACGCGCGCGCCGCGCGCCGCGAGCCACCCCATCGCGCGCACGATCGCCATCGCCGATCCGTTGGCGGGCGAGCCGCCATAGACGTCGGCGACCAGCAGGGCCGCGCCCGGCATCACGCCATGAAAGGCGCCAGTGCGGCCGACCATCAGCGAGGCGACCGCGGTGCCATGCCCGCTCGGGCGCGGATCGCCCGCGAAACCGCGCTGGTCGATCGTGACGCCGTCAAACGCGGGATGGCGGCCAACGCCGCCGTCGATTAGGCCCAAGGCGGCGCCCCCGCTTCCTCCACCGCCGGCGGCAGGCCCGGGCGTGGGCGCGAGCGGCGCGCGGGCGGGTTCGTAGATCGGGTCGAGGCTGTATGTGCCCGTCGGGTCGATCTCGCGCAGTAGCTTCAGCGCCTTGCGCGCGGATTTGCCCTTGGGCGGGGCGAGTTGGACGGCGGTGATATCGAGGCCCTCGATCGCGTCGCTACGCACGACGGTGAAGCCCGCCACCTGCGCTTTGGCGATCCTGTCGGGCGCTGGAGCGAGCGCGACGATCTCGTCGCGGCGCACCGGATTGCCCTGATCGTCGACATCGAGCGCGCGCCGGTTGTCGCGCACCAATGCCAGCAAGCGCTGGCGGCGAAGCGTCAGCAGGTCCGACGGCGCAATCGCGCGCACCGTATCGCCCAGCCCTCCCAGCGGCCCCTGCAAGCCGCCCACCACGGGAAGCCCCTGCGGCGACGGGCCACCCAGCACGCCTGAGGTCAGCCCGCCGACCGCGCCCGTGACTCCACCCACAGGCCCGCCGCCGCCCAGCAATTGCGCGGGCGCGGATGCCGCCATGCCTGCGGCCAGAGCCAGAAAGAGGAACCTGGAAGAGCGCATCGGATTTCCTTTCGCCATGGTAATGGATGAAACGACCGATTGGCATCGTTTCATCCGGCATGAAGGCAAAGCCGCACTTTGGACGCGTTCGAAACCGCCCTGATCCGCATCCTGCCACGCCTGCGCCGCTTCGCGCACGGGCTGACGCGCGATGCGGCGGACGCGGACGACCTGACGCAGCGCGCCGCCGAACGCGCGCTCAAATCGCGCGCGCAGTGGCAGCCGGGCACCAATTTCGATGCCTGGACCTATCGCATCCTGCGCAATCTGTGGATCGACACCGCGCGCAGCCGCCAGCGCCGCGACAAGGTGATCGCCCCGGCGGAGGATGCGGAGACGGTTGGCGCGCCCGGCGATGCGGAGGCGGCGGCCGAACGGCTGTTCCTGATGCGCGCGATGGATCGCCTGCCCGACGAGCAGCGCGAGGCGGTGGCGTTGGTGATGATCGAGGGCCTGTCCTACGCCGAAGCAGCCGAGGTGCTGGAGGTGCCCGCGGGTACGCTCACCAGCCGGCTGGTGCGCGGCCGGCAGGCATTGGCGAAGATGCTGGGTGGGGTGAATGATGGCTGAGCCGGTCGACGAACCGATGGTGATCGCCTGGATCGATGGCGAGCTCGCGCCCGAGCAGGCCGCGCGGGTCGAGCAGGCGGTCGCCGCCGATCCGGCGCTGCGCGAACTTGCCGAGACGCATCGCGCGATGCGCGCGCGCTTCGCCAGCGCCTTTGGCGGAATCGCGGACGAGCCGGTGGCGCTGCCGAGCGCCGAGATCGTCTCCTTCGCCGACATGCGCGCGAGGCGGATGCGGCGCCTGTGGGTGCCCGGCGCGATCGCCGCCAGCCTGGTCGCCGGCCTGTTCATCGGCCAGGTCGAGCGGCCCAAGGGCGTGGCGGATCGCGCCGATGCGCTCGCGCTCGCGCCGGACCTCGCGCGCAAGCTCGACACCCAGCTTTCGGGGGAACCGGGACCGGTGCGCGTGGCGCTGAGCTTCCGCGCGCGCGACGGGGCTTATTGCCGCAGCTTCAGCGCGACGCATCTCGACGGCGTCGCGTGCCGCACCGCGACCGGCTGGACATTGCGCTATGCCGCACCCGGCACTGCTGCCCGCGGCGACTATGCCCAGGCTGGCAACAACCCCGCTTTGGCGGGCGCGATCGCGGCGATAATCGCAGGCGACCCGCTCGATGCGGCGGGCGAACGCAGCGCGCGCGACCGAGGCTGGCGCTAGAAGCCAAGGTCGCATCCGCGCGTTGGGGAACGATGCGCGACGTAAGCCATTCCCCCTGCGAAAGGAGTCGCAAATGCTTCTGATCGCGCTGATGGGCGGCCTGCTCGCCAACCCGCCCGTGCACGACCCGCTCGTCCCGCCGATGCGCGTCACCACCAGTTTCGCCTGCCATGGCACGCAGCGCTCGATCACGGTTGCGCGCGGGATCGGGCGCGACGCGGTGGTGGCGGTAACCGCCAACGGCAGGCCGATGGTCGGCGCGGCGATGAGCGCGATCCGCATCGGCCTCGCGCCCCTAATCGCGATCGAGGAGGTCACGCCTTATTGCGGCGACGGCCCCGACCGCATCCGCATCAAGGGCTGGATCGACGACCGCAAGCGCAACCTGATGATCTTCTTCGGCACCGGTGGGCAGGCGGCGGTGCGCGACGTCGGCTAAGGCTCGATTTGGGTGCGTCAGTTTGGGTTCACGCGCGGACGGGCAGGATATTATCCTGTTCGCGAGAGGATTGCGCCCATGCGTTTCAAGACCTTCCCCTTTGCCGCCGGCCTGATCGCCGCCGCGTCGCCGCTGCTGACGTCGGCGGCCGCCGCGCAGAGTAGTGGTCAGAGCGATTATGACCGCGGCTACCAGGCGGGGCGCGCGGACGCGGCGCATGCCAATCAGGGCGGCGATCCGCCATCGGCGCAAGCGAGTGAGGATCAGGGCAATTACGATCAGCGCGGCGGCGGCGATGACGACAATGCTGCACCGCCGCCGCCCCCACCGCAGGATTATGACGGCAGCCAGCCACCGCCTCCGCCGCCCGGCTACAGCGCGAACACATCTTACGCGCCCGATCCGCAGGCGGATCGGCGCTACGAAGCCTATGCGGAGGATTGGGCGCAGCGTTATTGCGTGAAGTCGGGCGGCAACACCGCAGGCGGCGCGGTGATCGGCGGGCTGTTCGGCGCGCTGCTCGGATCAGGCATAGCGGGCCATCACGATCGCGGCGCGGGCGCGCTGATGGGCGGCATTGCGGGCGCGGCGCTTGGCGGCGCGGCGGGCAGCGCGGCCGACCATGCGACCAGCCCCGGCTGCCCTCCAGGTTATGTCGTGCGCCGCGACGCGCCCGCTTTCGCCTATGATGGCTATGGCTCGGCTTATTATTATGCCGCGCCTGGCTGGTACCGCCCGTGGATCTTCGTCGACGGGCGCTGGAATTACCGCCCTTATCCGTACCATAATTTCTATTATCGTCGGTACGGATGGGGCCGCGGCTATTATCATGGCGGATATCGCCGCCACTGGTGAGAGTCTGTTGGGGGATAAGCCTTTCGGCGGATTGCGGCACCGGCCCGCGCCCCCCTAACCATAAAAAGGCCGATATTCCTCCTGTCCGCCGGACAAAAATTTACCAAATTCTATGCAATTTGCGGCCCTTAACTATCTTTCATATTGCAGTCGCGAAACGATTGGCGCATTAGGGGAATGCGCTCCTGTTGGGCGCGGGGGAAGTTGAAGTGCGTATCCGGGGGCTGGCTGCGATCGCAGCCGTTACAGTTTCGACCATCGCCGCGCCGGCCATGGCTGGCAAAAAGCCGCCGCCACCCGTGGCGCTCCCGTCCTGCGGCCCGAGCGACATCACCGCGTCCACCGCGACCGTTCTGGCTTGCAACGGTTTCGACGCAGGCAACCTGCTCAACCAGGCCAATGCCGGTACAGACCAGACGATATTGCAATCGCTCGGCTATTCCGGGTGGGACGGCAAGATCAAGGATACGGCCGCATCGGTCAGCAACCTCGGCGGTACCCACACGCTCAATTTCGGTATCCAGCTGACCGGAATCAGCATTCTCGCGGTCCATTATGGCGGCGGTAAAGGCGGTCCGGGCCAGGAAAGCACAGCTTTCTATGTGCTCGATGCGGCGCAGGGCATCAACCAGATCCATCTGGCTTATGCCGCAAGCTCGAACGCGGTGCTGTTCGTGACCGGCCTGCCGCGCCACGTCGTCGCGTCCGTGCCCGAGCCCGCAAGCTGGGCGACGATGCTCGCGGGCTTCGGACTGATCGGCGGGCAGATGCGCCGTCGCCGCCGCGTTCCCGCGACCGCCTGACCACCGGATCGTCACTGGAGCCTGATCGTTATCGATAGAAGCGCTTCGCGCTTCCATCGAAAGCGTGAATCAGGTTCTATTCAAATAGTCGAGACCTTGATCCAATCGGAAAAGGATTAGCCCGCCGCCGGCTCCGGGGCGGGTTTATCTTTTCCCCGGTCGTTGGCGACATGGTGCGGCACGATGGTCGAGTCGCCCATCGCAACCGTGATCTCGAACCAGAAGAGGCTGCCCGCACCGGGCATGCTTTCGACCAGCAGACGCCCGTCCATCAATTCGACGATGCGGCGGCTGATGCACAGGCCCAAACCGGTGCCGCCCGCCTGACGCGCGGAATCGTCGGCCTGTTCGAACGGCTGGAAGATCAAATCCTGCTTTTCGGGCGCGATGCCGGGGCCCGTGTCCCGCACGTCGAAACGCAGCACGACGCGGCCGGCGGCCTCCGACACGCGCCTGACGCCAAGGTCGATCGCGCCGGCGTCGGTGAATTTGACCGCATTGCCGAGCAGATTGAGCAGCACCTGACGCAGCGCCTTGCCGTCCGCGATCACGCCGTGCGGCACGTCGGGCTCGACCCGCCAGTCGAAATCGAGGCCTTTCTCCTGGGCGCGCACGGCAATCATGTCGGCGACGCCGCGCACGATCGCGCGCAGCTCCACCGGATGCGGGGCGAGATCCAGCTTGCCCGCCTCGATCCGGGACAGATCGAGAATGTCGCTGATCAGCGCGAGCAGATGTTCCCCGCTCTGCTGGATGGTGCGCGCGGCGACGTTCTGGCGGTTGCTCAACTCGGCCACGCGCAGGATCTGGGCATAGCCCAGGATCGCATTCAGCGGCGTGCGCAATTCGTGGCTCATATGCGCGAGGAAGCGCGATTTGGCGTGACTCGCGTTTTCGGCGGCATCGCGCGCCTGTTGCAGCAACAGGCCTTCGGCCATGAGCAGACGCTGACGCTGCACATGTTCCTGCCGCATCCGCCGCACGCGGTGAACGAGGTAAAGCGCGGTGAAGCCCGTCCAGCAGCCGAGCAGCAGCAGATACCAATGTTCAGGGCTGATCGCGCGTCCGCCGACCGCAATCCTTTGAAGCTTGATCGCATAGTCGCCGGGCGGCGCATTGGTGCCCGTCTGAAGATCGATCGCAACCACATTGCCAAGCTCGGGCTTGCCGGCATCGCGATAGGGGTGGAGATTGATCCACCATTGTTCGATAGCGGCATCGCGCAGGTTGAGCGTGACCCGGTTGCGGCCCTGATGAACCGGAAATTCGATCACGTTCGGCTTGGTGCTGTCGCCGTGCACCGCATCGGCATAAGGCACGCCCCAATTCTTGAGCGTGAGTTTCAGATATTTGGCGGGCCCGTGATAATCGAGCTCGACCGTGGCCTTCTCAAACGCCGAGAAATCGCGCCCGGCCCCGCGATGGCTGATGTCGATCATTATACCCGCGCCGCAATAAGGATGCGCGAATATCGTGGTGAGCCGGCAGCGCCAGGCAAGCGGATCGGCAGGATCGGCGGCGATCGTGGACGTCCCTCCCCCCGAATTGTCGGCATACCAATAGCGCCCGTAACGCGAGAGCGTGGCAGGCTGGATCGCAAACTGGCGGTCGATCACCACGTCCTTGAGCAGGATCGCGCCGAAGGTCGCGACGATCAGGAGGAAGGCGGCCAGCTCGAACCGCAGCGCCGCGAAGCGCGGTTCGGCCATATCCGACGGCGGGGCCTGCTCCTCCGGCGTCAATGGGGTGAGCGCGGTCATCGCCCGACGCCGGCGGCCTGCGCCACCCTCATTTCACCCTCCCCGAAACTCATGCGGGCACGCTGTCATACAAAGCCTTCCGTCACAAGCGAGGCCCGGACCGCAGTGTCCTCGGGGCGGCGGCGCCCGCGACAGCCAGGGGGTTAACCGGGACGCCGGCGGGTGCTGGACATCAGCCGACCCGAACCGCTCGACGGCAGCCGGGTTCCGGCTATGAAAGGTTATATTTCAGTAACGTAGCAGATGCGCGCCAGACCGCATCACGCATTTTCGAGATTACGAGCCGAAAGGCAAAGGAAGCGAAGTTGCTTGCGCACGCTGGGGCTGTGAATGTGCGGGTCGCCCTTGGCATAGCCTTCTTTCGACAGGGCTTTTTCCAATTCCTTGACGCGCGAATAGTCTCCACTGCGCGCCAATTCGAATGCGCGCTCCAGGATCGGCTTTTCATACATGCCGTTTCAACTGATATCGGCGCCGATACGTTTCCGTCGATTGACGGTTAAATTTTCGCAACCTTCCGATTGTCAGAATCTGGTTGGAAAGGCGCGGAAGCGGCGTTGCGAAAGCCGATGCCGCACTCGCAAACAGGCTCTCAGCGATCCGGGACGGAGACCGCCCCGCCATCCTCCTTGACGAAGTGTGCGGGCAGGCGGTCGAGCAGCTTGAGCACCTCCTCCGACGGGCGGCACAAAGCGGTTCCCCTGGGCGTGACGACGATCGGGCGGTTCACCAGGATCGGATGTTCGATCATCGCGGCAAGGATCGCATCGTCGCTCGCCGCCAGGTCGAGCAAGCCGAGCCCTGCGGCGGGGGTGCCTTTCTCGCGCAATATGTCGCGCGGGCGCGCCGCCATGTCCGCCAGCAGCCGATCGAGCAGGCTGCGCGTCCATCCCGTCTTGAGATATTCGACGACATGCGGGCGATATCCCGCCGCCTGGATCATTGCGAGCGCATTGCGCGACGTCCCGCAATCGGGATTGTGATAGATGGTGACGGGGAAGTCGGTCATGCGCCATTCTCTTCCCGATAAAGCCAGCTGAAACAGCCTAATCCCAAGAGCGCGCCCGCGGCCTGCGCCGCGACGAACAGCGGCACGCACGGCGGTGCGATTCCGGCGAACGTATCGCTGAGGCTGCGCGCGACCGTCACCGCCGGATTGGCGAACGAGGTCGAGGCGGTGAACCAATAAGCCGAGCTGATATAGAGGCCCACCGCGACTGGCGTGAAATCGGGCCGCTTGCGCTGGGTGGCGAGGATCGTGCCGATCAGGCCGAACGTGGCGACGACCTCCGATACGGCCTGGCCCGGGCCGGCACGCAGCTTGTGCGAGACCTGGAACAGGGCTTCCCCGAACATGGCATGCGCGAGCCAGGCGCCCATGATCGCGCCGACCAGCTGGACGCCGACGAACGACAAGGCCTCGCGCCCGCCGATCCCGCGGCCGAGCCATGCCGCCAGCGTGACCACGGGATTGAAATGCGCGCCCGAAATCGGGCCGAACATGTGGATCAGCACGACCAGCCCGGCGCCGGTCGCGAGCGTGTTGCCAAGCAATGCGACCGCGACATTGCCGCCCGCCAGCCGCTCGCCCATGATGCCCGACCCGATCACGATCGCGAGCAGAAGCGCCGTGCCGAGCCACTCGGCGAAGAGCCTGCGCTGAAGGCGGGTCACGGACAGCATTTCGCCCCCTGCGCCAGCTCCGCCAGCGGCGCGCAGATTTCCGGCCGACCCGCGCAGCAATCGTCCATCAGGAAGCCCAGCAGGTCGCGCATGCCGTCGTAATCGGCCGAATAGAGGATCGCGCGCCCGTCACGCCGCGACCGGATCAGGCCGGCATGGGCCAGGATAGCGAGATGGGTGGACAAGGTGTTGGGCAACGCCCCTACCTCGCGCGCTATATCGCCGGCACGCAAGCCGTCCGGACCGGCGCGCACGAGCAGGCGGAAAACGGCAAGCCGGCTGGCATGCGCGAGCGCGGACAGGGCGTCGACCGCGGTCGGGATCTGCATCAGCAGCACGCCGCCTGCGGCTTCGGACCGCAACAGGCGACCTCGGTCGCTTCCGGCGGTATCTCGTCCTCGCCATAGCTGGTTGCCTCGCCATGGGTGAAGAAGCTCTCCCAGCGCACGCCCGCCGTGTCGGTGACCCAGCTCTTGTCGGATTGCGCGTAGCAGCAGGTCGTCGCTTCCTGATCGAACGTGGTGGCGCCCGCCGCCTTAAGCCGCGCGGCCAGCACGCCCAGCTCGTCGCGGCTGTCGACCTGGATGCCGACATGATCGACGCCATTGCCGCGTGCCCGCGCCGAGATGGCGAAGTTCACGCGCGGATCGTCGAGCATCCATTTGGCATAATCGGGCTTGGTCACGGTCGGCTCCGCATCGAACAAGACACGGTAAAAGGCGATCGCCGGGACCAGATCGGGCACGCTCACATGCATGTGCAGACGTTTCATAGGGGCCATTTTCCTATTCGATTCGATATTTCGGATAATATCGAAATGATTGAAGAAAGGGAAGCCCCTCGATCTTCACCGGCAAAAGGGCGCTGGGTTAAATCTTCGCAACCTTGGCCGTTTCTCGGGCTGGCAATCCGGGCGGGAGACCGCCGCGCCGGACATGGGCGGCTCCCAGGCAGAATGGTTAAGCCCGGATTGCCTAAATCCCTTGGCGGTTGCGCAATCCCGTCGGCTCCATGCTCCCGAGTCAGCCGCATGTTTTAGCGGAGGGGGCGTACATGGTTGAGGGGCTTGGGAAATTCGGTTCAGCCGCGGCGGCGTTAGCCTCGTGCGCGATGGCGCTAGTACTGGCGAGCCCGGCCCGAGCCGCCGGCCCGGTCGATCCGGTGCAGGGCGACGTCAGCCCCCTCTACGGCAAGATCAACCCTTTCTATGGCGACGTGGATGCCAGCTACGGCAAGATCAACCCCTTCTACGGAAAGATCAATCCGTTCTACGGCAAGATCAATCCTTTCTGGGGCGACATCACCACATATTGGAACGGGGCAAACCCGTTCGCGCAAACCACCGACGCGGCGACGCAGGCCTTTTACGCGACCAATCGCTACGATGCCTTTTGGGGCCGGGACAACCCCTACCTCGTCGGCCCGCGCGGGCTGAACTATGCCTCGATCGGCGCCTTCTGGCAGACGGAATTCACCGCCTGGACGCCGATATTGACGCAGTGGAATGCGGCGACGAACGTCAGCGACGCGGCCAGTGTCGCGGCGATGCTTCAAAATAGCCTCGTTCAACCCGCCTCCGCCTTCTGGACGCCCTTCGTCCAGCGGTCGGGCAGCACCAACACGCTTCAGCTGATCCAGAGCCAGCTCGCCAGCGCCGGGGTCACCTTCAATGCGGACGGGTCGATCAATGCGCCGAGCCTGCTCAACAGCGATCCGTCGCGACGCGCGATGCTGTTCCTCAACCTGTACGACCAATTGATGGATTATAGCGGCACCGGGCATGTCGACTGGTGGATGGCGCAGGTCGGCTGGAGCCCGCTGCTGGCGCAGACGCAGGGCGCGCGCCCGGCAGGCATATTGGCGACGACGGTGGGCATGGTTGATTTCGTGATTGCCAACGGCCGGCACGTTTCCAACCAGATCACGCAATATGGCAGCACGATTTTCGCCGACGGGCATGGCGCGGCGGTAGGCAGCCTGATCATCGGCGCAACCGATGGATCGGGCGTGCTGGGCGTGATGCCGCAAGGCTCCGGCAAGGTCGTTGTCTATGATCCGTATGACGATACGGGCACGACCAATTGGACCGATGTCGGCCAGGCGATCAAGACACTGTCCGCGACCATCTTCAACGGCCGGCAAGTGCCGATGGGGGTGCTCAACGCGTCGCTCGGCGTGCCGGGCTGGACGCTCAATCCGGGCTGGAATGATGCGCTGCAAAGTGCCGGCGCGCGCGGCCATAATCTGATCGTTGCGGCCGGCAACGATGGCAGCACGCAGACGCAGAACGTGGCCTGGAACTTCGCCGCCAATCCCAGCCTGATCATCGTCGGGTCGGTCGGCGCGGACGGGACGATCTCGAATTTCTCGAACCGTCCGGGCGAAGCCTGCCTGCTGCCGACCGGCACCGCGATCTGCGCCGAAGCCAATAAGCTCAAATATCATTTCATCGTCGCGCCGGGCGAATTGATCCTCGTCTCGGATGGTCTTGGCGGACATGTGCGCCAGTCGGGCACGTCGCTCGCGGCGCCGCTCGTTTCGGGCGCAATCGCCTTGCTGCAGAATCGTTGGCCGTGGCTGTCTTATTATCCGGACGAGACCGCGCAGATCATCCTCAAATCGGCGACACCCAAGGGCGAGCACCCCGGCGCTGACCCCGTTTATGGCGTGGGCGAGCTCAATATCGCGGCCTCGCAGTCGCCGCTCGATTGGACCAGGCTGGTCTATTACCAGCAAGGTTATGGAGTCCGGGGACAGGCCAGTCCGATCCCGCTTTCGACCGTGGTGGCGCAGATCAAGGGCGGCACGCAATCCTCCTGGGATGCGTCGGGCCTGTGGTACAGCGCATTCGAGACGATCGGCGCGACGCATCGCGATTTCCAGATCCCGCTTTCGTCGAAGCTGGTCGGCCTGAATGCATCGACCGCGGCGGGCGGCCAGGCCTATCAATCCTATCTGGCGATGGCATTGCGGTCGCAGGCGAGCCATTTCGCGGGCGTCGGCACCGGTTATCCCGGGCGGGACGACCTGGTCTCGGGCTTCGCCCGCTCGACCGTGCCCGCGGGCCAGTTCGGGGGCATGCAATTACGCGTCAGCGTGGCGCCGGCGCAGATCGGCAATGCGTTCCGGATGGGTCCGGCGCGCTATGACACCGACGCCCTGCTGGTGAGCGACACGGCGAGCTTCGCCTTCGGCTACGGCAATGGCGCGGCCGCGCTGGACGGCAGCGCGGGCTTTGCCTTCCGTAATGATTATGACCTTGGCCAGGGCGGCGCCAACCCGCTGCTCGGCCTCGCGTCCGGAGGCGCCTATATAAGCGGGCGCGCAATGGTCGCCGATGGGCTGACGATCGGCTTCGGCACGACCGATCGCATGGCGCGGCGCAACCTTTCCGCCTTCGGCATCGATCGCGGCAGCGCGGGCGACTGGGTCGATCGCTATGCCGCGCAAGCCCAGATGCTGAGCCTGTCCTATCGCGTCGGCGGCGGGCTGACGGCGCGCGCGGGCTTCACGCATCTGCATGAGGATGCGGCATTGCTCGGCATCCAATCGCTCGACCGCGCCGATCTGCAGGGTGGTTCGATCACCGATGGCGCCAGCGCAGGCTTCGACCTCGCGATTGGCAGGAGCTGGACGTTGGCGGGCACCGGCACGATCGCGCGCACCCGCGCCGATGCGGGCCAGATCCGCGCCAATGGGCTGACCAGCGCTTCGGCCGAACTGGCGGTGATCCGGTCGCGCTTGCTGGCCCGCAATGACGAGTTCCGTCTGACGCTGGCGAGCCCGCTGCACACGATCGGCGGCCATCTCACCTATTCGAGCGTCGGCGTGGTCGATCGCGCGACCGGCGAGATCGGCGTCATCGAGCAGGCCTTCGCGCCCCATGGCCGGCTGCCGCTCGCGGGGCAGGCAATGTACGGGCTGGCCCTGCCGAGGGGCAAAGGCGAATTCAGCCTCTTTGGCCGGGTTGACCGCGATGCCGAGCTGATCGCGACCGAGGCGATCGGCTATAGCGGCGGCGTACAGCTCCATTTGGCTTTCTGATCCGGCGACGGGCGCACGCGCGCCCGTCGCCCGCGCTTTCCCCATGCAAAACAACCCTTTTCCACGTCGCGAGAGCTGTCCGATGGCCTAAAGAACGGGCCAGATTGGCCGTTCCTTGAATGGATCGGCGGGCGGGCTGCCGATCATGGGGAGGCGGCGCTTGCAGACGATTTTCGCCGCCCTCGCGCGGGGCGGCATGAGGAAGCCGGTCGCGCTCGCCGTCGCGGCGCTGCTCGCCGCGCAAGCCGCCGCCACGCCGCAGACCGACTATGACGCCGCCATCGCCGCCACCAAGAGCGTGATGATGGAGGATCCCGGCAAGGCACTGGCGCTGGCGCGCGGGGCCGAGCGCCGGGCCGCTTCGCTTCCCGCCGGGCACAACGTCGCGCTCGGCAAAGAGCGCGCGCAATGGCTGCAGGGCGAGGCCCTGTCGCGGCTGGACCAAGGCGACCGCGCGCTGCCGATCCTGGAGACGGCGCTTGCGACCGTGGTCAAGGTCGCGCCTGCCGACCGGCTGCATGCCGACCTTTTGTTGTCGCGCGGCTGGATCGAGGAAACGCACGGCGCGATCGCGCCCGCGCTTGCCGATTTCCAGCGTGCCTTCCTGCTCTATCGCGGCGCCGGCGAGCAAAGGGGCGAAGCCAAGGCGCTGCAGAATATCGCCGGCATCTACCAGGACGCGGGCGACGAGCAGCGTTCGCTGCGTTATTATGCGCAGGCGACCGACGTCTATCATGGCGACCCGGCCTTCGCGATCGCGGCCTATAACAATGTCGGCGAGACGTTGCGCCAGCTGGGCCGCTATCGCGCGGCCGAGGGGCAATATGCGATGGCGCTGGCGGCGGCGCACGCGGCGCAAAGCCCATTGCTGCAGGCCAACATCCTGACCAACATGGCGACCACACGGCTTCTCGAAGGCGACGCGAGCGGAGCCGAAAAGCTCGCCCGGCGCGCATTGTCGCTGACCCGTGCGCGCGAGGCCGCGGACGAGAAGCCCTTCGCGCTCGGCGTGCTCGCGCAAGTGGCGATGAAGCGCGGCGACGTGGATCTGGCGGAGCGCCTGATCGGGCGCACCTTCGCCGGGGTCGATCTCGCCAACAGCCCCCTGCCCTATCGCGATTTCCATAAAGCGGCGGTCGACATTTACAGCCACGCGGACCGGCCCGAACTCGCGCTCGCGCATTTGCGCGCGTGGAAGCGGCTGGACGACAATGTCCGCGCGCTCGCAGCCTCGACCAATGCCGCGCTGATGGCCGCGAAGTTCGACTTCTCGAATCAGAACCTACGCATCGCCCAACTGCAGGCGAACCGCGCGCGGCTGCACGAGGTGGTGCTGCGCATCGTCGCGACCGCGGTCACGCTGATCGCGGGTCTGATGCTGCTTGGCATGCTGTCGCTGCGCCGCAGCCGCAACGAGACACGCGACGCCAATCGCCAGTTGACGAGGGCGCTCCAGGCCAAATCCGACTTCCTGGCGATGACCAGTCACGAGATACGCACGCCGCTCAACGGCATTCTCGGCATGACGCAGGTGATGCTGGCGGACCATTCGATCGAGGGGCCGCTGCGCAGCAAGATCCAGACGGTTTACGGCGCGGGCGAGACGATGCGCGCGCTGGTCGACGACATCCTCGATCTGTCGAAGATGGAGACGGGCAAGCTCGCGATGAACCGCGGGACGCTGCGCCTGCGCGACCTGCTGAGCGATGCGGCAAGCCTGTGGCGCGCCAAGGCCGAGGAGAAGGGCCTGACCTTCAGGCTCGACCTCGATCGCTGCCCGGCACTGGTCGAGGAGGACGAGGATCGGCTGCGGCAGATCGTCTTCAACCTGCTGTCCAACGCAGTGAAGTTCACCGAAACCGGCGGCGTCATGCTGCGTGCCGGCGCCGAGGACGGACGGCTGGAGATCGCGGTCGTGGACACCGGGATCGGCATCGCGCCGGCGCAGCATGAGATGATCTTCGAAAAATTCCAGCAGGCGGACGCGAGCACGTCACGCCGCTTTGGCGGCACCGGGCTCGGGCTCGCCATCTGCCGTAACCTAGCGGAGGCTATGGACGGGACAATGGCGGTCGAAAGCCAGGCAGGGGAAGGCGCGACCTTCACGCTTTCCTTGCCGTTGCGCCTGGTTGCCGGCGCGGAATGCGAAACCGGCGTGGCGCCGGCCGGGGCCGCGCCGATATTGCTGCTCGAGCCCAATCCCCTGACCCAGCGCATCGTCGCGCTGGCGTTGAGCGACGGGCTGGGCGAGGTCGAAGCGGTAGGCAGCGCCGATGCGCTGCTTGACGCGCTGGAGGCCGCGCCGCGCACTCACCTCGTCATTCAGGCGAACGTCGCGGGCGAAAGGCTGGCGGCGATCGTCGCGGCTGCAAGAGATGCGCGGATCGTCCTGATCGCGGCGGTAGAAGACGCGTTGGACTCCGCCGCGCAAGCTCCCAATATTGCGGTTCTCCGGAAACCCGCGTCCTGCGACGCGCTGCTGGCCGCGGCCCGCGGCGACGGCGCCACACTCGCCGCATAGCATTGTCTTCGGCCTGACCTGGCCGTGTCACATTTCTTCAAAATGTCATTGACAGAGGCAACAAAGTCACAGGCAAGCAATCGCCCTACATGTAATAATGCAGATAATTATATCGTCACCCGATGTTTTTCCATAAAATCAACAGGCTAAGATTATCGGCCAATTGACACCCTTTCCTCCCAGCGTAATCTTTCCGTCACAAAGCGGAGATGACATCTCCGGCACAGAAATATTGTGGTGGGGATGTCCGGACCGGCTCAGCTCTCAGCTCGGGGGACATTATGAAAAGGGTTTTTCATAGCCACGCAATCAAGGCTATCCTTCTCACCACTACCGCAACGATCGCATCGCTGACCTTTACCTGCGCGGTCCAGGCGCAGACGGCGCCATCGCCCGCCGCCGCCACCGTCGCCGACGATCAGAAAGAGACGGTCGTCGTCATCGGCACGCGCCGCACCGACCGCACGCTCACCAATTCGGCATCTCCGGTCGACGTGATCAGCGCGGTCGAGCTTCAATCCCAGCCGTCGTCGAACATGCTCGACAGCCTCAAGAACCTCGTCCCGTCCTTCTTCGTCCCGCAAAACACGATTTCGGACGCATCGAGCTTCGTACGCGCGCCGTCGTTGCGCGGCCTGCCCGGCGACGAAGTGCTGGTGATGCTGAACGGCAAGCGTTTCAACCGGTCCGCGCTCGTGCAGGTCTATACCGGCGGCGACACCGGCCTGTCCTTCGGCTCGCAGGGCTCCGATATTTCGGCAATCCCCGCGATCGCGATCGGCAATCTGCAAGTGCTGCGCGACGGCGCGACCGCGCAATATGGCTCGGACGCCATTGCCGGCGTGCTCAATTATGGACTGAAGAATGCCGATCGCGGGCTCGAGATCGACGGCCGCTATGGCCAATATTATCCGGGCGACGGCAAATCGAAGCAGATTGCGGCCAATCTGGGCCTGTCGCTGTTCGGTGCCGGCTTCATCAACATTTCCGGCGAATATGATCGCGACGGCGGCACCAGCCGCGGCGAGACGCGCCCGCTGGCATTGATCTTCGCGCAACAGAATCCCGATCTCGCCAACCAGCTCCCCAATTATCCAGGGCCGGCGCAGATCTGGGGTTCGTCGCCGTCGCACGGCTACAAATTCCTCGTGAATTCGCAACTCGACGTGACCGACAGCAGCCACCTCTATCTGTTCGCCAATTTCGCGCACAGCTACGCGAATGAGAGCTTCAATTATCGCTCGCCGATCAGCGGCACGGCGCTCGACGTGAACGGCGTGAGCCACAGTCTTGGCGCGAACGGCGCCTTCAAGAACACGTTCTATTTGACGCCCTGCCCGACCGGCAACGCGACCTGTCCTGCCGGTGGCTTCGTCAAGGATACCAACACCTTCCTCTTCACCTCGCTCTACCCTGCCGGCTTCACGCCGCGCTTCGTGGGCAAGACTGACCAGGCATATGGCACGCTGGGGTACAAGGGCGCGTTCGGCGAACTGACCTATGACGTGTCGGGAACGACCAGCCGCAACGCGCTTGGCCTTTCCATGTATGATTCGCTGAACGCGTCTTACGGCCCGCAGACGCAGACTAGCTTCCAGTTCGGTAAGCTGATCCAGAAGGAAACCGACTTCAACCTGGACCTGAGCTATCCGATCGAGGTCGGCTTCGCGAGCCCGCTTACCGTTTCGGGCGGCGCCGAATGGCGGCGCGAGGAATACACCCAGACCGCGGGCGACGTGCAATCCTATGGAGTCGGCCCTTATGCGCTGGCGCAGACTCTCTATGTCCAGACCGCGCCGGGCGTCTATGCGCCGGCGGGCACGAGTTCGGCCCAGTCGCCGGGCGCAAGCGGCTATGGCGGCACCAGCCCCGAAGCGTCGGGCAGCTGGGCGCAAAAGAGCTACGCGGTCTATGGCGATCTCGAGACCGACGTCACCAGCGCGTTGAGCGTCGGCCTGGCCGGCCGTTACGAGCATTACAGCACGTTCGGCGGCAAGGCGGTCGGCAAGATCAACGCGATCTACAAGATCAGCGACGCCTTCTCGATCCGCGGCACGGTGGGCACCGGCTTCCATGCGCCGTCGCCCGGCCAATCCAACGACGAAATCCTGACCACCAACTTCGTCGCGGGCAACCAGGTGCAGACCGGCACCTACCCCGTCTCCAGCCCGATCTCGCAATATTATGGCGCATCGGTGCTGAAGCCGGAGAAATCGACCAATTTCGGTCTCGGCGTGGTGGCCAAGCCGGTGCGCGGCCTGACCCTCACCATCGACGGCTACAGCATCAAGGTGAAGGACCGCATCGGCATTTCGCAGAACTTCACCGTGACCGCGGCGGATATCGTCAAGCAGCCCGCGCTCGCCGCGGTCGGCGCCGGCGGCAACATCAACTACTTCACCAACGGCTTCGACACGCGCACCAGCGGCGTGGACGTGGTCGCCACCTATCACAGCCATGCCGGCCCGGGCGATCTCAACCTGACGCTCGCTTATAATTACAACAAGTCGAAGGTGACCAAGTTCGATCCGGCGGTGATCAGCCAGCCGCAGATCATCGACGTCGCCCATCTGGCGCCCAACCATCGCGTCAATCTCGGCGCGACCTATGCGATCGGCGCCTTCACCCTCAACGCCCGCGAAAATTACTACAGCTGGTGGCGCGATGAGGTCGATTATCCGGGCCAGGTGTTCGGCGCGCGGGCGACCACCGATTTCGACGTGAGCTATACGTTCAGCGAAACGGCGACGTTCACGATCGGTGCCAACAACATCTTCAACACGCATCCCGAGAAGATCGCGATGAGCCCCTCCAACCCGATCTACGCACTGACCAACAGCACGGCCGACGGCCAGGTCTATCCGCGCAGCGGCGGACCATTCGGGATCAATGGCGGCCTCTGGTATGCGCGGGTACGATTCAAGTTCTGAACCCGGACTCCTTTGATTTGAGTATTCGGGGGGCTCCGGCCCCCCGTTTCATTTGGAGAGGAAAATGCGCGACCCGGGCGCGGTGGGAGTCGAGCCGATTGGCAAGAAAGGGCTTTTATGGCGCGATCGATCCACGCATTAACGCAGGCAATGTCGGCGGGCTTTGATCAATGAGCGGCTTTACCCACCGGTTGGCGCAGATGGAGGATCTGGAGGCATTGCGAGCCCTGATGGCGCGCGCAATCAGCCAGCTCCAGACCGGTCTCCTCTCGCCCGACCAGGTCCGCGCGAGCCACAAGGTGATGGGGCTGGATACGCAATTGGTGCGCGACCAGACCTATTTCATGGTCGAGAAGGATGGGGCGCTGGCGGGCTGCGGCGGCTGGAGCTGGCGCGCGACCCTCTATGGCGGTGATGCGAGCGTGGTCACGCGCGAGCCCACCCCGCTCGATCCGGCGACCGACGCCGCGCGCATCCGGGCGATGTACACCGATCCCGCTTTCGCGCGTCAGGGCGTGGGGCGGCTGGTCATGGACTTGTGCGAGGGCGCGGCGCGCGCGCACGGTTTCGCCAAGGCCGAATTGATGGCAACGCTCTCCGGCGAGCCGCTCTATCGCTCCTGCGGCTACACCCCGATCGAACATATCCAGTCCGCCGCTATCGATGGCGTACGCGTGCCCCTGATCCGCATGGGCAAGACGCTGGTCACATGAAACGCGCGGCCTGAAACCGAGGCGGCCGGCGCGACGGACCTCCGCAATCTCCGATTTCGGTCCGCCCCGAACCGCGCACGAATGACGGCAGGCCGTTCGCGCCGCACTGCGGGATGACCGCGCCACGTCTGGCGGAATCGTTCGGGATCAACACATTGTCGGGACGGTCCTCAACCACAGGAGAGAAAGACCATGGTTCGTCTGATGATTGCCGGAACGGCCTTGATGGCTCTTGCCGGAGCCGCCGGCGCCCAGACCACACCGGCCGCGCCGGATACCACCGCCGCCGCCCCAGCCCCTGCCCCGACCGATACCCAGCCGGGCATGGCATCCCCACAAACGCCGGCAACGGACGCAACCGCGCCGGCGCCTTCGCCAACATCCGATTCCAGCAGCACCAGTCCCGACGAGGGCAAAGGCAAGAAGAAGCACAAGCCGCACTGATCCCCAGCGTGGCATGAGCAACCGCAGCCCGGTGGCCCCCGGGCTGCGGTTTTTTATAAGGGCCGCCGATTATCCGAAGCGGGCGCAGCTTTGCTCGGCGGGCCTGAAACGGTGGCCTAACGCGATGTGCGTTCGGGGAATGCTTGACTAAATATGCATGATGGTGAATATACACCTTCATGCAGTCCGAATTCTTCGAAACATTGGCCGATCCGACGCGACGCCGCATCGTGGAGGCGCTGCGCGGCGGCGAGCAGCCGGTGAACGATATCGTCCGGCAAGCCGGCATCCATCAGTCGGGTGTCTCGCGCCACCTGCGCATCCTGCACGAAACCGGCTTCGTGTCGGTTCGTCCCGACGGCCAGCGCCGCCTGTACGCGCTGCGGGCAGAGCCCTTTCGCGAGATGGAATCGTGGCTGGCGGGCTATCACCAGCTCTGGGAGGCCCGCCTCGACCGGTTCGGCGCGGCACTCGAACAGAAGCGCCATCGCAAGACCAAAAAGGAGCCCGACAGTGAGTGAAAATATGCAGAGCGCGGCAGCCGCCGAGGCGCCGCTGACCCCGGTCGTGATCGAACGCACCTACGATGCCGCAGTCGAGGATTTATGGGCACTCTGGGCAACCAAGGCCGGGTTCGAATCCTGGTGGGGTCCGGAGGGCTTCCGCGTCGAGGTTCACGCGATGGAGGCCGTGCCCGGCGGCGCGCTTCACTATGATATGATCGCGGATTCGCCCGAGGCGATCGTGGCGATGCGGAATATGGGCCAGCCGCTGAGCCACAATACGCACGGTCGGTTTGACGAATTCAGGCCGCACAGCCGGCTGACGCTCAAGCACGTCATCGACTTCATCGCCGGCGTCGATCCCTATGAAAGTCTGATCGAGGTGGATTTCGAACCACTCGGCGATCGCGCGCGGATGGTGGTGACGATCCACCCCCATCGCGATGCGCATTGGACCAGAATGGCGACCGAGGGGTTCCGCAGCCAGCTCACCAAGCTCGACCGGAGATTTGGCTTCGCCTGACGAGCAGGGATCACGAGCCCCGGTTTGGCAGACGGCGTCGATCAGGGCCTCGTCCGCTGGCTAACCCGCGGCGGACAGGTTTCGCGCAGGAACCCGGCGGCCGTTCAGGCGGCGACCGTGATACGCGGCTTCACATAGCGTTTGCGCTTGGTTTCCTGTTCGGTCGACTTGGCGCGGGCCTTGAGCAGGTCGCGCCGCGCAAGGATGCCGACCAATTTGCCGCTGGCGGGATCGACCACGGGCAAGCGGCCGATTTCCTCGGCGATCATCAATTCGGCAGCCTGGATGGCGGGCATGTCCGGGGTGGCGACGGCAAGGCTCTTGTCCGAAACGCGATCGTGCAGCGTCTCATCTTCGCCGGGCGCGGTTGCACGCCAGCGCAGCGCATCCTCGCGTGAGACGAGCCCGACGGGACGCCCCTTGTCGTCCACCACCGGATAGGAACGATGACGCGCGCCCTCCTCGAAGAAGATGAGCGCCTCGCCGGTGCGCATCCAGGCGGGGAGCGTCGCGGGATCCTTGGCCATCACCTCGCTGACGCGCACCAGAGCGAGCGGATCGACCCCATATTCCTGCGACAGATGCCGCCCGCGGCGCGCGACCTTCTCGGTCAGGATCGAGCGGCGCAGCACCAGCACCGCGAGCGCATAGCCGGTCACGGCTGCGGCTGCGGTTGCGGGAAGCGCGTCGAGCCGACCGGTCAGTTCGACCGCGAACACGGCCCCCGTCAAAGGTGCGCGCATGCCCGCGCTCATCATCGCCGCCATGCCGGCAAGCGCCCAGAAGCCCGGGCCGCCCGGCAACGACAAACCGATTACGGCGCCAAGCGCGCCGCCGATCGTGAGGATTGGCGCCAGGATACCCCCCGACGTGCCCGAAGAGAGAGCCGCAAGCCACACGACGGTCTTGACCACGAGCAGCAACGCGAGCGCGCGCAGCGCCCAATGGCCATCGAGCAAGGCCTGGATATTGCCATAACCGGCACCCAGCACGCGCGGATCGACCAGGCCGCCCAATCCAACCACGACCGCGGCGAGCGCGGGCCACCACATCCAGTGGATCGGCAGGCGGTGGAAACCGTCCTCGAGCCGATACAAAGCGGCTGACAGCAAGGAGGCGACCACGCCGCAGGCGAGGCCGACGATTGCCGCCACCGGCAGAAGCCAGGCATAAGCTGGCACCGCGCCGGCGAAGGGGAAGAGCGCGCCGGTGCCGATGAGCAAAGGACGCCAGGCGCTGGCGGTAAGCGCCCCCGCCACGACAGGCACGAAGCTGCGCGGCTTCCATTCGAACAGCATGACCTCGATCGCGAGCAGCATCGCCGCCACCGGCGTTCCGAAGATGGCCGTCATGCCCGCTGCCGCGCCCGCGACCAGCAGGGTCTTGCGCTCGGCCCCGCTCAATTTGAAACATTGCGCGAAGAGGGATCCGATCGCGCCGCCTGTCATGATGATCGGGCCTTCGGCGCCGAACGGTCCGCCCGATCCGATCGAGATGGCGGAAGACAAGGGCTTTAGCAGAGCGACCTTCAGCGACAGCCGGCTCTGTCCGTAGAGGATCGCCTCGATCGCCTCCGGGATACCGTGGCCGCGTATCTTCGGCGAACCGTAGCGCGCCATCAGCCCGATCAGCAGGCTGCCGATGACGGGTATCAGGATAGTGCCCATCCCGCCCGCCGCATCGGCGATCGAAGCGGGGCTGGCGGAGAAGCGGCCATACCAGGCGAGATTGGTGACGAGCGCGATCAGCTTGAGCAGCGCCCACGCCGCCCCCGCGCTGCCGGTACCCACCACCAAGGCGAGAGCGGCCAGCAGGATCATGCGCCGATCGGCGCTATGGTCGGCAAGACGCGGCTGGCGCGTGATGAACGCGCCCATCGGTTGAGGCTGGGCCATGATTTCCTTCTGCGGGGTGTCCTGCAGATATATCGTGACACGATATAAATCGCAACCGGAAGACAGCCTTTTCTACCCCTGCCCCATGCAAACTGGATGAGCATTTCGCGCTGCCGTTCGCGGCAGGTAAAGGTCGGCCCCGCGCGCCTTCGTTGTCCCGTCGGCCCCGCCATGTTCGGCCGGCTGTTTTCTTGAGCCTGTTAAGTGTCTACTAAGGTTGGGTTGTGTTAGGTGAGATTGCCCCGATGAACGGGATGTACCGCGGCACTGCTCCGGAAGGGCTGCGTGAGAGGACGAAGCGTGGCTATTGTCAGTGCCGACCAGGAATCGGAGGTTTCGTTCATCTCGGGCGTAACCGCGCAGGGTACGATCGCGGCGAAAAGCTTCTGGACTTGGGCCGACAACAACCCGGCCACCTATAATTCCACAAGCACCGAGGGCAAATGGGGCGAGACGCGCGCGGGCACGCCCGGCGTGCTGACGGTGGCCTTCAACCCCGCTTCCAACTGGACCGACACGGAGAAGGCCGCCTTCACCGCATCGATGCACCTGTGGTCGGCCGAGGCCAATGTCACCTTCAACCTGGTCAGCAATGCCGCGACCGCGGACCTGACTATCACACGCTCGGGCGACGGCGGGGCACAGGGCGGCTACTCTGTCGATACGGGCGATATCGGGTCCAGCCAATTGGGCCGTTTCGTAAGTGGATCGCTCACGATCGACACGTCGGTCGGCGGTTTCGGCCCGATCGGATCGGCTTTCTCGGTCGCGGGCGGCTATCCGTGGCAAACCATATTGCACGAGCTCGGCCATGTTATCGGGCTGGGCCATGCCGGCGCCTATAATGAGGGCACCACCACGGCGTCGGCCCAGCTCACGCCTTACGACAACACGGCCTATTCGCTGATGTCGTACAATGAGGCGCCACATTATAGCAGCAGCTTCGTCTGGGGAAATTCAGGCGGCTATGCGCGCTCGCCGGTGACGCCGATGATGCTCGACATCCTGGCGGCCGACCGGATTTACGGCGCGCCGGTGGGCGGTCCGCTGTCGGGCGGACAGACATTCGGGTTCCATACCAACATTGCGGGCGATATTGCCCAATTTTTCGACTTCTCGGTCAACGCCAAGCCGGTAATCACGCTGTTCGACACGGGGTTGAACAACACGCTCGATTTGTCGGGCTTTACCATCGGCAGCACGGTCGACCTGCACCCAGGCACGTTCAGCAGCGTGGCGGGCCTGATAGGCAATGTCGGGATCGCGCTCGGCACGCGGATCGATACGCTCATCGGCGGCAGCGCATCCGACACCGTCACCGGCAATGACGATGGCGACGTGCTGATGGGCGGCGGCGGCACCGATACGATCAGCGGCGGCGCGGGCAACGATCATATCTATGGCAATCTGCGGTCGAGCACGCAGGGCGCGACCGACGGCGCGGACGCGATAGATACGGGCGGCGGCAGCAATTATGTCAACGGCAATGCCGGCGACGACACGATCACCGCGGGGGGCGGATCGAACAGGCTCTATGGCGGCCAGGGCAATGATGTGATTCACGTCACCGGCAACGGCACCAATCACCTGAACGGCAATCTGGGCGACGACACGCTGATCGTCGATGGCGGCACCAACGATATCCACGGCGGCCAGGGCAATGACACGATCCAGGCGACCGGCGGCAACAACCAGAGTTTCGGCGAACTCGGCAACGACGTGATCTGGGGCGGCAGCGGCATCGACAGGATGACGGGCGGGTCGGGGAGCGATCTCTTCGTGCTGAACGGCACGCCCAATAGCGACCGCGCTGCCTGGGACGAAATCGTCGATTTTACGGACGGCGTCGACAAACTGCACATGGATGCGAATGGCGGGCTGCCGCTCGTGCTTCACACAGCGTCGAGCTTCAACGACGAAGCCAGCGCCGCGGCCTATGCCCAGGCCGCGTTCGGCAACTCCACCGGAGAGGCGGCGGCGCTGCAGGTCGGCAACGACACCTATCTTTTCTACACGATCGGCGCAGGGACGGACGCCGTGGTGAGGCTGGACGGGATCAATGCCGGCCAGATCGACCAGAGCGATTTCGTCACGGGGACGTCGCACCTTTAAAGGTCGCTTGTTCGGGTCAGCGTCTCCGGCGCCAGGCCGATGGAGACTGACCCGTGAGCCAGCCAACCGCGCGTGTCATGTGCGATTGGTCGGCAAAGCCCGTCTCGAGCGCGACCAGCGACAGCGGATCGTCGCCCGACACGATTCGCGTCCAGGCGCGGCGCGCGCGCAATTCCAGGCGGAAGCGCGCCGGGCCGACCGCATAAGCAACGCGAAAGGCGCGCGCCGCGCCCTCCCGCGAGACATTATGGCTGCGAGCCCATTCCGAGATGCTGAGGTGCGGATCGGCAAGGATCGCATTCTTCAGATCATCGGTCCAGTGGATCCGGAGCGGAGGCAAGGAAGGAGAGTGCGCCATGATGCGCCCGGCCTCGGCCAACGCATCGGCCAGATCGTGCCCGGCGCGCAGCAGCAGATCGTCGACCTCGGCCGTCATGTGCGTCGTGCCCAGCGACCAATCGGCATGCCAGGGCAGTTGCAGCCAAACCCCACCACCCGGTCCACCGCGAAGCGCGCGGCAATCGAAGGACGGCCGAACCGCAAGCGCGCCGCGCGCGAGCCGTTCGCGCCCGCGATAGGAGGAAAGTTCGAGTTGTCCGTCAATCACCAGCAGCAACACGGATTCGACGCTTTGCGCGCGGGCGATGCCAGCACCGGGTGCGATCCGCCGAATGACGAGCCCCGGTCCGCTGTCGGGCGATAGCCGCGCATCCTGCCATGGCCGCACGCGAGGCCAGCGAGCCGGACCGATACATTGCACCGTCATGCGCCACGCACCCCGAAAGTGTCGCGCGGCGAACTTGGGATACCGCCGCGCGACAGGTTGGGGGAGGGAAAGGAGCTTGAGACGCCAAGGCATGCGCCATTCCTTTCCGTCCTTGCCATATTCTTGAGCGCGCGATCGACCACGCGATTGAGCCAGAAATGCGCAAATTGGCTAGGCCATTCGGATCAAGCCGAGATAGGAACGGAGTGGACGCCCTTCAGCCGGTCAATTTGGCTGTTTGCTTTTCGCCGATTCGCGACAATTCTATGGACCATGAACGACATGACCCATCCGCGTGCGGGCGCGCTCTATCGCCAGATCTACGATCGTGTGCGCGGATCGATCGCGGAAGGGCAGTTGCGGCCGGGCGACCGGCTGCCGTCTGCCCGTGCCTATGCGCAGGAATTGGGGGTCGCGCGCGGCACGGTCGATCTGGCTTATGCGATCCTCGCCGGCGAGGGATATGTCGAGACCAATGGCCGCGCGGGCACGCGCGTCGCGCCAGGGGTCGCGCGGATGATCGCCGCGGCGGAGGCACCCCGCGTCGCGGCGCAGCCAAATGCCACCTATCAGCATGGTATGTTGCCGCTGGCGCCGGGCGTACCCGCTTTCGACCTGTTCCCGCGCAAGGTGTGGACGCAGCTGGTGCGGCGGCATGTCCGCAGCTTGGGCCGGCCGGAGATGACCTATCCCGATCCGCAGGGCAGCCCCAGGCTGCGCGAAGCGATCGCCGCCTATCTGAGCGTGTCGCGCGGCGTGACCTGCACCAGTGACGAGGTCGTGATCACCGGCGGATTCCAGTCGACGGTCGGCCTCGTCACGCAGGCCATGCTCCCCGCCGGCGGCAAGGCGTGGGTCGAGGATCCGGGCTACACGCCGATCCGCCGCTGCCTGGAAGAGATCGGCGCCTGTCCGATCCGGGTGCCGGTCGACGAGGAAGGAATGGATGTCGCGGCGGGCGTAGCGCGTGCGCCCAACGCGCGCTGTGCGATCGTCGCGCCGGCGCATCAATTTCCGATGGGCGTGGCGATGTCGCTCGGCCGCCGTCTGCAATTGCTCGACTGGGCCGAGCGCGCGGACGCCTGGATCCTGGAAGACGATTTCGATGGCGAGTTCCGCTATCAGGGCCGGCCCGCGCCCGCGCTCAAGAGCCTCGATCGCTCCAGCCGGGTTTTCTATGCGGGCACGTTCAGCAAAACGCTCTTTCCCGGCCTGCGGCTGGGCTATCTCGTCGTGCCGCCGTCGGAGATGACCCGCTTCCGTGAGCTTATGCGCTTTCTCGACGGAGGTCGCTCCGCGCTCGAACAGGCGGTAACCGCCGAGTTTTTGAGCGAGGGCCATTTCGCACGCCACATCAAGAAAATGCGCGGCGCCTATCGCAGCCGCCGCGCGGCGCTGGCGACCGCCCTTGCCGCACGCTTTGGCGGGCAGGCGCGGATCGAGCAGGGCGCGGGCGGACTCCATTTGCTGCTGCACGTGGACGGCGGGCTCGGCACGCTGGCGGACATGGTCTGGAACAGCGGCAAGGCTTTGGGCGCGATCCCGATGCGTGTGCTGACCGATCGCGCGGATTTGCAAGATGGATTGCTGGTCGGCTTCGCCAACGTGCCCGAGCGTCAGGCGCCGGCGTTCGCGGAGCAGCTTCACGGCATCGTTGCGGCATCGCGAGCCGATTGACGGGGGACGAAGTCGGGTTGGGCGGCCCGAGGACCTTCCCGGATCGATGGAAAGGCCTCGGTGATCCGGCTTCGGTTTTTACCTGTCGTCCACCCTTGCAGAATCGTTCGCGCTACGTTTCCGAAACGATCTTTGGCGTGCGCACGTTTCGTTAACCGATTTAAGACAAAAATCCCCCGATTGTCGCGACTTGGATACGACTCGCCGCGACAGCCATGCCGAATGCTTGCCCTTTTGAAGGGTCGGGCACAGCATTCGATACGCAGGGGTTGGGGAGGATGGGAATGGCACTTCCAACGCAAGGCGACGTACGTGAGCTGATTGCCCGCGCGATCTGTCAGCTGACAGGTATCCCGACCTGCGAGATCGATCTCGGGCCGAGCCGGGTGCTGATCCATCCCGACACGCGCTGCGGCTATAATTGGAGCTATCCCGACGCGATGGTGAAGGCGCGGTTCCGGCCTTTCGTCCATCGCGCGGTAAGCATGGTTCGCGATCAATATCCGATTCTGCGCTGAACCTGCGCCAGGCGCCCTTCGGCAATCACCCGGCCGCCGCCATCATGCCGCAGACCTGACCGGTCGCCGGCATCGCGGATTGCGCCGGAACCCATGAGCATCATCGCCCAACTCATCGGCTCGGGCACGTCGCCGGCGTGAATTCCGCAGTCGCCGCTATGGCCTGCGAAGAAGACAAAGCAAAACGCCGCCGGACCAAAGCCCGACGGCGTTTTTATGCTTTTCGCTGATTGGCCGCTTAGGCGGTCAGCAGGTTCTTGCGACCACGGCCGCTCCGCATCGCGGCGCCGGCGGCGCCGAAGCCCACCATCATCATGGCCCAGGTCGAAACTTCAGGCACGCCCGGAACGATCGGCGCCGGATCGGACGCGAAGGTGCCCGTTCCCGAGAAACGCGTGTTGCGGCCCGAGCTGCCGACGGGTGCGTTGAACGTGGGGCTCGCGCCGGAGAAGGAGAAGGAGAAATCCTTCGTCACGACATGGCTGAAATCGAGGAAGTCCGACGTGTAGGTGATCACCGACGACGGATTGGTCTTGAAGGTGAAGGAACCCGAACTATTGCTCGCGTCCAGCTCCGCATTGGTGAAGCTGACGGTCAGCAGATTGGTGCGGCTGAACGTTCCTTCGGCCGCCGCGGTGTCGCGGATGATCGAGATCGTGCCCGCCACCGACGTATCGAACATCTGCACGCGGCTGGTGCCGCTGCCGGTCGTCCCGAGGTTCGAGACGAAGTCGACGGTAAGGTGCGCGTTCTGCAGCCCCTCCAGGTCGGCCGGCAGGCCGTTCGCGGACAGGACATAATAGATCGGGATCGACGCGAGCGCATTGCCCGTCGCGGTGCCGGTGGTACGCAGCTCCGCCTTCTTATGCGTGCCGCTGTCCTGGTTAAGATACTGGAATACGCGCGCGCCCGGCGCGCGCTGCAGGAACTGACCGAACGTAGTCGTGTCCGCATGCGCCGGAACCGAAGTCGCCGCCGCCAAAAGTGCACTCGCGATGTAAGCTACATACTTCATGACCGTTTCCCCATCTAATTCGGCCTAATCCCAGCATTCTATACCGCGCCGCAACAGATAATGAAAGCGCGGTAACCATCTTTGTTGCGAGAAAGTTTTAGTCAGCGAAAACAGCGGGCTGGAAGCCGGTTTCCCTCTCGGAGGGAGAAAAGGCCTCAATAATCGGGCTGACGGACAAGTGCCTTAACACAATCCGCCGAAAAATCCCGATGCGATTCGCTTCTGCTGCATCGCAGCAATCAAGCGGCGATTGCACTGCCCGAAAGACCAGCCGGCCAGGGGATTCTTCCCTCCGATTGCTATCGAAATTTTATACATGGCAGCGAGCCGGCCGGCGCGTAGACGAGGGGCGGAATGACGGCATCCAAACTTCCGCTTGAAGTGGCTGGCCTGGCGGAGAGGCCGATTCCGCGCGGGGTGCACGGGCTGCGGCTCGGGCTGCGCTCGATCGCGTGGACCGGCGCGATCATGGCAGCGACGATCCTGTTCGCCTTCCTCGCGCGCCCCGCGCGTGGCGAGGTTTCGGGAGCGCTGATCTTCGTGCTCGGGATCACGCTCGCCGGCGCGACGATGGGCCTGGGCGCGGCCCTGCTCGCGGCGATGGTGAGCTTCCTCCTCTATAATTTCTATTTCGCCGAGCCGGTGCTGACCTTCCGCTTCGATACGTTCGAGGATCTGGCGCCGCTGATCATCTTCAACCTCTCGGCGGTGGTGTCGGGGGTGCTGGCGGGCCGCGTCCGCGACGAGGCGGCAGCGGCGGCGACGGCGAACAGTTCGCTCACCGCGCTGCTGCAGATCAGCCGCGGCCTCCAATCGGCGGTTCATTTCGCGGATATCGAACGGGAATTGGGAAGCGCGACTGCCATGGCTGCGGGCGTGCGGCTGCTGCCGGTGGAGTCGCCCCCGCCACCCGACGAGACGGGCCCGGCCGCGCGCGTAAGCAGGGTCGCCCTGATCGAGCAGAGCGCGGGTCCGGACATTTACCGTGTGGAATGCGGCGCGCACGCGATCGAGCTGACCGTGGCCCAAGGCTGGTCGCGCGCGACGGCAGAAGGCACCCTGGGTCCCGCGCTTGCGAACCTGGTGGCGCTGGCGATGGAGCGCGCGGCTTTGTCCGAACGGATCGCAGAAACCGAGGCCGCAACGCGCACGGAAGGGCTGAAGACGATCCTGCTCTCATCGGTAAGCCATGATTTCCGTACGCCGCTGGCCACGATCAGCGCGTCGGCGTCGAGCCTGATCGACTATGGCGACCGGCTCGACCGCGAAACCGCCGAGAGAATGCTGCGCAGCATCGTCGAGGAAAGCGAACGGCTGAACCGCTTCACCGCCAACCTGCTGCACATGACCAGGCTGGAGGCGGGCCAGCCTTTATCCTCGGTGCAGATCCTGTCCGTGTCCGATATGCTCAGCGCGGCGGTGCGGCGCATCCGGCCTCGCGTGGGCGCTCGCACGATAGAGAGGCACGAGACCGACGATTGCTTCGTGCTGGCGGAGGCATCCTTGTTCGAGCTGGTTTTGCTGAACGTGCTGGAAAATGCGATCCTGTACAGTCCGGACGCCAGCCGCATCGCGATCCGGTTGGCAAGGGAGGAAAAGACCAGCGTGATCGAGATTGCCGACGAGGGGCGCGGCATCCCCAGTGCCGAGCTCGAGCGCGTGTTCGATCGTTTCCATCGCATCGACGCCAGCGAACAGATGCCGCGCGGGAGCGGACTCGGCCTCGCCATCGCGAAGGGCTTCGTGCAGGCATTCGGCGGCACGATCGAAGCCGCGGTTCCGGGCATCGGCGAACGCGGCGCCCGCATCCGCATCCGCCTTCCGCTTGCCGAACAGGAGATCATCGCCTGATGGCGCACATATTGCTGGTCGACGACGAGGCCGCGCTCACCGCGGTGCTGCGCCCGGTTTTGGCCGCCGCCGGGCATGACGTGACCACCGCCGCGTCGGGGGCCGAAGCGGTGCGCCGGGCCGATTTGCTGCTGCCCGACGTGATCCTCCTCGATCTCGGCCTGCCCGACCAGGACGGCAAGGCCGTGATCCATACGTTGCGGATCAAGCACGACATCCCGATCATCGTGATTTCCGCGCGCCACCAGGAGGGCGAAAAGATTGCCGCGCTCGACGAGGGCGCGGACGATTATGTCGATAAGCCGTTCGAGATCGGGGAGTTGATGGCGCGTATCCGCGTGGTGCTGCGCCGCAAGCCCGGCGCCGAGGCGACGACGCGCTACAAATCCGGGCCGCTATCCGTCGATTTCGAGACGCGGCAGGCAATGCGGGGAGGTGAGACGCTCAAACTGTCACCCAAGGAATATGACTTGCTGCTGGCGCTCACGCGCAATTCCGGGCGCGTGGTCACACACAAGCGCCTGCTCGCCGCGGGCTGGGGCAGCGACGGGGCGGATACACAATATCTGCGCGTCTATATGGGCCTGCTCCGCCAAAAGATCGAAGAGGATCCGAGCGATCCCAAATTGCTGCTGACCGAGCCCGGGGTGGGGTATCGCATCGCACCGTCGGAAGCCTGAAGACCGGCACGACGAAGCCGATGGCGATCCGGCCGTTCGCCCGGCGCGATGAAGAGTCGTTTTTATAGCTTTTATATGCATGGCGCCGGAATGCCGCCTGCCATAGCTGAAGAGCCGGCGAAGCCCGGTCGCACTCTCTCCTCTCGCGACGTCAAGCACGGGTTTTGCCATCGCGGCGGCGGGCTGAGCAGGCACGAAGCCCGCCGTCGCCCCCTTTCAACGGCGGATGGATGGGATTGACCAAAAGCAGGACGACCAAAGCCGAAGCGATGCCGGGGGGCGAAGCAGCGGCCGAAGTGGCGCAACACCAACCCGCTCCGGCTCCAAACATCGCCGCAACACGGGCCCCGTCGCGATTGCTCGACCTGGGCGAGGCAGCGCCGGGCTTCAGCGCGGCCGCGCTCAACGGCAATTCAACCTATTCGTTCGATAGCGCGGCGGGTCGGCCAATCCTGTTGTTGTTCCTGGGGAGCGGCAATTGGGCCCCAAGCCGCGCCGCGCTCGCGCTGGCCGGTTGTCATGCGCGGTTGTTCGACGACGATCATGCCAGCTTCTTCGGCGTCACGATCGATCCGGACGACGCGGCGCAGGCGCGGATCGCGCAGCGCATACCGGGCATCCGCTGGTTCCTCGATTACGATACCAGGGTCAGCCGTCTCTATAACGCAATGCAGGGCGAAGGTGCGGGTGCCAGGTACGTCCCTTATTGGCTGCTGCTGGATTCCACGATGCGTGCGGTGGCCCGTGCTCCGATCGATCAGGGCGAGCGTATCTTCACCACCTTGAGCGCGATGATCGCGGCAGGCCAGGAGCAAAGCCACGCTCCGGTATTGATGGTGCCGCGCGTGTTCGAGCCCGAATTGTGCGGCGAACTGATCCGTCTCTACGACGCGAATGGCGGCCATGATTCGGGCTTCATGCGCAGCCAGGACGGCCAAACGGTTTCGGTCGTCGACCATGGTTTCAAGCGCCGATCGGATTGCAATATCGCCGATCCCGCGCTCCGCGCGCTGTTGCTCGATCGCATCCGCCGCCGCCTGATCCCGCAAATCACGCGCGCATTCCAATATGAGCCGACCCGGATCGAGCGCTGGATTGTCTGCCGTTACGACGCGGCGGAAGGCGGATTCTTCCGTCCGCATCGGGACAATACGACAGCGGGCACCGCGCACCGCGTCTTTGCCTGCACGATCAACCTCAATGCCGAAGACTATGACGGCGGCGACCTGCGCTTTCCTGAATATGGATCGCGCACCTATCGTGCGCCGACCGGAGGGGCGGTGATCTTCTCCTGCTCCTTGCTCCACGAAGCAACGCCTGTGACGCGGGGCTGGCGCTATGCGTTCGTGCCCTTCTTCTACGACGAGGCGAAAGCGCGGCTGCGCGAACGCAATCAGATATATTTCGCCGACGGCCGTGGCGATTATCGCGCGGACCGGCCCGAAGAGCCGGGCGACCCGATGCCGGACAGCGGTCTCCAACCTTAACCGGCGCGATATGGCGGCCTCAGGGCCGGTTCAGTCCTTCGCATCTATTTCTGGGGCTCCTGGAAAGAGCGAGAGACGGATGACGCGGTTCGAGCGCCGGGTATTGTGGATGATCGTCGTCGCGGCGGCCCTGTTCGTTGCGCTGACATGGCATCTGTTCGCCGCGATCTAGCCGCGTGGACAAGCCCGCCCTTCGCGCCTAACCGCGCGCCGCAAGGGAGGCGATGGTGGCCAAACAGCATGATTATACCGCGCGGGTCGAATGGACCGGCAATCGCGGCAGTGGCACGCGCGAGTATCGCGGCTACGACCGGACCTGGGACATTGCGACGCCCGGCAAGCCGGTGATCCATTGTTCCAACGATCCGCTGCTGGGCGGCGATCCCGGCCTGCCCAACCCGGAGGATCTGCTGCTCGCTTCACTCTCCGCCTGCCATATGCTTTGGTATCTGCACCTCGCGAGCGTGGCGGGGATCGTTGTCCTTTCCTATCGGGACAACCCGGTCGGGGTGGGAGAGACCAGCCCCGACGGAGCGGGACGGTTCCTGCGCGCGACGCTGAAGCCGCACATCCTGTTGGAAGCGGGCGCAGACCTAACCGAGGCGGAGGCGATCCACCACCGCATCCACCAATATTGCTTTGTCGCGCGATCGGTGAATTTTCCGATCCGCTACGAACCGACCTTCGCCGGCAGCCCATGAATCCGCTGGCGATCCGCCGGGCATCGCCAGCTATTCAGCAAAAGAGCGCGGAATTCACCAAAGCAAAAACAAGTCCCCACGCAGGACCGTATATCGATAGCCACCGATGCGGATGTAAAATTACCGATAGTCCAATTGCTAAGATCCTCCGAATAGACTATGGGATTCTTGGGGTTTGGGGGGTTCTTTATGCCGACGGAAGCGGGCCAGGCTATCCTGGATGTGTTTGCGTGCGTGCGCATCATCAGTTTACGCGCTCGCACCGATCGACGGGTGGAAGTCAGGCGGCAATTGGCGCGACTCGGCCTTGAAATAGACGGGAAAAAAATCGCGTTTCATGATGCTTGCAGACCAGCGGATGCAGGCAATTTCCCGTCGATCGGTGCACGGGGTTGCTTCACCAGCCATCTGGAAATCTTGGCCGAAGCCCAGGCGTCAGGCGTCGCCAACGTCCTCATTCTTGAAGATGATCTCGATTTCACGTCGCTCGTCGAGCAGCGACTTCCGCTGGCGCTGGAGAGCCTCGTACGTCTACCCTGGTCGATTTTCTACGGCGGCTTCGAGGGCGATGAGAGCGCGTTGGCGGACAGGCCTCTCTCGACGGCCAGCCCGGATTTCACGATACAGACCACGCACTTCGTCGCCTTTGCGCGCGACGCAATCGAATTGGCGGTCCCCTATCTGTCGCAAATGGCGCTTCGGCCGCGCGGTGATCCCGCGGGTGGCCCCATGCATGTCGATGGCGCCTATAATTGGCTGCGACGCGCTTACCCCGCGCTTCGGACGCAGCTGGCAATGCCGATGCTGGGGCACCAGCGCCCGTCGCGGACCGACATCCATACGCTGGGGCTAGTCGATCGCACGCTTGGCCTGCGCGAACTTGCCTCGGTGGCACGGCGCATCAAGCGGCGCTTCGCTACGCACGCTTATTGACGCAGCAATCGCGCAAGCACGATTGCTGCGTGTTTTCTGCGCCCCATCGAGACCGGCTGTTATCCGAATACTCCAGCATCGTCCGTACTTGCGGGGCGACGGGATCACCAACGCATCCTTTTCCACCAGCTGGCCGCGCCCAATGCTTCTACCCGCGTCGAGGCGGCGCAGCGGACGCGATCAGCGGAAGTCGGCGAGGGTGAACATGTCGTGGAGATGGTCGATTTTGACAGCCGAATCGACCGCGCCGCCCTGCCCGCCTGAGTCCCAGAACAGAAACGTATCATTGCCTACGGTTATCGCGGCAATGTCCGCCTCACCCGGATGGGCGCCCACCAGACTATTCGCCAAGGTCATGGCCGCGGCAGTGGAGGCCGCCACGCCGCTGAACAGTTGAACCGGATGGAAATCCAGCTCGATCACGTCGGATCCATGCGTGAAATCGGTGATCTCATCCGTGATCCAGGCCCTCGAGCCGCTGGTCGCGAAGGCCGCGTCGCTGCCGTTGAACACGAACGTGTCGTTGCCCGTCCCGCCGGTGAGCGTATCGATCCCCGCGCCGCCCATCACGACATCGTTGCCGGCATCGCCGTAAAGCTGGTCGTTGCCCGCATCGCCCCGCAGCGAGTCATTGTCGGCGCCGCCATGGACCACGTCGTCGCCATTGCCGCCGGACAGGATATCATCGCCCTTGTTGCCCTGGACGTAATCGTTGCCGTCGCCGCCCATCAGGCTGTCATTGCCCGCGCCGCCATAGATGCGGTCCGCGCCCGCGCCGCCGTCGATCGTGTCGTTTCCGGCGTTGCCCTGGATATAATCGTTGCCTCCGCCGCCCGAGAGGCTGTCCGCCCCATCGACCGAACCAGCCGCCGTGGTCATCTCGTTACCGTAAATATGATCGTTGCCGTCGCCGCCGGTGATCGTGTCCGCGCCGGCGCCTCCCATATAAATATCGGCCTCGACCAAGTGTCCATGCGCATCGGTCGAGCTCGATGACCCGATAATGACGTCGTCGCCAGCCCCGCCGTCGACCGTATCGTTCAGGTTGCTCGCGACGAGATGGTCGCCGCCGCTGGTGCCGGTGATAAGTCCGCTGGCCGCGGGCGGGGTCTCGCTGGCCGAGCTGGTGCTGCCGGTCGTGCCGGTACCGCCCGACGACGTGATATCGCCGTTGGTGAGCGCATTGTTGATCGGCGTGGTCGTCGAGGTTCCCGCGCCCGCGGCAAGGAAGGCGTCGTAGCGTGGAGTGTTGGCCGCGTAGATCGACGCCAGATTGCCCCAGGTGCCTGAATCCGCAGCCAGACCCACATCGGTATAATTGGTGAACAGCGAGCCGCCCGCCGCTTTGAACGCGTCGATCTCCTTCGTGTACAGATCACCCATGCGCGGATCGGCCATCATGCGATTGAACAGATCCTGCACCGCCGCTTTGTCCGCCGCCGCCCAATGCGTGGTGGAGAGCGATGTGCCGGCCTCGTAAGTCACGAAACTGAGGCCGTTTGCGGCAGCAATCTGCCCCGATTTGGCGATATTCGTTTCGGTATGCGCGAGACTGTAATCGGCGGTCAGCGATCCGCCGAACTCGAGCTCATGAAACGCCGCATCCAGGCCAGCCGCGCCACCCTTGGCCCAGCCGACGATCGTCTGCAGGTCCGCAGAGGCAACCCCGGTTCCCATTTCCTGTCCGAAATAGGGGGCGATCGCATATTCCTTGAACAGCGTGGAAGCCGAGCCGAAACCGGCCTTCGCGATGCCGGTCTGCCAATCGGCCATCATCGTCGCATTTGCGGACTGGCCTGCAAGCACGTCGCTGAGCTGCGCGGCATGCGTGTCGGTGAAAACCTGGTGAGCGATGTCCGCGATCTGCGCCGATCGATAGCCGTAATAGACGTTGACCGCATGTGAAGCGCTGACGCTGCTGCCCCACAATGCGGTTGCCTGACTCTTCGCGTAAGAATTGGCCGAGAAAATGCCGTTCCAGACCTCATTGGACCATTCGACATGGACCTTGAGGGTGGGGTCGAGATGATCGCGGATATAGGTCAGTGCATTGCGGACATAGGTGTCGTCGGCCTTGGTCGGCACATTGTACCACATGTCGACATGGGCTTCGTTGGCGAGCTGAACCATCGCTTCGATCGGGGCGCCGTCGGCATGGCCGGCGTTACTCCAGAAGCTGTTTTGGAGCGTATCGCGGGTCGACCAGTCCACCTGCTGCGAAGCATTGGTATTGCCCCAGTCCATGAAGCGGACCAGCCCCCACTGAGCGACCTTGGCGACGAAATCCGGGTTGAAAATCTCACCCGCATTATAGAGCGCCTGCTGGTCAGCACGCACAAGATGCAGGTCCCGTACCGGGTCGTTCGGATTTAAATTGTCGAACTGAATGTAAACCGAAGGTATATCCTTGGTATTGATGTAATCAAATACGATCTTCCCGGGCGCGCTGCTGACTATGTGAGAGCCCGTGATGCTGACTCTCGCGGAGCCGTCCCATGTGAAGACATATTCGTCGATGGGCGCGGCCGCGATGGGGTCCACGGCGACGGAGACATACAGGGTCTTCACATTTGTGAGATCGGTGAAATCGTCGTTCTGATCGCGGGTGAGGGTGGAGGAAATATCCTTGCCCGTGGCGTCCTTGGCCCCCCAGGGCTGCGCCGTGTGTATCCGATCGATGAAAGGCTCTTCCGTGCCCCAATAGACCACGCCCTGGAGATTCATGCCGATATTGGAACCGTTGGTCACCGCGCTACGCCCCGCTCGAAAAACTGAACAGAAGCGCCATTAGCCTTTTATTATCAAACATGTTTGCTCAAAACGTGGTTAAGAATGGCATAAGATGGATGAACAGCAACCGTTTCGGCCCAAGGCTGGATTTTGATGGCTCCGTAACGAATCACCATTTCTATCCCTTGAGGAAAAGGCGCGTGCTGACGCTGAACTACAAGCATGTAGATGCCAGCACAATGCTTTGGTATCCAGCACGAAAATCATGAAGCTTTCAGAAGTTATGACGCCGGTTTATCTAGTAAGTTCAGTAGTTTATCTTGTGATTGACAGTATTACGTTTGCTTAGTTCCCGCTTACCGTTTGCTGTTATCCACTTGCTGTCGGGCAAAGTTTTCGGTGGCCGAGCAGACCCCGGTCCGCCCCGACGATGGCTCCGACGTTAGTTTTCGCGCGGCGCGGTTCGCCGCCCAGCGCGCTTCCAGCGCTATGGCGACGCGGTCGGCTTCGGAGCGTGAGTCGTGCAATCTGGCGGCAGCCTCGATCAGATCGACGGCGGCATCCTCGACCGAGCGGCGCGGGAAGAAAGGGGCGGTCATCAGATCGCGTCGCGGACGAAGCCGCCCTCCCGTTCGGTGAAACGCGCGATCAGCGGCGCGCGGTTGCCGCGGCCCTCGAAGATCACGCGGCGTCCGGCTTCGATCTCCTGCGCACGCTGGTCGGAGCTGAGGCGATCGAGATAGCGGCGATAGGCAGCAGGGCCCCAGGCGAAGAAGGTCTCGCCCGGCGAGGGCGGCTCCTCCCAACCCTGATTGGCGAGCCACAGGCCGGCGGCGAGCAGGCTGGAAGGCATCGAGACTTCGGGCGTGGCGAGCCGTTGCTGGCGAATCGCCTCGGCATCGATGCGATCACACAAGGCAGCACGGATCGCAGCCAGAATCGGCTGATGCAGCATGGACATCCCCCTTGGTCAGTGCCGTGGGCGGACCCGGAGGAACGACTCAGCAGCGTTCCCGTTTTGTACTCGTGGAGCGTACGAATGTCAATATCGCGTACGCACGACGAAGAACCGCCTTAGGGACAGGGGGAGCGCTTGCTTCAGCGCCTAGTGGACGAGGATCGCGCCGGATCCTGCGCAATATTTATTTCCGAAGTGCGGCCTCAGCCGATCATGTCGTCGAGCGTGAGGACGCGATCCATCCGATCGACCCGCTCCATCGGGATGCGGAAGGTACAGGCCGGATTATATTGCTCGAGCTCGACATAAGAGGCGGTCTTGCGCACGATCGTCTTGATCAGCACGCTGCTCGGCCGCTCGCCCTCCACCTCGTCCGGAGTGCGCAGGTAGATCACCGCATCGTCGCCGATCGCGGGGCGCTTGCGGCTTTCCACGAACACGGTCGCGCCGTCGCGGAAGCGCGGCTGCATCGACGAGCCTTGGACGTAGAGGCCATAGACGTCGGCGCGGCCGTCAAGGATCGGCGGGCGGCGCTTATATTCGACCACCTCGGCACGGTTGAGCGTGGTCTGCTCAATCGCCTCGCCATTCACGATCTCCGCGGCGCCGAGCGCAGTGCCGTAGACCGGAAGATCGCGATGCATCCGGCCCGCGCTCGCGCCCTCCATCTGGAAGGGCTGGCCATTGCTGGCGGCGATGAGGCCGGTCAGCGCCAGCACCTCAGCCCGCGTGATCGGCGGGTCCCCCTCCCCCTCCATCGCATCGGCGAAGCGCGCCGCCACCTCAACCCCGAGCGCACCGTCGAAGGCGGGATCGGCATAACGCTGGATCGAGGAAGCGGCGGCATAACCCGCCTTGGCCGCAAGCGCGCGCAAGGACAAGCCCGCCCGATCGCGGAGCCGGTTGAGTTGCGCGCCGGTCGTATCCTGAGTCGTCATGGCCACGCCTATGCCGCATATTTTGTACGCAGTCCAGCTTGACATTCGTACGTGTTATGAGTATAAACGAGGCACGGCCATGAACGACGATGATTTCCCCGACTTTCTGCAGTTGAACGGCTTTCGGGTTAAACCCGGCATGTTCGATGCAGGCCGTACTCCATCCGGCCATCGGCCATAGCCATACCATCGATATTCCCGCTCCGCCCCATGCAGGCGACGCTGGGGGTGGCGGCCCAAGCCGCGCCGGCGCCCAGTCCGCTCCCCGGCATAGCCGTCGTGAAGCTCCGTGACCGGGGATCAGTTGCTGCCTGAGGATCGCGACCAAAGCGAATGTTGCCTCGTGGACGGTCCATTCCGGCCGCTCTACATGATCGAGAAAGTTTATGCCGGCAGGGTCCATGGAACACGGGTCACCGGCAATAAATATTATGGTTCGCCAACCCGGCTGGGCCTGTTTCTTTATGTGATCGCGCAGGACACGGGCGGGCCCGAGCCCAGGGCTCTCGTATCGTCCTGGGGCTTCACGGCGCCTGCTTCATCCACAGCGAGATACGGGAATATGGGGTAGAGGCCGTGATCAGGCGGCTTCAGCATACGCATCCCTGCAAGCTGAAGTTGACCGCGGACGGTGAGGGCTTCGAACCGGACAAACATGGCTACCGATAGCGCATCTTCGCCGCGCTGAAGCAGGTCTGCCGTTTCAAGCCGGCCAAGGCTGAGTTGCCGGCATCGGCCTTGATCCGCGACCGATTGACTCTCGTACGCTTGTAGCGTACAAAACGGGAACAGATTCGCGCCGGGCCTGACGCCCAAGAGGATAATATGGATGTTTGCGGGTGCGCGCCGGCCGAAGCCGGCGCCAGGGATTTCGTGCGTCCGGCGCACGGCGGAAATTGCGGACGGTCTGCGGCGATGCTGACGCCAGCGATCTCCCGTCATACGCGAGCCGCGATCGGGTGCGCCGCATGATCCGGCCCGAAATCCTGGACGCGCTGCTAGAGGCGGGCGCGTCGGCCGAGATGATCGTCGCGGCGGTCAAGGCGGCGACTTGTGCCGAGGAGGCGAAGCGCGGCGAACGGCGGGCCAAGGATGCCGCGCGCCAGCGCCGCGTCCGGGGAACGCGCGCCGTGGCGGCGGAGTCACACGCCGCGCGCGTGACTCCGCGTGACGGCACGGACGCTCCCCCCAAAGATATAAATTCTAACCCCCCTTCTCCCCGATCCTCTAACGAGGATCTGGCCCCGCTCGCCGGGAAGCTGGCGACGGCGTGGAACGAAGGGCCGGCGAAAGCGGGCGCGCTGCCGTGCCGAGGCGTCAATCCGGGGCGAAAAACAGCGCTGCGGGCGCGACTGCGCGAGCATGGCGAGGCCGCTTTGTTCGAGGCGGTGCGCAATCTGGGGACGAGCGAATTCCACTGCGGCGCCAATCCGCGCGGCTGGAAGGCATCGCTCGGCTGGTTGCTGGGCAATGGGGAGGCGTTCCAGCGAATGCTCGAGCTCACGCCGTCCGAAACCGACAGACGCCCGCCGATGAGCCCGGAGGAGCAACTCGCCTCGGTCGAGCGATCGGCGGCTTTGCTCGAGCGGATGGGCCGCGGGGACGAGGCGGCCGAGTTCCGCCGCACCGCCGAGAAACTGCGTCGACAATCCAGCACAGGAGGCGAATGATGGGACAGGCAAGACGGGGCCGGCCGCGCAAATCGGGAGCGCGCAATGCCAAGGGGCGGCTGATCCTGCTGCCCGATCGCGGCAATGTCCGCGTCCAGGCGCGCCAGGCCGCCTTCGCGCGCTTCCAGAGCGGGCGCGCGGACCAACAGGTGGTGGACCAGATCGGCCGCGTTTGGGCGGTGGGCCTGCTCGACGGCTTCGATCAGGATTCCGCCATCCTGCGCGATATCGGGCGGTGTTATGGCGGGCTTTACTGGCACGAATTCGCCGCGCTCGCCCCGAAGACCGGCCAGCTCGAACGGCGTGACCGCGCGACCGCGAGCGGCGCCAGCTGGCACGACAATCCCGGCGAATATTTCGCGCGGCTGGACCGGCTCGCGCGCGATGCCGGGCGTGAGGCGGTGGCGGCGATGCACGGCCTGTGCGTCGACGGCTGGTGGTTCCCGGATACCAACGCGCCCTGGATCGAGCGGCTGATCAACAGCGCGATCCGCGACGCGGGCGGGCATCCCTTGGGCGAACTCGCGACGGCGGCGGACCGGACGCGGATGGCGGCGGCGGCCTCCTGCCTTGCGGCGATGGTGGATGGGCGAATGGAACGGCAAGGCCGCGCCTCACGTTGAGCGATCCACCAAACAGGGAGAGTCATGATGCTATATACGATCGCCGTAATCCTGCTGGTGTTGTGGCTGCTCGGCTTCTTCGTCGTTCATGTCGGCGGCGGGCTGATCCATCTTCTTCTTGTGATCGCGGTGATCGTGGTCGTGGTGCAGCTCATCACCGGCCGCCGCGCGCTATGAATGCGCGAAGAAGGGCCTATCCGTCGCGGCGCTGACGGCGAAAGCAGGCAATGAGGGTGATGCACGCTTGACTCATTCATAACTCCTTGGTTATTGGAAATCCATAACCAAGGAGTTATTGATTAACCCATGCCCACTGCACCGGACATCGTGTTCCGAACGCTCGCCGATCCGACGCGCCGCGCGATCTTTGAGCGTTTGTGCCGCAAGAGCGGGCAGACGGTTGCGGCGCTCACCGCCGAGGCCGGCGTGTCGCAGCCCGCGGTTTCCAAGCACCTCGCGATACTCAAGCGCGCCGGGCTGGTGCGCGACCGCCATGAGGGGCGGCAGACGCATTACAGCGCCGAGATCAAGGCGCTCGCTCCCCTGCTCGATTGGACCAGTGAGATGGCGAGCTTCTGGGACAAGAAATTCGACCTGCTCGAGGATTTGCTGAAGAGGATGGACCAATGAACCAGATTGCGGAGGAGCTCCGTACCGTCACCGTCGAACGCGACATCGCCTATCCGCCCGAGCGAATCTGGCGCACGCTGACACAGCCGCATCTGCTCCAGGAATGGCTGATGCAGAGCGATTTCGCGCCACAGGTGGACCATATATTCACCTTCCGCGGCGATTGGGGCTCGGTCGATTGCCGCGTGCTGGAGGTCGAGCCGCACAGCAGCCTGTCCTACACCTGGGGCGCAATGGGGCTGGAGAGCGTGGTGACATGGACGCTCACCCCCACCCCCGGTGGCACGCATCTGCGGATGGAGCAGACCGGTTTCCGCAAGGATCAGGAACAGGCCTATCAGGGTGCCAAGGTCGGCTGGCGCTCCATGATCGCGAAGCTTGAGCAAATCGTGGCCCGCGAGGAAACCGGCGCATGACCGCGAACGCGAAGACCCCGTCCGAGCTGATCGACGGCCGCATCGCCGAGCTTGGCGACTGGCGCGGCGAAACGCTCGCCCGCATCCGCGCGCTGATCAAGGAGGAGGAGCCCGACGTCGTCGAGGAGTGGAAATGGCGCGGCGTGCCGACCTGGTACAAAGACGGCATGATCACCACCGGCGAGACCTACAAGAATGCGGTCAAGATGACCTTCGCCAAGGGTGCTTCGCTCGACGACCCCAAGAAATTGTTCAACTCCAGCCTCGACGGCGGCACGCGCCGTGCGATCGATTTCCACGAGGGCAATGCAATCGACGGCCCCGCGCTCAAGGCGCTGATCCGCGCCGCGATCACGCTCAATCAGAAGGGCGGCAAGAAATGAAAATGCCGACCATGCGCATGATCGTGCGGACGATCCACATCGTCCTCGCGATCCCGATCATCGGCTACATCTACAGCCCGTTCGCAATGCTCCCCGATTATGCGCCGCTGACGCGTTATGTCTTCCTGCCGACGATGCTGTTGTCGGGATTGTGGATGTGGAAGGGGCATTTGCTACGGCGAGTGGTGGTGAGGCGGGCGGAGTAGGGATAAGGTCCGCTAGCGACCCACAAGCAGTCGTTCGCTATGCCGTTGCATTATCCAGATAGCCGACCTTCGGTGGCCGAGCTAGGTTTCAGCCATGAGCGATGATCAACGTGCTGTTTGCCAACGCTACGGTGCCGATTTCACCCCGCCCGAAGACACTTACAAGGTTGGGATTTCCGACAGCGCCTTGCGCGGCGAACTGCCGCTTCATGGGCTACGTCATCCTCCGGAAAGCGGAACAACGGGATGGTTTATCTGGGCAGGGGAATGATCGGACGAAGCTGATTTTTTCAGGCCGCTACATCTGTATCACCTTTCAGAGGACTGCCCTGCGGTCCTTCCATTCTTGGCTCTACCGGCCGGCTGGAGGTTTTTGATCGCTCCCGATCATGAGGATGTTTGGTCCGATAACAGCCTCCTAGACATCTAAGGCTGCCGTTCTGAAAACCACCCAGCAGCCGCCATTCGCCACCAGTCCGGTTGCAATGCCCTCTTCCGGCCCGCTGCAGACAGATTTACTCTCACGATTGCCTGCTAGGTTCGCCGTGTTCGGCCGTTTGCATTCGAGGTGTCGGCGATGATTCTTCCCATCTTCTTACTGCTCGCTGTTCAGACATCCACGGTCAACAGCGTACCGCGGGTGGTCGTCGGCCGAAGCCAAATGCCGCCCAGCATTGTGAATGAGCTGCGGCGCGCCGTCCGGCCTCCACGGGGGCAAGTTCCGGTCCAGCGCCTGTTCTCGCCCGGCGACTATCCAACGGGCGCCGATGGCCAGCGCGGCACGGTAGAGCTCAGGCTTATCATTGCCCCGCAAGGGGGCGTCGTTTTCTGCTCCGTCACCCGGTCGAGCGGCTCCGCGGCGCTCGATTCTGCGACCTGCAACACCATCCGCCGGCGTGAGCATTATACGCCGGCACTCGACAAGGATGGCAAACCTACCCTCGGCATGGTCGAAGAGACGGTCGATTGGGAAAGCGTGTTCAGAAATGTGCCCGCAGTGCGACGCAATTAGGCTGGCTAAAATGCCCGCTTTCGACAACTAGCCAGCATCCGCACCGGTCTCACCACCGGCTGAAGGAGGCCGGCTGACCCGCGAGCGCGGGCAACAGGAAGATCAGGCGCACGGTCAGATATCCGTCGTCAGCTTGGCCGATATCTGGCGGGGCTGGTGGACCGCAAGCGCGTCGCTTCCCACCACGTCCCAGGCGGGATGGTTGGTGACGTTGAGGCCCTGGATGCGCAGCACGGATGGCTTGCCCAGCAATTTGAACCGATAGCGCAGGCCGAGATCGAGCTGGCCGTTAACGGGCAGATGCTGCCTATCGTCGACGCTGAGCACACGCCGGCTATCGCGTTCGAAATTGACGTCGAACGAGAAGGCACGCCACATCGGCAGGCGATAGTCCGCGCTGGCAAGGACGGTGAGCGGGGTCGATCCGACCGGCCGCCGCCCGACCGCGCCCGATGCGACATCCGCCCCTGACACAGCCGCATCCAGCAGCACCGCGCCGCCGACGATGCTCAGTCCGTCGATCGGGCTGCCCGACACCGACAATTCCCCGCCCTGGTGACGGATCTGGCCCAACCGCCGGAAATAGCGGTTTGCGTCGAGCCCATAATAAGGCTTGTCGATCCGGAATGCGCCCGCGATCAGCGTCATGTGCGGCGCGAGCGCCCAGCGCAGCCCGGCATCGATCTGACGTGTGCGGATCGCGGGCGGCGCTTCGTCGCGGTTGATCGCGACGCTGGGCGCGACGTCGCTTTCCTCCATGCCACGGCTGATCCCCGAATAAAGCGACACCGTCCTGGAGAGCTGCAAGCTGGCCGAGGCGTTGAACAGCCAGGGCGCATCGCGCGACGTCGGCAAGGCGCCGGTCGGCGGCGTGACCGTTTTGCGATAGCGGCTCTTCTCGACGCCCAGATCGAGCTCGCCCACGCCTTTCCATGAACCCTGATAGGTAAGGCCGACGGTAAGCTGGCGGACATGGTCGCGCGTGGCCTGCGCGAAATCGAAATGCGGCGGCGCGACGAAGGCGGGTGCGTCGAGCGGCCCTGGCCCCAGATCGGCGCTATCGGTCGCACCATAGGAACGGTGGCGGTCGCGCGCCCAGACGGCGATCAGCAGCTGATGTTGGCGCGGCCCGTCCTGGAACAGGCGCGAGGCCTGGATCTGGCCGCTGGTCGCGCTGGTCGAATGGTCGCGCTCGGCGACCATCGAGCGGTCGGCGGCGTCCTCGCTGCCATGATCGATCAGGATCGGCGTATAGCTGATCGGGATGTGATCGACCGATCGGAACAAGCCGCCCCGCACGCGCCACGCGCCTAATACCGCGTTGGCGATCACCCCGTCATTATAGGATATTTCGTGCGTCTTGGCCCAATGCTGGCCGGTGAAGCGGTGCGGGTCATCCAGCACGGGTATGGTGGTCGCGCCGTCGAGCAGGATGGTCGGCTGCGCCTCGTCGCCCTTGTCGCCGATCCGGCTCCAGAAAGGGATGATCTCGAACGACGCGCTCGGCCGCCAGCGCGCGGTGAGCGCGGTCGACGTCACATGCGAGGCGCCGCCATACCATTGATCGTAGCGATAGAGGCCGATCCCGCCCGCGATCCCGAAATTGGGCAAGGCGTCGCGCCATTGCCCGTCCGCCTCGAAGAAGCGACCGCCGAAACTATCCACGTCGGCATCGACCGACAGGATAGTGTGGTCGGGCTTGCGGATCGTATAATCGGCGATCCCGCTCGGCGCGGGGAAGGGATGGCCCAGCACCGATCCGCCGACGAAGATGCGATAGCCCCCGACCAGACGGCCGGTGAGGTTGGAGGTCTTGTCGAAATACAGCCCGTCGAGCCGGATATTGCCCGCCGCGGTGGGCGAGAAGCCGCGCACGTTGCCGGGATCGTAGAGACCCAGATTCTCGCCGTTGATATTGATGCCGAACGCGTCCGCCGCCTGCGCGATGCTGTTGTCGTCGACGCGCTGCGCGGCCAAGGGCCCCGCTATCAGCAAGGCGGCGGCGAAGGCGCCGATCGGGCGGAAATTGCGTATCATCGGCTCTCCCGGCGGCCCGGCGTTGGAGCCGGCCCTGGATGGCGGGTGCGGCCGGCGCGGTCTCATCGCGAGCGGCGTTCGACCAACGAGCTGTTCGCTTCGACGAATCACCCCGCCGAAATGCCGCGCGGCTTCCGCGCACGCGTGCGAGCGCCTAAAACGGGCGACGGGCGCCGCAGGCGGGCCCACTGGAACGGGGCGAAAAGTGATGCGAGACGCGGAGGATCGGCCAATACTCGCGCCGCGCGTCGCCTTGCTATCGATAGCGGCTTTCTGGGCTTTCTATCTGGCGGTCGTCACCTTGCGCTCGGTGGTGACCGAAGGCACAGCGGGACAGGGGCCGATGATCGTGCAGCGCATCGTCGTGTGCGCGGTGAGTGCCGCCACCACAATCCTGCTCTACCTCGTCATCCGCCGGTCGACCTTCCCGACGATGCGGCGTAACATCGTGGTCGCGGCCTTGCTCGCGGCGCCCGCGGCCTTCGTCTATGCCACCGCCAACTACCTGATCTTCGACAGCCATTTGCTGACCCAGCTTGCCCAGCTGGCCCGCAATGGCGGCGAAACCGGGCTGCAATTGCTCGCGCCGACGGCGCCAGGCGACTGGGACATGACGCCCTCGGCCGAAATATTGGGCAATGCGGTCAACGGTTATTTCTATTTCGCGACCTGGTCCGCACTTTACCTGCTGCTGTGCCACGGCATCGAGATGCGCTGGATGGAGCGCCATGCCGCGATCCTGCGCGCCGCCGCGCAATCGGCCGAGCTGCGCGCGCTGCGCTACCAGATCAATCCGCATTTCCTGTTCAACACATTGAACTCGCTGTCCGCGCTGGTGATGAGCGCGCGGCGCGAGGCGGCAGAGCGGATGATCGGCAATCTTTCGGCCTTCTTCCGCATGAGCCTGGCGGGCGATCCCACCGCCGATATCGCCTTGTCGGAAGAGGCGTTCCTGCAACGACTCTACCTGGATATCGAAGGCGTGCGCTTTCCCGATCGGCTGATCGTGGTGTTCGATATCCCCGATGTCGTGCGCGACCTGCCCGTGCCTGGGATGATCCTGCAGCCTTTGGTCGAAAATGCGGTGAAACATGGCGCGGCCCGATCGCGCGATCCCGTCACGATCCGGATCGCGGCATTCGCGCAAGACGGCCGGCTGCATCTGACTGTGGAGAATGACGGTGCCTCCGCCGCGCCCGAACCCGTGCCCGGCAACGGCATCGGCATCGGCCTCCGGAATGTGCGCGACCGGCTCGCCGCGCGCTATGACGCCGAAGCGGGGCTGCGGACCGAACGACGTGACGACACGTACCGCGCGGAGGTCATCCTGCCGATCGAGACCAAGCTTGGCTGAGCCGCCGCTCAAGGTCTTGATCGTGGATGACGAGCCGCTTGCGGTCGAACGGCTGACGATGCTGTGCGCCGGACTGGGCGGGATCGCGGTGATCGGCAGCGCGCGCGACGGCGAGGCCGCGCTCGACATGCTGGACCGCACTGCTCCAGATCTGCTTTTGCTGGATATCGCCATGCCGCGGATGGACGGGGTCAGCCTCGCGCGCATCCTCGAGCGGCGCACACCGCGCCCGGCGGTGATCTTCGTCACCGCCTACGATCATCACGCGGTCGATGCGTTCGACGTGGCGGCGGTGGATTATCTGCTGAAGCCGGTCGCCGCCGAACGGCTGGAGCGCGCGATCGCTCGCGTGCGCGACGCCCGGCGCGACGCGGCGCGACCGCCCGGCGAGCCCGACCAATTGTGGGTGCCGCATCGATCCGAGATGATCCGCATAAGGGTGGCCGACATTGACCGGGTCGAGGCGGAGCGCGATTATATGCGCCTGCATGTGGGTGCGCGGTCTTATCTGATCCATATGACGATCGCCGAGCTGGAGCAGCGGCTGGACCCGACCGCTTTCCTGCGTGTCCACCGCTCCGCGATCGTGCGGACCGACCGGATCGCACGGGTCGGCAAGGACGATATGGGCAATTGGTTCGCCGAGCTCGCCGACGGCCATCGCCTGCGCGTCGGCCGCACCTATCGCGCGCGGCTGAAGGCGCTGGTGCGGCGGGAGGCGGTGACCGGATGAACTCCAACACCATGCCCGATGACCGGAAAGCGCCGCCTCCTGTGACGGGCGCAATGCGCGACGAGGATATAGCGGCCTTCATCCGCGACAATCTGCCGGTGGCGCCGGTGCCGGGCGTGCCCGAAATCCGGCTGCACAAGGCCGCGCCGGACAGCGGACTCCGGCGGCTGGCGGAAGCCGATGCCGGGTTTGGATCACCTTACTGGGCCTATCATTGGGCGGGCGGTCTGGCGCTTGCGCGCCATGTGCTCGACCATCCCGAAAGCGTCGCGGGAAGACATGCGATCGATCTCGGCGCGGGCGGCGGGCTGGTCGGAATCGCGGCGGCCAAGGCCGGCGCGGCGAGCGTGCGCGCGGCGGAGATCGATCCTTATGCGGTCGCCGCGCTGCGGCTCAATGCCGCGCTCAACGGGGCTCGGGTCGCGATCGTCGCGGAGGATCTTACGCCATATCCGCCGCCAGCGGCGGATATCGTCCTGGTGGGCGACCTGTTCTACGCGCCCGATCTGGCGGCGCGAGTGAGCGGCTTCCTCGACCGCTGCCGGTCGCAGGGGACGGAGGTGCTGGTCGGCGACCCCTGGCGCAATTTCCTGCCGCGCGCGCGGCTGCGCGAAATCGCGCTCCATCAGGTTGCGGAGACGGGATCGGGATCGGGCAAGGCCGCAGGCGTGTTCGAATGGATCGCAATGGCTTGAGCGAGGCGGCTGCGGCCCGATCGGCGCCGCGCAGCCCGTTGGTTAAACTTTGGACACCTGGGGCTGCGCACATCGACGCGCGCGGCGCGGCGGCGTTAAGGCAAGCCCGCCAAGGCCGTCATTCACCCCCAATTTGCGTGACGGACCAACCTTGGCCGGCGCCCCGTCACCTTCGGTTGGCGGGGCGCCGCGCGCTGCTGTAGGGATGCCCGCGCCTTCGCCCGAGCGGAGGCATGACGGGAGGGATTCGGATGCGGGCGAAGCGGCTGGCGATCGGCGTTGCGGCAATGTTGCTGGGGGCGGCGTCGCCCGCGCATTACGACCATCCCTTCCGGAACCCCGATCTCCCGGCGGACGCGCGCATCGCCAACCTGATCTCGCTGATGACCATCGACGAAAAGATCGACGCGCTTTCGACCAATTCAGGCGTTGCGCGGCTCGGCGTTCCCAGCTTTGGCTCGACCGAGGGCATTCATGGGCTGCAGCAGCGGGGGAGCCCCGAGCGCGGCTGGCCCGGCAGCAAGACCACGCAATTCCCGCAGCCGCCCGGCATGGGCGAAAGTTGGGATCCGGCGCTGGTGCGCCAAGCGGGCGGGGTCGAAGGTTATGAAGCGCGCTGGATCACCCAATCGGGCGACGGCAAGCACCCGATCCTGATGGCGTGGGGGCCGCAGGCGGATCTAGCGCGCGATCCGCGCTGGGGACGCAGCGAGGAAGTCTATAGCGAGGACCCCTTTCTTGCCGGCACGATGGCGACCGCCTTCGCCAAGGGCCTCGAAGGCGACGACCCGAAATATTGGCAGGCCGCGCCTTTGCTCAAGCATTTCCTCGCCAATTCCAACGAGAATGACCGCACGCGCACCAGCAGCGATTTCGACGAGCGCCTGTTCTGGGAATATTATTCCAAGCCGTTCCGCATGACCTTCCAGGACGCGGGCGCGCGCGCGGTGATGGCATCCTACAATGCGTGGAACGGCGTGCCGATGGCGGTCAACCCGGTGCTGCGCAAGGTGGTGATCGGCCAATGGCATGTCGGCATCGTCTCGAGCGACGGCGGCGCGATCAAGACTTTGGTCAAGGACCACAAGACCTCGCCCGACCAACAGGCCGCGGCGGTCGCGGCATTGAAGGCTGGGATCAACCAATATCTGGACGTCTACAAGGATGAGCTTCACGCCGCGCTCAAGGCGGGGCAGATCAGCGAGGCGGACCTGGACGAAGCGCTCCGCCGCAAATTCCCGACCACGATCAAGCTCGGCCTGCTCGATCCGCCGGATCGTGTTTCGTATGCCGCGATCCACAGCGGGACGCCGCCGTGGGACAGCGCGAAGCATCAGGCAATCTCCAAGCGGATGGCAATGGAATCGATCGTTCTGCTCAAGAATGATGCGCGGGCCTTGCCGATCGCGAAGACGGGCCTGCATTCGGTCGCGGTGATCGGCCCGCTTGCGGACGGCGTGCATTGGGACTGGTATGGCGGCTTCCCGCCATATGCGGTCACGCCGCTCGACGGGATCCGCAAGGCGGTCGGGCCCGACGTGAAGGTCAATTTCGCGCATGACGATAGCGACGGTGCGGCGGTGGCCGCGGCGAAAGCGTCCGACGTCGCGATCGTGGTGGTGGGCAACGATCCCACCTGCGGCCCCAATATGGCGCATGACTGGACCGACAATGGCACCAAGCCCTGCACCGATCCCGGCGATGGGCGCGAGGGTCGCGACCGCGAGACGATCAACCTCGCGCAGGAGGAACTCGTCAAAAAAGTGCTCGCCGCCAACCCGCGCACGGTGATGGTCCTGGTCTCCAGCTTCCCCTTCGCGATCAACTGGAGCCAGGCGCATGTGCCCGCGATCCTGCACATGACGCATGCGTCGCAGGATGAGGGCACGGCGCTCGCCGACGTGATCTTCGGCGCCTACAATCCAGGCGGGCACACGATCGCAACCTGGCCCGCATCGATCGACCAGCTTCCGCCGATGATGGATTACGACATCCGCCACGGCCGCACCTACATGTATATGAAAGCCAAGCCGCTTTACCCGTTCGGCTACGGCCTGTCCTACACCAGCTTCCGCTATGCCAACCTGCGCACCGACAGGCCGGTGCTGGCGAAGACCGGCGTCGCGACGGTGAGCGTCGACGTGACCAACAGCGGCAAAATCGCCGGCGACGCAGTGCCACAGCTTTATGTCCATCACCTCGGATCGAAGGTCGCGCGGCCGATACAGCAGCTCGCCGGTTTCCAACGCGTCCATCTCGCGTCAGGCGAGACGAAGACGGTGAGAATTCCGCTCAAGGCGGCCGAGCTCGCTTACTGGAACGGCAAGGCGCTCACGGTCGAGGCCGAGCCTGTCGAGATACGGATCGGGGACAGTTCGGCCGATATCGTGCTCAAGCGGAGCCTGATCTTACGGTAGGTGCTAAATCAGTACGAAATCACTCGTGTCGATGGCGGAGGCGTTGACGTTGAGCAGGCGCACTGCGGATTCGGGGCCATGCCCGAGATTGTCCAAGAAAAGATAGGTGTCAGCGCCGACCTGCACTGCCGCTACATCCTGGCTGTTCACCGCCGGGAAATTGATGACAGGCAATACAGATTTCGCGAGCGCAAGCGCGCTCGCGAAATCCACTGCGCTCCCGGGATGGAGTACAGCCGCGACCGGATAGAAGGGCTCGAACCTGTCTTGACCGTCCTGATAATCGGTGATCACATCGGTCATGTTGGCCTGCGGACCGCTGACGGAGAAATGCGCGGAGCCATTGAGATAGAAGGTGTCGCTACCTGTATTTCCGCTTAGCGTATCCACTCCGTTACCACCGTCGATTAGGTCGTCGCCCTGTCCGCCCAATATCTCGTCATCGCCATCGCCGCCGTGCAGCGTGTCATTGCCTTTGTTGCCATTGATGTGGTCGTTGCCGCTGCCGGCTTCGCCAAATCTGCCGGCATCGCCCCAGATCAGATCGTCCCCTGCCCCGCCATAAAGGCGATCCGGCCCATCATTGCCGTAAATGGTATCGCTGCCGCCATTGCCGTTGACATAATCCATGCCCCGCCCCGCATCGATCAGATCCGCGCCATCGACCGCGCCCTGTACCGCGAACTGAGCGTTGCCGAAAATGTGGTCATTACCCTCTTCGCCGGAGAGCGTGTCTGCACCATCGCCGGTCGTCGTTGCCGGAATGGTGTCACCCACATAATGACCGCCGCCATTGATCCAGTCGTTGCCTTTACCACCCTCGATGCTGTCGTTGCCAGGCCCGCCATAAGCCGTCATCTCTCCCGTCAACGAACCGATAATCTGGTCGTCCCCGCCGCGGCCAAGCAGCACCGCATCGCCCACACTGCTGACATTGAGGACGTTCGCGCCGTCGTCGCCCGCAACCATGCCGTGCCACGGCAACGCTAAGTTGAATTCGCCCCGCGCAGCAAGCGACAGTCCGACATCGTTGTTGATGGATAGGTTTTCGAATCCTGACTGAGTTAGCTGGACGAGCTGCATCTGCCCCGTACCCGCCGCCAGGTCGACCGTGACATCTTCTGCAGCAGCAAGGTTGCTAACACTGAGCGTATCCACGCCAGCGCCGCCATCGATGGTGACATGTTCGGCAAAACCGGATGGATGTGAGAGTTGGTACTGGTCGTCGCCAGCGCCCAGTGTCACCCGGTCACTGCCACCGGAAAAGGTGACGATATCGTTGCCGCCGGCCGCGTCGATCACATCGCTTCCGCGCGTATCACCCAGATAGTCCGCCGCCGAGCCGCCAACGAACTTCCAGCTCGGCAAGGTGTCCGGCGCCGGGTAGGTGGTCTCGATCCCCATATTAGAAACGGAGCCGCCGTCCGGACCGATGCGAATTTCTTCGAATCCGGAGAACCGCGCCACATAGGTTCGGACCTGAGTGTCGCCCACGACGTCAATTTGCTGGATCGTGTCCCCGCTGACGAAGAGATAGCCGCCTTGCCAACCCGTCAGGTCGAGCACGTCGTAGCCGGGGCCACCGTCGAGCATGGCGAAGTTGGTATTGCCCAGCGGGATCCCCCCGATCAGCCGGACAATGTCGTCGCCGGCACCGGCATTGATCGTGTCAATCCCGCCTCCGCCATCGATGACGTCATCACCGGACGTACCTGTCAGACCGTCATTGCCGGCAGTCCCGGTGATCGTCGCCATATGCCCCCAAAATATCTGACTCGATTGGCGAACATGCTAGCGGCTGGCCACGCTCGCGCCAATCGCCACAGGCGCGAACAATCTCCGATTTGCAGCCCTTCCCGCATGCGCGGGACGTTGATGACGAACGAGATGCCGATGACCGCGGCCATCAGGGCTCAGGCGGCGGCATGATCCAGCTGTGATTTTCGACGATGATGGACGGTACCGGCCGCCCGTCCGCATCGCGGGCCGGGCGGAAGCGGAAGCGGCGTTCGATCAGCGCGCAGGTGTGCGCGTCGAGCGCGGCCGAACCGCTCGACCGGGTGATCGTGCAATCGCGTGCGCGGCCGTCTATCCCCACGCGATAGCGGACCGAGACGGTGCCGGAGATGCCGGCATCGCTGAGCTCGCGCGGATAATCGCGATCAGAGATGCGGCCGCCGATCCGCTCGGGCGGCGTGCCGTCGCCCGCGCCCGCGCCACCGCCTCCGCCATTGCCATTGCCCGTCCCGCCGCTCCCGGTGCCGCCGGTCCCGGTTGCGGCCGGCGTGGGGAGCGCGAGCGGCACGATCACCATCGGCGGCGGAGGCGGAGCGGGTGCGGATGGCGCTGGCCGCGGCACGATCGTCGCGGCATGAACGCGCGACCGTGGCGCGCGGGCAGGCCGGTGCGGCGGGGGCGGTGGCGGGATGTCGGAGAGCGTGATCCGCACGATGTCCGCAGGCGGCGGGGGCGTGCGGTTGCGACCCGGCGCCAATAGCAATGCCGTGAGCAGCAGGACGTGCACGCCAAGGGTGATCGCGCCCGCCGCGACCCGTTGCCGCCTGGCCCCGATATCCTGCGCCGCCATATCGGCGTTTCAACGGATGCCCGCCGCCGCGGCTCCCCAGGAGCGACCGTTTCGCCGGCTGGGCGAGATATTTTCCGCATATCGTCAAACGCTTACACAATCCGGCCGCATGCCGATGAAACCGGAACGCGTCTGTGCCGTTCCCCTCGCGCGTGCATTCCGCATGACGAACGAGGAGACGATGGCCGCGGACAGTGAGGACATATTCGGGCGCGCCATCCGCAAATTGGAGCGGCTGGCGCATCTGGACGAAACCGATCGGCAGGCCATTCGCGCGCTTCACGCCAGGATCGAGACCCACCCCGCGCATAGCGTGCTGGTAAGGGACGGCGCGCGCGTGACGCATTGCACCTTGCTGATCGACGGTTTCGCGAGCGGCCAGAAGGATACCGGCGACGGCGGACGGCAGCTGCTGTCCTTTCACTTGCCCGGCGATTTCACGGACCTCGGCCATGTGCTGCTCGACCGTTCGGATCATGCGGTGCAGACGCTGACTCCGGCGACGGTCGCGCGCATCGCAGTGCAGGATGTGCGCCAGCTGGCGGAGGCGCGGCCACGTATCGGCCAGGCCTTGTGGCGCGATACGTTGATCGACGCGGCGATCACGCGCGAATGGGTGGTGAATGTGGGCCGGCGCGGCGCGATGGCGCGGATCGCGCATCTGTTATGCGAATTCGCGACCCGCCGTCAGGCCGCCGGCTTCGGCCCACCCGAACGCTTCGATTTGCCGATGACGCAGGAGCAGATCGGCGACGCGACCGGGCTGACCAGCGTACACGTCAACCGTAAGCTGCACGATTTGCAGCAAATCGGCGTGATCGCGCGCGAGCGGCGCGACCTGCATATCCGCGACTGGCCGCGGCTGATCCGGATCGGCGATTTCGACCCCGCTTATCTGCACGCGGCGGCTTGAGCTGGAAGCACGTGGCGAGGCGGCGCCGGCTCACGCGTGGCGCGATGCGCCCCAGCCTGCCGCCGCATTGGTGGCGACGAAATCGAGCGTGAAGAAGACGAGCCCCGCCGCATCGGTGACGCGCATCAGCCATTCGCCACGGCCCCAGAAGGCGCGCGGCGCATCGCGCAGCAATTCGGCGAAATAGCAGACCGCATGTTCGCGCGCGGCATCGAGGCCGCTCAATTCCATCCCTTCCTCATCGGTGTGGATGGCGCCATCATCCACATGGAAGAAATATCTGGGCATTCCGACTCCTTGCCCCAGCCATGTGGTAGACGCGAACTTTGATCGAAATCAATATGTTTGTCCGTTAGTTGGCTGATTTCTGGGGATAGAATGGGATGGTGGAAAGGTTTGCGATTCTGCCGGCCAGGGGCGGCGCCGACCTTAAGGATATTGCGGGCCTGTTCCGCGCTTACGCCGCCGCACTGCCGGTCGATCTTGGCTATCAGGGGTTCGAGGCGGAACTGGCCGGCCTGCCCGGAAAATATGCTTCGCCCGCGGGCGCGCTGCTGATCGCGCGCGCACCGTCCGGCGACGCGATCGGCTGCGTCGCGATGCGGCCGATCGAGGGCAACCGCATTTGCGAGATGAAGCGGCTCTACGTGACGCCCGCCGCGCGTGGGCTTGGGCTGGGCGCGGAGCTGATTGGCGCGATCGTCGCACAGTCACGCGCCGCCGGCTATAAGGAGATGCGGCTGGATACGCTGCCGACGATGCGGACCGCGATCGCCATGTACGCCCGTACGGGCTTCACGAAGATCGCCGCTTATTATCCGACACCGGTCGAAGGGACGATCTTTCTGGGGCTGCCGCTGTAGCTCGGCCCGGCGCGGGCACCGCACGAACGGGCGGGACGAATGGGCCCGGAGGTTCAAAAAGGGAACGCGTTGGCGGCCAAATTGTTGATATCCTTGCATCGACGTACCCCACCCGCCGGTGCGCCCGGATTTCGTATTTGGGCACAAGCAGTGAGCCCCGCCGCAGCCACCCAATCGCGCGCGGGGCTCATTGCGTCAGGCCGGGTCAGATCGCGCGGTATGTGGCGGCGTCGTACAAAGTGAGATCGCGGTCGCCGATGCCGAGCGCAGGCCAAGCGGCACGCCATTCCGCGAGGTGCGCGGTGGTGCAATGTCGATCGAGCGCGGCTTGATCGGTCCACTTTTCGGTCACGTGGATCAGCCCCGGATCGAACAAATCCTCCGCATAGACGTAAAGCAGGCAACCCGGCTCGGCGCGGCTGGCCTCCACCATCCGCCGCATCGCCGGGCGCGCGGCGTCGAGATTTTCGGCGGGCAGGCGCATCGTTCCGACGATCAGCAGCATCCTGGTCACCTTAGCTCATGCTTGTAATCGCGTCAATTGACGCGTATATTCGCGTCAATAAGGAGCATGACATGGCATCCCAGATTCAGACGCAAATGGCGGATGCGCCCGTCGAACCGCAGAATTTCGCGCGGGCGGAGGATCGGGCGCGGCTGTCGGCGGCGGCGCTCAGGGCGTTCCGCGCGCTGGCCGGGCACTGGGGGCTCAACAATGCCGAAGCCGCAGCATTACTCGGCGTATCGGAAAGCACATGGGACCGGATCAAGCGCGGCGCATGGGACCAGCCTTTGTCGCAGGACCAGCTCACCCGCGCCTCGGCCGCGATCGGGCTTTACAAGGGGCTGCACCTCCTGTTCGTGGACGGTACTGCGGATCGCTGGCCCAAGCTCGCCAATACGGGGCCGATCTTCCAGCGGAAGAGCCCGGTCGAGGCGATGATCGAAGGCGGGATCCCGGTGATGCTGGAGACGCGCCTGCTGGTGGATGCGGTGCGCGGCGGACTGTAAGATAAAGTGATCGACGACATTCCGGTCGCGCGCGAGGCGTTGCCGCGCACGGTGCGGCTCGTATCGAGCGCACGCCTGCGCAAGTCCGTGCTGCTCGGCTTGGCCGAGGCGGCCGATCTGGAGGCGCTGGCGGAAATCGAGGGCGCGACCAGCGGTCGGCTGATCGCCGAGACGCGCGGGCTGGGCCGGGTTTCGCCGCACGAGCTGGTCCATGGCGTGCCGCATGCCGCGCACATCAACGCCGCCTTCGCTTATGCCCGCCCGCGCACGCTCAACCGCTTCAACGGGCCGACGCGCGGTGCGTGGTATGCCGCGCTGGACGTCGGGACCTGCCTGGCGGAAGTCGCGTTCCATATGACGCGCTTCCTCGCCGATAGCGGGATTTCCGAGACCGCGATCGACTATGCCGAACTCCATGCGAGCTTCGCGGGCGAGTTCCTCGACCTGCGCCGCGTGCCCGGCCACCCCGCGCTCAACCCCGATATCGACGCGGGCTATCCCGAAGGCAACCGGCTCGCCGACGTCGCGCTCGCGCAGGGGCTGAACGGCATCCTCTACCCTTCGGTGCGCCATGTCGGCGGAACCTGCATCGCCGCGCTCGTGCCCCACGCGGTGCAGTCGGTCGCGCAGGGCGACATGTGGCGGCTCACCTGGGCGGGCAAGTCCGAACCAACGGCTGTAAAGAGTTCTTGACAGCTTTGTGCCAAGTCTGTAAAGAACTCTTTACAGGCGAGAGGTCGTTTTGGAAAATCACCTGAAGACGATGCGCGAGGCGCGAAACTGGAGCCAGGGCGAGCTTGCCCGGCGGCTCGGCGTTTCGCGCCAGACGATCAACGCGGTCGAAACCGACAAATATGATCCCAGCCTGCCATTGGCGTTGCGCATGGCCAAGCTGTTCCAGGTCGCCGTGCCCGAGCTGTTCGTCGACCATTGGGAACCGGAAGAGGAATGATCGAAATGGCGCACGAAAAAGCCGTGCCGACATGGCGCGATTTCGCGGGGTGGAGCGCTGTTGGAGCCGTTTTCTACCTCCTTCTTGTGGGGGCGCCATCGCGCTCCTGCATCAGAACCCGATCGATCCGATAGCGCGGCCGACGAAGGTCACCGCGGAGCTGGGCGTGGCCATGATATTCTCCATGGCGCTGACCGCCTTCGGCAGCCGCAAGCGGCGTCTCCGCCCCGCGACTTCCACGGCGCCTCTGAACGGCCGATTTAGGGCGCGAAGCTGACGTGCGGGAATGGGTCAGAAGCGGTCGTTCCATCGCCTGAACGAACGGCGGCTTTCAGGAAGTCGGTTGACGAGCGCCAATGGCTACTAATGGGGCGCTTACCCGCCATCGGATCGCCACGACGCTCGATTTGGCCGCTTTCGATCCGATCGCGGACGTTGGCGCCCTGGCCACAACCAAACCCGGAAGATAAGCGCGATGGCGATGACCGAATTGCTCGACGACGGACCGTTCTTTCACGGCACCATCGCGGATTTGCGCGTGGGTGAATTCCTTACTGCGGGATACCGGTCGAACTATCGTCCTGAAGTTGTGATGAACCACGTCTACTTCACGGCCTTTGCGGATGGCGCAGGGCTTGCTGCTGAAATCGCGGCGGAACTCGCCGGAAACGGCGCAGTCCCGCGTGTTTATGTCGTAGAGCCGACCGGGCCATTCGAGAACGACCCGAACGTGACCGACAAGAAGTTCCCCGGCAACCCCACTCGGTCGTATCGCAGCAGCTCACCGCTCAAGGTCATTGGCGAGATCGCACATTGGACCAGATTGACGCCCGAAGCCCTACAGATGTGGAGAGAACGGCTGACCGCGCTGCGCTCAGAGGAACGAGGCGAAATCATCAACTGATACGCGGGAATACGCAATCTCGACGCGTGTACGGCAGCCGTATCGACGTCGACGGGCGAGGTCAGCAATCGTCTGCTGGCGACTTCAAGCGACCGCTTTCAGGATCAGCTAAGATGGCTCCGAACGACCGTAATTAGTGGGCAATGAAAGCCGAGGTCGGGCGCCAAAAAACGCCACGACGCTTAGAATTGGCGCTCCAGCGGCAATTGTCCCGCCGCGACCGCCCAGGGATGTTGCCGTTCTTCGTAGACCGCGACATGCGGCGGCGGGAAGTTGGGGTCGGCGAAGGCGCCCACCGCCACCGCCACGAAATCCGGCATGGCGTTCATGTCCCAATGGACGATCGATGCGCAGACCGGACAGAAATGAAAGGTGGCGGTCGTGCCGCTGTCGCCCGTCCGCGACCATTGCGACGAAATGCCCTCGATCGACACCTGATCGCGCGGAAAGCGGGCCTGCACCGCGAAGATGCTGCCGGTGCGCTTCTGGCATTCGAGGCAATGGCAGATCGAGATGCGCACGGGCTCGCCTTCGCAGGTCAGGCGAAGCTGTCCGCAGCTGCACGAGGCTATCCGGCCCGTCATGAGGCGAACCTAAGGGCAGCGAGGCTGGAACGAAAGCCGATTGGCTAGCCAAATCCCGGTTGCTGCCAAAATCGCGGATCACCCCCCAACACCGGATTGTCCCGCCCCTGCCGGATGCTACAGCGGGATATGACCAACCTTCTGATTTCGCTCGCGCTGGGATTGTGCGGCATCGGCAGCCTGTGGGCGGTGATCGTCTTTTTGCGCAGCGGCGAGGCGCGCGTGATGGGCGGCCCCTTCACCCGCGCGAGCCACCCGGTGCGCTTTTGGGCCTATGCGATCTGGCTATCGCTGCTCGGCTGCTTGCTATTGTTCCTGGCGGCCCTGCCCGGCGCGCGTTGATGTGGTGCTCGCAGCGACACATACTCCGTTCGCCCTGAGCCCCGTCGAAGCCTGTCCTGAGCGACGCCGCAGGGGGCTGCTTTTCTTCGCAAGAAAAAGGGCAAGGCTTCGACAAGCTCAGCCCGAACGGAAGGGGGATTTCGCGTTTCGATCTCCTAGTTGAGCGCGACCACCGCGACCGATTTGGGCGGGAGCGTCAGGTGGGCGGTTCCGTTGCTGACGGTGCCGCTGATCGGCTTGGGCACGACCGTGCTGGGCGCATCGAACGTGTTGACCGCGCCGACGCTGGCCGCGGTCAGCACCTGGCCGCTGACCGTGCCGGCGCGCGCGCCTTCGACCGCGACCGCGATCTCGGCCGCGCGGTTGGGATCGATGTTGGTGACGGCCAGCCAGAGCTTGCCCGCCTTGTCGCGCGCGGCGACCGCGTCAAGGCGCGGCATCGTCAGCGCCTGGAACTTATAGTCGCCCGCGTCGAACTTCACCGGAACGTAGGTCGCGTCCTGGAACGGCAAATAGAGGCGATAGACGTGATAGGTGGGGGTCAGCACCATCTTTGGCCCGTCGGTCAGGATCATCGACTGCAGCACGTTTATCATCTGGGCGATGTTGGCCATTTTCACGCGATCGGCATGGCGCATGAAGATGTTGAGGTTGACCGAAGCCAGGATCGCGTCGCGCAGGCTGTTCTGCTGCTGCAGGAATCCCGGGTTGCTCCCGGGGTTGGGGGCGAGCCATGCGCCCCATTCGTCGACCGCGAGCGCGACCTTCTTCGCCGGATCATATTTGTCCATGATCCCGGATTGCTTGACCAGCATCCCGTCCATGCGGAACGCCTCCTCGAGCGCGATCGCATATTCATTCTCGCCGAAGCCCAGACTCTTCAGGTGGGGCGGCCAGCCGCCTACGACATAATTGTGGAGCGACAGGCCGTCGATGTCCCAGCTCCAGACCTTATCGTGCCAGGCCTTCATCACCTCTTCGGTATAATCGCTCTTGCCGCTGTCCCAGCCGACCGCGAGCCGCTTCATCTTGTCGGGCCCCTTCTCCTGCTCGAAATTCAGGTTGCGGGTGTAATGGGCGAAGCGCTTCATCTCCTCGACATAATGGTCGGCCGACATCGCGCCGCCGCAGCCCCAATTCTCGTTACCCAGGCCCAGGAATTTGACCTTGTAGGGCGCGGGATGGCCATTGGCCGCGCGCTCCCTGGCGAGCGTGGTCGGCTTGTCGGCGGTCATATATTCGAGCCAGTCGGCGGCTTCCTCGGGCGAGCCAGAACCGATGTTCACCGAGACATAGGCATCGGAGCCGATCTGCTCGAGGAAATCGAAATATTCGTCGGTGCCGAAGCTGTTCGGCTCGATCACATTGCCCCAGCTCGCGTTCAGCGTCTGGCGGCGCTTGTCCTGCGGCCCCACGCCCCAGCGCCAATGATATTCGTCGGCGAAGCAGCCGCCCGGCCAGCGGACGTTGGGGACGTGGATCGCGCGCAACGCCGCGACCACGTCGCTGCGGATGCCGCGGACGTTGGGGATCTTCGAATCCTTGCCGACCCAGATGCCGCCATAGATGCCCTGGCCGAGATGCTCGGCGAATTGGCCGAAGATCTGGCGATCGATCACGGGGCCGGGTTTGTCGGCCTGAACCGTGAGGGCGGTTGGCGTCTCCGCGCTCGCAATCGACGCGGAGGCAAGCGCCAACAGGGACAGACCCAGGCGTGCGAAGCTTTTCATGTCATCCCCTCAAACTGCATTTGTCTGAGTAATTAGCAGAAGGGGGAAAGACGTCAATCCGAAGGGCGGGTCAGCTCCGCGAGGGACGGCGGGGGACGTCGCGGGGTGCGTCGGGCTTGGCCGACGAAAGGTTGGCGCTGGGGGTCAGCGCCTCCTGCGCGACCGCCTGCAATTCCTCCACCAGCGCCTTCCAATCCCCTGCCTCGATCGCCTCGGACGCGCCGCGCACCTTGAGGTCGGCGATGCGCCGGAGCTTGGCGACGAGATCGGCCGACTGTTCCTCGACCCGCGTCACCTCGAGCGTGAGCGCGCGCATCAGGTTCGCCGCGCCGCGAAATGTCTCCGCATTGCTTTGCAGCGGATAATCGTTGGGCTTGGCGGCGGCGACCTTGATCAGGCCTACCGACACGCGTTTGGCAGTCTCGATCAGTTCCGCGACATCGGCATTCATGGTGCTTTGCCCTCTTCGTGCAGGACAGGTCTAGCAGTGAAACGGTTGAATTTCCGTTTCGATGCCACGCGCACTCAACAAAGGAGGATGTGGCGCCCCGCCGATACGCAACTCGCGGAGCGCCACCCCGAAACCCATCCCAGCGAGGGAGGCGGCCTCGAAGCATGGTTAATGCGCCGCACCAAAAATCGTTCCGCAATGCACAAGATTGCTCGGCTTAAGGGTGGACCCAGCCCATCGTCAGCGCGAACTGACTGCCGAACAAAGCGACGAGCGCGCCCGCCACGATGAGGAAGAGCCCGATCGGCAGGCGGAAATTGCGGCGCCGCCGCTTGGAGCCGCCCCCGCCGGTACCGACCAGAACCAGCCCAACAAGAGCGATAAGCACACCGACGATCAGGATCATGCGACCGCCTTAGCTCTTTTGGCGGGGTGCGCCATCCCCAACTGTGCCCATGCGGCGCGCCAGGTGGCGGGCGGGCGACAAAGCGCTTGACAAATCTGTTCTTGTTTTGTACTGCAATATTTGAGCGGTAGGACTGCGCCCGAGACCCCGCCCTTCCGGCGGGGTTTTTGCGTTTTTAGGAGAATAAAATGGCAGCGCCCTCCCCTCGACGCGGCATGTTCGCGGGCAACAGGAGCGATATCACCAATCTTCCAGATCCGGGCAAATGCCTTCCCAATGTGCGCGCTTTCACTCAGGCGCACTGGACGGACGCGCAACGCATTGCTGCGGGGTTGGGCAACGATGTCACCCCCTCCGAAGTATTGGCAACCGCGGGCAACGAGACCCAATGGGGCGATCTGACGAAAGGGCTGGCCAAATATGGCAACTTCTTCGGCCTTCATGGATCCGGACCGGCGGGGACTTATTATACGACCGACAATCACACGCCGACGGCCAAATTCCCTGCCGATCAGGGTTTCCCTCTATCAGGCGCGGTGTTCACGCGTAATTTGAGCCCATGGATGACTCCGGGCCTGGGCCAAAGGCCGTTCGATTTCTTTTCTGTCCTGAACAAGCACGGATACGCTACTGGCAATCCAAACTATCCCGCTATCATGACCAACACCACCAAGGGTTTGCGCGGCGCCTATGCCTTGGCGCGGGCGTGCACGGGACAGCCGTAAGCCACGCCGCCAGCTAGGAATGCGCCCCTTGTCCTTCGCAGGCGTGCGGGCGCGCGAAGGCGACATTGGCGATCCACAGCCTGCTGCCGCGCCGGACGATGCGGAATATCTGGGGCCGGTCGAAGCTGATCGTGTCGACGCAGATCTGGGCGCCCGCTTTGCCCCGGCTGAGATAACGCCACGGTTTGAGCATGTTGACCTCCACGTCGCGCAGGCGCGCGGGGACGGATTGAGCAGCGAGGTCGCCGGTCGGCCGATGCGCGGCCAGGCGAGCGTAGAAGCGATCCACGAGATCCAGTTCGGGCGACAGGCTGCGGACGCGCGGCGGCGTTGCACCGGTTGGCGGCAGATCGAAGCGCCAGATCGCCTGACGCCCGCCGCACTCCTCGCAGGCGGTGAAGCTCCGAAACTCCTCTTTGACGCGAAGCGCGAAGCCCCGCTTATCCTGGCTCACGAACACGGGCTGGGTAAGGGTCTGGCTGAAGGTTCGCGTGAGCATCGGCGTGGCGGTGCGGCCGTCCCAGCGCCAGACCGTAAGCTGATATGGGACCGTGCCGCCCATCGGCAGGACATAAGAACCGAGAATAGCGAAGCGCCGATCGGCGCCGACTTCGGAGGGGAGTCGGATCAGGCGCGCCACGGTCATGGGGCCACATCGATACCATTCACGGCCGGCAGGCCGGCTACGGCAAGTGTCGGCGGCATTCCCCGGTTGCCAGGCAGCGAGCGCTGGGGCTAGCCGCATAGGTTCGGCGGCGGGCGCATCCAGAGCAAGTACGGCATGGTGATGGCCATCCTCGCCGCGCCGGAACAGAAACGCGGTCCCGAATTCGCCGCTCACGGCATCGACCAGAATTGCATCGCGATCGAGCCGCAATGCGTAAACGCCCAGACCGGCGCTGCGCTTCGCCTGTCGCGCGAGCGCGGTTGGGGCGATGCCGGGATCATGATCGAGCAACGCCGTCACCAGATCGCGCGCGGCGGCCCATTGGGCCTGCAACGCGATGACAGCGGCGGGGGAAGAATCGACTTCAAACCCGTCGGAGGTGGTGTGCGCGCGGACTGCCTGTTGCGCCTCGCGGAAGCGGGTCGCGGCTGTTTCCACGTCGCCCGCATGTGCGGCGATAGGCAGGCAGGCCAGCCAGAGCATCAGAAGCGATTTGAGCATTTTTTCCGGCCCCCTGATTCACCGCGGAATCGCGATTCGGGCTTGACAATAGCGTTCTTGTTTTGTACTGCAATATTTGAGCAGTAGGACTGCGCCGGAAAGCCCGCCCATTCCAGCGGGTTTTTGTTTGGTTACGGCCATCGATTTCAGCGAGATCCGGCGTCACTCGCACGAACGAGCGCGTCTGCCGAAATCGCGAGGCAACTGCCGACCGCTTTCGCGGGCGGGCCGAATTCACCGGAATCCACAGAAATTTGGGAGGGGGCGTATGCCAGGAGTGGCACAGCAGCGCACGCGGGACGGCATGTTTGCGGGCCGACCAGCAACGCAGGCGATACCGGGATTCTGGTCGCAACTTCGCAATCAAGCCAGAGCAGCGGCGGAGGGTGCTGCGGACGGGCTGACTTTCGGGCTGGACGATCAAGCCGCTGCGGGGATCCATGCCACGGCGGACTGGCTGCGGGGAAAGCAATTTGGTCCCGCATATAAGCAGCGCATAGCTGAACAGCATGCCAGCGACGCTTACGATGCGGCACATTTCGGTGTGGCGAGAACGATCGGGACGGTCGGGTCGCTCTTCGTGCCTACCGGCGAAATCGGTGCGGTCGCGAGGCTCGCCGGGAAAGCTCCGCAAGCTCTTCGATTGGGGGGAAGGATTGTTCAGGCGTTCGAAAAGGTGAGCGCGCCGTCGGCGAAAATCGTGAGGCGCATTCCTCAGGTGACGCGGCTTTCCGGCAAGGAAAAGGCTGTGATCGGCGCTGTGGGCGCGGGGAGCGGTGTAGCGGGCCAAGGGGTCTCGGACGTCCTTCAAGGGCGGCGAAGTTCGCTGCGGGACTATGCTGGTGCGGCTGTTGGAGGGACGACGGAAGCACTGGCGGCGCTCAGGGGAAACCCAAAAAGGGCGGCGGCTTTAGGGGGAGCGAGCACCTCTCTCGCGCAAGATGCGTTCAATGGGAGACAGCTCTCCATCTCCGATGCAGCGAAGGCCGCTTATGCGAGTAGTCTTCTGTCATCGGCGGCCAGCAAGATGGCCGCCAGAAAAGCCGCGCAAGCCTCGATCAAACAAAAAGAGAATTTGGGCGAATTGGGATCCAAATTCCGGACACTGGCGAACCTCGACTGGACCTACTCTACCAAGAAGGAAAGATACCATCTTGATCCTATCGACGGATACAACAAGGGATACACCTATCCCGATCAACGCACGGCATTGGGGAAATTGATCGAAGCGAAATTCGGCGAGGCAGCTGAACTCAGTTATCGCCAGATGCAAGCCCATCTCCAGCTTGGCTCGGCGTATCGGGTTGATCATTTCCTTCCAAGTGACGTTGGATCCGCCGCGGGATTCCTTCTTTCCCAGCCCGCCCATAATGCGGGTCACCAACAGTTTCAGGGACTCGATCCGTCGCAGCTATCACCTGTGCCTCGCCCGACCCAGGATCCCGCGCGTTTCCCGCCCACCTTCCCGACATACTTTGGGTGAAGCGGCGCGGCGGATAGTGCCGACGACCGACCGACCGGACACGCAAATCAGCTCCGCAGACAAGCCGCCAGAGACCCCAGCTTTCGCTGGGGTGACGTATTAGAATACATTTTTCGGAGAGAGCCGATGGTACAAAGAACCGGCCGCGCCGTAGCGGCCGCCCGGCTCCGGCTGGGCGATGCGCTGACCAAACATGTGGTCGCGGACTTTTCCGCAAGCGGCGCCGAAGTCGTCGCGAAGCTGCGCAAGGAAAAGCCGCTCGATTATCTGAAGCTGGTCCAGGTCATCCTGGAAAAGGAGAATGCCGGTGCGGCAGCGCTCCACCCCACCTACAACGTCGTCGAGCGCCGCATTGTATATCCCCCTGCACATCCCGACAGCTAGGGTCTTCGACCCCCTCCTCCCGCCCGCGCGCGACAAGGGGGCGTGGGGTGGGCGCGGATCGGGGAAGTCTCATTTTTTCGCCGGGATGATGATCGAGGATGCGATGATGCATCCCGGCCAGAATCAGGGCGAAGGCCTGCGCGCGGTGTGCATCCGCGAGGTGCAGAAGGATCTGGACCAATCGGTCAAGGCGTTGATCGAGGCGAAGCTGGCGCAGGCCAAGTTGGGCGAGGCCGACGGCTTCAAGGTCTATCGCGACAGGATCAGCGTGCCGGGTGACGGCATCATCACCTTTCAGGGGATGCAGGATGCGACCGCGGACAGCGTCAAATCGCTGGAGGGATTCACGCGCGCCTGGTGGGAGGAAGCGCAGAGCGCGACGCAGCATAGCATCAACCTGCTGCGCCCGACGATGCGCGCGAGCGGCGCGCAGATGTGGTGGAGCTGGAACCCGCGGCGTAAGGCGGACCCGGTCGACATGATGCTGCGCGGGGCGGAGCTGCCGACCGGCGCCGCCGTGGTACGGGCGAATTGGCGCGACAATCCGTGGCGGACGCCCGAGCTGGAGCAGGAAAGGCTGGATTGCCTGCGCATCCAGCCGGACCAGTATGATCATATCTGGGAGGGCGAGTATATTGGCGCGGCGGCGGGCGCTTATTTTGCGCGCGAGCTGGCGACGGCGAAGGCCGAGGGGCGGATCGGGCATGTGGCGTTCGATCCATTGCTGACGGTGCGATTGTTCTGCGACATTGGCGGCACGGGCGCGCGGGCGGATGCCTTTGCGTGCTGGCCGGCGCAGTTCGTGGGGCGCGAGATCCGCGTGCGCGATTATTATGAGGCGGTGGGGCAGCCTCTCGCGGCGCACCTCAACTGGCTGCGCGCCAAGGGCTATGGGCCGGATCGCGCGCAATTCTGGCTGCCGCATGACGGCGCGAGCAACGACAAGGTGTTTGACGTTTCGTACGAAAGCGCGCTGCGCGCGGCGGGCTATGCGGTGACGGTGGTGCCCAACCAGGGCAAGGGCGCGGCGAAGGCGCGGATCGAGGCGGGGCGGCGGATGATGCCGTCGATCTGGTTCGACGCGGACACGACCGGCGGCGGGCGCGATGCGCTGGGCTGGTATCACGAGCAGCGCGACGCGGTGCGGGCGATCGGCCTGGGGCCGGCGCATGATTGGGCGAGCCATGGCGCGGATGCCTTCGGGCTGATGTGCGTGGCGTATGAGGAGCCGGTGGCGAAGCGGCGGATACGGTATTCGAATAGGGGGATTGTGTGACTAAGGGCGCTCACGCGCAGGCGCTCCTAGGCGGTGTGGACAAATTTGAGCCAGTAACGCGCCGTGGCGAGATGGACCATTCCAAGGAAGCTATTGGCCAGTTGATCGTATCGGGTGGCGATGGCGCGGTTGATCTTTAGGTGGCCGAACATGCGTTCGATGCGGTTGCGCTGTTTGTAGAGCGCCCGGTTATACTCGATCTTCACGCGTCGATTTGAACGGCCTGGAATGACGGGCTCGATCTGTCGTTCAGCAAGGTCAGCCCGGATTGCGTCGGCATCGTAACCCTTGTCCGCGAGGAAGGCATCCGGTTCGCGTTCAGGCAGGCCGATCAGGGCATCATAAGCCTTGCAATCGGCGGCTTCCCCGCCTGTCAGGTGGAAGGCGAGCGGTCGTCCGAGGGCATCAGCCAAGCAGCAACCCCTTCAGGATGCGCCATTCCGCTTCGCTCAGATCGCCCCTGCTCAAGCCTGCCTCCAAAAAGCAGCCTTGAATCAATGACCGACCGAGACGTCAATGACGATCCCACGCACCATACAAAGTCGATGTTTTTCGTGTGATTTCGCGATAGATTGCGATGCATGAGAAAACTGAACCGACGGGATTGGCTCGCTTTATCTGCTCCGGCAGTTGTAAGCATTCTGGTCGTGTATTTTTACGGCCATCAGAAGGGATGGGCTGCGGGCATCACTTCCGGCGTGCTGATGTTTGCCTTCGCCATCTGGATATGGCGGCGGCAGATCATCAAGTATCCGAACGACACTTGGAAGGCTCGCCTCTAACCAATTTGTCCACGCCGCCTAGATCGGTGCAGTAAGTGGGAGAGCGTAATCCTTTAGGAACTGAGCACTTAGTTGAGGTGTCGTTTGAATGGAAAAAGGGAGCCCTCCATTTCCAGCAAGGCAAAGCGTCCGGCACATTTCATGAACCTCCGCAATCGCCGGGCTCGACATATCGAAGACGGTCGCGAATACGCGTTTTTGCCCTTCGTTACTTAAGGGAGACAGCAGACGCATGTTCTGACGATGAAATCCAAAACCCAGAAAAACCAAATTGCGGGCCTCTCCAATAGCCTGCCTGATCATTGCAACATCGCTTTCCGCAATACTTTCGCCGAAAGTTCGGATGGACGCAGCGATTACAGGGGCTTGCATCGTGTCCAGTAGACCGAACGGCACCACCGCCCCCTCCGGAGTGCTGTAGCCCGGAAGCCGACCAACCTGACCGTACGGATGGAATATCTTTAGCTTAGAGCCGCATTCAATCGCCTCTTGTTCAGTTAGTCCGTAAATCTCACTCAAACCAATGGGAATCAGTGCTTCGACCGTGCGATCATAATTAAAGTTAACGATCGTAATATTGTCGAAAATACTGTCGACCATTGACCGTTTTGTATCAGGACGCAAAATTGACAGCAGCTGGAAAACCCATGTGCTCTCAAAATTGGCTAACCGTCCTCCATTCGCCAGCCCGGCAACACGATTCCGATTTAGGGAACTGGCGTCTTCCTCGCCCAAGATATTGCGTGTAATCGCAAGTTTCCCCACGATCTCTATATCGGCATTATCGTCACGCTGATCGATTATATTATCTATGGATTGGCCCAACCGCGCTCGCGCGAATTGCCAATCCCGCTTCTATAAGTCTGTTCGCCAAGTCCGCATCGAACTGCCCACGACTATCCAAGCCGCAATAGCTTTTAATTACCTCAAATAAGGCGCTGTCACCGCGTATCGCGCGACCGAAAGGATCAAATTCATAGGTAAAGCCTTCCACAATCTTGCGTAGAAGTCCTGCTCCCAATGGAAGTCCGAACTCAGCGCTTGCACCAGCACCGACTATAAAAACCGTTGGCGCTCTAATCATCGCCTAACCCGGAAGCCGAGGCAGGACCGGATAGGCGCGCACTGTGTCACGGACGTCAGATCTCCCCATCCGCGAACGCGGGCCTGGCCATACATCAGGAACAGATCGACGCGACCGGCGGACAATTTACCGTCCTCGGATCTCTCCCAAATCAGCTGCACCGTGCCGTCCTTCTGAACTTTTGAAAATGGCGTGGCCGCAGCAAATGGGTGAGACAGGATTCGATCTCCTCGATCGGCCGGGGCTCACAATATTCCATGGTGGGTATCTGGCTGTCATATGATGCCAGGGTCTTCGCGGTTTCCACGAGCATCAAGAGCCCAACGATCGACAATACATGTCTCCCCCATCCACGGGGAGGCTAGACTCCGGCCTCCCCCGTTTCAATGGACAGCTAGATGCCCGTTCGCCGGCATGACGATTGAGAGTTGAGGGCCGAGCCTCCTCCTGAGGCCCCAGCTCTCGCTGGGGCGACGGTGTGCGCGGGGATTGCGCTATTTGATCAGCCGAGCAAGCGTGGCGCCTGGCGCCGTGATCGGGCGCGGTGGTTACTTCGCGAAGTAGAGGGCAATTCCGACCAGAACGATGACGGCGTAGACCGCCATTTCCTTCCAGGCGCGCGCCGGCCGATCCTGAATGGCATAGGACATGCGCTTGAGCGGAGACACGGGCTCGGGCGCGTCTCGCTCAGCGGGCACCGGCGCGTGGAAGGCGTGGAAGAAGAGCTGCATCAGCGTGGCGCCGACAAACAGCCCGCCGAGGATGGCAATCGGGTCGTGGCCGGTTGCGAACAGGAGGGCTGCCAGCACGATCGTCAGCCCGAGCAAAACCCAGTCCGCCGTTCCTGTTGCGAACGCCTTGCCATCATAGGATTTGTCGAGGAGCGCGCGCCGCCTTGCGTAAGGCAATATGAAGAAGAAGGCGAACTTCAGCACCGCATAGGCGCCGAGCAGCAAAATTACGCCGGTAAGCATGTGGGAAACGGATGCGATCATCGCACTTCCTCCGTTGCCAGGTGAGGACTCGGCCTTGGGCCGGGACATGATATGTGATGGGGACGTGGAAGTCAGCTTGCGGCTTCAGGGCGGCTGATGCCGTCAGTTTGGATCGGGTGGCCGACCCTGCCTCAAACCCCGCGGTGTTCAGCGATCGTGGCCTGTTAGTTCGCGGAGTGGCCAAGGTTTTCCGGCATGGTCACCCGTCTCAGGGCGGTGCTTCGACTTCGCTCAGCACGAACGGCGGTGGGGCGGCCCGATTATCGAGGATTCGACGCCTGGCCGCTGAGCCGGGGATGACGATTTGAGGCGTTGAGGCCGCGCTGCCTTCCGAGGCCCCAGCTTTCGGGCGACGGATCCGTTCATTTCGGGCATGACACGAATCCCTGATCGATGTTAGTTCGCACATCGTCCGGGGGGATTTACGCCATGGAAGCTGCACGCATGCGTTCGGGTCTGCCGGTTTCCTATTTCAACACCGGCTATGCGCTGCTGGTCGCGGCGATCATCTTCCACGGTTTCGGCCATAGCGTCGAATTGCCCGCAAGGCGCGATTGAGGCTTGACAATTTCGTTCTTGTTTTGTACTGCAATATTTGAGTGGTAGGGCTGCGCCTGAGCCCGCTAGCCTTTCACGGGGGTGCCATGCCACAGTCCGGCAAAGCAGGTGGTCCGGGGCTGGTCGCCAAATGGCTGCCGAATCCGGGGCCGATTCCGGCGCAGGGTATGATCCCGCCCACTCGTTCAGTCTGGTCGGGCCTTCGCGACAAGGCGAAGGCGGTGCTTTTTTACGAGCCGCTTCGCAATCCGTTCATGTGCAATCTCGCAAAGAAGTTCTGGATCGGCGCCAGCCAAATTTCGGGAACATCCCTGAACACGCCGACCGAGAAGGCCATGATGGCGCGATATTTCGGCGGCGGTGGCGGCACCTACCGCCTTAGCCCCGCCGAGTGGGACGCGGCCGTGCGCTATTACGACACGCATCGTTACAAGACCGGGGACGCCAGCGTACTCGATGATACGAAATTCCCCACTGCGAGTGGCGGCTATCGACAGGGTGTTGCCTTCGCCAAGTATGACGATGAGCCGTTAGACGGGTTGCCAGGTTCGGCGACCGGATATTTCGACCGCGACAAAAATCTCGTCGGGCTTCGCGACACGTTCGACTTCGATGGTGCGCCGCGCGGGACCGGCTATCCAATTCCCTTTCTCCGGCGCACGGCCAACGCTCTTGCCGGTAAAGCGGTCAATCTTGTGCAGAAGGATGCCGACACCTTTTGCCCCGGCGGGAGCAGGCCGGTGCGAATCAGGGGCGGGAACCGGCGTTGAACCGTTCGCTGCGCGAGTTAAAGTTCTGCTTCCTGGCGGCGCTGCCGTTGCTGTGCGCGGGGCGCGCGCTGGAACGGGCGAACCTGTTCCTGATCGAACCGATCGCCGCCCAGAAAGCGGTTTTCGGGCGGACAGTCGCCTATCCCTGGCAGTTGGAGAAAGCCGATTCCCGGTTCGGGGAGGACGGTGTTGCGACGACATGGCGCTACAAACTGCCCGCCTTCCCTTCACCTGTGAAACAATGCGAAGCGAAGGATTGGCTTCAGCCTCGGCATCCATCTTCAGGTGAGCGGGCCTGCGGGATGGATTGGGCCGGCGGGTATCTGAAAGCGGGATGGGAAAAGGGACGTCTTTGGATGGCTTTCGATCCTCCGCACGAAGACCGGTCAATATCTGGGGCGGACAATCGATGAATGGTTCGCATTGGCAGCGCCTGCAGAGGCTATACCGGCGGGCGGGGATGGCGATCGGTATTTTCCTCCTTATGATGGAATGTTTCGACGCAATGCTGACGCCGCGGCCCGACTGGCTCTGGTTTGCGGCGGCCGGACTGCTGATGTTTGTGTGTCGGCCGCGGGCACCGATTGCGGACTGAATTGTCCGCCCCGCCTAGAGAGCATGCGACGACACACTGCCGACGCCCACAGGATTAGGCGGACGCTCCGCGCCTAGCGGCTGCGATCCCGGCCTGCGGGAAGGACGGGTGAGAAGAGTTGAGGCCGCTGCGCCTCCTCCTGAGGCCCCAGCTTTCGACATCCCCGCAAAGTAGCACTTTGCGGGGCACCCCTCCGCTGGGGCGACGATGATCACAAGGAGAACGCAATGGCGACTTTGGACGCGCCGCTTTCGCACGCCGAACTGGCGGCGATGCTGGCGGAGGATGAGCGGATGGCGTTGTCCTTCCGCGACAGCACGCTGGCGGACGAGCAGGCGGTGGCGATCGATTATTATGAGGCGCGGCCGTTCGGGGACGAGGAGGAGGGGCTGAGCCAGGTCGTCACGCCCGAGGTGGCCGAGGTGGTCGATTATATGACGATCAGCGTGTCGCGCACGATCGTGTCGGGCGACCGCGTGGTCGAGTTCGAGAGCGCGGAGGCGGACAGCGAGGCCGCGGCCGAGGAGGCGACGGCGTCGGTCACCTACAGCTTCATGAAGCAGCAGGACGGCTATCGCGTGATCCACGACTGGATCCAGTCGGGGCTGATCGAGAAGATCGGGATCGCCAAGACCTGTGCCGAGACGCACGAGGTGGCGCGCAAGCATCGCGGGCATTTCGACGAGGAGCAATTGGCGCTGCTGCATTCGTCGGGCGTGGAGATTTCGGCGGCGAGCGAGAATGGCGACGGGACATTCCATGTCGAAATGGTCGAGCGTGCGCAGGAAATGCGCTTCGTCGACTATCCGATCCCGAGCGAGGAATTCCTGTTCGCGAGCCGGACGCGGCACGAGGATGAGGCGGATTATCTGTGCCACCGATCGGCCAAGAGCCTGTCCGACCTGATCGAAATGGGGTTCGACCGGGAACTGGTCGAGAGCCTGCCGGCGGACGCGATGACGCTACCGATGGACAGCCGCGCGACGTCGCGCTGGCTGGACGAGACGCAGCATGCGCCGTCGGGCGTCAAACAGGTGTGGCTGCGCGAGGAATATAAGCGTGTCGACCTGGATGGCGACGGCGTGGCCGAACTGGTCAAGATCTTCCGCGTCGACGACGTGATCCTGGACGCGGAGGAAGTGGACGAGGCGCCGTTCGTGGTGTGGTGCCCCTTCCCGCGCGCGCACCGGCTGGTCGGGCATAGCCTGGCGGACAAGGTGATGGATCTGCAGCGGGTCAAATCGGTGATCCTCCGCCAGCAATTGAACGGGCTCTACCTCACCAACAATCCGCGCATGTACGTGCCGCAGGATTGCCTGACCGAGGATACGATCGACGATCTGCTGACGGTGCGGCCGGGCGGTCTGGTGCGCGGCAAGGGGGCGAACAAGCCGGTGCCTTTGTACGAGGCGTTCGACATGTCGAAGGGCATGACGATGCTGGAATATATTACCGGCGAGCGCGAGAGCCGGACGGGGATCACGCGGCTGAACCAGGGGCTGGATGCGGACGCGCTCAACAAGACCGCGACGGGGACCGCCCTCATGCAGGCGCAGGGCCAGCAAATGGAGGAATATGTCGCGCGCAATTTCGCCGAAGCACTGGCGCGATTGTTCGCGAAGAAATTGCGGCTGATGGCGGCGGTGGGCAAGCCGTTCGCGGTGAAGATCGACGGGCAGGCGCGGATGGTGGATCCGTCGACCTGGCCGACGGGGCTGTCCGCCACCGTGCGGGTGGGGCTGGGTTCCGGGCGCAAGGACCAGCGCCTCGCCTATCGCGCGCAGATGCTCGACATGCAGAAGGAAGCGCTGCCGGTTGGCCTGGCCAACAAGCGCAACATCTTCCGCAACCTGGCGGCGATGGTGCGCGATGCGGGCCTGGGGATTCCGACCGACTATTTCCTGGATCCGGCGAGCCCCGAGGGGCAGGCGGCGGGCAGTGCCGGCGCGCAGCCGCACCCCGATCTGGTCAAGGCGCAGGCGGACGCGCAGGCGGCGGCGCAACGGCTGATGCTCGACCGGCAGAAAGCCGCGGCCGAGCTGGCGCTGGGGCAGCAGCATGGGGCCGCGAAGCTGCAGCTCGAGCGGGATCGGGCGGTGGCCGAAGCCGCGCTGGAGCGCGAGCGGATGACGATGGAATATGGGCTGGCCGAGCGGCGCTTCCATGCCGAGCAAAGCGGGCGTGGGCGGCGACCGCGCGGGCGCAGGCCCTCGCCTGCCCCCGACGATCCGATCGCGGCGATGCGGCCAGGCGGAGCGCTCGACCAATGAGCGCCCCGCTCCTCCTCATTTTGAGGACTTAATTCCCACGCATTGTTTCCAGATGCCCCCGACGGTGCCGAACTTTTTGCGCCAGTCTATCCGGCTGCCGGTGCCCTCCGGAAATACGGAGAACGCCATGGACACGGCGCCATAGCCGTTCTTGATGAGAATGACGCGCGAACCATCGTCCCGCTGCAGCGCCGAGGTTGCGTTCTTGTTGGCGAGACAGAAGGCCACCTCGTTCGCAGATTGCGAGGAATGGAAGGTCTGGGTGGCCGGTTCCTGAAGCACTTCGGCGGTCGATGCACAGCCGCCAACGAGCAGCGCCGCACAAATGGCGGCGAGAGCTGATTTCATTTTTCAATTTCCCCCTTCTTGCGGGGGCGAAATTAATCATCCCGAATTCGATGTCAAAATCGATCATAACCGGATTGGACACCAATGAGCGAGGATGCGATCCACCGCGCCAATCGCTGGCGCGAATTTTACGACGAGGACGGTGGGCTAAGGGACGTGCTCGAGACGCTGCGCCAGGCCTATTTCGCGCGGGCGGGCGAGCTGATGCCGGGGGATACGGCGGCCTTGCTCAAGCTGGGGATGGCGGCGAAGATCATCGAACAGGTGGATGCGCATATCCGCCAGATATTGAGCGCGGGCCGGCTGGAGCAGGCAGCGCAGGACCATGCCGAGCGGATCGCCAGATTGCCCGAGGCGCGGCGGCGGTTTCTCTGACACCGCCCCGACCTAAGCCCGCGAAAACATTGCCGGATCGCAGCGACGGACGGCACCAGCGGCGCGCCGATCCGTTGAGGCGGCATGGCGCGTGACTATCTTAACGAACTGGCGCGGCAATGGGTGGCCGAGCAAGGGGACGAGGCGGGCGAGCATCTGGCCGAGGCGATCCGCGAATTGCGCGCGGTGGGCGATGCGAAGGGCGCGAGGCTGCTGATGCGGATCGCGCAGAAGATCGAGCTGATCGATGGCGAGACGGCACGGCCCACGTGGCGGCGGCAGCCGATTCGGCGGCACCGCGACACCGCCTTCGATCCGTCGGGTTGAACGAACGCCCTATCGACGATCGTAACGCATTCGAAATAATATCAGCTATTCAATGGCTTGTGAGTTCCTTTATAGTTAACGGAAAGCCGTTTGCGCCGCACGACTGGCCGCAGCGCGCTTTCGTTCGCGGCTGCGGAATCTAGTTTCGGCAGAGCAAGGATCGCCTCCCCGGGGGGAGCAAAGCCGGCGCGGGTGCCGGGCGGCTTGCGTGGAGCGGATTTGTTCATGAATGACCTTCTGAAGGCCGTGGTGCGCCGCGGCATACCCCTGCTTGCGCTCGCGACGGCGGCGACCGGCGCGGTTTCGCCGGTGCAGGCGACGTTGCTGCCGCAGTCGTGGAACGGCTATCATTGGGCGCATACCGGCAATCTGGCGATCATGATCGGCAACAATGCGAGCGCCGCCTGGGCTCCCTATCTGACAGCGGCCGAGGCAAAGTGGTCGACCGACAAATATATCGATTATATCCCGACCGCGGGGATGACGAGCGCGAGCGGCTGCGGCTCGGTTTATGGCACGGTGCAGGTGTGCAGCAGCAATTACGGCGCGACCGGGTGGCTTGGTTATACCCAGGTGTGGACGTCGGGCACGCAGATCACCGCGGCGACGATCAGGCTCAACGATTATTATTTCAGCCAGGCGCGATACAATGTCCCCGCATTCCACCAGCAGGTCGCGTGCCAGGAAATGGGCAATGCGCTCGGCCTGGATGATCTCGACCGCGTCTTCACGAACCCTAATGCCGGCACATGCATGGATTATACGAACGATCCGACCGGCACCAAGGGCACCAACGGCACGCGCGCCAATACCACGACCGATGCGACCGACATCAGCCGGCTGGATGCGATCTATGCGGTGAAGGATTCGACGCAGCTGATCTACACCAAGCCAGGCATGTTCGGGAATGCGCAGGCGCTGGCCGCCGTGCCCGAGCCGGCGTCGTGGATGACGATGATCGCGGGTTTCCTGGGGTTGGGCCTCAGCCTGCGCCGCGGCCGCAGGGCGACCGCGCAGGCCTGAACCCGACGGGGGCGTCCCGCTGACCCTGAGCGGCGGGGCGCCCCTACCCTTCCAAACGGACTCTAAGCGGTTGCGGAGGCGCGGCGCGGCGCTAAAGCCCGCGCGATGATGGTGCGCGCGCTCCGTTTCCTGATTGCCGGCATTGCGGCTGTGACGATCGCGGCCGCACCCGCCGCCGCGGCGCGGATGCTGTTCGTGGGCAACAGCTTCACATTCGGCGCGGGATCGGCGGTGCGTTTCTTCCACCCCGAGCTGGTGCACGACCTCAACCGCGAAGGCCAAGGCGGGGTGCCGGCCTTGTTTAAGATGTTCGCGCAGCAGACCGGGCTCGACTGGGACGTGAGCCTGGAGACGGCGGGCGGCCAGGGCCTGGCCTTTCACCTGGCAAACAGGAAAGCCGAGCTGACGGGCGCGTGGGACGCGGTGCTGCTGCAGGATTATTCGACGCTCGACCGGGCCAAGCCGGGCGACGCGAGCGTGCATATCCGCGACGCGGGGCGGCTGGCGACGCTGTTCAAGGTGGCCAATCCGGCGGCGAAAATCTATCTCGAGACGACCTGGCCGCGCGCGGACCAGACCTATCCGGCCGGCAGCCATTGGCATGGCAAGCCGATCCGCGCGATGGCCGAGGACCTGGCGCGCGCGAATGCGCTGGCGCTGCTCGCCAACCGCGAGCTCAACGGCACCGCGCCGGTGGGCGAAGCCTGGCTGCGCGCGATGGACCAGGGCGTGGCGGACTCCAATCCCTATGACGGGGTGGCGTTCGGCAAGATCGACCTGTGGACCTGGGACAATTATCACGCGAGCGCTTATGGTTATTATCTGGCGGCGCTGGTGATCTTTGGGCGGGTGACGGGAACCGATCCGCGCGCGCTGGGCGAGCATGAGCGCGCGGCGGAGGAATTGGGCTTCAGCGGGCTGATCACGGTGACGCTGCAACGGATCGCGGCGGAGGCGCTGAACGGCAAGCCGGACGCGGGCAGGACACGGCCGGCCAGCGCCGGGCATTAAGGTATTCAATCCCGGCGGTTACGCGCTCAACGCTGGCTGCACTTCAAGTCGATCGACGCCATGGCGAGGTCGGAAGGGTGGCCGCCCTCTTTCTCAATTTCGCTGTCCAGGCACTGCTGCCGCGGCGTGCGCGGGTCCTTCGGCGCGACGGGCACGACATAAGCATAGGGATATCCCGGCACGCTGACCAACCGGCCTCGCGGTCGGGCCGGTTTGGCCTGATGGCCGACGGTCATGGTCGAACTGGCGGCGCTGGTCGAGCTGGTAGACGATTGGGCGGAAAGCGGCGTGCCGCCGATCGCGAGCGCCGTTGCCGCCATTGCGAGGGCCAGTGGTGCCTGCCACGCCATGCATGAACATATGGACCCGAGCGGATCGGGCATCAACATAGACTCCGCCGCTACCGCGCCATCCCGCCGCGGCCGGGCCCATGATCATTCGATCCGGAAGGCCTGACGGATCAGGCTGAAGCCGATCGCCATCGCGGTGAGGCTGCCGACGAGGCGCAACGCCGGCTGATCGACAAGCAGCGCGAAGAGGATACCGGCGAGGATCGCGGCCGCGCCGAACGCGGCGAGGCGAGGATCGAGGCGGTTCACGGGCGGTCGCCGCCGCGCATCGCCCGCCGCCATTTGAGGATGCCCGCGAAGATCGCCGCCACCGCCACCACCAGGCGGAAAGCCTTTTCGGAATCGTTCACTGCGGGCGGCAGCACGAACAGCACGAAGACCGCGATCAGGACCATCGCCGCGGCGGTGAACAAGGCCTGCCTGCGCCGGCTTTCCATCAATCATCCCTCCGCGTCGTTGCGCCGACATCATGGCAAGTGCGGGCGCCAGCGCAAGCGCCCGTTTCCCCCTCTCTCCAAGCCTCTCTCCCGCAAAGGGGAGAGAGGCTTTTCCAGCAGGAGACAATCTATGACACAGACAGCCGAAGCCGAGTTCCCCGCGTCGTCCGACGAACGGGTGGAAGACTTCGCAGATTTCCTCGACGCGCTCGAGGAGGATCAGGATTCCGGCGCGGGCGCGTTGCCCGCGGCGGAGGACGCGCCGGATCCGTCCGACGCGGATGCCCCGGACGGGGCGGACGAACCGGGTGAGCCGGCCATCGTTCCGCCCGTATCCTGGGGCGAGGACGCGGCCGAATTGTTCGAGCAGCTTCCGCCCGAGCTTCAGGAGAAGGTCGCGGCGCGCGAGGCCCAGCGCGAACGGGCGGTGCAGACCGCAACCACCGCGGCGGCGGAGGCACGGCGCAACGCCGCGGCCGAAGCCAATGCGTTGTTCGCGGACCAGCAGCGTCTCTATGCCCAGCATCTGGACCATCTTGCCGCGCAAGTGGCGCCGCAACGCCCCGACCCCGGCTTGCTCGCGGTCGATCCGCAGGGCTTTTACCGGCAGCAGGCGGCCTATGAAGGCCAGCTCGCCCAGCGCCAGGCGATGGCGCAGGCCGCCGCTTTGGCCGAGGCCGAAGCGCAACAGCGCGAGGCCGTCGGCCAGCATCACGAACTCGCGCAGGACCATGCGGCTTTGTCGCAGGTTCTGGGCGAGCAATGGACCGACGCGTCACGGCGCCAGGCGATGCTCACCGACCTGGAATCGGTCGGAGCGGAACTTGGCTATTCGATGGCGCTGATGGGCGAGGCCAATGCGACCGACATATTGGCGCTGAAGGCCGCGGCGGAGTGGAAGGCCAAGGCCGAGAAATATGACGCGCTCCAGGCGGGGCGCGCACAGGCGGTGAAGGCCGCGCGCGCCGCGCCGCGGGTCGCCAAGCCGGGCGCAAGCCCCGGCCGCGCCGAGCGCAGCGCCCGCAGCCGGGATGCCGCCTGGGCCCGCGCCAAGGCCGAACGCACGGGCGACGCCTATGCCGCGATGCTCGACCAGATGGGCATTTCGCTTTGATCCGCGGCTGAAGCCCTCGCCCGCAAGGGGAGAGGGAGTAGCCGCGTCTTTCCAATCACCTCTTTCAAGGACAACGACATGACCGTTCCAACGAACACCATCCAGAACGTCAATCGCGTCGGCGTGCGCGAGGATCTTTCCGACAAGATCGCCCAGCTTTTTCCCGACGATACGCCGTTCCTGAACGCGATCCCGACGGGCAAATGCACCGCCACCAAGACCGAATGGCAGACCGACGGGCTGGCCAACGCCAACCCCAACAATGCCCAGATCCAGGGCGACGACCTGGCCAATGACGTGCGCGCCAACACCACGCGCGTTTCGACCTACACCCAGATCTCGACCAAGGTGGTGGGCGTTTCCTCGACGCTGGAGGCGACCAACAAAGCCGGACGCAAGAGCGAGCTCGCGCGCGAGATCATGAAGGCGGGCCGCGAGCTGCGCACTGACATGGAGGCGCGTGCGTGCGGCAATTACGGCTCGGTCGCACCGGCGGCGGGCACGGCGGGCCAGACGGCGGGCGCGCTCGCCTGGCTGACGAGCAACGTGAGCCGCGGCGGGAGCGGCGCCAGCGGCGGCTTCAGCGGGGGCACGGTGACCGCCGCGACCAACGGCACGCAGCGCGCTTATACCGAGGCGCTGCTGAAGACGGTGCTGCAGTCGGTCTGGGCCAAGGGCGGCAACCCCAAGCTGGTGATCACCTCCGGCGGGCAGAAGCAGGTTGCGGCGGCCTTTCCGGGCCTAGCCCAGCAGCGGCGCGAGACGGGCAACAAGAAAGCGACGATCGTGGCCGGAGCCGACATCTACGTCTCCGATTTCGGCGAGGTGCAGTTCGTGCCGTCGCGTTTCTCCTCGACGCGCGACGCGCTGATCGTGGACCCCGAATATTGGGAGATCGGCACGCTCGACCCGCTGGGCGTGCAGGATTTGGCCAAGACCGGCCTTTCCACGCGCAAGATGCTGAGCGTCGAATGGGCGCTGAAATGCCTGAACGAGGCGGCGTCCGGCGTGGTGGCGGACCTGAGCTAACGACGAGAGGGAGCGAGGTGGGGCCGAAGCCTCGCTCCCAATCGGCCACGAGTATGGTGTTTCTGTTTTGTACCTGTTACGATCACTGAATGGACAAGCCGCCCTACAAAAAGCCGCAAATCATTGCCGCACCGAAGATAAGGGGCGTTTATTGGTGTGCGTTCTGGAGAGACGCATTGCTGCCGGAAATGTGGAAACAGCGCCCCGTACTCATCATTTCTCCGCGGAATCGTCTGAACGGGCCTTGTACTGTCCTGGCAATATCGACCGACCCACAGGAGGGGCTTGGCGCAGCATGGGCGCATAAGCTCTCGCTCGAAATCGAGAAGGGACGTTCTTCGTGGGTGGTTTGCAACCACATCTACACCGTCTCGCCGAGCCGGCTGGCACAGGTGAAAGGTGGCGTGCCTAGGCTTGCAGAGGCCGAATTCAACACCATATTGACGAAGCTATTCGATTGGCTGCCGGCTCTCCCAGGCGCATGATCGAACAAGGTGCGGAACAGCGCCGCCAGATTTTAGTTGAATTGAAAGGGTAGGCTCCGCATAGGAGCCTTACTCGCGGCCCCGTAAGGGTGTCCGCCGCCCGCAAGGGAGTGACTCGCGGCCCCGCAAGGGTGTCCGCCGCCCGCAAGGGCGCTGAAGGGGAGCCGGTCGGCTCCCCTTTTGTTTCTGGCGATGATAGAAGGCAGGTGTCGTTCGTTGAGACGGCCCCTCTGAGAATTATCACTGATGGCTATCCGGCTTCATCCCAGCGTCTATGTTCATCCCGGCAAGTGGCTTGCTGCGGAGATCGTGGCGCCGGCGAAGATCAAGGGCGGGCTTACGCGGCTGTCGGCCGGGCTTGGGGTGACGAGGCAGGCGCTGAGCGCGCTTCTGAACGGGAGGGCCGACCTTTCCGCGGCCATGGCGGTCCGGTTCGAGAAGGCATTCGGCATCAGGGCGGACACGCTGATGCGGATGCAGGCTTCGTACGATCTGGCCCAGGTTCGGACCCATGAAGACGAGCTGGTGGTAGAGCGGATGGCCCAAGCGGCCTGGTCCATTCGGCATTCTTTGCGGATTCTTTCGCGCACGCGCAGCATTCGCCAAACGGGGCTGACGATCCGGCGCGCCGAGCGTCGAATGGGCGCTGAAATGCCTGAACGAGGCGGCGTCCGGCGTGGTGGCGGACCTGAGCTAAGGACGGGGCGGGGCGAAAGCCCTGCCCCTTCCAAGCAAGAGGGTACTATATCCGTTATGGCAGAACAGTAACGGCTCAAATTGTTAATTTACGTATAGTTAACAGATACTTCAAAATATCTATCGCTCCAATTCGGACTCTGTTATAGGGAGATCGGGGAAGGTTGGGCTGCGGCGATTCGGGGTCGCTGAGGCTCGCCTTAGTAGATGGGGATGAATCCATGAAGTATCGGGGCTTTAGCCTAGCTTACGGCGCGCTGGCGCTTACGCTTTCGACGCCGGTGGCGGCGCAGGTGGTTTATCAATCGGTTGCCGATATGAGCACAGGGGCTGTCGATAACGCTTGGTGTGCAGCCTGCGGGGATGGCAGCGGAACGCAGGTGGAAGACAAGTTCACCCTCGAGAATGCGACTACGCTGACAGGCATTAATCTTTGGGTCTATGCCAGCGGCGGCTATGGCGTTGTTACAGCCACGGGTTACACGCTAAACATCTACAGCAGCGATCGATCGACGCTGCTTTATTCGCAGCTTGTTAAGCCGGTCGTGACCTTAGATTTCCGCCAGGGAAAGCTGAGCCAGGAATTGCTCCTTGGCGGTGCTATCAATGCTCTGATGCTGGATGCGGGCAGCTACTGGGCTGGTTTCCACGCTGATAGGTTGGGAACCATGGGCTTCGCCGGAGGCGATGGCGGTGACGTGCAGGTCAGCGATATCGGCGGCGTCGCAGAGCTGAACGACAACGCTGGTTATCAGCTGCTTGGCCGTGCCGCAGCGGTGACGCAAGATGCCGTTCCGGAGCCCACCTCATGGGCCCTGATGGTTGCTGGCTTCGGGCTGGTCGGCGCTTCGGTGCGCCGACGTCGTTCGGTCGTTAAGTTCGCTTAAGACAGTCCCGAGCACTAAAAAGCCGCCACCGTTCTCGGTGGCGGCTTTTTAGCGTGTGCATAACACCAGGCTGCCGTGCGCTGCCGCACTCCACTACTTAGTGTTGAACATTGGCGGTCTGAATCGTGTATTCCGCGCGGAGCCGGCCATCACCCTGATCCCCGAACAGCCAAACCTGAGCCAAAGAGTGATAGGGAACGAAGGGGACGCTCTCCGGTCGACTAAGTTGATACGTCATGACCCCAATCGAGAAAGTAGCAAGAACGGCTAACATGCTGCTGCGGGCATAGGCAGGCAGGCGCCGGAAATATCCGATCCCCCAAAGACATGCGAGCTGCCAAGGCAAAGACACGCACATTATCCGATTCCAAAGGCTAGGGAATTCTGCAAACGCGACATGCGCAAAGAGCACCAACAGGGTGAGATAAATCGCGACATTTATGTAGACGTGGCGCTCAGCTTTTAAAAATACCGTAAGAAGGTAAAGGTACGCAAAGACCAACAATACGGCAAACGGAGATATGCCAGAAAACGCAGCGCCCGATTGAAATCCCTGAATATAATTCTCTGTTTTGGAACCGATAAACTCAGGGAGCCAACCACCTACTAACTCCAACGTCCGAACACCAAGTGCTTGGCTCGCTCCAAAGAGGCAGACCGTAATTCCTATTGAAACCGCCACATGCCACGGCCTAGGAGTAATGTTTTGAACTAGGAAGACTGGCATGAAAACTATTACCGAAACATGAAATCCGAGACCGACAACAAACCACAACGCAGCCTGCCAATATCTCCTCTCCGATGACTTCATTAGGGCAATAATAACAAACGAACTTGCCACCGCCTGTCTAATGAGATTGAACTGTACAGCAAGAAGTGCTACGCAGAAATATATAAGCCAAACAAATGCGGCAGATCCCGGAGCAATCTTATTCACCAAGCGGTCTATCACAATTAGATTAAATACCGCAAAAATAAGCAGCAATAACTCGAAAGATCCACCAATGGATTTAATAGCGACATTTAGAAGGTAGTAGATGGGTTCAGTTGCCAGGATAGATCTGCTAAGGCCATATTGTGAGACATCCCAATTATCGGGAACGAACTCAAAAAGCCTCTCATAACCGAGCCAGTCATATCCCAGCTGGTAGCGCAAGCCCGCGAAAATGATCAGCACACCTAGCGCGATATACCGCGATCCGGTCAACCACTTTCCCTGTGCGCTGAGCAGCGTCAGCACGGCCAGAAGCAGGCCCACAGCGATATATGGTAGCATCAGCGCATGTTGCGGCGGTATGCGACCGTGTCAATGCCGAGATGCGGCATGACTCACTGCAGCGAACTGGGCGACGACCTTCTAACGTGACTTCAGGCAAGGCGAAGGCCCGTCGTAAGGAGACTCCCAAGCCAGGCTACCCTCAAATCTCTGCTAGAACCGCAGCAGCAGCAGCCTCTACATCAAAGCCATCTCTGAGAGCTCTATAACCACTCAAGCACATATCCCTCCGAATGATGGCGCTGTCGACGACCTCGCAAATTGCTGAAAAGTAACGATTCGCGTCTCCAGCCGGCACATGCTTTCCGAAGCCGGCCTGTTCTACATATGATCCAAAATCAGTACTGCTCTCTACGGATGCAATGACAGGCAATCCGGCACGAAGGTAGTCTATCACCTTTGATGGAAATGTAGGCACGCCACTATTGGCGACGGTTGAAATAAGCCCTACATCGCACGACATTGCGATCTGCAAATAAGCATCTCGAGAAACCGCCGGTATATGAATTACATTTGAACCAACTTTATCAATGTAATTTGATATCAGCGCCTCTAGGCCGCCACTTCCGACAAAAAGAAAATACAAGTCCGGTTTAGCATAAATACTAATTCCTGCTACCGCGAGAATATCCTCGATGCCCCTTCCCGGCGCGAGCTGACCGCCAAAAAGAGCGATCTTGGCTGTCGTCGGAATTGCGTGGGCAATTCTTACTTTTTTTCTATCCTTTCTAGGAAGAGGCGAGGGATCGCCCCACAGATGAAGCACCGGTGTCTTCTGCCGCTTGCGAAGAAAATAATGCTTCTTGAGATAGCGAACACCCGCATCCGACATGCATGCCACGACATCAAAGCGGCGGATGAATAGTGTTTCCAAGACCAGGCCGACAATCATCGACCCTCGGTTCAGCAATCCCAACGCATGATGGTGCCAAGGAAAAAAATCGACGATGTAGGCATAGCCGCGGCACCGATGGCGGCTTATCGCCCAACTTGTAGCGATCCCAGTCGTGACGAGCGGACTAAACCCGAGCACCAGATCATAAGATTGGTCGGCAAACACCCGCCTTATGGCTCGTCGCAGGCGAAAGCCGGCTCCTAGCCACTTAACGACCTTCGCGATCACGGGACCGAACGAAGCAAACGCGGGAGGCGGGACAAAAAGGGCGCGAATGCCATCCGACATGGATATCAATTCGACTTGCGGAGAAGCGCAAGTCCAATCAATCACCGCAACGTCAACTATCGCTCCGGCATCGCGTAACGCGTGCGCCAGATCATTTGTGAGGTAGCGATCCTGGGGGCAACGAGCGAACTTCGTGCATAGCATCAGGATTCGCCGTGCCGGTTGATCGGCAGCTTCCTCGCTCATGTCTTTGGCCTACCCGAAGAGGCGAGATTGGTTACAATTCCGCTCATTATTATAACGTGCACGCCCTTTCGGAGCGGACCAGATTCGGCGCTCCTCCCATTTGTCAGCCGTCAAGCGGCCATGCCAGGCCGGCATATCGCGCTTCATTGGGGACAACCAATATGGACTCCAAAAGGGTGGCTCCCGCTTAAGCTGAATCGATCATCGATCGCCAGAGATTCGCCGCATCCTCGGGCGTAACCGTCATGGCAAACGAGCCCCAGGCGAGGCGGCCCGCACCAGCCCGTGCCGCCGCCGCACTCGGCTCGCGGAGCGCCGCTATCACCCGATCAACGAGTTCCTCATGCGTGATGTCGTGGAGAACGACATCGGAAATCGCATCAATAGCGCGTTCTTTCATTTCGGACATTCCGCACGATGCAACAGGGATCGATCGTGCTCAACCCTTGAACTGTCAGGTACCGGAAGCCGGTGCCGTCGCGTGGAGGATCAACATGCCGGATTGGGAGCTGGTGGACTATGACCATAGCCGAGGCATCAGAAAATATATCGCCGCCGGGGAGGATCGAGATAGTGTTCTCGTTCGAACGCAAACAGACGACTATATTGTCATTGAGCGCAACAAGGCCGCGCAACAGGAGGATTTCGACCGCCGATCCGAAATGTGGCATGCGGCGTCGATCCCCACCAGCGTGATGTACGAATGGCTGACGCGATTTGGCGTCAACGCCTGGAATCCGGCACATGCCGATGCAGTGAAGAAACTACTTAATTCGAGCGACTATAGATGGTGCAAGGTCAAGAACATCATTCTGTAGAGGCCGGATCCCGGTATGACCAAGCGCCGGCCAGCCGTTTCCGCTCCAGCCTCTTCAACCACAGCGAAACCGAGTTGATCCGCACGGGCCACCAGGCGAACCAGGGATGCCATCCGCGGGATTCCAGTTTCGGCTCCCGCAAGCGCAAGGCGGCGCAGGCGAAGCAGGCGATCGAAAGCATCAGGCAGCCGACGATCGCCATCGGCACCCAAAATGGCAGGCCAAGCAGAATGATCACCCTGTCGCGCCGATAATCAGGCATGATGGGCCGTCATGCCCCGCGCGTTGCAATCGCCGCGCGGTAGGACGATCGAAAATGCACGACCTTTTCTTCACTGGCGGCGAATGCCTGCGGCGGTTCCGGGCGCCATGCCTTGAACGGAACGCGGCGACAAATTTCGTGGTCCTCTTCAAATACCTGCCGATTCATCAGCGCTGCACCATCGATGAGCGGCTGCGCCGCTTCGGGACCGACGTCGGACCGCAAACGCGACGCGTAGAGGCGGCTTACGAAATTGCACCGCTCCCGATCTCCAGGCAGGAAATTCTGAAGAGAATAAGAGTAACCATAGGTCGATGAGATCATGGAGAATGGAAAAAGGAACAAGCTCCAATATCCGCGATACTGGTCTTTGATATCGAACAGGCCGGAGAGCCGTTGCAAAGACCTGTCCAGCTTGAGGTTTCCCAAAGGCGCACGCCAGAGCGAGTTCACGCCAAAATACTGGTTTTCGCCAGCCTCAAGACCAAGGCGATCCAGCGAGTTCCGGTGAACCGCGCCGATATGATAGGGCTCAAGCGCGTTTTCGACCGCAATGCGCCAATCCGCATCGAAGACATAAGCGTTGAAGTCGCGCCGCTCCACACAGTTGAGGGAAACGCCTTCAAGAATTGGCCAGGCGTCGCCCAGCTGATCGGCCAAGGAAATGGCGGCGTGCTTGGACCCGAATAGCCAGTCACCTACCCATTGGGTCTGGTACGTATTCAGGCAAATCCGATCGAGCGGGGTGCCCAGCATCGTTTCGCCGCCGCCGCCGAACAGCCGGCCATTCGCATAGGACCATCCATGATATTGGCAGAGGAAACGCGCATTTCCATGCGTTCCATCGAAGATCCGCGCGCCGCGATGCGGGCAGAGATTATCGAACAGCACGACATTCGAGCCGTCGTTGAACGCGACACATTCCTCATCGCCGATTTCCAACCTGACGAAATCGCGCGCACGGGACACTTCCGACCTGTGGCAGATGGGGTGCCAATGGTTCTCCCAAAGGCGACGGCTATCGGAATCCATCACAGGCTGCGGGCGGGTGCCGAAAATATCGTCTGGCCCGCCTTGACGGTTCGCACGACTATGGCGCCGGCGCCGATCCTGGCCGCCGCGCCGACCTTGATTTTCGGCAAGATGCGGGCTCCGGATCCGACGAACACGCCCTCGTCCAGATCTACCCCGCCCATGATATCGACTTGCGAGCTTATCGTCGCGTAAGTTCCGACCTGGGCATCATGCCCGATGCCGCTGAGGCTGTTCACGCTAGCCAGCCGGCCAAGCGCGCTATTGGTGGCCACATAGGTGAGAGGGCCTATCACGACGCCCTCCGCCAGATGGGCATCCCGCGCCACCTGGGCGCTCGGGTGGATCAGCGATGCGAAACGCGCGCCGCGATCGGCCAGGGAAAGATCGACCGCCTTCTTCGACGCCGGCTCGCCGACGGCCAATGCGATCTCCACATCGTCCAATACGAGATCAACGATGCGACCGAGATAGGGTATCGATATGCCGGAATATCCGGACATCATCGGCCCCGCATCATCGGCATAACCGATAATCGTCAAATCGCCCGTAGTTTCCATGCAGGCAATCGCCCACGAAAGCAGTTCGCGCGCGAAACCGCCGCCGCCCGCAATTATGATCTTTCGCACGCCTTCCTCCCGTTTGGCGAGCCAGAGCCTGATCGTCCTGGTGGAAGCGTTTCGCGCTTCCACCGAAAGCGTGAATCAGGCCCTATTCACATGGTCTAAGCCGCGTTGCGGGTTTGCGTATAAGGATGCGCGGGGCGGCCGTCCAGCAACGGACGGCGCGGGGCATCGAGCGGACTACACCCCCCTTTACCGGAGCCGTTCGACTTCGCTCAGGAGAGCCCTGCCGAAGGCAGCCTCTAAGGACAAGGCTTCGACAAGCTCAGCCCGAACGGGTTTTCGGCGCGCGCGGACATGCGGGAGTCCGTCCAGCAAGGCGCGGATTGCGGCAGATCGGGATCACCCCCGTGCGGGTCGAGCCCTTCGACGTCGCCCAGGGCGAACGGGTCTGATCTTTTACGCGCGGCGCCTCCCTTCAGAGGCGCGGGCACCTCACTCAAAGCCATATGAAAGGAGTCCCGCATGGCGGAACCGCAGACTTATGCCGAGCTTCAGTCCAGCCTGCTCGCGTGGCTGGACGACAGCGCCGCGAACATCAATCCGGCGGAATGTATCGGCCTGGCCGAGCGGCGTTTGACGCGTTTGCTGAACGTGCCGGAGATGGAGGCGATCACCACGCTGGATGCGAGCGTGCCGTCAATCGACCTGCCGCAGGATTTCCGCGAGGCGCGCGAGTGCACGCTGGACATAGCGCCGCGCGCGTTGCTGGAAGCGACGGCGCCGGCCACATTGCGGCTGCTTTTCCCATCGAGCCGGGTGGGCCAGCCGCAGGTCTATGCCATCAGCGGATCCTCGCTGCTGATCGCGCCATCGCCCGATGCGGCCTATACGATCCGGCTGGTCTACAAGCGCGCGATCCCGGCATTGTCGGACGCCGACCCAACCAACTGGCTGCTGGCGAAGCATCCCGACCTGTACCTGGCCGCAAGTCTGGCGATGGCGGAGTTCCGCGGATGGAACGATGCGCGGCTGCCGTTGCTGAAGAGCTGGTATGACGAGCTGATCGTGGAAGTGAACGAGGCCGGACAACGCGCGCGCCATGCGAGCGGGCCGATGCGGATGCGCGCGACGGTTACCGACGGCTCCGGCCTGGGCGGCAGCACGGGTGGGCCGGCGGACGGCGCCACCCAGTTCCTGGTGGACGGCTGATGTCGCAGCGCCTCAGCAGCTCCGCGACGTTCCAGTCGCTCGAAACTCGAGTCTCGCATATTGAGGAGAGCAATTATTGCCCATCGCTCCTGCAAAATAATAATTACCTTTATTCCGAAAACGCAAACGGGTCCGTCACTCGCATTGTTGGAATAACTTCCGCAAATGATGCTTACTTCGGGTCAATCGATGCGTCAGTCAGATCTGTTATAATTACAAATTCCGGACATTCATCTATACAACTCAACGATACTGGAGTATCCATTTCCGGATCCCTAAATGTGTCGGGGGTTTTGCAGTCCGCATCCATATTCGCGCCGAGTTCGAGTGAACTAGCTGGCTCTATTCAGATGGTCGGATCTGCTGTTGCTGGTTATACTGGTCTAATCCAATTCCTAAAACCGAGCGGCTCCCGTAATGGTTTCATCGGCTTCAATGCCGAGAGCGGGCCGATGCATTATGGATCGGACACCGGAGCGGGCCATTATTTCGAAGGCGGAGTGATCTCGCCCGCGCCCGACATGCGGTTTGGATTGCGGTTCAACTCGGTCGACGGAATCCTGGACTTCGATGCCAACGACTATCTGTATTATAGCCGGTCGAACGACGAATATCTGTTCCTGATCGGCGGCACGGCGCAACTGGCGCTCGGCAGCGGCGGATTGCAGGTCAGCAACGTCCTGACGGTGGGCGACGGCAATTTCGGGATGAGCCTGAACGGCACCTCGCCCTATGTCGCGTTCGATAGTGGGGATTTCATCGGGTACAACCGGGCCGCCGACACGTTCAACCTGAATATCGGCAATGTCACGAAGGCGACGCTGGACAGCAGCGGCGCGCTCTCCACGATCGGATTCGTCTATCCCAGCAGCGATGCGGCCTTTTTCGTCGGAATTGCGGGCGGAGCGCCGATCGTCAATTTCGACAGCCTGGATTATCTGGCCTTCAACCGCACGACGAACACCTATGCTTTCATCGTCGGCAACGCGACGCGGGCAACCATCGATTCCAGCGGCAACATCGTGTCGGCCGGCTATGTCTCCCCAAGCAGCGACACCAATTTCAACATGGCTGTCGCGGGCGGCCTGCCGACCTTGACCTTCGATGCCGGCGATACACTTTCCTACAATCGCTCCACCAACGTCTTCAGCTTCAACATCGGCAGCGCCGCCAAGGCCACGCTGGACAATAGCGGGAATTTCGTCGCCTACGGCGCGCTGCTGGCTTCGGCCGACGCCAATTTCGGCCTTTCGATCCCGGTCGCGAACATACCGCGCATCACGATGGACACGGGCGGCGACTATATCAGCTACGACCGGGCGGCGAACAAATATTACTTCGTGATCGGCGGGGTGAATGTGGCTTCGATCGACGCGTCGGGCAACATGCGGCTGAAGGGCACACTTACCCAATCGGTGACGCCATGACGCGGATAGTATTCGGGGACTGGCTGCCCGATCAGCCGGCGACCGCGAGCCAGGGCTTGGGCAAGGCGGACGGGGTGGCGGCGATCGCGGGCGGCTATGCGCCGATCGCGGGGTTCGCACCGATGAAGAACGGCACGCTGGCGGCGCGCTGCATCGGCGCGGGCGGCTATCGCCATGCCGATGCGCCCTATCTGTTCGCAGCGACGACGAGCAACATCTACAGCTATTCGTCGAGCGGCTATACCAGCCTGGCGAGCGGGCTGGCGGGGACACGCGACCTGGGCGTGCGCTTCTGCCCCTATGGCGCCTATATGCTGGCGACCAACGGCATCGACCCGATCAAGCGGTTCGATCCCGCCTCACCCACCGCGATGACGAACCTGGGCGGAAGCCCGCCGACCGCGCGCTACCTGAACGTGGTGCGGGGGTTCGTGGTGGCGGGCTATGCCGGCGGCAGCGGGCTGCGCATCGCCTGGTCCGACAATGGCAACCCGGCGAACTGGACGGCGGGCGGCGCTTCGGAAGCGGGGCAATATGACATGCCGGGCGGCGGCGACGTCACCGGCATCGTCGGCGGCGAATATGGACTGGTGTTCCAGGAAGACCGGATCCTGCGCATGACCTACACCGCGGACGACACGGTGTGGCAGTTTGACGAAGTGGTGACCGACGCCGGCTGCGCCGCGCCGAAGAGCCTGGCGAGCTGGGGGAAGACGAGCTTCTTCTGGTCGAACCGCGGCTTCATGACGTGCGACGGGGTGAGCGTGCAGGCGATCGGCGACGAGAAGGTCGACCGGACGTTCCGATCGCTGATCGACCGGGGCTATTTTGGCGCGATGAGCGCGGTGGTGGACCCGACGCGCGCCTTGTACATCGTCGCGGTGCCGTCGGCCGACCCGACCACGACGGTGTTCCTCTACAATTATGCGCAAGGACGGTGGACGACCGCGACACTGGCGAGCGAATATCTGTTCTCGGCCTTGTCGCTGTCGTCGAGCCTGGAGGATATGGACGCGCTCTATCCCTCGATCGACGCGGACGGGCTGGTGCTGGACGGGGCGGCGCTGCGTGGCGGGGTGCCGAGTGCGATGCTGTTCGACGGGGCGCACCGGCTGGGCACTTTGTCCGGCCCGGCGCTGGCGGCGACGATCGCCGATGCGGCGCGCGAGCTGGCGCCGGGCGCGCGCAGCCGGATCCGCGGCATCCGCCCCTTGACCGATGCCGCTGGCGCAGCGGTGACGGTGGCGGGCGCGAACCGGCCGGGGGATGCGATGACGGAAACGCGCTATCCGCAGGCGCAAGCCAATGGCGCGTTCCGATGCCGCGAGAATTGGAACCTGACACGGGTGACGCTCAGCATCCCGGCGGGGACGCGCTGGACCTATGCGCAGGGCTATGACGCGGACGCGGTGGCGGGAGGGCGGCCATGAGCGGGCTGATCAAGGACAATGAGCCGAGCCAGGCCGAGTGGAACCGCAAGGCCCGCGACGCCGCCAACGGGCTGATCCGGCGGCTGGCGGGGTGCGGGCCGACCGCCGAGCGGCCGGTCAAGGCCGTCACCGGACAGATGTATTACGACACCACGCTCGGCAAGCCGATCTGGCGACATGCGAGCGGGGTGTGGAAGGATGCCACAGGGGCGGTGGCGTGATGGGAGAGACGGAATGACGCGATTCTATGGCAGCGGAGCAGGTAACCTCGACGGCTTCTGGCCCGATGGCCGCAGGCCGGCTGGAAACGGCATGGCATTGGCCCAAGATTCCGCGCGACCGGGTATGTTTGGTCAAAGAATATTTCGCCTAAAGCAGATTGCCGCAGCGGCACGGGCTGCCGCTTCCCTGACGGGCACGTCAGCTCAATTGGGTGCGCTGAGGACGGCGATCCTTCCGCCGCCCGAAGGGGGTGATCCCAGGGCATCTTCCGCCCTCGCGACATCACCGACGGTTGGCCCATTCACTTATTCCGCTCCTCTCAAGACATGCTATGGCTTCGCCCGCGGCTTGGCAGGAAATACGCGCCTGTACGGCAAAGCGGGCGCCTTCGCGACGGTGCGACCAAACACTGCGGCGATCATTCCTTACCAGTTCGATCAATCACATAAGGCAGCATTACGGCCCTATGTTTCGAATATCTCCGGCGAGTTACTGAGCCAGGACGGCGCGCGCTCCTCGTGGTTTCATGGTATCACTGACGTGATTGATGGAAAATCGCCCGACAAGAATTTGTTCGTGAGGGACGCGATGCAGAAACGCTTCCCGGGACAGCTTATTATCGAGGCCCCCGGTGGACAGGACGTGGGATCTGGAGCATCGATAACACTACGCAATTATCCGTTCGCGCTGAGATGCCCGACAGGAACCGGAATTTAAGAGGAAGCAGGAGAATATGTTCGCCGTTGGCTTGGCCCTGGCTGCACTCGTCAGCCAAACAGCCTCACATAGACTTTGCGGGCGCAGGTATACGGATCGGGCGCAGCTCCTGCAGCAGCTAAATCTCAATAAAGATGTGGTACATACGCCATCCTATGACCAGACCTACTTTTGGATTGACCAGAAGCTCTTGACGGTCTGGTGGATCCATTTCAACGCGAACGGACCAGATTACATCACATGCATTCGGAAGTGGGAAACAAATCACGGCTTCGTAGATGGTCGGATAGAGAGCGATTGCGGTGACAATAAAAGCGCGTGCCAGGCTCAAGCCCACGATATGATAGGTATCAAATTCTAGTTTCAACGCAGTTGGGTCCGGCGCGCTTGGGGGTTGTCTGGCCGAGCGCTTACGCGCTTACGATCATTGCAGTCCGGTCGTTCGCTTCCCGCGCCGAGCCGCTTATCGCCAATCCGCTGGACATAAGAACAAAAGGGGATCAATCGTGTCTATGATGGCGGAAGTGACGGAAAGGGGGAGAAAGCGAGCATGACGAGATTCTTTCGAGACCCGAGAACCTACGGCACCGACCCCTCCGCAAATGCGGCGGCCGGTGCGTTGGGCATGGACATCGGACGCTTCATGGCCAGCGCGCCGCAACCGCCGCGAGCCGGGATGTTCGGCCGACGGACTCCGGCCACGCGCGTCGCCATTACGGAAAATGCGCATTCGCCGGCGGAACTGGCGCGGGAACGGCAGGCTTGCCTGAGCCCGATGTTCCAGGAGATTCTGGGCGCTCCCGCAGTGGAGCGGCAGAGACGCGAGGCGATGTCTTCCGCCATCGCGACGCCCAACCTTAGACCCGACCATGAACATCCCTACGACATTCCGGCCAACGGATCGGAATATGGCTTTCAGGCAGCTTATTTTCCGATCGTCGGCGTGAATACGGGACCAACCACCACCACCCGGCGGGAGCATGAGGACGACGTCAATCCGGGCGATGCGCCCTTGGCGGCATCATTGCTGACGCCGCGCGACTTGACCTTTATTCATGTGCACCAATCGCCCGCTGGCCTGCCGGGATTGAGTGGCGCCGATCTGAAGCTCGCCGATAGCACCTCCGCAGGACCAGGCATGAATATCGTGGCAATCGACGGGGACGGTAAGCGTTACTGCAAGGCGGCACGGCGATGATGTGCGATTTCGGATACCGGCTGCGAGTAGGCGGAGCGACAGCATTGACCCTGGTTTGCGCCGGACTGTCCGGATGCAAAGACAAGCGCGAAATCTGGGCGAATACGCCCGTCCCCTATTTCTCGGGGGACCAGCCTTATGTGGATTTGGCGCTCGACCACTTTCGCAGCCACTCACCGCAGACGCGCGAACAGGAGCTGCGCAGTGTCTATGCGGTGGCAGTGGAGCTTCCCGATGCCGTCTGCGTCGGGTTTCATGCACGACCGCATTCGGGGGCTGAGGAATCGACCTACTGTTACGACAAGGAAACGGGCGAATTGCTGACGCTTTATGTTCCGGACATAAAGCCCGAATATCTTCTCCTCTCCGAAAAGCTCAAACGCCCGCATTATGGCGAAGTGGACGAACGGCATACAAAGACCGAGCCGGCCAAGCCGTCCCATTGACGCGCACCGCTTGAGGTGGAGACAGGGATGGCCGACTGGGCTGGCTACCTCCGATGGCGGCCGGCTTTCGCGGCAGCGATGGACCCGCGGCGGCACACGCCCGAATGGCTGGACGCGCGCATCCTGGCGGGTAGCGCGCAATTCTGGCGCAGCGACCATGCCGCCGTCGTCACCGAGATCCGGACCTATCCGACCGGCGCCTATGACGTGCACGGTCTGGTCGCGGCTGGCGACGTGGGCGAGGTGCGCGATCGGATCGTGCCGCAAGTCGAGGCGTGGGCGCGCGCGATCGGCGCACTGGGGATCATCGTTGAAAGCCGGCCCGGCTGGGCGCGGGCGCTGCGGCCCGCGGGGTTCGAGCCGCATCAGCTCGCGGTGCGCAAAGCGCTTTAGACGAGCGCCAATGTTCCCGGAACGTTCTTCTACAATGAGGCTGGGCGCCACACAGGAGGAATATGTATGCCGATGTTCGGATCACGTCTGCCGAAGCGGGTCACGGTCGATCCAAGTTGCAACGGCCTGTCCGCTGCGTTCAATCCCCAGATGCAGGATGCCGCGCTGAAGCTGCTTCGCGCTTCGCTCGATCCATCCAACCCCGCAGGAAGGGCGGAATGGGGGCAGATTATAGCGCAGCCGATACTGGGCGGCTCTCCCTGGATCGGGCATCCGTTCAGCGAGGAGAAAACACACGAGATTTCGGGCGATCGGATTGCACGGGAGCGGCCGAGCGCGATCGGGAATCTGCTGACGGGCTATTGGCCGCAATCGATTTTGCTGCACACTCATCCCAATCCGAATGACCCAGGCGCCGTGAGCGCTGGGGACAGGAATTTGGGGATGCCGGTGATCGCGATCGATACCAAGGGGAGGATGACCTGTGCATTTTAGGAAGCTGGACGTCACGCCGCGTGAGATGGTGGCGGCGGTTATCGTCTTCGCGCTGCTCGGGCTGCTGATTTACGACTATAATCGGCGCTACGAGTCAGAGCGGCACGTCACTTATTATCCGGGAGACCAGCCGCTGATCGATCGCGCACTCGATCTTTGGTCGGTGGAGAATAATCAACCTCGGGATGAAATCCTGACCTACCATTTTCCGGTCGTCGTCGAATTCCGAAACGAGACCTGCGTCGCCCTCCCCATCAAAGCCGGTGCGGCGATTGGCGGCACGCCGGTCTATTGCTTCGATCCAAAATCTTTGAAACTGACGCGCGTCGATCTGAGCCACGCCGGCTGAGAGTCTGTTTGGGGATGCGCCTTTCGGCGCATTGCGGCACCGGCCCGCGCCCCCGCCCGACCTCCCATAACTTATCCTGATTGGGAGGTCGGGCGGGGGCGCGGGCCGGTGCCGCCTCGAAACGCACTCTCCCACGCGTTTCCAAACAGACTCTGAGCGCTTCCTCGCCGACGGTCCATCACAAAAAACTGCCCGGACCACCCGCCGCGGCGGGCGCGTCGTGCCGCGCCCCGCAACTTTACCAAATAAGGAAAACCGACCGATGGGACTCTCCTCGAGCAAAACCAAAACGCAGAGCACCACCACCTCCGCTCCGCTCGACCAATATGCGCCCTACATCTCGCAGGGACTGACCACCGCGCAGGGTGTGCTCAACGCCAATCAGAGCAATCTCAATCAGATGAGCCAGAGCGCCTATGGCCTCTATAACGACCTCGCCAATGGGATCACCAACGGCAACGGCTTCGTCAGAGGCGCGCAGAATATGGTGTCGAACATCTACAATGGCGGCGGCCCGGGTGCGGCGACGTACCAGGCGCTGCAGCAGGCGGGCGCCAATGATCCTTCGCTGGACGTGCTGAAGCGGCTGGCACAAGGTTCGGCCAATCCTGCGCTCGGCCTGTTGCAAGGCATGACCGCGCAGACCGCCGATCCGGGCAGCGCCGGCTATTACAACGATGTGCTGAGCGGCAAATATCTGGACGCGGGCAATCCCTATCTGGGCGCGATGCTGCACCAGTCGGACGACGCGGTGACCAGGGCCGCCAACCAGCGCTTCGCGGCGGCGGGGATGGGTGCAGGCCTGTCCACGCCCTATATGGACGTGCTGACGCACAATCTCGCCGACAGCGAGAACAAGCTGCGCTATCAGGATTACGACAACCAACTCAACCGCATGACGCAGGTCGGCGCGCAATCGGATGCCGGCTACAATGCGGCGCAGGACCGATCGCTGAGCGCGGCGAGCAACCTTGGCAATCTCTACAACCAGACCCAGCAGCAACAACTTGCCGCGGCGCAGGCGCTCGGCAGTCAGACCAATGCCGATAACCAGACGGCGCTGGGCGCCGCCAACGGCAGTCTGTCCTCGATCATGCAAGCGCTGGGGCTGACCGGCACGCTTGCCGATGCGCAATATGCAGGCGTCGCGCCGGCGATGAGCGCGCTGCAGGCGGCGGCTTCGATTCCCTATACCGGGGTCAATAATTACGCGAACCTGGTGAGCGGGCTGACCGGCAAATATGGCATCGACACGGCTAACAGTACGCAGACGCAGAGCGGGAATATCGGGCAGATGCTGACCGGGCTGGCGGGCTCGGCATTGTCGAGCTTCGTGGGCAGTCCCAATTTCGGTAACCTGCTCAAGCCGGGAAAAACAGCATCTTAGGACGTTCGCCAGAAGCGGGACATCCATAAGGCTTGGTGTCTTCAATGATAGGTACGCGTTCCACGCTGTTGTGGAATCAACTGCCGCAGATCGGTGTGATGAGCGCCGAGTCTGGGCGAGCCGGCCTTGGGCACCAGGTCCCTTCCAAAACTTGTACATGACCGTCAGCTGGGGAGCATTGTAATGGCAATGTTCGGAGCGCGCACACGTGCGCGGGATCGGCAGGGGGAAGGGAATGGGCGTGTTTCAGCTCACAAATCAGCCAATCAGTGCGGCCCAAGCCTACAACATACCCTTTGCTGCGGATTATGCCGCCAACATGCTGGCAGAATTCCGACGTACGTTATCGCGTCGCGCTCCAAATTTCACGACCGATCAGCTTAATCAGGCGATGGCCGCAGCTTACAATAAGGGCCAAACAAGAAGGGCTATTGAATCACCAATGATCCTGCCACGATCGATCGCGGGACGGATCATCAAAATTACGGGCAGAATATCCTCGATCTGATGGATTGCTTCTCGCAATAAGGGGCTTGGAGTGCGGGAAATGACAAAGCTAACTCTGGCATTGGCTGCCTTCACAATATTAGCGCCCACCTCCTCGCAAGCAAATCCAATAAGGGGCGCCGTACTCTCAGCCGGGCAGCTGAGCGCTATCAAGCACTTTCTCCGCGCCGACCTGGCAGAGACACAACGAGACGAGCACGAATATCAAAAGTCCTTCCCTGGTAATTATCTCCGCTTCGGCGCCGCGCATTTGCCTGGCACGGACATAACACTAATCTTCCTAGAAGGCGGAACAGTCTGCGGCAGTGGCGGATGTTCCATGTATATCTTAAAGCATACCCACTCTTCATTTAAAGACATAGGCGATATTTCGGATCCGATACTCACTCCGATCACGGTATTGAACAGGAAACATCACGGCATGCCGGACATTGGTGTGTGGAGTAGGCTTTACGCGAGCTCCGGACCGGTGAGCTACCAAACCGTATTGCGCTTCGATGGTCAGAAATATCGCCTGCAAACCAGGGTCAGCCTGGCACGCGACATACCTCGAATGAAAGGCGCGATGCTGATCAGCGACAAGGATATTCGTATCCCCGTGTTTTGACTCGCATTCGGAGTCGCACCCTCCAGGCGGGAATCTACCAAATTCTGATATCCGCCCGCACGAAGTTCCGGCCACCTCACCGTTGAACCCGCACGCGGCTCTTCCGCGGACTTAACCACAGCGGAACCCAACCGAGCCCGACGGGCACCGGATCGCTTTCGCACATCCACACTCTTTGAAAGGAACCACCATGGCCAAATCCGCTGTGACGGATTGGGACGTCACGCCTGCAAACAATAGCGATATCGCCGGCATCAATATCGCCGAGGGCTGCCCCGCCAGCGGCATCAACGATGCGATCCGCACGCTTATGGCACAGGTCGCGACCTGGCTCGCCGGCGCCAATGCGCCTTTGCCTAAATCGGGTGGGGCGGTGACGGGGGCCGTCGCCAACCTGGGCAACGCGTCAAGCGTGATCGATGGCGGCGGTACCGCGCGGTCCATCGGCTATCGCGCAATCCCGCTGACCGCCAAGAGCGCGAGCTACCAGATCGCGCTTGGCGATGTCGGGCAGGGACTGTCGACCACCGCAAGCATCACGGTGCCGCCTAATGCCACCACTGCATTCGCGGTCGGGGACGCGGTGGCGGTCTATAACAACAGCGGGTCCAGCATCACGATCGCGCAAGGGGCGGGTGTGACGCTTCGGCTCGTCGGCACTTCGACAACCGGCAGCCGCACGCTCGCCGCGCGAGGCCTGTGCACCCTGCTCAAAGTGGCCGCCGACGAATGGATCGCCAGCGGCGGAGGCCTCTCATGAGCGGGATCGGCATGGTGGCGGCGGCCTATTCGCCGCCTCCGCCGCCCACCAGCTCCGGACCGCTGACCTGCTGGGTGAATTTCGCTCCGAACGGAGGTGTCGCGTTCAACGTCTCGGGCGCAAGCGGCAATCTTTCGGGGCTAGGCTACGGCATCATCCAAAGCGACTATTCGGGGGGCATTCCGCCTTATACCGAAAGCCTGACGATCCAGAACGATCCCAGTGGAAAGCTGGGCTTCGACGACAACGGCCTGGGTGCGGACGCCCTTTCCTATTCGGGCTTTAGCCTGAATGAGGTCGAGAGCGGATGGATAAAATACATGGTCACCGATGGCACGGGCGTCACCGTGACGGCCCGCTATCCTGCGACAGGAACGCTCAGCGTCACCAGAACGAGTTAAAGGGAATTTGAAAATGGGCATCATGGGCACCCGCCTGCGTCAGATGGCCGGCAATCGACCAGTTACGCCGATCGAGTAGGCGATACTGAATAGTCCATTATGCACTGCGGCGCTGAAGGCGACGAAGAAAGACCATGCAGGCGTATTGCGCGCTTACGCGCTTAAACCGATTCTCGATCAGGCGACGCAGCATTACGGTGGAGACCCCCGGATGCTGGGCGCGATTGCGCTCACGGAAAGTAACGTGGACCCCAACAAAGATGCTGCCGACGGCGGCTGGGGACTATTCCAACTTACCAACCAACGTGGGGTTTCCAGGGCGCAAGCACATGACCCTCTCTTCGCCACAAATTACGCAGCCAAAATGCTGGCCGAGAACCGCCGATTCATTGAGCGGCAATTTCCACAATTTTCGCCGGAAAACCGCACCTTAGCCACGGCCGCATCATTCAACTTCAATCCACACAATAATTTGAGCGGCAACCCTGACACCATCGACCAGGGCACTGCCGGCGATAACTATGGACATAGGATATTGGCTCTGATGAATTGCTTTCCGAATCCGTGGTGAATCTCAAGCGCGGAAGGAGCCAGTACATTGACAGGACACAGATATCGACCCGCAATAGTCGTTGGCCTGTTTTGGTTTGGCATCTACGGCGCGGCGCAGGCAGCGTCGGGGCCTATTACAAAGGCAGATACGATCGCGATCAAGCACTATCTCCGAACCAGAGAGAGAGAAATTATAGATTCTTCCTCAAGGTTCTTCGCATCGCATCTTCCAGGAAGCAAGCTAACGATCGTCTATCTGGAATATGGCAAGGCTTGCGCAACCGGTGGCTGTACTTTGATATTATTGCATTCCAGAGCAGGCGCGCTTCATGAGCAGGGGTATTTCTCCGTTTTTCGTCCGATTACTCTATTGGCGACCTTCCATTTCGGTCAACCCGACATTGGAGTTCAAGGCCGTTGGGACCCGACCGGGAAAGGCTGGGTTCGTTATCAATTCCCGCTGCGTTTCAACGGACGACGGTATCATGAGCTACAAAAGGTTCATCTGGCAAACGCAGGACAGCCGCTCAAGGGCCAGATATTGATCGGCAAGCAGGACCGCGGAATTCCGGTCTACTAATCAGCAAAACGAGGGGCCTCATGCGTGCACGGACCGCACATCCGGTCCTGCGCGGGCAGATAGACCCCGCAGCGCGAGCAATGTGAGGGATCGTGGGCCTTGTCGTAGAGCGATTGAGCCCAATTGCGCAGCATTCCGGAAAAACCTTCCGCCACCTGCACTACAGGGACCACCGCCGGTTCGTTCCTACGCGACGCGAACTTCATCATTAATTCCTTTGCCCGTCATAATGGCCGTGGTCGGGGGGCAAATCCATTTATCATAAGATAGTGATCACCCTATCGGGTGGTCAGGTTTTGGGGGATTCATGACCCTGATCGACACAATTCCCGCCTGGGCACAGCTGTGCGGCGCGGCACTGGGCGGTGGGGGAATCGGCGCGGGCATGCGGCCGATCCTGGATTATTGGAAAAGCCGACAGCACCAGACCGACGAGGTGGCCATGGGTTTGGTCGAGAAGCTCCAGGCGCGGATCGAACGGCTCGAGGAAGCGCAGGCGGCCGAGCGCCAGTTATGCGACGCCAAGCTTTCGGTGCTGCGCCACGAGCTGCGTAACGTGCAGGGGAATTTCGACGCGCTCTTGCTCGCGATCGAAGTGGCGCCCGAAAAGGCAGCCGAAGTCGTCGCCAAGCTGAAAGCGCGCCGCCGGGCCGCCTGAATATCCAGAAAACAGGTTGCGGATCATGCGCTCGCCTGTGACATCTCGTCTATCCAGGAGAAATTAAGGGAATAATGGGAACGCGGTTTAGACCGGTCGTCGGGAATCGACCGCTGTCTCCGATCGAGCAGTCCGTATTGAACAGCCGTGGATGCGAAAGCGCGCTGAGGATGGTGGGCCGAGACAAGGCGGGTGTATTAAGAGCCTATGCCCAAAAGCCCATCTTTGATCGAGCAGTCCAAAAGTATGCGGGAGACCCCCGCCTGATGGGGGCTGTCGCGCTGCAAGAAACGGATGCGGATCCCACCAAGGACAGTGCCGACGGCGGTTGGGGCTTGTTCCAACTGACACGCCAGCCAGGCGTTACATACGCGCAAGCGCACGATCCGGAATTCGCTGCCAACTACGCGGCAGCGTTGCTCGCCAAGAACAGTCGCAAGATCTCTCGGCAATTTCCGCAGTTCTCTCCCGGCGATCATTTGCTTGCGACGGCGGCGTCATATAATCTTGGGCCGAACAAGTTCAGCGGCAATCCCGCCACGATCGATGCCGGCTCTGTGCCGGCTGGACGCTATGGACATAACGTATTGGCTCTGATGAATTGCTTTCCGGATCCTTGGTAAGAGCGAAACAAACGGAACCATGCGGCTGCGGATGATCTCTAGAACGGCTCGGCATCTGACGATGCTCGCTGCGTTGGGTGCCGGTTTAGCCAGCGAAGCCTCTGCCAAGCCGACCAACGCGCGGGATATCCCGGCGGTTAGGCGCTTCCTTCAGTCCGAAGAACCGCGGGATGCGAGGGATTCGCCCGCACGCTTCTGGGCATCCAGTCTGCCTGGTACAGGATTGTTGTTGGTATACATTCAGTCGAGCGGCGATTGCGGCACCGGCGGGTGCACGCTCATGATTCTTCGTCCACGCGGCGCTTCATTCCACGTAGAAAGCTGGTACCCCGCAACCTTGCGGCCCGTGACCATCTTACCGACCGCGCATTTCGGCCGGCCAGATATCGGTATCCGATGCCGATGCGAGGCAACAAGGGGCGGTTGGAAGAGCTATCAGATTCCGCTGCGTTTCAACGGCTGGCGTTATCGGCGTTTTACCGATGCTCCTCTAGCGGACGGTGGCGGCGACCGAGGGAAAGTCCTTATCGGCAAGCAGGAGTCGGGCTTCCCGCTCTTCTGAGACCCGCGCCTCGCGCCAGGTCGAGGCGCTTGCCTGCGCTTATCACCGACCCCTGCAAATCGAAGGCCTGAACCATGTGGACCTGGGATCAATCCGCAGGGCTGTTGTCGCGCGCCGGCAAGAGCTGGCGCGGCTATAGCGGCGCCGGCCGCGGCAAGAACAATCCGGCGATGCAGGCGGCGGTCGGCGTCGGCCCGATCCCGCAAGGCCGCTGGACCATCGTTGCGCGACGCGACAGCACCAACACCGGCCCGTGCACGCTCGTCCTTGTTCCGGGCCCAGATATCGAAACCTTCGGCCGAACCGAATTCCGTATCCATGGCGACAGCATCGGCCAGCCCGGCACCGCCAGCCACGGTTGTATCATCCTGCCGCGCGCGGTGCGCGACGCGATCTGGGCGAGCGGCGACCGCGTGCTGGACGTGATTGCCTGACCTTTTCGCCTGCCGATGAGCGGCGGGCCTTTTCCGGAGGAGACTGACATGACCGATACCAAGACCTGGTGGCAGAGCCGTACCGTGTGGATGAACGTAGTGGCGACCCTTTTCGCCGTGCTCGGCACGTTCAAATTGCTGCCCGCCAATATCGACCAGGACAGCGTGGTGACCGCGATCATGGGCGCGGTCGCAATCGTGAATGTCGTGCTGCGGTTGGCGACGCGCCACGCAATCGCATGACCGCTGCGCGATCATGTTCGCCAAACTGATGATGGGCGCCGCGGCCGTTTTGGCCGCGGCGCTTTTTGCATATCTGGGGGATCGAACGATCCACGCTTATGGCGATGCGCGCTACCAGGGCGGACTGGCCGACGGGCAGTTGAAGCAGGTGCCGGGCATCCTCGCTGCCAACGCCCGTGCGGCGCAGGCCGGGCTGGACGCGCGCGACCGGGTGATCGCGGCTGACGGTACACGCGATGCCGAGCTCGGCCGACTCCTCCCCCAAATCCTTTCCGCGCAAGACAAGGTGACCGCTTATGCTGCGAGCGCTGCCGGCCGGGCTGTTTGCCTTGGCCCTGACCGGGTGCGGGACATCGAGACCGATCGCTCCGCCCTCTTTCCTGCCGCCGTCCCCGACCCCGCCCATGGCCGCCAAGCCGGATCCATGCCAGCCGACGCCACTGCGAATGCAGGCTGACTATAGCCTGACCAGCGCCGACGCCGAGCGGGCAATTCGCAGCGGCGACGCCGATCTCGCGCGCTGCCGGGCGGATCGCGACCGTTATCGCGATGCCTGGCCAGACTATGTCGCTGGGCGCAGTCCGGTCATCACGCGCCCTACCGGCGCCTCCTCGCCACGCGAGTAGGTCCCGACCAGCAGGCCCGCCGCGAGCACCCGATCCTCAAGCGCGGCAACCAATTCGTCGCGACCGGGATTCGGGCCCATCGGCGGCACCTCGTTCAGCGCAAAGAGCTGGAACACATAATCATGACTGCCGTGCCCGGTCGGCGGATCGGGCGGGAGCCAGCCTTCGGTATAGAAGCTGTTGCGCCCGACATCTCCGCCGATCGCGCTCTTTCCATCCGGTGCGATCGCGCCCTCGGCCAACCGGCGCACGTCAGGCGGAATCGCCCACACTACCGCATGGACCAACGGGTAAGGCGCGGGCGCGTCGGGATCCTCCACGATCAGCGCGAAGCAGGCCGTACCCGCGGGCGGATCGCGCCATAATAAAGGCGGCGACACGCCCTCTCCATCCGCGGTGAAGCGTTCGGGCAGCCGCGCCCCATAAGCGAAGGCTGGGCTTTCGAGTTCGAGGCTTTTCGACCCGACATCGAGATCGGGATTGACGATCGCCAGCTTGGAATGGCCGGCGCGTACGCCGCGAAGCATCGCCCCCAACCATTGCGGAACATGTTCGAGCATCGCCCGCTCTCCCTTCGTGCGTGCGCATAACGATCGGGGCGGCCGACCGCTCCTGACTTTCCCTGGTTGCCAACTTTTGCCTAGATGGGCCGTGGTTCAGGCCAACCGGACAAGCGGGCGCGTATGAGACGACGCCCCATCGTCGCCGCGATCCTTATGATTGCCGGCCTGCTGCTGCTTGCCTTGCTGATAGCGTGGAGTCAGCGCTTCCGCATTGCGACCGGTATCGTCGAGCGCAAGCTGGCCGCCGCGACCGTCCCCGCATCCTATCGGCTCACCGAGATCGGCCCTTTCCGCGAACGGATGGAGGATGTGCGGATCGGCGACGCAGCCGCGCCCGACCTGATCGCGCGGCGGATCGACGTGGAGCTTGGTTATGGCTGGGGCGGACCGGTGGTACGCGCCGTGCGGGTCAATGGCGTGCGGCTGCGCGCGCGGCTCGACCAGCGCGGGCTGAGCCTTGGATCGATCGACCGACTGATGCCGCGAGCCGCCGGCGGACAAACCAAACTGCCCGATCTGACGCTGGAACTGCATGACGTACAGTTTGCGCTAGCGACACCGAATGGCGCGATCCGCGCAGCGATCGAAGGTGCGGGCAATCCGCAGCATGAATTCGGGGCGCGCGCGCGGATCGAAGCACCCGCGCTGCGGCTGGCCTCTTGTGCGCTGGCCGCCGTGGATGCCGACCTCAAGATCATAACGACCGCGGGAAAACCGCTGGCGGAAGGGCCCGTACGGATAAGGCAAACCACCTGCCCCGCGCTCGGGCTGGGAGTGGGCAGCGCGCAGATCGCACTGTCATCCGACAGGGTCCTTCAGAAGCTTGTTTTGCGGGCGGCTCTGAACGGTTTTGGAGGGCAGGTGGGGCCGGCACGTTTCGCCGACGTGTATGGGTCGATCGCTGCCTCCGGCCGGATTGGCGATCTTGCCGCGGCTGCCCGTCTCAACATGCGGTCGCTAAATCTGCCCGATGCGGCCCGCAGCGTCACCCAATCGGGCGCGATGGTGGCGGGAACGCCGATCGGGCCGACGGGCAAGCGCGCGGCAGATGCGGTGGCGCGGATGTTGGCAAAGTCCGATGCCGTCGCCGATCTCACGGCGGCGCTGCATGGCAGGCAGGTGCGCGCCCATCTGCGGCGCCTCGATCTCGCCGATGCGACCGGGGGCCGGATCAGCATCACCGAACGAGGCGGGATAAGCTGGACCGCGCAAGGCTGGCGGGCAGATGCGGACCTGTCGACCGGCGGCGGCGCACTGCCGGCGATGGACCTTCAATTGCATCAGACTGCACCCGGAGCGCCTCTGACCGGAACCGCGCGGCTTGCCGATTATCGGGCAGACGAGGCGATGCTCGCCGCGGACGCCATGCGTTTCGCGTGGGACGGGCGGCGCGCGCGTTTCGCAACGATGCTGCGGATCGATGGGCCCGTCAGCGGTGGGTTCGTGCAAGGGCTGACAATGCCGGTGCAGGGCGTCGCGACGGCGGGCGGGGCTTTGGTCGTGGACCGGGCCTGCCAGCCGGTGAGCTTTCGGCAATTGCAACTGGCCAGCTTCACCTTCGGGGGCACGCGCCTGTCGATCTGCGGGCAGCCGGTCGTAATATGGTCTGGCGGCACCTTGCGGATCGACGCGAGCAGCGGGCCGGTGCGACTGGCTGGCCGGACCAAAAGCGGGGCGCCGGTGGCGCTGAGTGCGGCGCAGCTGCGCGTGACGCAGGCGGGCTTTACCGCCGCCGGTGCCGATGCTGCGCTCGGCCCGCCCGACCGGCAGACACATTTCGCGATCACGGATCTGAACGGGCAATTCGATCGGGCAGGCCTCGCCGGCAGATTCGCGGGCGCGTCGGGTGCGATCGCGAATGTTCCGCTCGCTATCGCCGATGCGGACGGGGCGTGGAGCTTCGCCGGCGGATTGCTGCACCTGAAAGGCGATTTGCGCGCAAGCGATGCGGCGGCTACCGCGCGCTTCAATCCGCTGGCGACCGATGATGCTGTGCTCGACCTTAGAGACAATCTGATCCGCGCGACCGCCACCCTGCGCGAGCCTGCCAGCAAGGCTGCCGTGGCCGGGGTCGCGATCGAACATGATCTGGCCTCCGGCATTGGCCATGCGTTGCTCGACGTGACGGGCATCGCCTTCGCACCCAAGGGGCTGCAGCCCGAAAAGCTGACCCCGCTGACCCTGGGCGTGATCGCCAACGTCGCGGGCACGGTCTCGGGCGATGGCCGGATCGACTGGTCGCCGAACGGCGTCACCAGCAGCGGCACATTCGGCACCGATCGGATCGATCTTGCCGCCGCATTCGGCCCGGTCACCGGCATCAGGGGCCGGCTCCATTTCACCGACCTGCTCGGCCTCGTCAGCGCGCCCGACCAGGAGGCGACGATCGCCGAGATCAATCCCGGCGTGCAGGTCGCCAACGGCGTGGTCCATTATCAGCTCACCGGCCAGAGCAGAGTGAAGGTGACCGATGCGGCGTGGCCGTTCGCGGGCGGCACGCTGCGGCTCGAACCGACCGTCCTGGATTTCGGGGCGGAAGCGGAGCGGCATTTGACCTTCCGCATCGACAGGCTCGACGCGGCGTCCTTCGTGCAGCAGCTCGATTTTCCCAATATCGCCGCGACCGGCGTGTTCGACGGCGTGCTGCCGATGATCTTCGACCAGAGCGGCGGCCGGATCGAGAACGGACAGATCGTCGCGCGCAAGGGCGGCGGCACGCTCGCTTATGTGGGCGAGCTCACCAACGCCGAGCTCGGCACGATGGGCAAGCTCGCGTTCGACGCGCTGAAGGCGATCCGCTATTCGAGCCTCGACATCAGCCTTGACGGGCGGCTTGATGGCGAGATGGTGAGCCGCGTGCGCTTCACCGGCGTGCGCGAGGCGACGCCCGAGCAGAGCCTGATCACGCGGCTGATCCGCAACCTCCCCTTCCGCTTCAACATCCAGATCCGCGCGCCCTTCCGCGGACTGGTCGGGTCGGCGCGCGCTTATATGGACCCGCGGCTTCTGCTCAACCAGGCGCAGCCCGCGCCGGCGCCCCGATCGGCAACGTCGGGTGAACCGGCCATTCAGACCAAGGAAAGCGGGACCATGCGATGAAGACGCCATGCTTGACGCTGGAGCGTTCGGGTGCGAGCCCTTTGCACATGAAGTGGCTTATCCCTTGCGCGGGTCTGGCCTTGAGCGGTTGCGTGACGGTGAAGGCGCCGGACAAGCCGATCGAGATCAACCTGAACATCAACGTGAAGCAGGAGGTTGTCGTCAGCCTCAAGAAGGACGCCGAGGACTTCATCGCCAACAATCCGGACCTGTTCCCCAAATGAGCAAGCATAGAGCCTTCCTGATCGCCGCCCTCACCGGGCTTTCACTGCTCGCCGCGGTCCCCGCCGCCGCGCAGATGGACAGCGAGGTCGAGGCCGCGCTGAATGCCGGCACGGTCGGCGAGCAGGCCGACGGCTATCTCGGTTTCGCGCGCGCGCCCTCGCCCGGCCTCAAGGCCAAGGTCGAGGCGATCAACATCAAGCGCCGCCAGGGTTACACCCAGGTCGCGCAGGCCAAGAACGTGCCGATCGAGGCATTCGCGGCGTCGATCGGCTGCCATACGCTCGCCGGGCTCAAACAGGGCCGCGCCTACAATATCGGCGGCGCCTGGGCGGTGAAGGGTGGAAGCCCGATCACCTTGCCGGCGCAATGCGGGGGTTGAGTGAATTTTCCTTCGCTAGTCAGCCCAGTCTTTTGCCCATCACGATCATCTCGCCGTCCTCGTAGCCGAGTGCTTCGTAGAAGCGGGTGACGGCTTCATTCTCCGCGCGGACCATCAGGCGGATCACGCGCGCGCCCTGTGCGGCCAACCATTGCTCCGCCGCCTCGACCAGCGCCCGGCCAAGCCCGCTGCCGCGCTGCTCTCGCGCCACCACGACATAATAGAGCCAGCCGCGGTGGCCGTCATATCCCGCCATCACCGTACCCACCACGCGTCCCGCATTGCGCGCGGCAAGGATGGTCGCGGTCGGGCAGGCGAGCGCGGCGGCGATGTCCGCCTGCGGATCGTTCCAAGCGCGGACGAGCCCCGCCTCTTCCCATAAAGCGGCGGCACCGGCAGCTTCGGACAGGTCGAGGCGGGATATATCCATCACGCGGCAAATCCCGTCACCCCAACCGCGCCAGCGCCGCGCGCAGCCGCCCGGCCTCCGCGGATTTGGCGTCATGATCCTCGCGCGCCTTGGCGACGGCTTCGGGCTTGGCGCGCTCGATGAAGCTCGGGTTGGACAGACGGCCGGCGAGGCTGTCGCGCTCCTTCTCGGCGGCTTCGGCGCCCTTGGCGAGGCGCGCGCGTTCGGCGGCGAGATCGATCACCTCACCCAGCGGCAAGGCGAAGGTTGCCTCGTCCACCACCACCTGTGCGGCGCCCGTGCCCTCGAACGCCGCAAGCTGGATCGAGTCCAGCCGCGCCAGGCGCGAGAGCACGCCATGCTGGCGGTCGAGCCGCGCGGCGGTCTCCGCCGACGCATCGCTCACGAACAGATTCAGCCGCGCGCCGGGGGGCACGTTGAGTTCGCTGCGGGCGGCGCGGATCTCGCTCACCAGCCTGATCAGCCATTCGACCTCGGCCGAAGCGGCGGGGTCGATCGCGCGGGCGTCGGCCATCGGCCAGTGGCCGACGATCAGGTCGTCGTCGCGGTCGGCCAATGCATGCCAGAGCTCTTCGGTGATGAAGGGCATGAACGGGTGCAGCATGGCAAGGATCTGGTCGAGGACCCAGCCGGCGACGGCGCGGGTTTCCTGGGCGGCGGGATTCCCCTCCCGCTTGCGGGAGGGGTTGAGGGAGGGGTCACCTCCCTCGATGGCGTCGCTTGAGAGCGCGGACTCCCCTCCCCCGGCCCCTCCCGCAGGCGGGAGGGGAGAGATGATCGGCTTGATCAGCTCCAGGTACCAGTCGCAGAAGCTCGCCCAGACGAAGTGATAGACGGTGTTGGCGCTCTCATCGAAGCGGAGGTCGGCGAGTGCGAGGTCGAGCGCCTGGATCGTCTTGATCGTTTCGCCGATGATCCAGCGGTTGACCGCCAGTTCGGCCTTGGGCGGATCGCGCGTGGTCGATCCGCCGATGCCGTTCGATTGGGCGAAGCGCGCCGCATTCCAGAGCTTGGTCGCGAAATTGCGGTAGCCCTCGACGCGCTTTTCATCGAGCTTGATGTCGCGGCCCTGGCTTTCCATCGCGGCGAGCGTGAAGCGGAGCGCGTCGGCGCCGTACTTGTCGATCAGGCCGAGCGGGTCGACGGTATTGCCCTTGGACTTGGACATCTTCTGCCCATGCGCGTCGCGGACGAGGCCGTGGAGGTAGAGCGTCTTCCACGGGCGCTCGCCCATGAAATGCAGCCCCTGCATCGCCATGCGCGCATCCCAGAAGAAGAGGATGTCGAAGCCGGAGATGAGGACGTCGTTGGGGTAATGGCGGGAGAGCATGGAATTTGGTGAGGCCCCCTCTCCCAACCCTCTTCCACCAGGGGAGAGGGCTTTATCGTCTTCCGGCCAGCCCAGGGTGGCGAAGGGCCAGAGGGCGCTGGAGAACCAGGTGTCGAGGACGTCGGTGTCGCGCACCAAAGGCTTGTCGCCGGCAAGCGCCTGCGCCTCGGCCTCGGTTTCGGCGACGTAGACCTGGCCGTCTTCGTCATACCAGGCGGGGATCTGGTGGCCCCACCAGAGTTGGCGGCTGACGCACCAGGGCTGGATATTCTCTAGCCAATTGTACCAGGTCTTCTTCCAGGTCTCCGGCACGATGCGGATGTCGCCCGAGCGGACGGCCTCCAAAGCCGGCTTGGCGAGCGTCGCGGCGTCGACATACCATTGGTCGGTCAGCCAGGGCTCGATCACCACGCCCGATCGGTCGCCATAAGGCGTCTGGATCACGCGATCCTCGACCTTTTCCAGCGCGCCGGCTTCCTCGAGCAATTTCACGACCATGTCGCGGGCCTCGAACCGGTCGAGGCCGATCAGGTCGGCGGGGATGAGACCGTCGGCGGTCTGGCAGACGCGGGCGTCGGCATCGAGCATGTTGAGCATCTCGGCCGGCTTGAAGCCTGCGCGCTTGCCCACCTCGAAATCGTTGAAGTCATGGCCGGGCGTGATCTTGACCGCGCCCGATCCCAGCTCCGGATCGGCATGTTCGTCGGCGACGATGGGGATCAGGCGGCCGGTGATGGGCAGGCGCACCTGACGCCCGATCAAAGCCTTGTAGCGATCGTCTTCCGGATTCACGGCGACGGCCATGTCGGCGAGCATCGTTTCCGGACGCGTGGTCGCGACCGAGATCGTGCCGGAACCGTCCGCCAGCTTATAGGTCAAATGCCAGAACTGGCCGTTGCGCTCCTTGGTCTCGACCTCGAGATCGGAGATGGCGGTGCGGAAGTGCGGGTCCCAATTGACCAGCCGTTTGTCGCGGTAGAGCAGGCCCTGGCGGTAGAGCACGACGAAGACGTGGAGCACGGCTTTGGAGAAGCCCTCGTCCATCGTGAAGCGCTCGTTCGCCCAGTCGCACGACGCGCCCAAGCGGCGGAGCTGGCGCGTGATCTGGCCGCCCGATTGCGCCTTCCATTCCCACACATGCTCGATGAAGGCATCGCGGCCCATATCCTGCCGCTTGAGGCCCTGGGACGCCAGGTTGCGCTCAACCACCATCTGCGTGGCGATGCCGGCATGATCGGTGCCGACCACCCAGAGCGCGTCCTTCCCCTGCAGCCGCGCGTGGCGGATCAATATGTCCTGCAGCGTATTGTCGAGCGCGTGGCCGATATGGAGCGAGCCCGTGACGTTGGGCGGCGGGATGACGATCGTGAACGGCGTCGCTTCGTCGCGCGCGGGACGGAACTGGCCGGCGGATTCCCAATGCGCGTACCAGCGGGATTCGATTGCGGCGGGGTCGAAGGTTTTGTCGATGGTCATGTCGCGCGATCCCTTAGAGGGAGTCGAGCGGCGATGCGACCCTGATTGGGCAATGATGAAATGCAGGGGAGCGGGCCGATATCAGCCTGGCTTATCCTCGTCGCGGAAAAAGGGGTGTGCGCCAGGCGAGGCCCGCGCACGCCCCTTTCGTCCGCGCGAGGCGGCGTCAACGCCCCTCCGCCGACGACGCGAGCCGCGTGCGCGCTTCGGCAGCCGCGATCGCCGCGGCGCGCTGATCGGCGGCCTTGGCATGCGCGGCATGGCGGCAGCGCAGCACCGAAAAGGCGACCAGCCGGTCCTGCGGCTCGGTATCGGGACAGACCTGCCCGATCGCCGCGCGCAGGCGGCGATCGAATGCCTTCACGTCCTTCGGCTGGCGCAGATCGAGATCGGAATAAGAGACGTGCACCTCGCGCGTGACCTTCTCCGTCTGCGCGGCGGCGGGGAGCGCGGTGACGAGAAGCGCGGCGGTCAGGATGGTCTTCAACATGGCTCAAACCCTCTGCTTGCTGAGAGGCCCGGCATCTGAACCCGATCTCGCGCCGAGGCCAACAAGTCGATGGACCTGAACTACAAGTAGAGCTTATGCTTGGCACATGGCGCACATTCCCCCGCTCGCCGCGGTTCGCGTGTTCGAGGCGGCCGCGCGCCACGGCAATTTCAGCCGCGCCGCCGAGGAGCTGGCGATGACCCAATCGGCGGTCAGCTATCAGATGAAGCTGCTCGAGGAGCGGCTGGGCGGGCCCCTGTTCGTGCGCAACGGCCGCGCGATGGAGCTGACCGCGCTCGGCCGGCGGATCGCGCCGCAGGTGACGGAGGCCTTCGCGTTGCTGGGCAAGGCATTCGCGGGTGCACGATCCGAGAATGACTCGATCCTGAGCATCACCGCGCCGCAGACCTTTGCCCACAATTGGCTCTCGCGCCGGGTTGGCGATTTCAATCTGGTCCGCCCCGATCTGGCGGTGCGACTGAGCGTGACCGACGTGATGGTCGACCTGGCGGCGAGCGAGTTCGACGTCGCCATTCGCGGCATGCCGCCGCGCGGATCGCCCGAATGGCGGCTGGCGCCCGGGCTGATCGCGCATTTCCTGATGCGGATGCCGGTGACGCCGCTCGCCAGCCCCGACTTCCTCGCGCGCCACCCGCTCACCCAGCACGCCGACCTGCAGCACGTGCCGCGCATCTCGCCCGAGGACGATTGGTGGGATGTGTGGATCGCGTCGCTGACCGAGCCGGATCCGCGCGCGCAGCGCCACCCCGGCATCCGTTTCGAATCGCAAGTGCTGGACGGGCATGCCGCGATAGCGGGGCATGGCGTTGCGATCTTGAGCCCGCCCATGTTCCAGAGTGCGATCGCCGCCGGGCAGCTGGTGCAGCCGTTCGACCAGGTGGCCTATTACCGCAACAGCTTTTGGCTGGTTTACCCCGAGCACAAGCGCAACCTGCCCAAGGTGCGCGGCTTTCGCGACTGGCTGATCGAGGCCGTCGGCCAAGCGGCGGGCGACGACCCGTATCGGATATTGGAGGAGCCGGCGGCGGTGGGGTGAAACCGACCGGCCGGGATTGCCCCGATGGGCCCGCGAAAGGGCACGCCCGCGAAGGGGAAATAAAAAAATACGCGGAAACGAACTTGATGATTTTGCGGGCGGCCTTGTGCCGGGCGGTGACGCCGATGGGCGGCACGCGCGTGGAACAGGGAGAAGACCGAACGCGCTTCACGTAATTTCCTTGACTTTCACGAGTAAGTATGTACTCTAATTACGTACATATGTCAAGCAGGAAAGGAAATGCGGGTGGAGATGCGGGATGGTGCCAACGTGGCGCGGCTGAAGGAGATTGCACAGCAGGCGGTGGACCCGTGCGTGACGAGTTCGGCGGTGGTGGCGGCGTTCTGGGGCGATACAGGCGGCGGCGGCGCGATCGATCCGCAGGCGGGCTATGAGGCGGTGCAGGCCCAGGTGAAGGAGGTACGCGATGGCGGGCTTTCCGGCGCGGAGGCGACTTTGGTTGGGCAGGCGATCGCGCTCAACGTGATCTTTGCGGAGATGGCGCGGCGCGGGGAGGCGGCGCTGAACATGCCGGGCAATGCGGCCGAGCGGTATTTGCGGCTGGCGATGAAGGCGCAGGCGCAGTGCCGCGCGACCTTGCACGAGCTGGGCGCGCTGGCGAACCGGCCGGCCAAGGAGGACGAGGTGACGCCGCAATATACGCGCATCGAGCGCGTCATCGTCTACCCGCCGCGATACGACGAAGAGGGACGCCGCATTCCATCGAACGAGCCCGAAGGCGCGGACGATTGGCGGGCGCGGGGTGAGGGGCGAGAGGTCCGCTATGGCTAAAGGTTGGACGGACGAACGACGCGCGGCCTGTTCGCGGATGATGAAGGAGCGCAAGGCGTGGGCGCATTCGACCGGGCCGCGGACGGCGGAGGGCAAGGCGCGGTCGAGCCGGAATGCGGTGGGGAACGGGCGCCGGCAGCGATTGGATGCGGAGCTGGCGGCGATCGAGGCGTTGATGCGGGCTTGGGAGGCTATGCTGAGGGGGATTTAGACTCTGCCCAGTTTAGGTGGATACGTTCGTCCCGAGTAGCCATCGAGCCTGTCGAGATGGCGTATCGAGGGACCTGTGTCTCGATACGGTTCTCGACAGGCTCGAACCCTACTCGACACGAACGGGTCAATTGAAACAGGACAAAGTCTAAGGCATCACAGCCCGAGCATCCGCTCGCGCGCGAGTGACGACAGCAACGTGTAAGTTTCCCTTACCAGTTGGGATTGCATCAGGGTCGCCCGATCAGCAACCTTTCCCACAGCGGGAAATTTTCCTTGTTTCCCATTATGGGAAATGCTATTGCGCGTAGCAATGAGGATCATCGCCAGGAACAAGCTGGTCTCGTTCTGGAGCAGGCACCCCGAAACGGAGGCCTCGTTAAGGCATTGGCATGAGGTCGCGGCGGCCGCCATGTGGGAAACGCCGCTTGATGTCATTGCCGACTTTTCGAAGGCGAAATCGCTCAATGGCGAGCGGGTGCGGTTCGAGGTGGCGGGAGGCGATTATCGGATGGTGGTGGCGTTCGATTGGCGTCGTTCGATCGCCTTCATCAAATTCATTGGGACACATACGGACTATGACAGGATCGACGCGCTGACGGTGAACCTGTTCTGACGAAAGTATTGGAGGCGTACGAAATGGACATCCACCCCATCAGGAACGATGCGGACCACGAAGCGGCGCTGCGCGAGATCGAGGCATTGTGGGGCGCCGACGAAGAGAGCGAAGCCGGCGATCGGCTGGACGTGCTGGTTACCTTGGTCGAGGATTATGAACGGCGTCGCTGGCCGATCGAGCCGCTCGACCCGGTGCGCGCGATCGAGGCAGCGATGGAGATGAACGGCTATACGCGCGCCCAGCTGGCAAAGTTGATCGGCCAATCACGTGCGACCGAGATATTGAGCCGTAAGCGGGCGCTCACCCTGCCCATGATCCGCAAGATCGCTGGCGCATGGCATGTGCCAGAGAAGGTGCTTGTCCAGGAATATGCCCTCGCCGAGATGTGAGCGGCGCGGCATGCGTTAGCAGTCATCAAGGATGGCTTGACAACTGCAGCGGGTGACAGGTGTCACCCGACACCGGGCGGAGGCTCGAACCCTACTCGACACGAACGGGTCAATTGAAACAGGACAAAGTCTAAGGCATCACAGCCCGAGCAGAACTCGGATCTTCGCCTGCACCTCGGCAAGCGTCGCGGGCGAAACCGCGCCTTTGCGTGTCGCCCGCCGCGCGCGCCAGTCGAGGCTCTTGACCTGATCCGCCAGCACCACGCTCGGCGGGTTATGGCTGTCGATCACCTCGAAAGGGTAGTTCTTGATCTGCGAGGTCATCGGGCAGCAGATCATCATGCCGCGCGCGCCATTATAGGCCGCCGGCGACAGCACCAATGCGGGGCGGTGGCCGGCCTGTTCGTGCCCGGCCTGGGGATCGAATTGCAGCCAGACCACGTCGCCCACATCCGGCACATAAGCCGGCATTACCAGGCCTCGCCGCCGACCGGCTTCCCGAAATCCACCTCATCGTGAAATGTATCGGGCGTCATCCGATCGATCATCGCCGACAGATCGTAGGTGGGCGCCCTCACCGGCTCGATCACGATCCGCCCATCCTCTTCCCGCACGTCCACCGCCTGATCGATCTTCAGCGATGCGGCGGTCATGATCGCCGCGGGAATGCGCACCGACGCGCTATTGCCCCACTTTTTGACCTGCACCTGCATCACCGCATTCCTTGTATCGACATTGATGATACATAGGCCGCCGCGGGTCCCATATCAATCGTGTCGCACCGGAAGGTGGGCACACCACGTATCCGGCGAGATCATTCTCAAGGGGATACTTGAGGACGGCGAGCAGCCGGAGGCAACTATTGAGCAATTCTCAATAGTTCAATCCGAGGGTGATGGGGGCATCACCCGCTGCGCCTCCCATTACAGCCTGCCCATGATCATGGCGGTAGGCTTCACCCAGCACATACGCACCATACAAGCCGAGGGCGAACACACCGAGGAAGCAACTTGTAAGGATTTCTTACAAGTTCGGACGGAGGGCCAACGGGAGGTCTCGAGGCGCATAAGCTGCGGGATTATCCGGCCGCTAGACCCACTCACTGGCAAGCGCTTCCGCCTGCTGGAGCACGGTCTGCACAGCGGCATCCTGAAGATCGGGAGGATAGCCATATTTTCGCAGTAACCGCTTTATGAGCCGGCGAATGTTTGCACGCGCGGACGCTCGATGCACCCAGTCTACGGTCGCATTTCCGCGAACCAGCGTGACTAGTTCGTGGGCGATGACTCGGAGCGCCGGTTCGCCCATCGCTTCGCGCGCGCTGCCATTCTCGGCGAGTGCGTCGTAGAAGGCGATTTCCTCGTCGGTTAGTCCGCTTTCCTCGCCGCGCTGGCGAGCCTCACGGATTTCCTTGGCGAGCTGGATCAGTTGCTCCAACACTTCGGCGGTCGTGAGGGCGTTGCTGTGATAGCGGGCGATTGCCGCCTCCAGCCGTTCGGTGAACGCCTTCGACTGGGTGACGTTGCTCTTGCTACGCGACTGCACCTCGCCGTTGATGAGCTTGCGCAACGCCTCGATCGCCAGGTTCTTCTGCGGATTGTCGCGTACTTCGGCGAGAAAGGCGTCTGACAGGATCGAGATGTCGGGCGATTCGATCCCGGCCGCGCGCATGATGTCGATGATGTCAGTCGAAACGACGGCACGACTGATGATTTGCTGGATCGCCATTTCGCGATCTGCCGCGCTGCGCTTGCCCGATGTGGCGGTGCTTTTCGCCAATGCGGCGCGTATGGCCTGGAACAACCCAACTTCATCCCGGATGACGCGAGCCTCATCGCTAGCGGAAGCCAGCGCGAACGCCTTCCCCAATGCGGCCACGGTATCCGCATACCGGCGATGCGCCGCCTTCTTGTCATTCTCGTTCGCTGCCTTGGCCGCGTCTGCTTGCTCCAGCTCCAATATCCAGTTCATCGCCCCGGCCATGATGGCCAGCCGTTTGCCGGACGTACTTTCTGGCGAAAGCACGGGCCGGTAATCGAACCCGCCCGACTGATCGGGCCGAAACATCGCGCGCACCACTTCATACTTCTCGCGCATCACGAGCACGGCCTGCGCTTCGTCGATGCCGGTCTGGTTGCGATCCCCGCCCGAATATTGGCCGAGCGCGGATTTCAGGTTTTGGGCGATGCCTATATAATCGACCACAAGGCCGGCCGGCTTGTCGCGGAACACGCGATTAACACGGGCAATGGCCTGCATCAGCCCGTGGCCCTTCATCGGCTTGTCGATATACATCGTGTGCATCGACGGCGCATCGAAGCCGGTGAGCCACATATCGCGCACAATCACGAGCTTGAGCGGGTCGGCGGCATTCTTCACCCGTTTCGCCAGCAACTCGCGCCGCGCCTTCGCCCGCTTGCCGATATGCTTCTGCCACGCGGACGGGTCGGATGCCGCGCCTGTCATCACCACCTTGATCGCGCCGGCTTCGTCGTCGTCGCTATGCCAGTCGGGACGCAGCTTCACGATCGCCTCGTACAGCGCGACGCATATTCGCCGGCTCATGCAAACGATCATGCCCTTGCCGTCCAGCGCTTCGATCCGTGCTTCAAAGTGCCGGATCAGGTCTTCGGCGATCATATCGAGCCGCTTTTCTGACCCGACCAACGCCTCCACGCTTGCCCACTTGCGCTTAAGTCGCTCCTGTTCGCTATCGGCTTCCTCTTCGGTCAGCTCCGCGATTTCGGAATCGATCAGCGGCTTCTCGTCTTCGTCCAGCTCGATCCGCGCCAGCCGGCTTTCATAGTAGATCGGAACAGTCGCCCCGTCCTCTACCGCGCGCGCGATATCGTACACGTCGATATAGTCGCCGAACACGTTGCGGGTGTTGACGTCGTCCGCCTCGATTGGGGTGCCAGTAAAGCCGATGAACGAAGCGTTGGGCAGCGCGTCGCGCATATATTTGGCGAAGCCATAGGAGACCGCGCCACTCTTAGATATCTTAGCCCCCAGGCCATATTGGCTCCGGTGCGCCTCGTCCGCGATGACGATGACATTGCGCCGGTTGGTGAGGATGCCGACTTCGCCGCGGTCGTCGGGCGCAAATTTCTGTAAGGTCGTGAAGATCACGCCGCCAGATGATCGATCGAGTAAGCGTCGCAGGTCTGCGCGATCGGTCGCCTGTTGGGGCGTCTGGCGCAACAGGTCGTGCGCCATGCTGAAGGTCGCGAAGAGCTGATCATCCAGATCGTTGCGATCCGTCAGCACAACCAACGTCGGGTTCGCCATTATCGGGTGCTTGACTATCAGCCCGGCGTAGAACGCCATCAACAGGCTCTTGCCTGATCCCTGAGTATGCCAGATCACGCCCACGCGCTTGTCGCCGGGCGGGTGCCTATCGGCGGACGGCAGCCCATAGCTGAGCGGATTTTCCCGAACCGCTCCACTGCTCGGCGCGGGCGCCGCATACGCGCCAGGTCGTGGCTTTGGCGCGAACTTGCCGACTTCCACGCCGGGCAGCGCTCGCACTGTGGCCTCAACCGCGCGTAGCGCCGCGTGGAATTGATGATAGCCGGCGATGATCTTGACCGTCGTCTCGCCCGTATCGGCGAACAAAGAAAAATCTCGAATCAAAGTCAGAAAACGCACTGGATCGAACACGCCTTTCAGGATGGTTTCGAGTTCAGGCGCACCCTTGGGCCCGATTGCGTCGCCGTCGATCGTCCGCCAGGGCATGAAGCGTTCGCGGTCGGCGGTGAGTGATCCGATCCGTGCGGCGATGCCGTCCGAAATCAGCAGCGCGGCATTGGTGCGGAATAGCGAGGGGATTTGCTCGCGATAGGTCTGCAACTGGTTGAAAGCGCCATCCAGCGTCGCATTCTCATCACCCGGATTCTTGAGTTCGATCACGCCGAGCGGCAGGCCGTTGACGAACACCACAACGTCCGGCCGGCGGTTCGCCTTGTCCTCGATCACCGTGAACTGGTTGACCGCGAGCCAGTCGTTCGCCGCCCAGTCGTCCAGGTCAATCAGTCGCGCCTGTTCGCCGCCGATGCTGCCATCCGGGCGCGCTACTTCGATCGGCACACCTTCGACCAGATAGCGATGCAGCCGCCGGTTCTCCGCGATCGGGGAGGGCATCTCGACCTGCCGCACTTTGGCGAACACCTCCGCCCGCGCCTCCACCGATAGGCTCGGATTCAGTCGCTCGATTGCCGCGTGAAGGCGGGCGGGAAGCAGGACATCGCCATAGCTCTCGCGCTCGGGCGCTATACCGTCTGGTCCGATGACGAAGCCGTTCGCGGTCGCATAGCCAATCTCCGCCAGCCATTCGAGCGCCGCTTCCTCGACATGGCTTTCGGCGAATTTCATGCGGCGTCGGCGATCATCGCTTCGGCGTCGCGGATGCGGATTTCGCCGGACGTGAGTTTGGGAAGAAGGAGGTCGCGGGTGGCGGCGAGGGTGCGGTTCTCATGAATGTTGCTCGATATTCGCGCAAACATCGGCGCCGCCGTTTCCTCAAAAACCGTAAGGGCCGTCTCATGAGGAATTGTAACGGGGTAAGCTGCCATCATGGTCCAGCTCGTTCGTGGCATTTTCGTCCCGCCTGACGTGCGATCCGTGAAATTGACAAATTCATTGCTCGAAACAATCGATGTTACGAATGCCGAAGCAATCGCTCGGCGAGCGCGCATTACAACGATGTCGGTCGAGCAAATTCCATTCACGGGAGCAATACCGACTTTGTGAAAGTAAGGCCGGAGCTTTCCGAACAGCGTATCGCCTTTTTGAAACGAGAGTTTTCCACTCGTCACCTTATCCGCACCTTCCCACTCGCTCAGCGCGATCGACTTTCGCGGCATGTGCTCAAGGCCGATATAGGGAGTATCGGGATCGATGCTTCCAGGTGCGATAGAGGAACCAGTAGCAGCAGCCACGTCGCTCAATGCCCCACCAAGCCAGCCTTTTGGCTTGGCATCATCGTCCAACCGATCTGGAAACAGCGCCCAAATGTCGGGGGCGAGATAGGGCGCGCGGTCTTCCATCTTAGCGCGGGTGGGGCCGAAATCGACGAACCAGTCCTTGAAGATCGCCCGCGCCATCGCCTCCAGCGTCTCGTTCATCCGCTGGTTCAGCTCGATCTTGGACTCTATCGCATCCAGCAGTTCGGTTACTTCGCGGCGAACGCAGTTGAAATCCGGAACGGGATACGAAAGGAAATCTTCCCGACTCAATGCCACTACGGCACTGCCAGTCGCTCGGCCTGCGCAATAGGCACGATAATGCGGCGTTCTCAGCAACCAGTAGATATACGATGGGAATCCATGCTCATTGCCATCAAGCAGAAGCTTGACCGTGTCCTGCGTAAGCCTCCCCGACGGAACCTCGGCGGGAACTCGCGCAATTGACCCGATCATCTCGCCATCCTTAGTCGCTCCTTTGAGAGAGACGTAAAGGTCGCCGGGATAAAGCATGAGCTTGTCGGGACACTCCCCACCATAGGTCTTGTACGAGTTTGCCCGGAACCCACCTCCGGGTACGATCGACCCCAGCCCCAAAAGCGCGGGACCGGGCGCGCCGACGAGTGCACCCTTGTACGTCGTCCCCCTGACGAGGGTCACAAAGTCTCCAACAGATTTGGTCGACTCAATCATCGATCAAGACCAGAGACAGCTTGTCACGGATACTTGCCGTGAGGGTGTCCGCCGCGTCCAACTGATCTTCGAGCGTTACAGCCAGCTCTTCGAAACGCGCGGAAAATGAAATACCATCTTCCTCTCGATCCCCCACCCCAACATATCGCCCCGGCGTTAGCACGTGCCCGTGCCTTCGCACTTCCTCCAACGTTGTCGTGGCCGCGAAGCCCGGTACGTCGGCATATGTGGGCGCTCCCTGCTCGCCGCGCCAGGCGTGGTAAGTTTCAGCAATGGCCGCTATATCTGCTTCGGTTAGTTCACGCCGAACGCGATCGACCATCACCCCCATCTTGCGCGCATCAATAAACAGGATTTTGCGTCGCCGATCGCGCCAGCCGCCACCGGGGTTCTTGTTGCGCGCCATGATCCACAGGCACACCGGAATCTGGGTCGAATAAAAGAGCTGCCCCGGCAGCGCGATCATGCAATCGATCACATCCGCTTCAACCATCGCGCGGCGGATCACATCCTCGCCGTTCTGCCCTGACGACATCGATCCGTTGGCCAGCACCACGCCCGCAACGCCATTAGGGGCCAGATGCGTGTAGATATGCTGGAGCCAGCCGTAGTTTGCGTTGCCCACCGGCGGCGCGCCGAAGGTCCAGCGCGCATCCTCGCGCAGCCGATCGCCACCCCAGTCGGAGACGTTGAAGGGTGGGTTGGCGAGGATATAGTCAAAGCGCAGGTCCTTCAGCTCATCCTTGTGGAAGCTGCCTTCATTGTTCCAGCGGATATCGGCGTCGATGCCGCGCACGGCGAGGTTCATCTTCGCCAGCCGCCAGGTCGTGTAGTTGCTTTCCTGTCCATAGATGGCGATGTCGCCGACGCGCCCGCCATGGCTCTCGACAAACTTTTCCGACTGGACGAACATGCCGCCCGATCCGCAGCAGGGATCATAGACGCGGCCCTTGTACGGCTCGATCATCTCGACCAGCACACGCACCACCGATTGCGCGGTGTAGAATTCACCACCGCGCTTGCCCTCCGCGCCCGCGAAGCCGCCCAGGAAATATTCGTACACGCGGCCCAGCAGATCGCGCGCCTTGTCGCCCGGCTCGCCGGTCGCGATGCCAGAGATCAGGTCGATCAACTCGCCCAGCATCACCTTGTCGAGCGCGGGGCGATTGTAATCCTTGGGCAGCACGCCCTTCAGGCCGGGGTTCGCCGTCTCGATCGCCGTCATCGCGTCGTCGATGATCTTGCCGATCGTCGACTGGCGAGCGCTCGCCTGGAGGAACGACCAGCGCGCTTCCGCCGGCACCCAAAAAATGTTGTCCGCCAGATATTCATCTGGGTCTTCAGCCGCGACTGCATCCTCGGCCAGCAGTTCGGCGTGTCGCGCCTCGAATGCGATCGAAATGTGCTTAAGGAAGATCAGACCGAGCGCGACATGCTTGTAGTCGGACGGCTCAAGATTCTTGCGTAGCTTGTCGGCAGCAAGGAATAGCTGCGCTTCAAACCCGAGACTCGCGCTGTTCGCTTTGGTTGCCGCGCCGCTCTTGGACGGCCGTCCTTTTGCCATTCGTATATCCCCTACCAAGCGACCTGCTTAGCGGCCGGACGCTCGGAAAGGCAACATCACTCGCCACCTCCCCCTACCCCGCCACCGCATCCCTTAACCCCTGCACCTTTCGGTTCAACTTCCCCAATTGCTCCACCGTCATCCCCGATTTCGCCAGTAGCGCCTCACCCAGGCAGCCGCATTGCTCGCGTATCTCGCGGCCTTTTGCGGTCAGGCTGACCTGGACCTGGCGTTCGTCGTCGGGGTTGCGGGCGCGGGTGAGGAGGCCGGCGGATTCGAGGCGCTTCACCAGAGGCGTGATGGTGGAGGATTCCAGGCCCAGCCGGTCGGCGATCGCGCCGACGGTGCGGCCGTCTTGCTCCCACAAGGCATGCAGCACGAGATATTGGGGATAGGTGAGGCCGAGCGCGTCCAGCATCGGCTTGTAGGCGCGGCTGATCGCCATGCTCGCGGAATAGAGCGAGAAGCAGAGTTGTTGATCGAGCGGGAATGGGGCGGACATGGGTTCGTCTCCTGGCTGGAGCGCGCCGGGCGCGTTCCACAGGAATGTATATCGCGATAAAGTTTGTTGTGGACAAGGGGTGATCGACTCATTATGCAATCCTTATTGCAATAATGATTATCGTGATTGTCATTCCATCAAAGGAGACCGCTCATGTCCGTCAATGTTCTCTACACCACCCGCGCCACCTCCACCGGCGGCCGCGACGGCCAGAGCCGTTCGGAGGATGGCCGCTTCGCCGTCACGCTCTCCACGCCGAAGGAATTGGGCGGCGCGGGCGGCGAGGGGACCAATCCCGAGCAATTGTTCGCGGCGGGCTATTCGGCCTGCTTCATCGGCGCGCTGAAGGTGGCGGGCGGGCAGCTCAAGCTGCGCGTGCCGGCGGAGACGACAGTTACCGCCACGGTGGGTATCGGGCCGCGTGCGGAGGGCGGGTTCGGGATTACAGCGGATCTGGAGATCGACTTGCCGGGCGTCGATCGGGCGGATGCGGAGAGGCTGGTTGCGGCGGCGCACCAGATTTGTCCGTATTCCAATGCCACGCGGGGGAATGTGGATGTGGGGTTGGTGATTGTTTGAAGGCGCGCCTTAAGCCCCGCTCCATCTTTTGGGAGAGGGAGGGGAAGACGAGGATGATGTCTTTCTAGATTATGCGAGCTGCCGCTCGCTTCTTTCGAGGACCCCTCTCCCCATCCCTCTCCCACAAGCCTGTCCTGAGCGACGCCGCAGGCGGCGTCGAAGGGGGGAGAGGGGATCATGGTGTGGACACGAAAACGCCGCCGGCCTTTCGGCCGACGGCGTTTTCAATACCAGGCCTGAAGGATCAGGCGAAGGAAACGGCGGTGGTGCGCGGACGGCGGCGGAGGGCCGCGCCCATCGCGCCGAAGCCGATCAGCGTCATCGCCCAGGTCGCGGGTTCAGGCACGCCCGGGACCGGCGCCGGCGGGACGGCCAGCGTGGCCGCTGCCGAATAAGCCGAAGTGCCCGTGTTGCCGAAGACCAAGGTCAGCGACGTTGCCGTGGGGCTGTAGCCCAGGAACGTATCGACCGTGCTGCCGAGCAGATAGAGCGAAATGCTGCTCGAAACGCCCGCCGTGTTGGCGTAGTTGATCGTCTTCACGCTATCGACCGAGAACTGGTAATTGTGGCCAGTGCCGTCGGCGAAGGTGAAGAAGTTGGCGAGCGACTGGCTGAGCGTGGTGCCCGCCGTGCTCGAGAAGTCGAGCACGCCGTTCAGGCTGCCGAAACCGCCGGTCGTTCCGGCGAAACCGCCGGTGCCGGAAATCTCGAACGTCGCGCCGAGCGCCGCCGTGAAGGTCTTCGGGTTCGAGGTCAGGTTCACCGCCGGATTGAACAGGCCGACGATGCTGACGGTCCCGTTCGGAATCTCAGTCGCTTGTGCAGGTGCAGTGGCGAGAGCGGCGACCGTAACAAGGCCGGCCGCGCTTATGCGCGTCATCATGTTCATGGATCATCCCCAAATGATTGCAGAGCCTGCATAGCAGCGATTCGCCAAAAAGAAAGCTAAGGAAATGTTAAATTTTCGATTTGCGACGAGACGATTCCATGAAAAACAGACACTGTGTAAAAAGGAAAACCCAAGACCAAGTACATCTATTTCGGATCTTTCAAATTACCGCTCGTTATAAAAGTGTAACATTGTGTTACGTGTAATCTCTATTCTTTATATGAAATGTATTAACGCGTATTAACTATCTCTGCTGGCAATGAAAGGGCAACCTGAAGCCGCCCGAATTTTTTCGGTCATTTGAGATTGTTCATGCGCGCGCTGCGCCGGCCGCGACTGAAAACTTGGCCCCTTCCTGGCGGCCTCCATCATTCGGATTGGATGCGAAACGATCCGCTCGAGCACCAAAATGGAGCAGCTCCGCTTTCGACAGTTCGAATCCGCTTAGTTTTGCGCGTGGGCGCGCGCCGGCACCGCGACAGCGTCATGCCCTTCCGGGGGCAATGCCGCTATTCGCCGCCCCGCCCCTTCACGCGCCGGTCAAGAAAGTCCTCGATCGTCTTCCACCGGTGCAGCGACGGCAAGGTGGTGAAGCCGTGCGTCTGACCGGGATAGACCGCCATTTCGAACAGCACGCCCTTGCGCTGGAGCGCGGCGTACATGCTGGTGCTGTTCTCGAACACGACATTGTCGTCGGCCATGCCGTGCACCATCAGCAGCGGGTCGCGGATCTTGCCGGCGTCGGCCACCGTATCCGACGCATCATAAGGCGGCATGCCCAGATAGCGTTCGGTATAGAAGGTGTCGTACAGTTCCCACCGCGTCACCGGCGCGCCCGCCACGCCCGCGGCATAAAGTCCGGGATTCGCCTCCAGCATCTTCAACGTCATGTAGCCGCCATAGGACCAGCCGAAGATCGCGATCCGCTTCGGATCGACGAAGGGCTGCTGCTGGAGCCAGCGCGCGCCCGCCGCCTGATCCGCGACCTCGGTCGATCCCATCGCGTGATACAGGCTGTCCTCGAACGCCTTGCCGCGATTGGCCGATCCGCGATTGTCGACCTGGAAATAGATCCAGCCCTTGCCCACCCAATATTGGGGAAGCTGGCCCTTCGCCCAATCGCGCCTGACGGTCTGCGCGTGCGGCCCGCCATAATGTTCGAAGAAGACGGGGTAGAGCTTGCCCGGCTCCAGCACGGGCGTGATCATTTCATAATGCAGCGTCGCGCCATCGGGCGTTTGGAGCGTTCCGTACGTCACCGGCCGCTGATTGGGGAGATAGGGCGCATAAGGGTGGCGCGCGTCGAGCCTATTCTCCTCGATCCAGGCGATGCGCTTGCCGTCGGCATCGGCGAGATAGACTTGGGGTGGCTGGGTCGGCGACGAACGCTGGATCAGCAGGCGCGTGCCGGCCTTGTCCATGCTCGCCTCGTTCCAATAGCCCCGCTCGGTCAGCCTTTCGGGCTCGCCGGGATGGAGATAGTCGATCGCATAGACCTGGCTCTCCAGCACGTCGTCCTTGTTCGCGCTGAAGAAGAGGCGGTGGTGCGCTTCGTCCACGCCGATCAGCCCCGCGGGATGCGACTGCGCATTGGTCTCCAGCGTCCAGTCGCCATGCGTGAGCTGGGTCCACTGCCCGTCGAGGTAGCGATAGAGATGCTTGTAGCCGGTGCGCTCCGATCCCCAGATCAGGCTGCCGTCCTTGAGCGGGCGGAAATCGTCGTTGAGATTGACCCACGTCTTCGAGGTTTCGCTGAACAGGACATGCGAGGCGCCGGTCGCGGGATCGACGCGCAGCATGTCGAGCCGTTTCTGGTCGCGGCTCACGCGCTGGACGTAGAGCGTGCGCGCGTCCGGCGCCCAGGCGACGCGGGCGAGGTAGATGTCGGGGTCCGCGCCCATGTCGACCTTGACGCGCGTGGCGCCGTCGGCGGCAATCACCCACAGGCTGACCGCGACGTTGGCGGTGCCCGCGGCGGGGTAGCGTTGCTCGAAGGTGCGCGTGCCGTCGGCGCCGATCGCGGCGCGGGTGACGATCTTCACCTTGGCCTCGTCATAGCATTCCGCCGCGACCGCCTGGTCGCCCGGCGCCCACCAATGGCCGGTGAAGCGGTCCATCTCCTCCTGCGCGACGAACTCGGCGGTGCCGCAGGTGATTGTCCCCCCGCCCTCTCTGGTGAGCTGGCGCTCGGCACCGCTGGCGAGATCGACCGCGAACAGATTCTGGCCGCGCACGAAGCTCACATAATGGCCGTTGGCGGAGACGTGCGCGTCGAGCTCGCTCTCGGGCGTATTGGTCAGCCGGCGGACGTTGCCGTCGAGCCGCGCCAGATAGAGGTCGCCGTCGATGGGCGCGAGGATCGACTTGCCGTTGGGCGCCCATTCATAATCGACGATGCCCTTGGATCCGCCGACGCGCGCGCGCTCGCGGCGCATCTTCTCGGCCTCCGAAACCTCGCCGCCCGAGCCGACCTTGAGCGAATCCACCAGCATCCGCGCGCGGCCTGTCTTGGTGTCGATCGCCCACAGATCCCACCGGTCGCGATCGTCCGCGCGGTTGCGCAGCAGGGTCGCCAGACTGCCGTCGGGCGACAGCGCGGGCTTGCGCGGCGACGGCCCGTCGATCGACGGACTCGCAAAGATGCGTTCGAGTGTGAGCTGTTCGGCGGCTGCGGGAGCGGCGAGAAAAGCGAGCGCCAGACTCGGCGCGGCCAGGAGCTTGAGCATGCGCCAGTTAGGCCATGCGCGGCCAAATTGGAAAGTGGGCTCGGCGCGAAGCGAGCCGTTATCCATGGTTCAGGCGAAATGGCCCTGATCGAGGGAACCGCCGCCGTGCAATGGCGCGGCGGCGTATTCGGTCCCCATGGTCAGGCGAGACTTACCTTTTCCCCGCGACGCGCGCGCATGACACCGCCGAGCATCGCAAACCCGCCCAGCATCATCGCCCAGTTCGACGGTTCGGGCACCGCAGGCGTGCCCGGATCGGTCTTGTAGAGCACCGCATCCGAGCTTCTCGACAGGTTCAGCGTGAAGGAATCGAGATTGGTTCCGGCGTTGAACTTGTAGAAGGACGTCGTCCCGCCGCCCTTGCCGCCGCCGACATGGATGCCGACAAAGGTGATGCCGTTCAGCAGCCCCGGGAAGTCGATCGTATTCGTCCCGTTCAGGTTCTCGAGCTTGGGAAAGGCGCCGAAATTGGTGCCGTCCCAGGTGAACCCCAGCGCAGCGAGCGCCGATTCCTGGGTTGCGACAGCCGCCGCCGAATTGTTGAGGGAATTGCCGGTATAACGGCCGGCGCAGGCGAGCGCGATTGGATTGATATCTGCATCGCTACAAGTAACGGCATAGACAGGAGCAGATAATACAAACGCGAGTGTAGAAACGGTTATTAACCGTGCAAAGCTACGCATAACACGACCCCCTAAGGCCAAACAACAGGCCCCACGCCTGCGACTCACTCTATAGCACAGCAAATCCCTATTTACGATGCAGAGATTAGGGGAATATTTTGATTTTCAAAGGTGAAATCTTGGTTTTCTCCACAAAACCTATCAACGGAGTTATCTTAGAATTTGGGACATTTCGGCGCAGAAACATGGTTAAGGAAAGCGGGTCTTGTGCATGACCAATGCGATCCTCCGCGTCATTGCGAGGATCCGGCGGAAGCCGGGGCGAAGCAATCCGGTCCATCGCTATCCTCGCGCGCGGGCCTGGATCGCCGCGCCGCTGCGCGGCCTACGGCTCGCTTCCGGCTCGGATGGGATGGATTGCAATAACAAAAGGGCCGCCCCGGCATCCCGGAGCGGCCCTCTATCCTGTCGCTCTCGCGAGGCTCAGCCTTCGGCGGCCTCGGTCGTCGGGCGGTTGTCGCGGCGCTCGGCGATACGCGCCGACTTGCCGGTGCGGCCGCGCAGATAATAGAGCTTGGCGCGACGCACGACGCCCTTGCGGACGACCTCGATCGTGTCGATGTTAGGCGAATAAAGCGGGAAGACGCGCTCGACGCCCTCGCCGAACGAAATCTTGCGGACGGTGAAGCTCGACCCCATCCCCTTGTTGGAACGGGCGATGCACACGCCTTCATACGCCTGGACGCGGGTGCGCTCGCCTTCGACCACCTTCACGCCGACCTTGAGCGTATCGCCCGGACGGAATTGGGGAATGGCGCGCTTTGCGGACAATGCCGCGATCTGCTCGGCCTCGAGCTGCTGGATGAGGTTCATCTCATTCTTCCTTCTTCTGCCGCGCGCCAGAGGGAGACTGGACCCGAGTGCCGATATGGCGCTCCCAAAGGTCCGGTCTCCGTGACCGTGTATCGATCTCGGCTTGGGCCTTGCGCCAAGCCGCGATCTTCGCATGATCCCCCGATCGCAGCACTTCGGGGATCGTGCGCCCTTCCCACATTTGCGGTCGGGTATAATGCGGATATTCGAGGAGGCCGCTTTCGAAGCTTTCCTCATCTCCGCTCGAAGGCGCGCCCATTACTCCGGGAAGCAGCCGAACGCAAGCATCGAGCAGGACCAGCGCCCCCACCTCGCCGCCGGAAAGGACATAGTCGCCGATCGAGACCGGCTCGATATCGCGCGCCTCGAACAGCCGTTCGTCCATCCCTTCGAACCGCCCGCACAGGATCGCCACCCCCGGCCCCGCCGCGAGCGCGCGCACACGCTTTTGGGTGAGCGGCCTTCCGCGCGGGGTCATCGCCAGCAACGGGATGCCGGGCCTCACCGATCCATCGATCGCCGCCGCCAGCACGTCGGCGCGCATCACCATCCCCGCGCCGCCGCCCGCGGGCGTATCGTCGACCGAGCGATGCTTGTCGGTCGCGAAGTCGCGGATCTGCACCGCGTCGAGCGCCCATCGTCCCTCGGCCATCGCGCGGCCCGCAAGGCTCTGCCCGAGCGGCCCCGGGAACATCTCCGGATAGAGCGTCAGAACGGTTGCGGCGAAGGTCATTCGTTCACCTGCGCAGCGATGCGATCGGCAAGGATCAGCGTGATCAGTCCTAACACCGGCATGGCGGCGAACAACTTGCCCCATTCCTGGACGACCGCGCCGTCGCCGCCTGCGAACAGCCCTGCCGCCAGCACCGCGGGCACGATCAGCACCAGCGCCGCCTGCACGACCCGCAACGGCGCGCCGGCGAACTTCCGCCGCGCGCGAACCGCGCCAAAAGCGACCAATGCGAGATAGGCCGCCAGCAACGTCAGCAGCAAAGAGCCCAAAGTCATCGCGTCGGCTCCATCTTGCCGAGCCGGAGCCCGATCCCCCAATCCATCCGGCCCTCGCGCTCGGCCTTGGCGGCCGCGGTGCGGTGGTCGTAATCGATCTGGCGGAAGGTGACCGTATCCCCCTCGACGATCGCGTAGCGCGCCCGCGGGTCGCCGACCGACACCGTATAAGGCAAGGGATGATCGTCGTGGAACGCCTGCAGCCCGACGCTGCCCGGATTCACCACGCGCCGCCCGTCAGCCAGGCGCCGCTCGCCCGGAATATGCGAATGGCCGCACAGGATCAGCCGCTCGGTCCGCGCGCCCGCGCGCTCCGCGATCTCAGCCTCGCTCGCATCATGCAGTCCCGACATATCGACCGTGTAGAGGAAGTGGATCAGGTCGCTGCGCGGAATGCCGTGGCAGAGGAAGATGTCGGCCGTCAGCTCCATCGTCGCGGGATGGCTCGCGATCCACGCCATCTGCTCGATCGTGAGCCGCTTGCGCGCGAACAGGTCGCTGTCGTTCATCCGATCGATCGGCTGCGTCAGCACCTGCCGCTCATGATTGCCTGCGATCGTCGACCAATCGCGCGCCATCAGATACTCCGCCGTCTCGTTGGGCCAGAGCGGGCCCGACAGCGTATCGCCCAGGTTGACGAACGCGTCGCAGCCTTGCGCCTCCGCGTCGGCCACCACCGCCTCGAGTGCGGGCAGATTGCCGTGGATATCCGAGAAAATGGCGTAGCGGGTCATGACTGGGTCCAGTTCTCGACGCGCAGACCTGGCAAATCAGCGAAGTGCGTTTCGTTGTTGGTGACCAAAGTCAGGTTCAATGCCAACGCGTGTGCGGCAATCAGGCGATCGAAGCTATTCCGGCGAAAGGGCAACTGCCCGTAGACGAATGCCGCAGATTCATCGAATGGCACAACCGTCACCAGCCGTAATACGGGTGCGAGCGTTGCAAGCGAATCCCGCAGCGCCAATTCCGCCAGACTGATCGTCGACAGGAAGAGCGAACCGACCTCTTGCGCCCGCAACCGGTCGCGCAACGCCAGCGGCTCACCACGCAATAGATAGATGCAGATGTTGCTGTCGAGCAGCGCCGCTTCACTCATCGCGTTTCAGCAGTTTCCCGTCCCAATCCAGTTCTCGCTCTTCGAACATCCGCTCTTCCGGGGTGAGCGGCTTCAGCCCGGGACAAGCGCCCCAGATGCCCGTCAGATCGATCTTGCGCTTAGGCGCCGCGACCGGTTCCACCTTGAAGCCGGGTTTGTCCTCGCGCACGATCATCATCTCGTCGCCTTCCTTCAGGCCGAGCGCCTTCGGCAGGCGCAAAGCGACCGAATTGCCTGACTTGAACACTTTGGCGCGATATTCTTCGCTCATGGGGAAGGCTCCGTATATACGGGATGTATATACAAAAGAGTCCGGCAAATCCACAACCGTTCGGGCTGAGCCTGTCGAAGCCCTGTCCTGTTTTTCGATGCAGTAGAAAGGCAGGCCTTCGACAGGCTCAGGCCGAACGGTTGGAAATAGGATTGACGGACCGTCAGCCGATAAACGCCTCGTCCACCACCAGCCGCTCGTCGTTCCATTCGGGCACGGCGGGCGCGCGCATCGGGACCATGAAGCGTTTCTTGTCGGGCCGTTCGACCTCGATCACGTCGCCCGCGCCGAAATCGTCGATCGCGACGACAATGCCCAGCGGCTCGCCCGTCGTCGAGACGCAGGCGAGGCCGATAATATCGGCATGATAATATTCGCCCTCTTCCAAAGGCGGGAGGGCCGACCGGGGCACGGTCAGTTCCGTGCCCCGTAATCGTTCGGCCGCATTGCGGTCGGGCACCTCGGCGAAGCGTGCGATGCCGTTGCGCAGGCTCTTCAGCGTGAGCGCGCCATCATTGAACGAGCGATAGCCCGACAGATCGGCGGTGAAGAGCTTGAGGCGGACCTCGCCCGTCACGCCGTGCGCGCCGGTTATGACGGCGAGCGTGACGGGCGCGTCAGGCTTCACGCGTGCTCGGCGCCTTCGGCCGGAGCCGCCTCGACCGAACCTTCGGCCGGATCCTGCGCGGATTCGCCCTCATCGGGAGCCTGGTCGGCAGGCGTGGCCTCTTCCGAAGCTTCGGCGGCCGGAGCCTCTTCAGCGGCGGTCTCGACGGCCGGCGTTTCCTCGGCGACCGCTTCGGCAACCTGGGTCGCCTCTTCGGTCGGCTCGGAAGTCGCTTCCTCGATCGCCTCGGCCATCACCTCGATGGTCTCTTCCTGGGCGGGCTCTTCCGCCACAGGCGCGGGCGCGGCGGCGGCTTCAGCAGCCTCGGCGGCCTTGGCAGCGCGCTCCTCGGCGCGCTCCTTGGCCTTCTCGCCCGGAATCGCCTTGTTCGGGTTGTTGCGCGCGGCGCGCTCCTTCACGCCCGCGGCGTCGAAGAAGCGGGCGACGCGGTCGCTCGGCTGCGCGCCGACCGACAGCCAATGCTTGGCGCGATCGGCGTCGAGCACGACGCGATTGGCATCGTCCTTCGACAGCAGCGGATTGTAGGTGCCGATCTTCTCGATGAACGAGCCGTCACGCGGAGCGCGCGAGTCCGCGACCACGATGCGGTAATAAGGGCGCTTCTTGGCGCCGCCGCGCGACAAGCGGATGGAAACTGCCATTTTCTAGTCTTCCTTCTTCAAACTCGGTTTCAAATCGTCTCGGTCTTCAATCGTCATCCCAGCGAAAGCCGGAATCTCAGGAGGCTGGGCGGACCTTCGCCTCCTGAGGCCCCAGCTTTCGCTGGGGCGACGGGATATTGGGGGCGACGGGCGACCACTGCTGGGTCATCTCTTCTTCAAGAAATTCTGGAAGCCGGGAGGAAGCCCCTGCGGGCCGCCGCCGGCGCCGGGCAGGCCCGGCATATTGGGCAGGCCGCCAGGCGGAAGCCCCGCGCCGCCCATCAGGCTGTCGAGGTCGCCCCCACCTTTTCCGAACATGGCCGCGATCTTGGAAAGGCCGCCCATCTTCTTCATCTTCTTCATCATCGTCGCCATCTCCTGATGCATCTTCAGGAGCTTGTTGACGTCCTGCACATTGGTGCCGGAGCCCTTGGCGATCCGGATCTTGCGCTTGGCCTGGAGCAGTTCGGGGCGCGCGCGTTCCTTGACCGTCATCGATCCGATGATCGCGTCCATCCGCACCAGCACCTTGTCGTCGGCGGCGCCATTGGCCATCGCCTGCTTCACCTGCTTCACGCCGGGCAGCATCGCCGCCAGGCCCGACAGGCCGCCCATGCGCGTCATCTGCTGGAGCTGGGCGCGCAGGTCGTTCATGTCGAACTTCCCTTCCGCCATGCGCTGCGCCATGCGCTCGGCATCTTCGACCTTGATCGTCTCGGCGGCGCGCTCGACCAGGCTGACCACGTCGCCCATGCCGAGGATGCGGCCCGCAACCCGCTCAGGGTGGAAACCCTCCAGCCCGTCGAGCTTCTCGCCCGTGCCCGCAAACTTGATCGGCTTGCCGGTGACCGCGCGCATCGAGAGCGCCGCGCCGCCGCGCGCATCGCCATCCATGCGGGTCAGCACCACGCCGGTCAGCGGCACCTGTTCGGAGAAATTGGTCGCGACGTTGACCGCGTCCTGGCCGGTCAGCGCATCGACCACCAGCAGGATCTCGTGCGGCTGCGCGATGTCCGCGACCGCCTTCATCTCGTCCATCAGCGCCTGGTCGACATGCAAGCGCCCGGCGGTGTCGAGCATGACCACGTCATAGCCCTGCAGCTTCGCCGACTGGAGCGCGCGCTGCGCGATCTGGACCGGCGTCTGCCCCGCGACGATCGGCAGCGTCGCGACATCGGCCTGGGTGCCGAGCACCGCCAATTGCTCTTGCGCTGCGGGGCGATTGACGTCGAGCGACGCCATCAGCACCTTCTTGGCGCCGCGCTCCTTGAGGCGCTTGGCGATCTTGGCGGTGGTGGTCGTCTTGCCCGATCCCTGCAGGCCGACCATCATCACGACCGCGGGCGGCGTGACGGCCAGATCGAGCTCGGACGAATCCGCGCCCAACATCTCGACCAAAGCGTCATGGACGATCTTGACGACCATCTGCCCCGGCGTGACCGAACGCAGCACGTCCGCGCCGACGGCCTTTTCGGTTGCCGCATCGACGAACTGGCGGACGACGGGCAAAGCAACGTCGGCCTCGAGCAAGGCGATCCGCACCTCGCGCATCGCGCCGCGCACATCGGCTTCGGTCAGCGCTCCACGGCCGCGCAAACGGTCGAAGGCGGCACCAAGCCGGTCGCTCAGACTGTCGAACATAGAACCAAAAACCTCATCCAGACCGACCCAACGCAAAGCGAGCCGGCGGACGAAACCTCGTCAGCCAGCTCAGCGCTCACCCTCCCGGTGCGCGCTTATCTTCACGTTCGTGTCGGAACGATTGGAGGCGCCATTAGCGCCATGGGGCAGGAAAGGCAAGTTAGAGCGCATGCAGACACCTGAAGCGATCACAGGTGTCACGAGCGGAATGCCCACGTTGGCCGCTTCCCTATCTGGTGCCGAGGGTTGGTATATCCGCAATCTTGGCCCTGGGACGGGGCGGCAATTTTGGAACCGTAGGGCGCACGACCGACTTCCGGTTTTTCCGGAAGAGGCTTGGCAATCATATCCTCCGCACATCATGCGGAGGATATGGCCCGCATTCTCCGCATGACCGCCTGAACTGCCGGCGCGAATACAGCCGTCGCCCTCCCCAAGCGGTTCAGCGCATTCCGGTGCTAACGATCATTGATCCCCCGTTCCGATCTCCTAAAATCCCGCGCAATCAAGGCTTAGGAGAGAATCGCGTGCGGCCAGTCCTTTCGCTCATGACGCTCGCGTTCGCACTGTCCGCCGCCACCCCTCCGGCCTCCGCCGTTCCCGCCCCGCCGACGCGCCTCGATCATATCCTGCTCTGGGGCCGCACGATCGACGAGGCGACCGCGATCATGGCGGTGAAGCTCGGTTTCCAGGTGCGCCCGGGGCACGATCCGAGCGGGGTCGCCAATCGCTACATCCGCTTTTCGGACACGAGCTTCATCGAGCTGTTGGGCGTGACCCATCCCAATCCCGATTTCGATCCCGGGGCTAAGGAGGATCGGCTGGCGCTGAAGGAACAGCCCGGCGCGCACAGTTTCGGTTTTCGATCGGCGGGGCTCGGCACGATCCGAGCGTCGCTGCAGGCGCTAGGCTATCCGGTAACGCCGATATTCGCCGGCCCAGACAGCGCGAAGCCAGGATGGCGACTGTTCGCATTCGATCGCCAGCCGTTGTCGAACGGCACATTCTTCATCGACTATAAGGCCGATTATGCACCCGACCAGGCCGATCCGACCAACATGGCCGACCATCAGGTGACGCGCGAGCACCCCAACAGCGTGCGCGCATTGTCCGCGATCTGGCTGGTGTCGAACGACCCCGAGGCGGACCGCAAGCAACTCGAACGCATGGGCTATGGCGGCGCCACGCCGGTGACGCTGCCCGCGGCGGGGGCGTCAGGCTATTGCGTGCCGGTGGGGCCGACCGCCCTGCTGACCTTGCGACCGGATGGACCGGGCTTGGCTGCGGACACGCTGGCGAAGAGCGGCCCGCGCATTCTGGGCGTGAGCTTCCTCGCCGCCGATCTCGGCCGCGCGCAACGTTGGGTGGAGCGCGGCTACGAGCGCAAGCTGGACGATTATGCGGGGCTTTCCGGACCGTCCTTCCTGGCGCCGACACTGGATGACCTGGGGATGCTGATCGAGTTTCATGGGGCTGGCGGGAAAGGCCCCTGCGGTTGATCCCAGTTCTCAGCCTCATCGCGAGATGCCGGTCCCGAACGGATCAGCGGCCTTGATGGCAATTGAGTCGACACGGCAGGATCTGCGTTGCGTGCCGGCAAGGCACGGAGCAGTATCAGTCGAGCTGGCGGACAGCCGAGCCTCCGGCACGGGTGAGCAGACCGGCCGTGGGATCGTTCCGTTCGTCGGCTAGATTCCGCTCTCAAGCTGATTGCCGGCAAAGCCCATGATGGATGCTATCGCGTTTTTCGACCTGGACGACAGGCTGATCGTTCTGATCGCCTGCCTCGGTGCCGCGGCCTTGATCGTGGCGCCCTTCGTTATCCTGACCGCCATGCGCCACAAATCCCGCCTGGAACTCGACCATTACGGCAAGTTCCGAGGCTCTGGTCCGGCCCCAAGCTTCGTCTGTCCGGACTGCCTGACGCGCACCTACGCGCCCTCCCATATCGCGCGCCGCTGGTGCGGCAGATGCGAGAAAAGCTTTGCCGAACGCAAAGCGGCAAACGTGGAAAAGCTGCCGCGCTGGCTGACCGACGACCTGGGGCTTGAAGTGCGGACCGTCCCCTGAACGCATCAGCCGCAGTCGGGCGTAAGCCAGCTGATCAGGCGCAGAGCGTGCCGATATGGGCGAGCCTGGCGTTCGACGCCGCATCGCCCAACGTGCGCCCCGGCAGCGGGGGCAAACGTGGATCGACCAGCCCGACATTGTCGAGATCGAGCGCAGCCTGATCGAGCGGCACGAAGCGGAAGCCCGCATCCTTGTAGAGCGCGAGCAGGCGCGGGAGCATGTGCGCGTCGAACGCGCCGATATGCATCAGCAATATATCGGGCGGGGTGTGGCCGAATTGCGCCTTTTCGACCTGTTCGGACAGGCGGATGCTGTCGGCGGCGGCGTCGAGATAGGCCTGCTCCAATTCGCTGATCGCGGCCTGATCGCGCTTGGCGACGCAGCGGGCATAGGGCTCGTTGAAGGCATAATCGCCGAAGCTCGCGGTCACCGCGGCGATCTTGTAGCCGTGCGCGGCGAGCCAGGCGCGCGAGGCGGCGCGTTTGGCGGGATCGGCATAGGCCTCGTCCAGGAACGGGAAACGGAACCAGTGCCAGTCGGTGCTCCCGGCGAGCGATTGCAGGATCGGCTCGTTCCTCGTGAGCTCGCTTTCGAACGTGGCTTCGTCGATCTTGCTCAGGCCAAGATGCGCCCAGCCATGATTGCCGAGCGGGAAGCCCGCGTCGCGCCACGCCTTCAGCACCGCGTCGGTGCCGGGCTCGCGCTCGAGCAGGGCGCCGTTGATGAAGCCATAGACCGACGGCACGCCCGCATCCTTGAGCGCGGCGATCACGCCCTGCGCGACCTGCAGCCGCGTGACGCCGGGCGGCAATGTCGAATGGGCGGGGAGATCGTCGAAGGTGAAGGCGATATCGCGCGCGACCGAGGGACCGGCGAGCAAGGCCGCGCCGACGGACAAAGCGGCAAGCAGAAATGGGCGCATCAGCGGAGTACCTCCAGCGGAATCATGTCGGCCATCACCTTGTAACCCGCCGCCGAGGGATGGAGATGATCGCCGCTGTCATAAGCGGGCAGCATGCGTTCAGGGTGGGCGGGATCGCGGACCGCCTTGTCGAAATCGACCACAGCATCGAACATGCCGCTGGTGCGGATCCAGTCGTTGAGCGCCTGGCGATCCGCCTCGCTCGGCCCGTCGGGATGATAATAATCCGAACCGACATAAGGCGTGAGCGTGCAGCCGATCACCTTCACCCCCTGCCCGTGCGCACGCAGGATCATCTGGCGATAAGCGGCGATCAGATCGGCGACGAGGCTGGCATGCATCTCGCGCGTGCGCACCTCCTCGCGGCTCAATTTGCCGAGGTCGTTGATCGCCTCGAGCAGGATCATCGTCTTCGCACCGGGCCTGGCGAACAGGTCGCGATCGAGCCGCGCGAGCGCATTGGGGCCGAGCCCGTCGGTGAGCAGGTGATTGCCGCCAATCCCGACATTCACCACCGCGAGACTGCGCGTCTTGGCCGACGCCTGGAGGCGCGCCGCCAGATTATCGGGCCAGCGGTCGTCGCCATTGGTGGTCGCGCCATGCCCGTCGGTGATCGAATCCCCGAAGGCGACGATCGTCGCGGCGGCGGGCGCGGCGGCGACCTCGACTCCGGTGAGCTGATACCAATGGTCGACATGACCCGCACCCGGCAGATCGGCGTCGGCGGTATGGTCGCCATGGACAAAGTAACTGGTCGCGCGCGACCCCGGATGCCCGGTCTCGCCCGCGGGCGCCTGCGGCAGATGGATCGAGATCGCGAGGCTGGACAGCGCCGGCGCGTCCAGGCTGACCGGATCGGACAGGTAATCCGCGCCGGGCGGGATCGATATCGCGCTGCGCCCGTCGAAGGTCAGCGCGCGGTCGGTGCCGGGTACGATCTTCGCGGACGCCTTGTCGGCCGATCGCGCGACATGCGCCGCATCGATCGTCAGCGCCTGCGTTCCGAACGCGTTTGAGAAGCGCACGCGCACTGTCTTGCCGCCGACGGAGAGGTGCACAACCTGCCGCAAGGTCGCGTCCTGCATGTCGGCCTCGGGCAGCAGGTTGGCCGCCTCCGGCACCTGCTGCGCCGCGCCCCAGCTCGCCACCCAATGCTCCGGCGTTGCGGCCAATGCCGGTTGCGCCAGCATAAGCGCGCCCAAGAACATCCATGCCTTCACGGCTCTCTCCCTTTTCTCTCCCGTAAGCGGGAGAGGACTATCTCACGCGCCTCACATCCGCGCCTTCGCCCCGCCGAGCGATGCTGCGATCGCCTCGCGCATCGGGTGCGGCTTGAAGTCGCTGTCATAGGGGCAGCAGCGCAAAGGCAGGCCATCCTCGCGCTTGGTCTTGTTGCGCTGCAGCCAGGAATAACGATCGCTCATCCCCCACACCATCACCACGCTCACCTGGCGATAGGACAAGGTGCAGTCGAGATAGGCGCGGGTGAGCTCCGCGACCGCGCTGTCGCGCGCATCGGCATCGCCCTGGATAGCGGCGTCGTTGACGTCGTATTCGGTGATCTGGAGCTTGTAGCCCATGCCCGTCACCGCATCGAGGAAGCCGCGCCAGGCGCGCTCCTGCGAAGGCCCGAAGCCGGCCCGCTCCATGCCCTGCTTCGCGCTCAGATGGCTTTGCAGCCCAAGCGTATCGACCGGCACGTCGCGCTTGCGGAACCCTTCGAGCAGGTGGAGCACGCCGCCGCAATGCAGCTCGCTGTCCCAGCTCATATAGTCGTTATAGACCAGTTCGCATTTCGGAACCGCCGCACTGGCGGTGCGGAAGGCGAGGTCGAGCACGGCTTCGGGACTGCCCATCGCCTTCGAAAAGGCGGTCTCGCGCATCACCCCCGTCTTGTTGTCGACCGCCTCGTTGACGACGTCCCAGGTGAAGATCCTGTCGGCATAGCGTTTGCACGTCGTTTCGACATGGTTGGTGAGGATCTGGGCGACCTTTTCGGCCGGTTTCGCGCCGTAATCATAGGTTTCCGACCATTTGGGCATCCACTGCGGATGATGCCAGATCAGATTATGGCCGCGCACGAGAAGCCCGTGCTGGGTCGCATAATCGACCAGAATATCGGCCTTGCTGAAGTCGAACTTGTCGGGGCCATCGGGGTGGATGGCGTGCATCTTGAGCTCGTTTTCGGGCACGATCACGCCGCATTCGGCCTCGACCAGCGCGCGATATCGCGCGTCCGGATATTGTCCCATCCCGATCGCGGAGCCGAAACGGCGGCCTTTCGACAGCGCAATCGCGTCCAGACTGTCCGGCGGCGCGGCGTTCAGGCGCGATGCCAGCGCCAGCGCGGCGCCCCCTGCCATAACCCCCCGCCGCGTGATGGTCATCCGAACCTGTCCTCGATCGTGGCGCGCGCGCCCTTCTCCCGCAGCGCCGAAAGCGCGCCGGTCAATGTCCTGCGGAACCCGTCATGCTCGGTCAAAGCGGGCGGAAAGATCGCGTCGATCGCCAACAAACCCGCCACCGCGCCGCTTGGCATGAGGTTTCCGGACCCGGCGGTGCGCGGCGCGAGCGGGTCATCGACGACGAAAGCCGCTTTGTTGTCGTCGATTCCCTCCTGCCAGCGCATCCATGCCGCGACCGCAAGCGCGAGGGCATCGACCCTTTTGCCCTGCTCCAGACGCGCCAGGATCGGCGCCAACAGCCGCTGCGGCAGCTTCTGCGAGCCGTCCATCGCGATCTGGCGCGTGCGGTGATTGAGCGCGCTATTGGCGAATCGCGCCATCAACGCGGCGCGATAGGCGGGCACATCCAGCCCCGGCGGGGGCGACAAAGTCTCCTCCGCTTCGTTCCACAAGGCTTCGACGAAGGCGCGTCCGGCGGGCAAGGCCACGAACTGGTGGACGAACTCGATCCCCGCCAGCCCGCCCAGATAAGCGATGCCCGAATGCGCGCCATTGAGCAGGCGCAATTTGGCCGCCTCCCACGGCGCGACCGCGTCGGTCAGCTGCACGCCGAAGGCCGCGAAATCGGGCCGCTCGCCCGCGAACTTGTCCTCGATCACCCATTGGGTGAAGGGCTCGGTCTTGACCATCGCCCGGTCGGTGACCCCGATCTGCGCGGCCAAAGCGGCGATATCCGCTTCCTCGGTCGCGGGCACGATTCGATCGACCATCGTCTCGGGAAACGCGCCTTCGGCCGCGATCCAGTCGCGCAGGCCTTCATCATGATGCCCGGCCAAGGCGAGCACCGCCTCGCGCAGCCTTTTGCCGTTATGCGGCAGATTGTCGCACGAGATGGTGGTGAAGGGCCTGAACCCGGCCGCACGCCTTTTGGCCAAAGCCGCGACGATGAAGCCGGGCGCGGTTCTGGGCTTTTCCAGGGATTTGAGATCGGCCGCCAGATCGGGATCGTCGTGGATCAGCGCGCCCGCCGCGGGATCGAGCTTATAGCCTTTCTCGGTCACGGTGAGCGTGACGATATGCGTCTGTGCCGCCGCCATCGCATCGACCAGCCGGGCGGGGTCCTCGGGCGCGACCAGCACGCCCTGCAGCGCCCCCACCAGCCGCGTCCGCACCTCCGCGCCGTCGCGCACATTGACGGTGTAGAGCCCGCCCTGCGGCGCAAGCTGGTCGCGCACCCCGCGCGACCGCAGCGAGGCACCGAGCACGCCCCAGCGCAGGTCGCCGCTATCGAGCGCGGCTTCGAATATCAACGCCTGGTGCGCCTTGTGGAACGCGCCCAGGCCGAGATGGACGACGCCGGTCCTGACCTGATCGCGATCGTAATTGGGGCGGGCGACCGAGGCAGGCAGCGTGCTTGCAGTGACGGGATCGAGAAGGATCATAATTGGTAAGCGGCCTTTACGAGGTCATAGGTCAGGGCGCGCGCCACCTCATGCGCCTCATCCTCTTCCAGCCGGTGCTCCGCGACCAAGCGGGCGAGGAAGGCGCAATCCATCCGCCGCGCAACGTCGTGACGCGCAGGGATCGAAAGGAAGGCGCGCGTATCGTCGTTGAAGCCGACCATATTGTAAAAGCCGGCGGTCTCGGTCGTCCGCTCACGGAAGCGACGCATGCCCTCCGGACTGTCGTGGAACCACCAGGACGGCCCCAGCCGCAGCACCGGATAATGGCCAGCGAGCGGCGCCAGCTCGCGGCTGTACGTGTCCTCATCCAGCGTGAACAGGATCAGGGTCAGGCGGGGGTCGTTGCCGAACCGGTCGAGCAGCGGCTTGAGATTGCGCACATATTCGGTCGCCATCGGGACATCCGCACCTTTGTCGCGCCCGAAGCGCGCGAGCACGCCCGGATTGTGGCTGCGGAACGCGCCGGGGTGGAGCTGCATCACCATGCCGTCGTCGATCGACATGCGCGCCATCTCGGTCAGCATCTGCCCGCGAAACAGCTCGGCATCGGCGAAATTGGCATTGCCGGTGCGCACCCTGGCGTAGAGCGCCTCGCATTCGGCGCGCGGAAGATCGGCGGTGAACGCGGTCGGGTGGCCATGGTCGGTCGAGGTCGCCCCCGCCGCGCGGAAGAAGGCGCGGCGGTTTTCATGCGCGCGCAGATAGCCGCCCCAGGTCGAGACATCCTCGCCCGCAATCTCGCCGAAGCGCGCCAGATTGCCGGCAAATCCGACCGCTTCGGGATCGATCACCGGATCGGGACGGTAAGCGGTGACGACACGCCCCTTCCACCCGCTCTCGCGGATGACCTTGTGATGCTCGAGGCTGTCGAGCGGACTTTCGGTGGTTGCGATCACCTCGATATTGAAGCGCTCGAACAAGGCGCGCGGACGGAAGGCGGGCGTCTTCAGCGCAGCGTCGATCGTGTCGTAATAGAGGTTGGCGCTGGCGGGTTCGAGCCGGACGTCGAGCCCGAACACCTCCGCGAAAACCCAATCGAGCCAGGCGCGCGAGGGCGTGCCGCGGAAGAGATGGTAATGATCGGCGAAGATCGTCCAGATCTTGCGCGGATCCTGTTCGGTCGGGCTTCCGTCCGCGGTCGGAACGCCCAAATCCTCCAGCCTCACGCCCTGCGAATAGAGCATGCGGAAGACATAATGATCGGGGACGATCAGCAGCTCGGCCGGATTGGCGAAATTCTGGTCGTAGGCGAACCAGGCGGGATCGGTGTGCCCATGCGGACTGACGATCGGCAGGTCCTTGACCGGCGCGTAAAGCGCGCGCGCGATCGACCGCGTCCGCTCGTCCGCCGGGAACAGGCGGTCGGGATGCAGCGCCAGCTTGGCCAAGTTCAATTCTCCGCGGTGAGTTTGGTCACGCTCTCGTAGCGCGGGTTGATCAGGTGGACCACCAGCAGCGCGACCAGATACGCGCAGCCGGCGACGATGAAGATCGGAGTGAAGCTGCCGAACGTATCGAGGATATAGCCCGCATATTTGGCCATCAGCATCCCGCCGAGCGCACCGGCAAAGCCGCCCAGCCCGACCACCGTCCCCTGCGCGAAGCGCGGGAAGGCATCGGCGGGAAGCGCGAAATGGTTGGACGAGAAGCCCTGATGTCCCGCGCAAGCCATGCCGAGCAGCACGACCGCGATCCAGATGCTCGGCGCCCATTGCGCGAACACGACCGGCACCACCATCAATGCGCAGACGAACATCGCCGTCTTGCGCGCGCGGTTGGCCGAAATGCCCAGCGCCAACATCTTGGACGAGAGCCAGCCGCCGAAAATCGAGCCCACGTCCGCGAGCAGGTAGATGGCGACGAGCGGCGGCCCAAAGCCCTTGAGGTCGACGCCATAGCGCTTCGAAAAGAAATCGGGCAGCCAGAACAGGAAGGTCCACCAGATCGGATCGATCAGGAAGCGGCCCGCCATATAGGCCCAGGCCTGGCGCGTGCTGAGCACCTTCGAATAAGGCGCGCGGCCCTGATCCACGAACGGCTCGGATTCGATATAATCGACCTCGGCCTGGCTGATGCGCGGATGCTGGCGCGGACGGCGGTAGAGGGTGATCCAGGCCGCGATCCAGACGATGTTGAACAGGCCGGTGATGAGGAAGGCCGACTGCCAGTTGAGCGCGAGCGTGATCGCGGGCACCAGCAACGGCGTGACCACCGCCCCCACATTGGCACCGGCATTGAAGATGCCGATCGACAGCGCGCGCTCGCGTTTGGGAAACCATTCCGCAATCGCGGCCAGGGCCGCCGGATAGGTCCCGGATTCACCCAACGCCAAAGGCAGGCGCACTATCGCGAAGCCGAAGGTGGAGGTAACGAGCGCATGCGCCATGTGCGCTACGGTCCACACCCCCATCGCCAGCACGTAACCGAGCTTCGCGCCGATCCGGTCGACCAGCCGTCCGAAGAAGAGGAAGCCGATCCCATAAGCCGCCTGGAACCAGAAGACGACGTTGCCATAGCCGCTTTCCGACCAGCCATAATCATGCTGCAGCGTCGGCTTGAGCACCGACAGGACCAGCCTGTCGACATAGGACAGCACGCAGGCGAGGAAGAGCAGCCCACAGATGATCCAGCGCACCCGCCCCGCGGGCGGCCTCGGCACGAAAGCGGGATTGCTCATGGCTGTTACCAGTTGAACATCGTGCCGTCTTCGAGCCGGTTCACAGGCAGGAAGGCGCGCTTGTACGGATATTTGGCCGCGAGCGCTTCGTCCAGATCGACGCCGAGGCCGGGCTTGTCGCCGGGATGCATCATGCCGTTCGCGAAGCTGTAGGCATGGGGAAAGACCGCGTCCGTCTCCTCGGTGTGGCGCATATATTCCTGCACGCCGAAATTGGGCACCGACAAATCGAAATGGAGCGCCGCCGCCATGCATACCGGCGAGAGGTCGGTCGCGCCATGGCAGCCGGTGCGGACCTGGTAGAGGTCGGCGAGCGCGGCGATGCGGCGCAAATGGGTCAGGCCGCCAGCATGGACCACGGTTGCGCGGATATAGTCGATCAGCTGGTTCTCGATCAGATCCTTGCAGTCCCAGATCGAGCTGAAGATCTCGCCCACCGCGAGCGGTGTGGTCGTGTGCTGGCGGATCAGGCGGAACGCGTCCTGATTCTCGGCCGGCGTCGCATCCTCCAGCCAGAAGGGGCGGAAGGGCTCAAGATCCTTGCCTAGCCGCCCGGCCTCGATCGGCGTCAGGCGATGGTGGATATCGTGCAGCAGGTGCACATCCCAGCCGAGCGCCTCGCGCGCTTTTTCGAACAGCGGCACGACCGAGCGCATATATTTCTCGGTCGACCAGACATTCTCGGTCGGAAGGTCGGCGTCGGCCGGTTCGTAGAAGTAACGGTCCTTGGAGACGCCATAAGTGGAGGCCAGACCCGGCACGCCCGATTGGATCCGGATCGCCTTGTAGCCCTGCTCCTTATACAGCAGCGCATTGGCGATCGTCTCGTCGATGTCCTTGCCGTTGGCATGACCATAGACCATCACGCCTTCGCGGCTCGCGCCGCCGAGCAATTGATAGACCGGCAGGTTGGCGATCTTGCCCTTGATGTCCCACAAAGCCGTATCGACCGCCGCGATCGCGGTCATCGTCACCGGTCCGCGCCGCCAATAGGCGCCCTTGTAGAGGAACTGCCAGATATCCTCGATCTGATGCGCGTCGCGCCCGATCAAGCAGGGGAGGATATGATCCTCCAGATAGGATTTCACCGCCAGCTCGCGACCGTTCAGGGTCGCGTCGCCCAATCCATAGACGCCTTCATCGGTCTCGATCTTGAGCGTCACGAAATTGCGTCCCGGCGAGGTCACGATGACGCGCGCGGATATGATCTTGGGCAAGCAGAATCCTTTCAAGCAGCCATTGTCCGAATGGCCAATGGCTGCATTTCCTCTCACCCGCGCTCCGGTGCAATACCGACTTTGAGCGAGGTTTATTGTTGTTAGCGCTCCCATGATATAGCACGCCATGGAGAGTCAATCGGCTTAACTGGCATGACAAATGCCATGCCGGCAAGAGAGAGGGTATCGAATGATGCGCATGCCGCGCCTGCTGGTGGCTTTTGCGGCACTGATTGGCCTGACAAGCCCGGCATGGGCAGAGGACGGTTATGATCTGTGGCTGCGTTATCACATGCTGCCCGAGCCGCTCCGCAGCGCCACATTGTTCCGGGTCGAAGGCGCGATGGCGGACGGCAAGGATCCGCGTGTGCTTGCGGCAGCGCGCGAGCTGAACCGCGCGGTGTTTGGGCTAAGCGGCAGGCCAGCGAATGCCGGGGTCGAGCTGAGCAACGGCGAAGTACTGCTCGGCACGCCGAGTGAATCGACGATCATCCGCAACCTCCGTCTCGATCTGTCCGGCCTCGGCGACGAGGGCTATGTCGTACGGACCGTCGCATTACCGGGCGCGGATCACACGATTGTGATCGCGGGCAATACGGGTGCGGGCGTGCTCTACGGCACCTTCGCGCTGATCCGGGAGATGCAGCTGGGCCACCCGCTCGATGCGGTGGACCTGCGCTCGGCGCCCAAGCTCAAGCTGCGCGTGCTCGACCATTGGGACAATCTCAACGGCCATATCGAGCGTGGCTACGCCGGGGATTCGCTGTGGGACTGGTGGAAGCTCCCCGATTACAAGGATCCGCGCTACACAGATTATGCCCGCGCCAATGCCTCGGTCGGGATCAACGGCGCGGTGCTCAACAACGTCAATGCGGTCGCGGCGAGCCTGACGCCCGACTATATCGCCAAGGCCGCGGCATTGGCGGATGTGTTCCGGCCGTGGGGAATTAGGGTCTATCTGTCAGCTCGCTTCACCGCGCCGATCGAGCTGGGTCACCTCAAGACCGCCGACCCGCTCGATCCGCAGGTCGCCGCCTGGTGGAAGGCCAAGGCGGACGAAATCTACAAGGCGATCCCCGATTTCGGCGGCTTCCTCGTGAAGGCGAACAGCGAAGGCCAGCCCGGCCCGCAGGATTATGGCCGCACGCATGCCGACGGCGCCAATGTGCTTGCGGATGCGGTGCGTCCGCATGGCGGCGTCGTGATGTACCGCGCCTTCGTCTATGCCGCGCAGGATCAGGGCAAGGTCGTCGACCGCACCAAGCAGGCTTATGAGAGCTTCAAGCCGCTGGACGGCAAGTTCGCCGACAATGTGCTGGTCCAGGTCAAGAACGGCCCGCTCGATTTCCAGCCGCGCGAGCCCTTCTCGCCTCTGTTCGGCGCGATGCCGAAGACCAATCTGATGCCCGAGGTGCAGCTGACCAAAGAGTATCTCGGCCAGGCGACGCACCTCGTCTATGTCGGCGCGCTGATCGACGAGGTGCTGCATAGCGATACGTTCGCGAACGGCCCGGGATCGACGATCGGCAAGCTGATCGAGGCGCAGAAGCTGACCGGGATCGCCGGCGTCGCCAATACCGGCAGCGACCGCGACTGGAGCGGATCCAGCTTCAACCAGGCCGATTGGTATGCGTTCGGCCGTCTCGCCTGGGACCCGGAAGCCTCCGCGCGCGACATTGCCGCGGACTGGGCGGCGATGACCTTCACCTCCAATCCCGCCTTCGTGAAGCCGGTCACCGAGATGATGATGACCAGCCGCGAGGCGGTGGTGAATTACATGACGCCATTGGGGCTCGCGCACATCATGGGAACGGGCCACCATCACGGCCCCGCGCCGTGGGTGCACGAGCTCGCCCGCGCCGAATGGAATCCGGTCTACTACCATCAGGCCGATGCGATCGGGATCGGCGTCGACCGCACTGCGACCGGCACCAACGCGATTGCGCAATATGCCCCGCCCCTTCGCAAGCAATTTGCGAACGTCGCGACCACGCCGGAGAAATTCCTGCTGTGGTTCCATCATGTACCATGGGATTACCGGATGAAGTCCGGCCGATTGCTCTGGGACGAGCTTGCGCTTCATTATCAGACCGGCGTCGAGCAGGTGATGGCGATGCAGGTGCAATGGCGCGCGCTGAAGCCGTTCGTGGATGCCGAACGCTTCGACAAGACCGACGCCTTCCTCACCATCCAGCTGCACGAAGCCGAATGGTGGCGCGACGCGTGCCTCGAATATTTCCAAACCTTCTCGAAACGGCCGCTGCCGGCGGGCGTGCCGGCGCCGGCGCATCCGCTCAGCTATTACGAAGCGCTCGATTTTCCCTACGCGCCGGGGCGGTGATCCAGCTTGGCCTTCTCCCGTCTTCACGGGAGAAGGCCAAGCTGGATCAAGCGCTCAATAGAAAGCCCCGTAGATCACATCGGCGATGCGGCCGGTGCGCAGCTGCACCAGCAGCAGATCGGGTCCGTACCGGACCCAGCGATAGCCCGGGGGCGGGGCGCCGACCCCGAGCGGATAATAATCGTCATAATAATAAGCCGGCGACAGGAACAGGCGCGGCAGGAGCAGCCCGATCGACCAGCGCCGATAGCGGTAGCCCGACGGATAATGAAATGGGCGGCCGTGGATCGGCCTGAAATTGGGCGGACGGCCAACGCCGGGCCGGTGCTGCGGCGGCCGTGGTCGCGGCGGCGCCGGCCGGTTAGGCTGGCCGGGGCGCGGCGGCTGGATCTGAGGTCCGCCGGGTCGTCCGGGAAGAGGCCGCGCCTGAGGTGGCGCCGGGCGGGTCGAAGGCCGTTCGGGGCTGGGTCTTTCAGGACCAGGGCGGCTGGGATTCGGCCGAGCGGGGCCTCCCGGGGATGGGCGCCCCGGACGATTATCGGCCTGAGGCTCCCGCCGATCGCGATTGTCGCGCGATGTTTGGGCGGACGCGATATCGGGCAGGACGATCAGCAACGCAGCTGTCAGAAGGAGGGAGCGTTTCATACGTTCTCCTATATGGGAAGGCCTGATCAGGCGGGCGGCACATACCACAAGCGGCCCGACGCCGCTAACGCACGAGCCGCCGGTCGAGCGCCACCATGACCAATCCGACGCTCACAAAGGCGGCCAACAAGCCCAGCGCATTGAACGCCACCAGCCTCCAGCCGATTCGCGCGAGGTCGATGAACGGATAGGCATAGCTGCCCTCGGCCATGCCGCGCGCCAGCGCATAAGGCAGATAGAGCAGCGGAAGGATCGCCCACAGCAACGGATCGCGCCATCGCAACCGCCCCTTGGGCACGAACAGCAGCCAAAAGAGCGGAACCATGATCGGTGTGACCGTGTGGAGCAGGAAATCGGCCAGTTTCGCACCTCCGCTCAGTTCGATCAGGCCACGCAGCATCATCGCATAGGTGATCCCTACGAGCAGCATGAAGGCAGCTGCGCCTGCGATTGCGAAGGGCTTGGCGAAGGAACCAGGCCTCCACGCGACACCGGTGAACAGGATCGCGCTGCAAAGATTGGCGATGACCGTGAAGAAGCGCAGCATCACCCAGACCGTGCCGGCCACCGAACCCACGCGGAGGAAGCTGGTTTCGAACTGCACCGCAAGCCCGAGCCACGCCACCGCTGCGATACTTGCCGCCGACCATCGTGCCGGTTGGGACAGGGTTTCGGCCATCGCCCATCCTAGGGCTCGCGATCCCTCATGGCGACCATGTTTCGATGAATGATCGAACATGAGTCGCGGAGCGTGGTTACAGCTTCACGCCCGCACGCCGCGCGAAATCGTATCGGCGTTCCTCAACGCGCAGCCGCGCGCGGTCCAGCACATCGGCTTCGGTTGCGATCAGCAGGCTTTGCGTCACGCGCGCGAGATGGTCGCGCATCGCCTGGCGCGCGGCGTCGGGGTCGCGGGCCTTCAGCGCGTCGAGTATGATTTGATGTTCATCGACCGGCGGCTGGATGCCGGCGTCACGCGCACGGCTGAAGAAATAGACGCACAAGGGCGACTGGTAACGTTTGTCCCAGAGAGTCTCGACCATCCCGACCAATACATCGTTATTGGTCGATCGCGCGAGCGCCACGTGGAAGGCGCGGTCGGCCTGCTCGCGCGTCGCCTGATCGGTGCGCATGTCGCCGATACGCGCGATGATCGCCTCCATCTCCTCGATCTGCTTGTCGGTCGCGGCGACCGCGGCGAGTGCCGCGATCTCGCCCTCCAGCAGGCGGCGCGCCTCGGTCACCTCGAACGGGCCATCGGCCTCGTCGGGGGAGATGACGGGCGGCCCCGCCTTGGCCGCAACATAGACGCCGGCACCATGGCGGCGCTGCACCAGGCCGCGCAGCTCAAGCACGATGATCGCCTCACGTACGACGGGTCGGCTGACGCCGAATTCCTCGGCCAATTCGCGTTCGGAAGGTAGCCGGCCACCCGGCTTGTAGTGCCCGACCTCGATCGCCTGTTCGAGCGTGCGCGCGATATTTTCATAGAGGCGCGCACTCGCCCCGTCGGCATTCCTGACCACCGATCTTCCTCCAACGCGCACACCCTAGCGGCGGCCCACGTATCGCACAAGTGGATAGACCAATATCGAATTTGGTAATACCATGCTGTAAGAGAATGTTGACAGGCAAAGGCGGACGCGGGATATCTGGCCGTATTGTGATCGCTAACATGGCGGCATGCCCGGATCGCTCCGAAGGGAAGACGACCGGCTTTGGGAGAGGGGTTTTAGCTATGCAGGTCATTCCGGCTCGACGCGCGCATCGGGTGGCTCTTCTCGGGGCCACAATACTCGCGGGCCTTGCCACACCGGGTTTCGCCCAGAACGCGGCGCCTGCCGCCACGCCCGCGGCGGCCGCTCCGGCAGATGATTCGGGCGAGGTGGTGGTAACCGGCTATCGGCGCAGCCTTGCGCAATCGACCATCGCCAAGCGCGATGCGACCAGCTTCACCGATTCGATCTTCGCCGAAGACATCGGCAAATTCCCCGACGTGAATATCGCGGAATCGTTCAACCGCATTCCCGGCATCACGATCAGCCGCGATATCGACGGCGAAGGCACCACCGTCGCGATCCGCGGCCTCAGCGCGAACTTTACCAACGTCACGCTCAATGGCGCGCCGATCGCGGTCGCATCGACCGGCGGCGCCGACACGCAGGGGACCGACCGCTCGGTCGATCTCAGCTTCTTCCCGACCGACCTGTTCAGCAAGCTCAGCGTGAACAAATCCTACCGCGCCGACCTGCTCGAAGGCGGTGCGGCGGGCAATATCGACATCCGCAACGCGCGGCCGTTCGACAATCCAGGCACGCATGTCACTTATAACGCGCAAGCGACCAAGGAGAGCCTGGCCAACAAATGGGGCGGCCGCGGTTCGGTCGTCGCCAGCACCACATCCGATACTTTTGGCGTCCTGTTGGGTGTCGCGGGCAATCGCACCCAATCGCGCGTGACCGGCTTTGAATCGGTCGGCTGGACCAACCCGAATCTTTCGGCCGCACAGTGCGGCGCGGCGAGCGGCTGCAATGCCACCGGCGGTGGCAATTGGACGATCCCCGCGACAGTGCCCGCCAATGCCGGCAACGGGCTCACCACGGGCCAGACGATCGATTCCGCCTTCCTGCTCGCGCACAATCCGGGCGCCACGATCCAGCAGATCGACAACGGGATCATCCCGCGCCTTGGCCGCACGCTCGACGATTACGGCACGCGCGACCGTATCAATGCGGTGGTCAGCGCCGAATGGCGCCCGAGCGACGACCTGCATTTCTATCTCGACGGCTTATGGGGCCGGAAGATCAACAAGCTCCAGCGGATCGACATGGATTGGGTCGGCCGCAACGGTGCCGCGATCCCGATTAATACCACTTATGACAAGACCGATTGTTCGGCGGGCTGCACCGTTACCGGCGGCACCTACGCCAATTCGCAATTCTTCCTCGAATATCGTCCCTATACCGAGCACACTAATTTCTGGAGCATCAATCCCGGCGCGGAATGGAAGATAGGCAGCAAGCTGACCGCGCATTTGCAGGGCAATTACACCCGCTCAACCTATCATCGTGAATCGCCGTCGGTGCTGGTCATCACCCCCGCCTCGTCGGGCCTGACCGTCACCTATAAGAACGATGGCGGCATCCCCGACATTCGATCCAACGTCGATCTCAACAATCCCGCCAATTTCGGCTGGAGCGGCGGTCGCGTGAACATCCAGGACGAAAAGCGCGTGAACCTGACCAAGGGTATTCGCGGCGATCTCGCCTGGGGCGACGAGAAATTCAACATCAAGATCGGCGGCAATTATGACGATATTTCGCGCCGCATCACCGGCCTGGATAATAGCCAGGCGTGGCAGAATGCGGTCTGCGGCGACAATCCCAGCGTCTTCGTGCCATCACCCAACTCGCAACCGCCATGCCAGGGTCTGTCGACTCCGACACCGGGCGCGGGCTATCCTACCTATCCCGGCTATGGGACCGCTTACACCGCAGGCAAGACGGGCCCGGTAACCTACGGCGGATCGCTGATCCCGAGCGCATCGCTCGCGCAATATCTGATGCCCGGCCCCGACGGCTTCATCACCCTCAATTGGCCGTCCTTCGCCAAGGCATCGAACTACGCCGCCTTCCATGACAGCGCCCCGCAGAGCGGCGGCACCAATACCGGAGCCAGCGGCGGCTATATCCGCGAGCAGTCGCCGGCCGCCTTTGCCGAGGTGAACGGCATCCAGGAGATTGCGGGCAGCGACCTGCGTTTCAATGTGGGCGTCCGCTGGGTCCACACCAAGCAGACGATCAAGGGTCTCGTGTCGCTGACCGATCCGCGCAACACGCCGGCGGCGCCCGGCGTGGCACCGGCCGACGGCGGCAAATATCCGAATATCAGCAACGAAGTGACGACCTCGCAGACTTATACCAAATGGCTGCCGGCCGCGAATTTCGCGCTCGATGTCGGGCCCCACGCGGTGGCGCGTTTCGCCTTGTCGGAAACGATGACGCGTCCCGATCCGGCGGCGCAGCTTCCGGGCGTCAATTTCTCGTCGCCGTCGGCCGATATCGGCTCGATCGGAAACCCCGCGCTCAAGCCCTACACGTCCAGGAATATCGATCTCGGCATCGAATATTATACCGGGGCAGAAGGGCTGATCAGCGTCGCCGCTTTCCGCAAGGAGCTGAAGGGCTTCACCGTCAACGGAACCAGCACGCTGCCCTTCTCGGCGCTGGCGGTGTACGGCATCACCTATGACTCGCTGTCGCCGACCCAACAGGCCGCGATCAACTCACGCGGCGGCCCGGGTGCCGCGACCGTACAGATCACGCAGCAAGTAAACGCCAGCGGCACGCTCGACGTGAACGGCCTTGAATTCCAGTGGGTCCAGCCACTCGACTTCATCCTCGACCGTTATCTCGGCATCCGGGGTTTCGGCTTCAACGCCAACGCCACGATCGTCGACCAGAAGGGCAGCGGCGCCGCACCCGCTACCGCGCTCGGCGTCGCCAAATACACATACAACCTCACCGGCTATTATGAGCATGGCGGAATCAGCCTGCGCCTGACCCAGACGTTCCAGAAGGGCGCGCAGGTCACGGGCCTGGGCCAGAACGGCATCGCCGCGGCAGCATTCTATACCAAGGACTACCGCCAGACCGATTTCTCCTCGATCTTCGATCTAGAGAAAATCCTGGGTGTCCGCCGCGCGCCGCAGATCACATTCGACGTGGTCAACATCGGCAATGCGTCGCTGGGCAATTATTTCCAATTCCCCAATGCGACCCAGCAGCTCGACCGTCCCGGCCGCACATTCATGATCGGCGTGCGGGGATCCTTCTGACCCTTTTTTCGAGGCCTCACCTGAATGGCCGGCCTGACGTGGCCGGCCATTCATTTTTTTGCTTAAGTGCCAAACACAAGGTACAGAGTTGGGCCGGGGGGCGGCGACGCCTGCATCGCCGGAGAAAAGGTTGAACCAGAAGTCATCACGCCGCCAGCGCAGCGCCCCTACGATCAGCGATGTGGCAGCGACCGCAGGTGTGTCGCCCATGACCGTTTCGCGCGTGATCAACGGCGAGGCCAATGTCCGCGCCGCGACCCGCGATCTCGTCAATGCCGCGATCCAGCAGCTGGGCTACGCGCCCAACCGCGCCGCGCGCAGCCTGGCGGGCGCGGAGGAATTGCGGATCGGGCTGCTCTATTCCAACCCGTCGGCCGCCTATTTGAGCGAGTTCCTGGTCGGCGGTCTCGAACAGGCCAGCCGCGCCAATCTCCAGCTCATGGTCGAGCAATGCGAGGTTGGCGGCCAGGAAGTGAAAGCCGCCGAGCATCTCGCGCGCACCGGCATAGACGGCGTCATTCTGCCGCCACCCCTGTGCGACTCCCAACCCGTGATCGATCTGCTGCAGAAGGCCGGCGTGCCGATGGTGCTGGTCGCGAGTGGGCAGCCGCGCGCCGACATCAGCGCGGTCAGCATCGACGACGAACGCGCAGCCTTCGACATGACCTGCCATCTTGCCCGGCTGGGCCATCGCCGGATCGGCTTCATCCGCGGCAACCCCAACACGACGGCGAGCGCGCGCCGGCTGGAAGGCTATAAGCGTGGGCTCGAGCAGAGCGGTATCGCGCTCGATCTCGACATCGTCGTGGACGGCCTGTTCACCTACCGCTCCGGCCTCGACGCGGCCGAACGCCTGCTCGACCAGAAAGAGCCGCCTTCGGCGATCTTCGCCGCCAATGACGATATGGCGGCGGCGGCGGTCGCGGTGGCGCATCGCCATGGTCTCGACGTGCCGGGCGACGTGACCGTCTGCGGTTTCGACGACACGCCGCTCGCGACCACGATCTGGCCCGAGCTGACCACGATCCACCAGCCGATCCGCGACATGTCGAAAGCCGCGATGGACCTGCTGGCGAGCGAGATCCGCGCGCGCCGTGGCCCGATGCGGCCCGCGCCCAAGCACGTCACGCTCGATTATACGTTCGTGCGGCGCCAGTCGGATGCCGCGCCCCGCCGCAGGCCCTCGGCCCGCGCCTGATCGCGCGCACAACCGACCTTCGTCGGGGGTGCAGCAAAGCTTTGCGGTCCATGCCTTGACAGGGCCGGGGCGGGCGTTTGTAGCGCTCCCATACACGCCCCGAGGAAACGCCCGTGACCCGTACGCCCGTAAAACCCTTTCGCTCGCGCGACTGGTTCGCCGATCCCGCGCGCAGCGACATGGTCGCGCTCTATCTCGAGCGCTTCATGAATTACGGCATCACGCCCGAGGAACTGCGGTCGGGCAAGCCGATCATCGGCATCGCGCAATCGGGCAGCGACCTTAGTCCCTGCAATCGCATCCATGTCGAACTCGCCAAGCGGACGGCGGCGGGCATCCGCGACGCAGGCGGGATTCCGATGGAATTCCCGGTCCATCCCATCTTCGAAAATTGCCGCCGGCCGACCGCCGCGCTCGATCGCAACCTGCTCTATCTCGGCCTGGTCGAGATCCTCTACGGCTATCCGATCGACGCGGTGGTGCTGACCACAGGCTGCGACAAGACCACGCCGTCGCAGATCATGGCGGCGTCGACCGTCGACATTCCCGCCATCGTGCTGTCGGGCGGGCCGATGCTCGACGGCTGGCACGAGGGCGAGCTGGTCGGATCAGGCACGGTGATTTGGCGCTCGCGCCGCAAGCTGGCGGCGGGCGAGATCGACGAGGAGGAATTCCTCAAGCGCGCGACCGACAGCGCGCCCTCGCCCGGCCATTGCAACACGATGGGCACGGCTTCGACGATGAACGGCGTGGCCGAGGCGCTCGGCCTGTCGCTGCCCGGCTGCGCGGCGATCCCCGCGCCGTATCGCGAGCGCGGGCAGATGGCTTATCTGACCGGCAAGCGCATCGTCGAGATGGCGTATGACGATCTGCGCCCGTCGAAGATCCTGACGCGCGAAAGCTTCCTCAATGCGATCGCCTTCGTCACCGCCGCGGGCGGTTCGAGCAATGCGGAGCCGCACATCATGGCGATGGCGCGTCATGCCGGCGCCGAACTGTCGCCCGACGATTGGACCACGCACGGCTATGATTTGCCCTTGCTGCTCAACATGCAGCCCGCGGGCAAATTTCTGAGCGAGCGCTATCATCGCGCGGGCGGCGTGCCGGCTTTGCTGTGGGAGCTGGCGCAGGCGAGCAAGCTCAACACCAATTGCCTGACCGTGACCGGCAAGACGATCGGGGAGAATGTCGCGGGGCGCGAGACACATGACCGCGAGGTGGTCTTCTCCTATGCCTCGCCACTCAAGACGCAGGCGGGATTCCTCGTCCTGTCCGGCAATCTGTTCGACCACGCGATCATGAAGACCAGCGTGATCTCCGAGGAATTCCGCAACCGCTACCTCAACCGCCCCGGATCCGAAGGGGCGTTCGAAGCGCGCGCGATCGTGTTCGACGGCGCGGACGATTACCATCATCGGATCAACGATCCATCGCTCGCCATCGACGAGAATTGCATCCTCGTGATGCGCGGCGCGGGCCCGATCGGCTGGCCGGGTTCGGCCGAGGTGGTGAACATGCAGCCGCCGGATGCGCTGATCCAGCGCGGGGTGATGTGGCTGCCGACCTTGGGCGATGGCCGCCAATCGGGCACGTCCGACAGCCCCTCGATCCTCAATGCCTCGCCCGAAAGCGCGGCGGGCGGCGGGCTTTCCTGGTTGCGCACGGGGGATAGGATCCGGATCGATCTCAATGCAGGCACCTGTAACGCCTTGGTCGACGAGGCCGAGATCACGCGCCGCAAGGCCGAGGGCGCCCCGCCGATCCCGGAAAGCCACACACCATGGGAAGAGCTGTTCCGCGAGAAGACTGGCCAGATGCATGACGGCGCGGTGCTGGAATTCGCGCTCAAATATCGCGGCATCGCGGCCAAGACGCCGCGACATAATCACTGAGGAACAGAAAAGGCCCGCCGCTCGATCGAGCGGCGGGCCTCTTTCTTGTCCCGTAGTGACGGAGAGGCTTAGCCCTCCATCTGTTCCAGTTCCTTGCCCTTGGTCTCGTGGATGAAGTTCTTCACCAGGAAGAAGCTGATCACCGCCGATACCGCGTAGAAGGTGTAGGTCGGCGCGAGGCCGAACTTCGCCGCCATCACCGGGAAGCTCTGCGCGATCAGGTAATTCGCGAACCATTGCGCGAAACCGCAGACGGCGAGCGCCGAGCCGCGGATTTGGTTCGGGAACATCTCGCCCAGCATGACCCACATGATCGGGCCCCAACTGGCGTTGAAGAAGATCACGTAGAGATTGGCCGCGATCACCGCGATCCAGCCATTGTGCACCGACAGCTGGAGATTGCCGGCCGCGTCGAGCGTGCCGTTGTGGAATGCAATGACCATCGCGAACAAGGCGATCGCCATGCCCGCCGAACCGATCAGCAGCAGCGGCTTGCGGCCGATCTTGTCGACGAACATGATCGTGACGAAGCAGGCCGCGATCGACACCAGGCCCGAGATGATGTTGCGCTGGAGCGCGGTATCCTCGGTCGCGCCCGCCAGCTTCCACAGCGTCTCGCCATAATAGAAGATGACGTTGATGCCGACGAGCTGCTGGAACACGGCAATGATCAGACCCGCCCACACGATCGGGCGCAGCACCGTGCCCGGAGCAAGCACGTCGCTCAGCCGCGGACGATGATCCTTGCTGAAGCTAGCCTTGATCTCGGACAGCTTGGCCTTGGCCTCGCTCGCGCCGAACAGGCGCGTCAGCACGGTTGTGGCCTCCTCGTCGCGCTTGCGCGAAACGAGGTAGCGCGGGCTTTCCGGAATGAAGAACAGCGCGATCAGGAACACCGCCGCAGGCAGCGCCTGAAAGAGGTACATCCAGCGCCACGCTTCGAAGCCGGCCCAGAACATATTGGTCGACTTGCCGGCGGCGGCCGCAAGGAAATAATTGACCACGAACGCGGCGGTGAGGCCGGTGATGATCATCACCTGCTGGATCGTGGTCATGCGGCCGCGGATGTTCGCGGGCGCGACCTCCGAAATGTAAGCGGGCGACAGCACCGAGGCCGTACCTACCGCCATACCGCCGCACAGGCGCGCGATCAGGAAGATGATATGGTCGTGCGAGATGCCCTGCACTATAGCACCGCACAGGAAGAGCGCGGCGGCGACCATCATCACGTTGCGGCGGCCGAACACGTCGGCGAGCCGGCCCGCGAGGAAGGCGCCGATGAAGCAGCCGATCAGCAGCGAGCCGACCGTGAAGCCCAGGCTCGCGTCGCTCAGCCCGAAGGCGGCGCGTAGGCCGTCCTGCGTACCGTTCACCGCACCGCTGTCATATCCGAACAATAAACCGCCGATTGTGGCGACCGCCACGATCGCTGCGATAAAGCCCAGGCTTCCCTGGTTCTCCCCTCGCTCCATGTCCCTCTCCCTGCTTGAAACCCTGTTGTTGTCGTGGGTCAGCTTAGCCTGACCAGATTGCCGGGCAATCCCGGAACGTCCACCTCGAAGGCGAAGATATTCCCGGCCAGAGGTTGACCGTCCAATGCGGCCGCGTCGAGCCCCTTTCGTGCGCTGGTGGCATATATGGTGCACAAATCGGGGCCCCCGAACGCGATCTTGGTGATATTCGCCGCCGGCAGCCGCACTTCGGACAGGATTTCGCCGGTCGGCGCATAACGCCGCGCGCGCCAGCCGCCCCACAGGCCGATCCAGACGCAGCCCTCGGAATCGCAGACCGAGCCGTCGGGCCAACCGTCCGCCTCGTCGATCTCAGCAAAGACGGATGGCGCGCCAAGACTGCCATCGTCATGGATCGGAACCCGATGGATCACGCGGCCGAGCGTATCCGTGTGGTAAAGCGTCCGCCCGTCGGGGCTGACTGCGGGGCCGTTGGTGATGCACACCGGCGGCAGGCCGCTGTCGCGCACCTGGCATCGATCGAAACAGTAAAGGCGTCCACTGGTCGCGTCCTCGCCGTCGTCCATCGATCCGAACCAGACACGGCCCGCCGGATCGACGGCGGCATCGTTGAGCCGATTGCCTGGCGTCGCGGCCTCGGGCGTCGCGATCACGTCGAAGCGGCCGTCGAGCGGATCGAACCGGGCGAGACCCTGCTGGAGCCCGGCGAGGAACGAACCGTCGTCCGCGGGCAGCACCCAGCCGACCTGGCAGGGCGCGTCATAGCTCTTATGATCGCCGCTCGCGGGGTGGAAACGGTGGACCTTGTGGCTCTTGATGTCGACGAACCAGAGCGCCTGGTCGCGCTCGACCCAGACCGGCCCCTCGCCCAAAATGGCCTGGACGGAAAGGACGCTGCGCACCTCGACCATCAGCGCCAGCCCGCATCCACGAAATAGTCATGCGCGGTGCACATCTTCGCGTCGTCGGACGCGAGGAATAGCACCATCGCGGCGACGTCGGTCGGCTGGATACGTCCGTCGATGCATTGCGCCGCGACGATCTCCGCCTCGCCTTCGGGCGTGTACCATTTCATCTGACGCGGCGTCTGGACGTTGCCGGGCACGATCGTGTTGACGCGGATGTTGCAGCGGCCAAGGTCGCGCGCCAGCGCGCGGGTCAGGCCTTCGATCGCGGCCTTGCATGTCTGGTAGAGGACGAGGTCCGCCATCCCCAGATGCCAGCTGATCGAGCCGAAATTGAGGATCACGCCGCCGCCCACGCGTTTCATCGCGGGCACCACCGCCTGCGCCGCGAAGAATTGATGGCGCAAATTCACGTTGAGGCGGTCGTTCCAATATTCGGGCGTGACCTCATCGATCGTGTGGCGATCGTCGCTCGCGGCATTATTGATCAGCACGTCGATCCCACCGAGCTTGTCCTCCAGCTCCGCGATCGTCGCCTTGAACGTGTCGATGTCGGTGATATCGCACTGGCGATAGAGCGGCTTGTGCGGAGCCTCGCACAGCCGCTCGACCAGATCGCGCGAAGCTTGATCGGCAATATCCACGAACGCGACGTGCGCGCCCTGCCAGGCGAAGGCCTCGACCAACGCTTCGCCGATGCCGCTGCCGCCCCCGGTGACGAGGACGCGCTTGCCCTTCAGACTTGGATAGATTGCGCGGTTGGTAAAATCAGTCGCCAACATAGACGGTCTTCATCTGCGTGTAGAACTCCACTGCCGCGAAGCCCTGCTCGCGCGCGCCATAGCTGGATCCGCGGGAGCCCCCGAACGGAACATGATAGTCGACGCCCGCGGTCGGCTGGTTGATCATCACCATGCCCGCGCGGACATTCTTCTTGAAGTGGCGCGCATGTTTCTGGCTGGTCGTGACGATGCCCGCCGACAGGCCGAAATTGCCGCGATTGGCGAGCTCGAGCGCATCCTCGTAGGATTTGGCGCGCACGGTCGAGACGACCGGTCCAAACACTTCCTCATTGTTGATCCGCATGTCGGGATCGGTGTCGGCGATGAGTGTCGGGCTCATATAATAACCTGGCGTGTCGAGGCTGAGCTTTTCGCCACCCGTGACCAACCGGCCGCCTTCCTTCGTCGCGATCTCGACGTAACGCAGGTTCTGCTCGAACTGCGTATCGGACGAGGCCGGTCCGACCTGCGTGCCGGCGTCGAGCGCGGGGCCGACCTTGAGCGCCTTGGCGCGCTCGGCGAGCGCGGCCACGAAACGGTCGTGGATGCCATCCTGCACGATCACCTTGGACGAGGCGGTGCAGCGCTGCCCGGTCTGGAAGAAGCCGCCGTCCAATGCGATCGCGACCGCGCGGTCGAGATCGGCGTCATCGAGCACGACGAGCGGATTCTTGCCGCCCATTTCAAGCTGGACGCGCGCCTGGCGTGTCATCGCGGCAAGGCCGACCTTGGCGCCGACACCCTGCGAGCCGGTGAACGAGATGCCGTTGATCTCGGGATGCTCGACGATCGCCGAGCCGACCCCGCCCTGGCCCAATACCATGTTGAAGATGCCCGCCGGTGCGTTGAGCGAGGCGGCGACCTCATGGATGATCTTGGCGAGCGCGTGCGCGATCGTGGGCGTGGGATTGGCGGGCTTGAGCACGACCGTATTGCCGAACGCGAGCGCGGGGGCCGCCTTCCAAGCCGGGATCGCGATCGGGAAGTTCCACGGCGTGATCAGCCCATAGACGCCGACCGCTTCGCGCCATATTTCGACATCGAGGCCGGGGCGCGTGGATTCGAGCGTCTGGCCGTGGCGGCGCAAAGCCTCCCCGCCGAAATATTTGAAGATGCGCGCGGCGCGCATCACCTCGCCCATGCCCTCAGGCCGCGTCTTGCCTTCCTCGCGGCTGAGCAATTCGCCCAGTTCGGCGGCGCGCGCCATGATCGTGTTGCCGACCTTGTCGAGCAGGTCCGACCTGAGTTCGGGCGAGGCCATCGACCAGGCTGGGAAGGCCGCGCGCGCGGCGGCGGCGGCGGCATCGACCTCGGCCTTGCCGCCCGCCGGATAAGAGGACACCACCTCGTCCGTGTTGGACGGGTTGATGCTGGTGAACGGCGTGTCGGCTTCGACTTCCTTGCCGCCGATGAAATGGGTGAGCTTCATAGGTCCTTACCTTGTCTTACGGTCAGCCGAGCAGCCCGCGCTGCACGAGATTGCGCATCAATCCGCCAATGCCGAGCGTCCACGGCCGGGCATCCTTCGAATGGGTCACGCGGTTGACCAGTTTACCGAGCTTGGGGGTCGAGATCGAAACGATGTCGCCGACCTTGTGCGTGAAACCGCGACCGGGATCGTCGCGATCCTGCGTCGGCGCGAACAACGTGCCGAGGAACAATATGTAGCCGTCGGGATAATGATGCTCGCTCATCGCCTGCGCGACGAGGTCGGTCGGATCGCGGCTGATCTCGCGCATCGAGCTATGGCCCTTGAGCACATAGCCATCCTCGCCCTCGATCAGCAGGTCGACCTCCGCCTGACGCACATCGTCCATCGTGAAACTGGCGTCGAACAGGCGCACGAACGGCCCGAGCGAGCACGAGGCGTTATTGTCCTTGGCCTTGCCGAGCAAAAGCGCCGAGCGGCCTTCGAAATCGCGCAAATTGACGTCATTGCCGAGGCTCGCGCCGACCGGCTCGCCATGGCTGTCCGCCAGGATCGCGATTTCGGGCTCGGGATTGTTCCAGGACGAATCCGAACGAATGCCGATCTCGGCGCCCCAGCCCACGGTCGACAGGACGGGCGACTTGGTGAAGATCTCCGCATCGGGGCCGATCGCGACCTCCAGATATTGCGACCACATGCCTTCGTCGATCAGCGCCTGCTTGAGCGCCATCGCCTCCGGCGAGCCCGGCTTGAGTCCGCGGATGCCGCCGCCGATTCGGCCTTCGAGCATGGCACGCACCTCGGCCGCCTTGCCGGCATCGCCGCGCGCGCGCTCCTCGATCACACGCTCGACCGCCGAGACCGCGAAGGTCACGCCCGCCGCCTTGACGCATTGCAAGTCGACCGGACTGAGCAGGCTTGCGGCACCCGTGCCGCCAAGATCGAGGTTTTCGAGATCGCCGAGCGCCTGCCCGCGCGACACGTCAAAGGCGCGGTCGGCGACTAGCTGCGCCGCCGTGGGCGCGACCCGGCTCATATCATATAGGATGCCGCTTTTGAGCAAAACGGGGGTTGGGCCTTCCGCGGTCTCGATCCGGCCGAGGAAAAGCCCTCCGCGCCAATCGTCAGCCAGCATCGTCGCCGGCGCGAAAGCCGTCATCGTGTCACTCTCCCACCTTCAATGTGTTAGCGCTAACAGTGTGGGGTCCGCGCTATGGAGTCAAGGGCCGGTAACAGGTTCGCTCCTTAGCGGCTACCCTATTGTCCGACAAACACGGAATGGTCGCAATCCTCGCGCGACCCAATAAACGAGTGCGTCGTCGCGAAGGATACGAAAACGAGGCAATCCGGGGCCTTGGCCACCGAATTGCCTCGTCCGAACATTCGACGATGGTCCGCGCAAGCCGGGACGGCGCGGGGTCAGTTCTTGGCCTTGTCAACCAGCTTGTTCTTGGAGATCCACGGCATCATCGCGCGCAGCTCCGCACCGACCTTCTCGATGCCATGCTCCGCCTGGAGCTTACGGCTCGCCTTCATCTCCGGATTGCCCATGCGGTTGTCCATCATGAAGCGCTGGACAAAACGTCCGCCCTGGATGTCGGCCAGCACGCGCTTCATCTCGGCCTTGGTTTCGTCGGTGATGATGCGCGGGCCGGTATGATAATCGCCATATTCGGCGGTGTTGCTGATCGAATAACGCATGTTGGCGATGCCGCCTTCATACATCAGGTCGACGATCAGCTTCACCTCGTGGAGGCATTCGAAATAGGCCATTTCCGGCGCGTAGCCGGCCTCGACCAGAGTCTCGAAGCCCGCCATGATCAGGTGCGACAGACCACCACAGAGAACCGCCTGCTCGCCGAACAGGTCGGTCTCGCATTCTTCCTTGAAGGTCGTTTCGATCACGCCCGAACGGCCGCCGCCGACGGCGCTGGCGTAGGACAAAGCCACGTCATGCGCGTTGCCGCTCGCGTCCTGGTGGATCGCGATCAGGCAGGGCACGCCGCCGCCCTTCACATATTCGCCGCGCACGGTGTGGCCGGGGCCTTTGGGCGCGATCATGAAGACGTCGATCCCAGCGGGCGGCTCGATCAGGCCGAAATGCACGTTGAGGCCGTGCGCGAAGGCGATCGCCGCGCCGTCGCGGATATTGTCCTTGATGTCCTTGTCCCAGATGCCCGCCTGATGCTCGTCGGGCGCGAGGATCATGATGATGTCCGCCCAGGCCGAAGCCTCGGCGACGGGCATGACCTTGAAGCCGGCTTCCGCCGCCTTGACGCCGCTCGGCGAGCCCGGACGCAGGCCGATCGCGACCTCCTTCACGCCCGAATCGCGCAGATTCTGCGCATGGGCATGGCCCTGGCTGCCATAGCCGACGATCGCGACCTTCTTGCCTTTGATCAGGCCGATGTCGGCGTCGGAATCATAATAAACGCGCATTTCGATAGTCCCTGGTCTCGTCGCCCCGGCGGAGGCCGGGGCCGTTGCAAATGAAGCGTCGCGCTGGCCGCAAGCGGCCCCGGCCTCCGCCGGGGCGACGATATACTAAAAAGTCTGGTGCCCCCGGCTGATTGCGGCGACGCCGGTGCGGGCGACTTCGACCAGCCCGACCTCGCGCATCAATTCGAGGAATTTGTCGATTTTTTCGGTACCGCCCGTCACCTCGAACACGAAGCTCGAAATGGTCGCGTCGACCACGCGCGCGCGGTAGACCTCGGCCAGGCGCAACGCCTCGATCCGGTGATCGCCCGTGCCCCTGACCTTCACCAATGCGAGCTCGCGTTCGACATGTGCGCCCTCGGCGGTGAGATCATGGACGCGATGGACCGGCGGCAGCCGGTCGAGCTGCGCGATGATCTGATCGATCGTCGCGGGCGCGCCCGAAGTGACGATGGTGATACGGCTCACCGTCTCGTCCTCGGTGACCTCCGCCACGGTCAGGCTTTCGATATTATAGCCGCGCCCCGCGAACATGCCCGCGATGCGCGCGAGGATGCCCGGCTCGTTGGTGACCGTGACGGAGAGCGTGTGGCGCTCGATGACTTCTGTACGGATATGCATTTCAATTCTCGTCGCCCCGGCGGAGGCCGGGGCCGCAGGAAATTTTGGAAGCGTCGCGTGCCGCAAGCGGCCCCGGCCTCCGCCGGGGCGACGTACAGATTACACCAGCGCCTTGGCCTCGTCGTCCATTTCGCCCGAGACTTCGTTGGCCTGCAGGATCATTTCGGTGTGCGCGGCCCCGCTCGGGATCATCGGGAAGCAATTGGCGAGCTTGGCGACGCGGCAATCGACCATCACCGGACCCTTATAGGCCAGCATCTCCGCGATTCCATCATCGAGCGCATCCGGCTGATCGATCCGCATGCCCTTCCAGCCATAAGCTTCGGCGAGCTTCACGAAATCGGGCAGCGCCTCCGAATAGCTATGCGAGTGGCGGCCCTGATAGGTCAGGTCCTGCCACTGGCGGACCATGCCCATATATTCGTTGTTGAGGATGAACACCTTGACCGGCAACTCATATTGGGTCGCGGTCGACATTTCCTGGATGTTCATCATGATCGACGCTTCGCCGGCGATGTCGATCACCAAAGCGTCGGGATTTCCGATCTGCGCGCCGATCGCGGCGGGCAGGCCGTAGCCCATCGTGCCGAGTCCGCCCGAGGTCAGCCACTTGTTCGGGCTTTCGAAGCCGAAATGCTGCGCGGCCCACATCTGATGCTGCCCCACCTCGGTGGAGATGATCGGTGCCTTGTCCTTGGTCGCTTCCCACAGCCTGCGGATTGCGAGCTGGGGCATGATCTCCTTGGTCGATTTGGGGAAATCGAGACTGCGCTTGCCGCGCCACTGATCGATCTGCGCGAACCAGCGCGTCAGATCGGCCGCGCGATGGCCGCGCCTCTTCCAGGTCGCGATCATCGCCGCGATCGCGCGGTCGCAATCGGCGACGATGCCAAGCTCCGCCGAGACGATCTTGTTGATCGACGACCGGTCGATATCGACATGGATCTTGCGCGCGTGCGGTGCGAAGGCATCCAGCCGTCCCGTCACGCGATCGTCGAAGCGCGCGCCCAGGCAGATGATCAGGTCGGCACGGTTCATCGCCATATTGGCTTCGTAGGTGCCGTGCATGCCGAGCATGCCGAGCCACAGAGGCGACGACGCCGGCAAGGCGCCCAGCCCCATCAGCGTCGACGTCACGGGCGCGCCGGTAAGCTTCACCAGCTCGCGCAGGCCTTCGCTCGCGGCCGGCCCGGCGTTGATGATGCCGCCGCCTGTGTAGAAGATCGGGCGTTCGGCCGCGGCGATCATCTCAACCGCGCTTTCGATCAGCTTGGGGTCGGGCTCGGTCTGCGGCTGATAGCCGATGCTCGTGCGCGGCTTGTTGGCGGCGGTGGCGGCGACCTGCACGTCCTTGGGCAGGTCGATCAACACGGGGCCGGGCCGGCCGGTGGTGGCGATGCGGAACGCCTCGCGGATCACCCCTTCCAGTTCGGCCGGGTCCTTCACCAGATAATTCTGCTTAGTGCAGTGGCGCGTGATGCCGACCGTGTCGCATTCCTGGAAGGCATCCGATCCGATCAACGCGGTCGGCACCTGGCCGGTGATGACCACCATCGGGATCGAATCCATCAGCGCGTCCGTGATGCCGGTCACGGCATTGGTCGCGCCCGGGCCCGAGGTCACGAGCACCACCCCGGGCTTGCCGGTCGAACGGGCATAACCCTCGGCTGCGTGCGCCGCGCCACCTTCCTGGCGGACCAGGATGTGACGAATGCGATCCTGCTTGAAGATCGCGTCGTAGATCGGAAGCACGGCCCCGCCGGGATAGCCGAATACGACCTCGACCCCAAGATCGCTCAGGGTGTCGATCAATATGTCCGCGCCGGTTCGTTCCTGGGCCATGGCCTTTGCTCACTAATTGGAGGAGCGGCGCGGGTACCTACGCCATCCTCGAGTGTCAACCAAAATTCGATGTTTTATTTCTTGTTTTGGCATTATTTGCGCAATTTTGTTACTCTCACGTCGATTTTATAGACAAAAAGAAAGCCGCCCGAAGGCGGCTTTTGGAAGATCGGGTCTCGGAGGTCTGGATCAAGCCGCGGCCAGACGCTCCCCTCGACGCCGGCTGCGAATAAGCGATCCGATGATGCCGAAGCCCATCAGCATGGTCATCCAGCTCGCAGGCTCGGGCACGCCGGGCGTGCCGCCACCGCCGTTGGGGCGAGGAGCCACCAGAAAGCCGGTACTGCCGTTGAACGTGCCGAGATGGACCTCGCCGTTCGACTGGAAGATCTTGGCGACCACGCTGCCGTTGATCGGCGAATTGCCGCTGATCGTCGCCTTGGGCGCAAGCACCGAGCCATAAAGCGCGGTGTTCACCGCGACCGAGGTCGCATCCACGAAGTTCCAGATGATATTCTGCTGCACGAGGCTGCCATTGCCGACCTCGTTCGCCCCCAGCGTCACCGAGGTGCCCGTGACGTTGACGATCAGCGTCTTGCCGTTCGCCGACGTCGCATAGGTCGGCAGGTTGAACGTGCCGCTGGCAAGCTGCAATGCGGTGATGTTCGCGACCGCGAAGGTGCCGTTATTGGCATCGGCCGTGAAATTGAAATGGATGTTGTTCTGGTCGCTGCTCACCAAGGTCGCATTGGGTGTGAGCGCGCCCAGGATCTGCGACAACGAGGTCAGTTCACTCTGATAGCTCGACGTCACAGCCGCGATCGCCGCCTTCAGATCCGCCGAGCCGCCTGTCTTGAGCGTCGCATCCTGCGTTTCGTAGAGCTTGTCCTGCGTCTGCTGATTCGAGACCGTGCCGCCATATTTCACCGTCTTGGTGGCATTCGGGTTGAAATTCTGCGCGTTGAAATTGCCGCCGACCTGTAAGCGCGCGGTGGTGCTGCCATTATTGATCTGCACGCCCGCGGCATTGCCGCCGACCACCGCCTGAATGTTGCTGAGGCCGATGCCGTTATTGACCTGGATGTTGCTGGCATTGCCGCCGACGGTGAGCGAACGATAGATATTGTCGTGCAGGTAGGCCTGGCCCTTGGTGCCATTGCCGATCGCGACCGGCGCATTGTTGCCGTTGAGGTTGCCGCCGACGAAAACCTTGCCCTCGACATCCGAATGCAGGGTCGCGTCGCCGAAGGTCAGGAGATTGAGCTTCTCCATCGCCTTCAGGCCGCCCATGGCCGCCCAATATTGCTGTGCGGTAAGGATGCTGGTGGCGTTCGCCGGCGCGCACAACGCCGTCGCCATTACGGCAACAATCCCCAAACTCAATTTACGCATGAACACCCCAAAAGCGCGGAACACAGGCGCGCCAACCCCCCACTTGATGACCGTTTCGCTAGTGCAAAAAAGCCAAATTGGCAATATCCCGAACGACGGTTAACCCTCTTTCCAAAGCCCCTTAACCCCCTTTATCCGCCGCTTTTCCGGGGAGCTGGTGCCGCAGCCATGTCCGCTGGCGCTTGGCATAATTGCGCGTCGCCTGCTTGATCGCGGCGACCGCGGCATCCAATGGCACCTCGTCCGCAAGATATTGGATTAGCTGAGTTACGCCGATCGCGCGCATCACCGGCAGATCGGGATCGAGCCGCCGTTCGCGCAGCGCCGCAACCTCGGACAAGGCGCCGATCGCGATCATGCGATCGACCCGGGCATCGCAGCGCGCGTAAAGTTCGGGCACAGAAGTTACAATTGTTTCCAATTCGATGTGGGCCGAATCCGCGATCCCGCCGACGCGCGATTCGCGCCAGGCGGCCACGGGCGTGCCGGTTGATCGAACCACCTCTAGCGCGCGGTGCAGGCGCGCCGTGTCGTTGGGGTGCAACCGCGCCGCCGCCGCGGCATCCTCTTTCGCGAGCGCAGCATGCGCTTCGGCCGCCGACAGAGCTCGCACCGCAGCCCGGATTTCGGGATCGATTTCGGGCACGGGCGCGATTCCATCGAGCAGGGTGCGGATATAGAGGCCGGTGCCGCCGACCAGGATCGGCAGCCGTCCCGCCGCCTGGGTCGCGGCAATCGCCGCCTTGGCATCTTCCGCCCATTCGGCTGCCGAGCAGGCTTTCGCGCCATCGCGATAGCCGAACAGCAGGTGAGGAACGCGTCGTTCCTCCTCGGGGCTCGGTCGCGCGCTCAAGATGCGAAGGTCGCGATAGACCTGGGTCGCATCGGCATTGATCACCGTCCCGTCTTCGCGTTCAGCCAGCGCGATTGCGCGCGCCGACTTGCCGCTGGCGGTCGGCCCTGCAATGAGCGCGATCCGTGGGAGCTCTGAAGGACGATTGGTGGACATCGCGACTTTGATAGCATCGAACGGCGGCCTGTCCTCGGCCGATCTCGACACCGCGCGCGATGCGCTGGCGGGAATTGGCGCCATGCCGGGCACTGCGGCCTGGCTGGATGAGGGCGTCGCCGCCGACATCCCTTTCGGCCGCGCCGGCCGCGCCGGCGCGCGCGCGGCGCTCGAAGGATTGCTGCCGGGCGTGGACGTGGTGGTCCAACCCCAGGCTGACCGCCAGAAGCAACTGCTCGTCGCCGACATGGATTCGACCATGATCACGATCGAATGCATTGACGAGCTCGCGGATTATGCCGGGATCAAGCCGCAGATCGCCGAAGTGACCGAACGCGCGATGCGCGGCGAGCTCGACTTCGAATCCGCGCTCGATGCGCGCGTCGCATTGCTCAAGGGGTTGGAGGAAAGCGCGATCGACCGCTGCCATGCCGAGCGTGTGGTGCTGATGCCCGGCGCGCGCGCGCTGATCCAGACGATGAAGGCGCATGGCGCGCGAACGATATTGGTGTCTGGCGGCTTCACCGTGTTTGCGGACAAGGTCGCGGAAGCGATCGGCTTCGACCGCGCCATTTCCAACCGGCTCGGCCTGTCGGGCGGCATGCTGGACGGCACCGTCGCGCGCCCGATCGTCGGCTCCGCGACCAAGCGCGAAACGCTGATCGCCGAACGCGACGCACGCGGCCTCACCCCCGCACAGACGCTCGCGGTCGGCGACGGAGCCAACGACATTCCGATGATCGAGGAAGCGGGCCTGGGCGTTGCCTATCACGCCAAGCCCAAGACCGCCGCCGCGGCGGATGCGCGGATCGAACATGGCGATCTTACAGCCTTGCTTTACGCGCAGGGCTACAAGCGCGCCGACTGGATCGCCTGACCTCTTTTCCAGCGAACGATTTGACAGAATGGGCCACCTCGGTCATTTTCCGTGCAGCGCGCCACTGGAGCGCCGCCTGTCCGCGGCAAGGGAGCATGGCTCCCATCCAGCCTGATACTTGACCTTACGAACCCTTCTTCCGGCCTTTCGTAAGCGGACGTCTGGCGATGGGAAGGAAGGTTGAAGATGCGTCGTACGCTGACGTCCAAAACCAAGCTCGAATCGCTCCGCAAAGAGGCCAAACGCTGGCTGAAAGCGCTCCGCGCTGGTGACACCGCCGCCATGGACAGGCTGAAGGCGGCGTCGCCCAAGGCTCCGCCAATCCCCGGCCTGCGCGATATCCAGCATGCGCTCGCGCTGGAATATGGCGTTTCGGGCTGGACCGCGCTCAAGGCCGCGCTGGCAGAGATCGGCCCCGCCAGCCCAAGCGATGCCGATCGGCTCGACACATTGCTCCGCCACGGCTGGACGGGTGACATCGGCGCCGCCGGGCGGATCCTCGCGCGCCATCCGGAGCTGGCGCGCAACACGCTCTACACCGCCGCGACATGCGGCCTGATCGGCGAGGTCGAGAAGCACCTCGCTCGCGATCCCGGAGCCGCGACCCGTACCGGCGGCGCGATGGAATGGACCGCTCTGGCCTATGTGACGTACGGCCGGCTCGATTCCGAACATGCCGTGCCGATCGCCCGCTCATTGCTTGCCGCGGGTGCCGACCCCCGTTTCAGCTTCAATGACGGTTGGGACAATCCCTTCACGCTGATTTGCGGCGCGATCGGACTGGGCGAGCAGAACAAGCCGACGCACCGCCAGGCGGCCGAACTCGTCGAATTGCTGATCGACGCCGGCGCCGACGCTTACGACCGCCAGGCGCTCTACAATATATCCGTCAGCGGCGATGATCCCGGCTGGTACGAGCGGCTCTGGCAAATAAGCGAGCGCAAAGGCGTGACCGAGGCCTGGCGGGCGCCGGACGGAGGCTTTCTCGGCAAGACCATGCTTGATTACCTGCTCGGCAACGCGATCGGGCAGAACCATATCGCCCGCGCGCAATGGCTGCTCGACCGTGGCGCCAACGCCAACACGACGCATGCCTACACCAAGCAACCGCTGCACAAACTGGCGCAGCTTTCGGGCTTTCACGATCTAACCATTCTGCTGGAGGCGCACGGCGCCAGCCCCGTCCGCCTGACGGGTCCCGAAGCGCTGATCGCGGCGGCGCTGCGCAACGACGAAGGTGCCGTCGGCGCGGTGCTGGCGGACAGCCCCGGTCTGATCCGCGATCCGCATCCGCTGCTTGCCGCCGCCGCGCGCGGCAATGCGCAGGCCACGGCCCTGCTGCTCGCCGCCGGCGCGGATCCGCATAGCGTCGATGGCGAGGGGATCAGTCCGCTTCACCGCGCGGTCCAGGCCGGATCGATTTCGGTTGCCGACCTGCTGATCTCCGCCGGCGCGGAGGTGGATTTGCGCGAGAAGAAGTGGAAGGGCACGCCGCTCAGCTGGGCCGTGGTGCTCCGGCAGCCGCACATGGCGGAGCGGCTCGCGCCGCTGAGCCGGGACGTGCGCGCGCTGGCAAGCCTGCCCGATGCGGCGCGGCTGGAGGCTGTGTTCGCGGCTGAACCGGAACTCGCCAACCATAGTCTCGACACGGAAGACGCGCCGACGCCGCTCTATTGCCTGCCCGACGATGACGAAGCGGCGGTGGAGATCGCCGAGATATTGTTGCGTCACGGCGCCGACCCGAACGCACGCAACCGACGGGGGCAGAAACCTGCCGCCGCCGCGCGGCGGCGCGGGCTGGACGATGCCGCCGACCTCATCGAGGACGCCGCCCATGGCGGCTGATCGCCTCACACTGCCGATCCGGATCGTTGTCGAGGATCCGGTGCCCGACGTGCGGATCGCGCTTCAGCGCGGCGCGACCGCGCGAGCGGAGCTGATACCGCCCGCATCCGGCGCGCCGGATGCGCTGACGTTCGATCTCGACGTGATTGCCGAAGGCGCGCTTGCCGACGGACGGCCCCGGCTGCTGGGGCCGTTCGTGCAGGGACCGCCGGAGGCACGCTTCGTCTATCTGTGCGTCGGACAAGCCGCCGGCCAGATCGGATCCGCATGGAACCGGCGCGTGAAAGTGCCGCTGGGCGGCATCTCCGCGGACTTGATCGAGACGCTACGGGATTGCGGACGGTTGGAGGCCCGCATCGCCAGCCGTGGCCGCGACGGCAGCCCCGCCTGCGCCAGCGTCCCGCTGCTCGCGCCCGGATGGCAAGTCCGCCGCTGACGGGGCCGCCCAGCCCATGACGGTACGCCCGCCATAAAGATGCGAGTTGCGCCGTTCGTCGGCGAGATGCCGTTCGAAGGACGGACCGGTCGCGGTGCGTTCCAGCGTGCGCGCCTGCGCGTCGAGTCGGCGGATCGCGTCCAGTTTCTCGTCATTGCCGAGCTTCGCGTTCGCGACCGCCGTCTTGAGCACGCGGATTGTCTCGTCATAGACTTTGATGGGCACGGGATAGGGATGGCCGTCCTTGCCGCCATGCGCGAGCGAATAGCGGGCGGGATCGGAGAAGCGGCACGGCGCGCCGTGGATCACCTCCGCGACATGAGCGAGGCTGCGGACGGTACGCGCGCCGACGCCGGGCACCATCAACAGATCGGCGAAGTCCCTCGGCCCCGCCTCGGCGGCCGCGGCGAGCGTGCCGTGCAAGCGGCGCAGCACCACGTCTTCCGCGCGCACGTCGTGATGGTGGGGCAAGTCGAGATGGGGCAGCATCGCCTGGACTTCGGGCGGGGCGCCGGAACGGTCGATCGCCGCGCATTCGCGCGCGAGCCGATCGGGGCCGAGATCGTCCAGCAGCGCGATCTGCGCGCTGCGCGATTTGCCGGCGCGCCGATCGGCGAGATTGACGATCGCGCCGCCGCCCCGCCCTTCGATCGCGGCATGGGGTGCATCGATGAAGCTCGTCAGCCCCTCCGACAGCCAGTGATAGCGGCGTGCCTGGCGCAGCGCTTCGTTCATGCCCTGCTGGACCACAACCCAATCGCCTTCGTCCGCGACGATGAAGCCGTGCAGATAGAGATCGAATCCGTCCTGCACCGCCGCGCTGTCGACCTTGGCGACGAGCTTGCTGGCGGACGCCAGCGCCGCGCCATCGAACCCCGCCGCGAGGCCAGCGTCGACCAGCTCCAACGGCGTCCGGCGCGAATGCTTGCCGCGTCCGCCGCAGACGTGGATGCCGAGCTCGCCCGCGAGCGGCGCCAAGCCGCGCTTGAGCGAGCCGATCACGCTGGTTGTGATGCCCGACGAATGCCAGTCCATCCCCATCACCGCCCCAAAGGACTGAAACCAGAAGGGATTGGCCATCCGCCGCAGATATTCGCGCCGGCCATAATGATGGATGATCGCCTGCGTCATCACCGTGCCGAGGCGGGTCATGCGATCGCCGAGCCAGGCGGGCACGCGGCCGCCATGGAGCGGGAGGTTGGCGCTGCCGGAACGCTGGGCCATGACGAAGGCCTTAGAACATTAGGCGAACATATGCCAGCGCCGTCCGATCCCCCGGCGCCTTAAGCCCGTTCGCTCAGGGCGCGATCACCAGGCAGTCGCCGCCCGCGCCGGTAACCTTCTTGCAGAGCGCCTGCGCGTCGGCCCTGTCGGCGATACCGGTCGCCTGCAGCCGCTGGACCGTGCCCGCGCTGACGATGTGCTGCTGATAGGCGCCGAGATCGGCCACTTTGGCCTTGAGCGTCTTCCAGCGATCGCGCGCGCGATCCTCGGATCCGAACGCGCCGAGCTGCACCTTCCAATTGCCGCCGGCCTTGCCGGTGGCGGGCGTGTCGTTGCCGTCGACCGCCTTGCTCGCCCGGCCTGCGCCATCCGCGGCTTCGGCGGGGGCGGGGTTTGCCCGGGGCTTGATCGGCTTGGCCGGTTTGAGCGCGGCACTGGCGGTCTGGGCCAATATGGGCGTCATTCGCGCGGGAGCGCTCGTCCCGTCCGGCGGCGTCGCGCGCACGACGGGCAGCGTCGCCAATATCTGGTCGGCCTTCGCCTTATCGGCGGGCAGCAGATAATGATCCATCACTTCGAGATTCTTCTGCGCCGCGGGCAGCCCCGCCGCCGCGGCACGCTCGGTCTGGGCATAAGCCAGCGGCCAGTCGCGCGTGGCGTAGTCGCCATTGAAATGCGCGGTGCCCAGAAGATAGAAAGCGCGCGCCTCGCCGCGGGCCGCCGCCTTTTCGATATAGGGCATCGCCTCGCGCCGATCGCCGTGCGCGAACAGGGCGAAGCCCAGTTCCTCGCTCGCGCGGATATGGCCCTGCGCGGCGGCGCGGCGATACCACATGATCGCGGTCTCCTGATCGGCGGCAACGCCCTTCCCGGCCCGATAGGCTTCGCCCATCTGGAACTGGGCCTCGGCATCGCCCGCCTGGGCCCTGGCCTGGAGCAGATTGATGTCGGACGCTGCGCGCGCCGGCGCGACCATCGCCGACCCCGCTGCCGCCAGCAACAACGCCACCAACAACCGCTTCATAGGATCGGCATTCCTCCCTTGATCGTCCGCACCACGCGGCCCTGGACGGGCAGGCCGTCGAACGGCGTATTGCCCGCCGCCGCCGCCATATTATCCGATTCGATCCGCCACGGCGCTTCGGAATCCACGACCAGCAAATCCGCCTCCGCGCCAACGGCGAGCGTGCCGCCGGGCAGGCCGAACAGGCGCGCGGGCGCGCCGCTCAACAGGTCGAACAGCCGCTCGAACCCAATCCGGCCATCGCGCACCAGGCCCAGGCTCAAGGCGAGCAAGGTCTCCGCGCCCGCCATGCCCGGCTCGGCATCGGCGAACGGCAGGCGCTTGGCCTCGGCACCCTGCGGATCGTGGCCCGAACCGATCAGGTCGATCGTGCCGTCGGCGACTGCGGCGATACAGGCCTGCCGATCGCTCTCGTCGCGCAGCGGCGGCGACAGGCGCGCGAAGGTGCGGAAGCCCGTCACCGCGCTGTCCGCGAGGAAGAGGTAAGCGGGCGTGATGCCGCAGCTCACCGGCAGCCCCTTCGCCTTGGCCGCGCGCACCATGTCGATCGATCGCGCGGCGGTGATCTGGCGGAAATGGATCGGCGCGCCGGTCGCCTCGACCAGCAAAAGGTCGCGCGCGACCGCCAGCGCCTCTGCTTCGGCGGGCGCCGCCACCAGCCCGAGCCGGGTCGCGGTCTCGCCGTCGGTCATCACCGCCTGACCCGCGAGCCCGCCATCTTCGGGATGGCTGACCGTGCGCAGGCCGAGCGCGCCGGCATAAGCGAGCAGCCGGTACATCACGCCCGAATCCGCGATCCAGCCGCGCCCAGTGGCGACACCGCAGGCGCCGTCGCGCGCCATCAAGCCGATCTCAGCCAGCTCGCGCCCCTCGAGCCCGCGCGTCGCCGCGGCGAGCGGGTGGACCCAGACCTTGGGCTTGCCCGAGGCAGCGGCGTGCTGGACGAGCGCGACCGTTTCTATCTGGCCCTGGTCGGGCATCAGCACCGCGCGCGTGATCCCGCCCGCGACGAAGGCGGGCCGGTCGATCGCGAACACGCCGACGTCGACCAGGCCGGGTGCGATCAATTTGCCCTTGGCCTGGATCACCTCGGCATTCGCCGGAATATCGAAAGTGCCGATCGCCGCGATGCGCCCGTCGCGCACGAGCACCCCGCCGTCGACCATGCCTTCGGGCGTGACGACGCGCCCGCCGATGACAGCCAGCGCGCTCACCATCCCTTCACTCCGCGCCGCGCGCGCGTCAGCACGTCGAGGCAGGCCATGCGCACCGCGACGCCCATCTCGACCTGTTCGGTGATCGCCGAGCGTTCGAGATCGTCGGCAACATCGCTCGCAATCTCGACCCCGCGATTCATCGGCCCCGGATGCATCACCAAGGCGTCGGGCGCGGCTTTCTTCAGCCGCTCATGCGTCAGGCCGTAGAGCGCGTGATATTCGCGAAGCGAGGGCACGAAACCGCCCGCCATGCGCTCGCGCTGGAGCCGCAGCATCATCACCACGTCCGCGCCGTCGAGGCCGGCATCGAAATCGGTGAAGCGAGTGACACCCATCCGTTCGATCGCGGGCGGCAGCAAGGTCGGCGGACCGACCACGCGCACCTCGGCACCCAGCGCGGTCAAAGCCAGGATATTGGAGCGCGCGACCCGGCTGTGCAGCACGTCGCCGCAGATCGCGACGATCAGCCCGTCGATCCGCCCCTTGCGCCGCCGGATGGTGAGCGCATCGAGCAGCGCCTGGGTCGGATGCTCGTGCCGCCCATCGCCCGCGTTGAGCACCGGGCAATCGACCTTGTCGGCGATGAGCTGGACCGCGCCCGAGGCTTCGTGGCGGATCACGATCATGTCCGCGCGCATTGCGTTCAGCGTGATCGCGGTGTCGATCAGCGTCTCGCCCTTTTTCACGCTCGACTGGGCGACCGCCATATTGACCACGTCGGCGCCAAGCCGCTTTCCCGCAATCTCGAACGAGAGGAGGGTCCGCGTCGAATTTTCGAAGAAGGCGTTGATCAGCGTGAGCCCAGCGAGCCTGCCATCATGCTTGGCGGTGCCGCGATTGAGCTGCACCCATTGCTCCGCCTCGTCGAGCAGGAACGCGATTTCGTGCGGCTGCAGCCCGGATATGCCGGTCAGATGCCTATGCGGAAACGGGCAGCCCAAGCGACCATCATTCGAACGTGTGGGCGGGCTGGACATTAAAGCCGTCCCCTACGCGCGCCGGCGGAGAAGCTCAAGGCTGCTGAGGCGATTCTGCTGATCCTTGCAACCATGCCGTCGCGTTGCGCGACCACAGGAAGAGCAATGCAAAACAATTGGCGACCACCGTCACCAGGCTGAGCGTCTGCACCGCAGGGCTCATGAGGCCCGTCTGGTGGCGGACCAGCAGAAAAACGTAGCTGGCGAGCGTCGCGCCCAAACCGAACGCCAGCCAGACGGTCAGCGCAAGCCGGCCGACCCGGCTGCGGCCGCGCATCACCCACGCCACCAGGCCAAGGACTATCACTACGCCCATCGGCACCGCGATCAGCGCGCGCGTGGCGAAATGCGCCGCCAATGCGGTAGCCAAAGCGTTCACCAGGCTGCCGCCGACGGCAATCGCGGCGAACCGGTCTATTTCCGCTGGTCGTCCCATGACACAGGCCCTCCCTCTCCCCCGTGCGATTGCGACGCGAGCGCGTCGATCGCGCCCTGGAGAATATAGGCTGCAGCCATCTTGTCCACGAGTTCGGCGCGGCGCGCGCGGCTGGCGTCCGCATCGAGCAAGGTTCGCGTCACCGCCTGGGTCGACCAGCGCTCGTCCCACAGCAATATCGGCAGTTCGAGGTCGGCGAGGTTACGCGCGAAGGCGCGGACCGATTGGGTGCGCGGGCTGTCGGTCCCGTCGAGGCTGAGCGGCAGGCCGATCACCAGCCCCCTCACCTGCTGCTTGGCGATGATCGCGCGCAACAAGGCGCGGTCGATGCTGAACTTGGTGCGGCGGATCGTCTCGGCGGGGCTGGCGATGGTCCACATCGCGTCGCAGATCGCGATTCCGATCGTCCTGGTGCCGACATCCAGCCCGGCCAGCCGTCCGCGCATGGGCAAAGCGGCGGCGAACTCTCTCTTGTCGGTGCCGATCATTTCCCGCGAAAAGCCTGGAGCCGCGCCGCCACGTCGGCACGGATATTCGCCCAGAAGAGCGCATAATCGAACACATGATAGTTATTACCGGGCAGCACATATATGCCGAAACCCGCGGGCTCGGGACCGATCGAGAGCAGGCCCTGCGGCGTGCAGCGCGCGGGTATCAGCCCGGGCGTGAGATCGACTCCGCTCAGATCGCCATGCGGCACCAGCGCGCCCCTATTGGCCGACGCGGGGGCGGCGCCGTCCTCCCCGCCCGTGAGCGGATTGACGCACAGCATCCTGGTGCCCTTGCGCGGGATGCCGGCATAGCCCTGGCTCGCGTCGAAATAGGCCTTCACCAGGCGCGGATCGGAGGGCTCGGCATAGCTTTGCCACGATAGGATGCAGCGTGCCTGCGCGGGCGTAGCGCAGGCGGGGAAGCCGAGCGCGGGGAGGTCCGCGGTTAGCGAGATCGGCCAGCCGACCGCATAGATGGCGACGATCCGCTTCGCGACCGGCCTGCCCGCAACCTTCTCGCGCAGCAGCCGCAGCAGATGGAGCGAGCCCTGGCTGTGCCCGGCGAGGATGATCGGCCGGTCGGCGGGCGCGGCGGCGAGGAAGGCGTCGAAGGCGCGCGCCACATCGCGATAGGCGAAGTCGATCGCCCGTGCCGAACGCGGATCGGAGGCCGCCAGGAAGGCGCCGAAGGTCGCCTGGCGATAACGCGGTGCCCAGACCTCACCGACAGCGTTGAAGGCGCTGGCCTGGCTGCGCGCGAACAGGGCCAGCCGATCGCTGGAGGTCTTGTCGTCGATCGGCGCGTTCCAGCGATCGCGATCGAGATAGGTGGTCGGCGGGACGTAGAAGACTTCCACTTGGGGCGCGGGACTGACCGGGCTGCCAGGGGGAAGCCAGCGCGAGGGATCGCCGGCCAGACCGGGCCGCGCCAGCCAGGCCGCGGGTTTGGCATAATCGGGCGCGGTCGATTCGGGCATATCCGAGAAGGCGCCCGACGGCACGAAGGCGGCGCGCATCAACCGGTCCTGCATCAGCGACCAGGTCAGGCCCAGCGCCAGGAACAGCACGATCAGGGCAGCGATCAGATAGAGGAAGCGGCGCGCAAGCATTGCTTCTTGGGTGCACGGATAAAGCTGCTTGCGCAACATAAGCGCGCGGCGGATATTTCGCGGCATGTGGCGAACCGGGCCTGTTCCCGGCGCATGGGAGAAACGTCCATGTCCTTGAAGATCAACGATATCGCCCCGGATTTCACGCAGGACTCAACGATCGGGCCGCTCCACTTCCACGAATGGGCGGGCAATGATTGGGTGCTGTTCTTCTCGCATCCCAAGGATTTCACCCCGGTCTGCACGACCGAGCTGGGCGAGGTCGCGCGGCTCAAGCCCGAATTCGACAAGCGCGGGATCAAGGCGCTCGGCCTGTCGGTCGATCCGGCCGACAATCATGCGCGCTGGGCCGCCGATATCGCCGAGACGCAGGGCCATGCCCCCAATTTCCCGATGATCGCCGACACCGATCTCAGCGTCTCCAAATTGTACAATATGCTGCCGGCGGAAACCGAGGGTGGATCCGAAGGCCGCACGGCCGCCGACAATGCGACCGTGCGCAACGTCTTCGTGATCGGCCCCGACAAGCGCATCAAGCTGATCCTGGTCTATCCGATGACGACGGGGCGCAACTTCGCGGAGATCCTGCGCGTGATCGATTCGATCCAGCTCACCGCGCGACATAAGGTGGCGACGCCGGCCAATTGGGAAGTCGGCGACGACGTGATCATCTCTGGCGCGGTGTCGGATGCGGACGCAGCGACGCTGTTCCCCGGCTTCACCACCCACAAACCCTATCTGCGCACCACGAAGCAGCCCGGCTGAGGGCGGTGCTGTTCGAGCAGATCGCGACCGGCGGCTGCCAATCCTACCTGATCGGCTGCGCGGAGACGCGCATCGCGGCGGTGATCGATCCCGAACAGCGCCAGATAGACTGCTATCGCGGGCTGGCTGCGCGCGAGGGCGTGCGGATTCGTTATGTGATCGAGACGCACACGCATGCCGATCATTTCTCGGGCGCGGCACAACTCGCCGCCGAGACCGGCGCGACCATCGTCGCGCATCGCCTGAGTCCAGCGCCGCATACGAAGCTGCGGCTGGAGGATGGCGAATTGCTCTATGTCGGCAGCCTGGCGCTCAGGGTGCTGCACACGCCCGGCCATACGCGCGATTCGATGTGCGTGGTGGCGGACGATCGCGTCTTCACCGGCGACACATTGCTGATTGGCGGCACGGGGCGAACCGATCTGCCGACGGGCGACCCCGAGGCGCTTTACGACAGCCTGTTCAACAAATTGCTCAGGCTCGATCCCGCGCTGATCGTCTATCCGGCGCACGATTATAAGGGCCGGAGCAGCTCGACGCTCGCGGCCGAGATTGCCGACAATCCCCGGCTGCAGAAGAAGGACCGCGCCGAATTCGTGGCGATGATGCGCGAGCTCAACCTCGCCGCGCCCACGCATCTGACCGAAGCTTTGCGCACCAACATGAGCGGCGGCAAGACGATCGCACAATTGCTTGCCGAGGCTGCGGCGACCGTGCCGTTCCTGGGCATGGACGATCTGGCGCGCCGCGTCGAAGCGGGCGCGCTCGATCTGATCCTGCTCGACGTACGCGAGCGCGATGCCTTCGATGCGGGCCATATCCCGGGCGCGACCCATTTGCCGCGCGGCCAGCTCGAGCTGCGCGTCAACGAGATGCTGCCCGATCCGACCGCGCGCATCCTCACCTGCTGTGAATATGGCCGCATCTCCACGCTCGCTGCCGCGACTTTGCGGATGCTGGGCTTCCAGCGCGCGGTCGCGCTGGATGGGGGCATGAAGGCATGGCGCGAAGCGGGGCTCCCTTTGGCCCGCGCCGACTAATCGCGCTTGAGCCTATGGGGAGCGGCTGCTAGCCGCCCTTTCATGTCCGTAGATACAAACACCGTGCGCAAGATCGCGAGCCTTGCCCGCATCGCCGTCACCGACGGCGAGGTCGAGGCGATGACTGGCGAGCTCAACAATATCCTCACCTGGGTCGAGCAGCTCGGCGAGGTGGATACCGACGGGGTCGAGCCGCTTGCGGCGGTGATTCCGAACGAGCTGCGCCTGCGCGACGACGTGATCACCGACGGCGATATCCGCGACAAGGTGCTCGCCAATGCGCCCCAGGCCGAACACGGCTTCTTCACCGTGCCGAAAGTGATCGAATAATGAGCACGGAACTGACCGACCTCGGCATCGCGCAGATCCGCGACGGCTTTCGCGCGGGCGATTTCACCGCGCGCGAAGTGGCCGAAGCGTTCAATGAGGCGGTCGCGGGCGCGAAAATGCTCAACGCCTTCATCGTCGAGACGCCCGAACATGCGCTGGCCGCCGCCGACGCCGCCGACCAGGAGCGCGCTGCCGGCGACGTCCGGCCGCTCTCGGGCGTTCCGCTCGGCATCAAGGATCTGTTCTGCACCGAAGGCGTGCAGACCACCGCCGCGAGCCACATATTGGAAGGCTTTGTGCCGACCTACGAATCCACCGTCAGCGAGCGCCTGTTCCTCGCCGGCGCGGGCATGTTGGGCAAGCTCAACATGGACCAGTTCGCGATGGGCTCGTCCAACGAGACGAGCCATTTCGGCAATGTCATCTCGCCCTGGCGGCGCAATGACGGCGGCAATGCCGCGCTGACCCCCGGGGGCTCGTCGGGCGGCAGCTCCGCCGCGGTCGCGGCGCGGCTCGCACCCGGCGTGACCGGCACCGATACGGGAGGTTCGATCCGCCAGCCCGCCGCCTTCACCGGCATTTCGGGCATCAAGCCGACCTATGGCCGCTGCTCGCGCTGGGGCGTGGTCGCCTTCGCTTCCAGCCTCGACCAGGCGGGCGCGATGGCGCGCGACGTCAAAGATTGCGCGATCATGCTCGAGGCGATGGCGGGCTTCGATCCCAAGGACGCGACCAGCCTCGACCTCCCCGTGCCAGAATGGGAGGCCAACCTTTCGTCCGACCTCAAGGGCAAGACGATCGGTATCCCCAGGGAATATCGCGTCGATGACATGCCCAGGGAGATCGACGCGCTGTGGGAGCGCGGCATCGAGATGGTCAAGGATGCCGGCGCCAACGTGATCGAGGTGTCGCTGCCGCACACCAAATATGCGCTGCCGGCTTATTATATCATCGCGCCAGCGGAGGCGTCGTCCAACCTCGCCCGCTATGACGGCGTGCGCTACGGCCTGCGCGACCTGCCCGAAGGCGCCAATTTGCAGGACATGTATGCCGCGACGCGCGCTGACGGCTTCGGCGCCGAGGTCAAACGCCGCATCCTGATCGGCACCTATGTGCTGTCGGCGGGATTCTACGACGCTTATTATACCAAGGCGCAGAAGGTCCGCGCTCTGATCGTGCGCGATTTCAGCCGGGCATTCGAGACATGCGACCTGCTGCTGACCCCGACCGCGCCGTCGGCCGCCTTCGCGCTCGGCGAGAAGTCCGACGATCCGCTGGCGATGTACCTGAACGACGTCTTCACCGTACCGAGTTCGCTCGCTGGCCTGCCCGCGATGTCGGTGCCCGGTGGGCTCGACCAGTCCGGCCTGCCGCTCGGCCTCCAGCTGATCGGCCGCCCGCTCGACGAGCAAGGCGTGCTCAACGCCGCGCTTGCGATCGAGGAGCGCGCGGGCTTTGTCATGCGGCCCCAGATCTGGTGGTGATGCGCTGACTGGTGCTTGCCGGAAGATGAGCGGCGGAACCCACGCAACTCTTATCGCCCCGCCGGGTTGAAGGGGCTGGTGTTGGTGAGGGTGAGGGTGAGTCCGTCGTGTACGATTATCAGAGTGCCGCGCATCCGTTCGGCCTGGCCACGAGCGACCTTGCATTGCTGGGCGGGGGGGTCGCGCTGGTCGTCGCCGTCCTGTTCCTGGGCCTTAGCGGCAACAAACGCGGGCGGGGCTGGCTTGCCGGGCTCGGCTGGCTGGCATTGATCCTATCGGTTGGGGCACTCGGTTTCGGCACCGTCCGCAGTGCCGCATCCAACAACGCCCAGCCCGCTTAACGCAGCGGACTCGGGTTGCGGCGCCGATTGGTGCCGATCGCCTTGGCGGGCACGCCCATCATGACCGCATTGGGCGGCACGTTGGTGAAGATCACCGAATTTGCCCCGATGATCGCATTCTCGCCGATCGTGACATTACCCACGATCACCGCGCCCGCACCGATGTCGACGAAATCGCCGATGACGGGTTTGGCATTGAGATCGCCGGTCGAGCGAATGCCGAAGGTCGTGTTCTGGCGGATGATCACGTCATTGCCGATCTCGCGCGCGCCCAGGATCATTCCGCCAAAATGTTCGAGCTTTACGCGGCGTCCGACCTTGACCGTATAATCCAGTTTCATGCCGAACCAGAACTGGCTCATCTTGTTGAAATAGCGATAGATCAACGTCAGCGGCGCGCGCAGAAGCTTCGATCGAACGCTCATCCGCCAATTGCCGAAGCGATGGATGAACAGCATCAGGAAACCCTGGCTGAAGAGGCTGGCATCGTTGGTGCGATAGTCCTCGCGCACCAGAGCCCAGAAAGAGATGCCAGCCGGATTCATGTTGCGGCTGCCGTCGGGCAGAGGCGGCGCGCCGCCGGGCTGGGCCATGAGCGCCTGGAATTCTCCGGCCTGGTCCACCTCGTCGATCAAATCGCCGAGCTTGCGCCATTCCCAGCCCGACGGCGCTTCGCCGAGCGCGCGCTCCAGCGCGAGCGTGACCTGCATGTGCGCGAGCGAATCGCCGTTCATGTCGGCGAAGCTACGATCCCGGTCAGCCGGGCGACCGAGCAAATGCGCGAGCAATTGGGAAAAGGAATCGTTCGCATCCGCCATCGGCCCGCCGGTGTCACCCGCCGGGCACTGCGCGTCCAGCATGTCGGCCAGCGCTTTGCGCTGAATCTTGCCGGTGTCGGTACGCGGCAGCGCCTCGACTTCATGCACGCTGATCGCTCCGCGCGCATTCACGCCCAAGGCCGCGGCCTCGTCGGCAATCGTCTCGACCAGCCGCTCGCGTGGCACAGCGGTGGCGGGCGTCACCACCAGCCCAATGCCGTCGCCCCGCATCGGATCGGGCCGACGCAGCAAGGCGAACTCACCTGGTTCGGCGCCGTTCGCGCCGAGGCGCTGGCGGATCGCGGCCTCGATCAGATCGGGGGAAAGCTTGATCCCGCCGCAATTGATGACATCGTCGCCGCGGCCCTCATAGAAAAGCAGTCCGTTCTCGATCCGGCCGATGTCGGAGGTTTCGAGCCAGGCATTCGCGCCCAGCGGGTGCCAACGCCCGCCGTCCAATATGCCGAGCGCGACATGTGGCCCGGCAATCTCGATCCGGCCGCCGTCGCCGATACGGACTTTGGTATCGCCCTCCGCCTTGCCGACGGATGCCAGCGCCTCGGCGGGCGCGTCATGGATCGCCTGGAGCGTCGCCCGCGACGCCTCGGTTAGGCCGTAATGCTGGACGATCCGCGCGTTGGGCAAGGCGCGGCGCAAGGCGGCCTTTTCATCGGCCGACATATATTGGCTGCCAATCTCGACCCAACGGACGTGCCCGAGCTCGTCGCCGAACCGGTCGAGCGCCGCGAGGAAGATCCGCCACAGGCTCGGCACCGCGGAGATCGCATTGATCTCGCCCGCCTCGAGCATCCGGCGAATCTCGGACAGATCGAAGCCGGCCGGGGGGATATAGGCCTTGCCGCCCGCATTGAGCACGATCCGGCAGCGCGCATAGCCGAAGGAATGATAGACCGGAACACCGACATATTCGCGTATCTCGTGGTTGATTTCCATCGCGCGGCTCACGCGCACGACCACGTCGTGCAGGTTGCCGTGGCTCAGCAGCACCGCCTTGGGCTTGCCCTGCGTGCCCGAGGTGAAGGAGATTTGCGCGGGATCGTCGCCGTCGCGCGAATGGAATTCGAGGTCGATCCAGCCGGCACCCGGCCCAGGCTGCTGAATCTCGGTCGTATGCGTGGCGTCCAGCCGATCAGCGTCGTCGAGCCCCGCGATCGGCACCGAAACCAGGCCGGCGTCGAGATTCTCGAGCATCTGGCGGACATAGCCCACGCCGTTGGCTGCGACGACGCCCACCGTGCGAAGCGCGGCGAACGGATTGGAAGGGATATCGGTCACGGGTTTTTCCTGCCGTTGGGCAGCGAGAATCCATACGCGAACATGTCCCGCCACAGGAAAGGCGCATCCTCGATCGGCCGCCGCCTCAGCGTGCGATGCGCGCGGTAAAGCAGGTCTCCCGCCAGGAACAGCAGGTTGGCGAGGATCGCGCGCACCGGGCCATAGCGGTCGCGGAAGAATTTGAAGCGCGACTGGTACCAATAAGCGGGCACACGCTTGACCGGCGAATCCGATTTGACGCCGGTAGCGGAGCCCTGGAGATGCACCACCCGGCTATCCGAGGCATGCCACACCTCATAGCCCGCGCGGCGCACGCGCGACATGAGATCGGTCTCCTCGAAATAGAGGAAATAATCGGGGTCCATCAGCCCGACGCGGTCGATCACGGCGCGCGGCATCATGAAGCTGGCGCCCGTCACCCAATCCACGGGGCGCGTCTCCCGGAGGTCTGCAATTTTCACCGCCATGCCGGGAAAGAGCCGGTCGAGGATGGACAGGCGCGCGCCGCGGAAGAATTCGCGCCAGGGCGCGGGGAAACGGAAACCATAAGCGCGCAAGCTGCCGTCGGGATTTTCGAGCCGGCTGCCGGCCACGCCGGCTTTGGGGTGCGCTTCGAGCACGTCCACCAGCGCGGCAATCGCGCCCGGATGCACATAGGTGTCGGGATTGAGGAAATGGACATAATCCACATCGGCATCGTTCAGCACCTTATTCTGAACGATATAATTGTTGCCATAGGCGAAGCCGCCGTTGGTGCCGATGCTGAAGCAGCTGCAGAAATCCAGCCCCTTCTCCGCGATATGCCGGCAGACGATCTCGACCGATCCGTCCTGCGAATCCGCGTCGCCGACATAGACTTTGAGCCGCAGGTCCGCGCTCTGCTCGCCCACCAGCGAGTCGAGGCAGGCCTTCACCAGCTCGGGCGTCTTGTAGTTGACGATGACGACCGCGACGCAAATCACTCAACGCAGCTCCCTCGGCTCGCGAAACGCGGTGGCTGCCCACTTGCCCGCACCGCGCCGGATTGACAATGGGGCCCGCCTGCTCGACCGACCCTGGCATGATCGAGCAGGATGGAATTTCGGCGAGCGTGCCCGATTGGTCGCGCGAGCGGAAGCGGCCCGGAGAGTGGCGACCGGGCAAGGCGCTGCTCGCCAGCATCCGCGATTACCAGAAATATCGGGGGCTCAGGCGCAAGCTGGCCGTGTTCCGCCATCGTTTCTGGTCGGCGGTCTCGGGCGCGGACATACCGATCAACAGCGAGATCGGCGGAGGCCTGCTCATCCCCCACCCCAATGGCATCGTGATCCACCCGCAGGCACGCATCGGCCCCAATTGCCTGTTGTTCCAGCAGGTCACGATCGGCGACGCGGGCGGCGTTCCCACGATCGGCGGCCATGTCGATATCGGCGCTGGCGCCAAGATTCTGGGCCCGATCCATATCGGCGACCATGCGCGGATCGGCGCCAATGCGGTCGTGCTGAGCGACGTGCCCGCCGGCGCGACAATGGTCGGCATTCCGGCCCGTCAGGTCGAAGCCCGGCAACAGGCGGATTGACAAGCGCGCGCGGCTGATCGACCGGAACTCGCATGACTGAAGCTGCATATCTGATCGAGGGCGTGACCGGCCCGTGGGAAGTCGTGATCGGGCTGGAGGTCCATGCCCAGATCACGTCGAACGCCAAGCTCTTCTCGGGCGCGGCGACAGCGTTCGGCGCCGAGCCCAATAGCCAGGTCAGCCTGGTCGATGCCGCCATGCCCGGCATGCTGCCCGTGCCCAACAGGGAATGCATCCGCCAGGCTGTGCGCACGGGCATGGCGATCGGCGCCCAGATCAACCGCTGGAGCCGGTTCGACCGCAAGAATTATTTCTATGCCGACCTGCCGCAGGGCTATCAGATCAGCCAGCTCTACCACCCGCTGGTGGGCGAGGGCGCGATCGAAATCAACCTCGACGAGAAGGACCCGGAAGCAGTCGTCAAGACGATCGGGATCGAGCGCATCCATGTCGAACAGGATGCGGGCAAGCTGATGCACGACCAGCATCCGACGCGCTCCTATGTCGATCTCAACCGATCGGGCGTGGCGCTGATGGAGATCGTGTCCAAGCCCGACATGCGCTCTCCGCAGGAGGCGGGCGCCTATCTGCGCAAGCTGCGCGCGATCCTGCGCTATGTCGGCTCGTGCGACGGCAATATGGATCAGGGATCGATGCGCGCGGACGTCAACGTCTCGGTGCGCAAGCCCGGCGCCGAATTCGGCACGCGGACCGAAACCAAAAACGTCAATTCGGTTCGCTTCGTCATGGCCGCTATCGAGGGCGAGGCGCGCCGCCAGGTCGATGTGCTCGAAGCGGGCGGCACGATCGTCCAGGAAACGCGCCTCTACGATCCCGACCGCAACGAGACGCGATCGATGCGGTCGAAGGAGGATGCGCACGATTATCGCTATTTCCCCGATCCGGACCTGCTGCCGCTCGAATTGGACGAGGCATTCCTCGCGGATTGCGCGGCGAGCCTGCCCGAATTGCCAGACGACAAGCGCCATCGCTACGAGCGCGAGCTCGGCATCTCCGCCTACAATGCCGGCGTGATCACCGCCGAGGTGGAGATTGCGCGCTGGTTCGAAGAGGTGCTGTCGCACGGCGCCAAGCCGGTCGCCGCCGCCAATTGGCTGACGTCGGAGCTGTTCGGCGCACTCAACCGACTCGGCAAGGACATCGGCGAGAGCCCGGTCTCGGCCAGGCAGGCAGCCGAGTTGCTGAGCCTGGTCGCGGACGGCACCTTGTCGGGCACTTTGTCCAAGCAGGTGTTCGAGATCATGCTCGAAACGGGCGAGGATCCGTCGAAGATCGTCGAGGAGCGCGGCCTCAAGCAGACCAGCGACACGGGCGCGATCGAGGCGGAGATCGCGAAGGTTATGGACGCCAATGCCGACAAGGTCGCCGAATATCGCGGCGGCAAGGACAAATTGTTCGGCTTCTTCGTCGGCCAGACGATGAAGGCGATGGCTGGCAAGGCCAATCCGGCGGTGGTCAACGAACTCCTCAAGAAAGCGCTCGACGGCTGAAAGAGGGCGCCCTCGCTCCTCCTCAGGTCTCCACGGCGGTCGCGCGTCCGCTTGCGCGGGCGCGATCCGCCGCGATCAGCGCCGCGATACCATATGGCTGCCGCGGTGCGCTTTCGACCTTACCCGACCCGTCGCGTGCGATCGGGGCCAGGCCGCGCATCGCCCAGAGCGCCGAGCCAAGCCCGCATATCTGATAGAAAGCGGTCGAGCCGACGCCGCCGAAGCCGGTGAAGAAGCTGTTCACGAGGCAAATCGCAGCGACCGCGAACACGAATGCCCCGGGCTCGAGCAGCTCGGGATTATGGCGCACCTTTGCCCGGATGAGCAGCATGATCAGGCAAAGGCTGATGAATACGAGGCCCAGCCCGACCATGCCGGGATAGCCGAGCGTCAGGCCATAATTGATGTAGCCGTTGACGAGATCGATGATCCCTTCGCCCTGACGAAGATCCTGGAGACTATCGAGCGCGGTTTTCAGGTTCTGGCCGAGATAGGGATGCCGATGGATTTCCTCCATCCCGCGCTCGAACAGCTGCCGTCGATAATCCGCCGTGTCGGCGGTACCGCCGGTCTTGCCAACCATCGCGGCGAAATAGGTTGAAAATTGTGCGGCGGACAAAGCGAACAGATAGGCGCCGCCCGCTGCCGCCGCCTTGACGAGGAGCTGGCCGTAACGCCGGCAATACAGGTCCCACGCGACCAGCCCGATCGCAAGCGCAACGAACGCGCCGCGCGAATTGGCGGAAATCAGGCCGAGCAGGAGTATGAACAGAACCAGATACCATTTGGGTCGCGAGGTGAAGCTATTCCGCAGCGCGAGCGTCGCCATGAACGCCAGGTCGAGGAAGGTGCCGAGCGAGGTCGATTCCGGGAAGGAGGCGGGCGCTCGCAAGGCGCCGGCGCGCAGCTTCGAATAAGCATTGATCGTGTTCTCGATGTGCAGCAGCCCTTCGATCTGCTTGTAGATCAGCCAATGCAGCCGCGCCTCGATGGTTGCCACGACCGCCATGACAAAGCCGGCGAGCGCGAAGGCAAGCAGGAAGCGGCGCACGTCCTCGGTCGTGTTGAGCGAGCGGCTGAGGATGAGATAAGGCAGCAGGATGTTGATCAGGATCGGCAAGGACTGCCTGATCGTCGCGGTCATGCTCGGATCGCGCGCCTGTGCCAACTCCAGCACGACCATTATCAGGATCGGCAGCCCGAAGCGCGCGCGCGGCGAGACGCGCTCCTTGCCGCGGTTGATCAGGAACGCCAGCGCCAGCCCAAGCGCACAGAACAGATATTTGCTGCCAGAGATAAGGTAGAGGCTGCCGATCCCAAGCTGTTGTATGAGCTGCGGCATCGACACGGTAAGTATGCAATAGAGCGCCGCCGCATCAGCCCTGCCCCTCGCCATGATCGGAAGCGCCAGGAATAAGGCGAGATAGGCGACCCAATAACTATGGCCCCACATGCCGATCGTGAACATCGCGAGGAAGATCGCCAATGGACCTTTCCTGATCCAGACGGCATCCTCCTTGCGGACCAGCGCGGCGAAGCCGTAAACGGCCGCCGCAAGCAGCAGCAGGCCTTTCACGGTCATCAGCAACATCGAAAACATTACAGACCTTCTCGAAACGCGCGGCCCGCGTACGACACCGGGGCGGCGATCTTACGTTCCATGGCTCCGCGGGGTTCCGGCCACCCGGCGCACGTCCCGCCATGGCATGGCAAGCGGAGCGGGATCAATGCGCGGTCTTCCCGCTCTGGGAGATTGCAATCGCCTCCTGTACGGCGCGCATCTTGGGCGCCTCGGACAAAGGTTGGCCGGGATATTCGACCAATCCCCAGCCGCCATAGCGGCTGATGCCTCCCGACGAACAATAGAGCGTGATGACGTCGCCGATGTGGGTGCGCCAGAAATCGAGATATTTCTTATAGGCATCGTACATGCGCGGATCGCGCTCGACCTGCTGTTCGAAGGCAAGGTCCTTGAAGATCAGATGCTGCCCGCCTTCGTATGTGATGTAGCGCTTGCCATATTGGGCTGCGACCGCCTTGACCTGCATTGCCAGTCCGAGCGTCCGGTCGATTTCTCCGTCCAGCGCCGCGAACATCTCATCTGCGCTGGCGAAGACGGTGCCGTTCAGGCGCGCGCCGAAATAAGGCGCGGTCGCCATCGCATCGACATGACGCGCCGTATCCCCAAAACCCAGCACCGTTCCGGCGCACCAATCGCTATTCTGACAGGTGGCGACGCGCACCAGCTTGCCCGGCCGGTCGGCATAGGCCTTCTTCCAGATGTCCATCACATGCGCGAGCCGCTGCGCATAGCGGAACAGCCCGGCCTTATTGCCGTCGGCAGCAAGCGCGGTTGCGACACCCTCGCGCTGCGCCTGGCCCGCAACCTTGAAGGCGTGGTTCCACACTTCGTTCCCCAATTCGACATAGATGATGCGGTCGGGGGGCAAAGTGTCGTGCACCAGCCGCGCGAAACGTTCGTAATAATCGTCGTCCGCATTGTACGGCATGTTGAACCAGGGATCGGCGCCGGTTTCCTTCGTCAGCGCGATCATATCCTCGATCGCGACACCGTCGCCGCTGGTGGTATCGATTGCGGTCGGCAAATGGCGCGTCGCCCAGGTGACGGGGGCGTTCGCGTTGCTGTTCTGCCAATCCATGAAACGGATGATTTTGAAGCCGCGCAGCGACGCCACGTAAAGCGGATCGATGCGTGCGCTCGCGGGCATGGTGGTCTCGCGGCAATCGATATCGCGAAGCGGATCGGAGGCATCGATCGCCGTCAGGTTCAACGACACCACGACCGCATCTTCGGGCGTGGCATCGTTGTTGAGCGCGAAGGTGAAACCATTGTCGCCGTAACGCACGCTTTGCGCGCGCTTCCCGCCTGGCTTCAATATGCCCTTGCCCTTCCAGGTGCAGCGGATCGTCGGATTCTTCACGCCCAAATTGGGCGGCGTCAGGATGCGGCTGAGGCCTATACCTGGCAGCAGCTTCTTGACGTTTCCTTCCGTATCGATCTCGTCGGGGCCAAGCGGGTGATGATCCGTGGCGAACCAGTTGCTGCCCGCGGCCAGGTTCGCAAGCGCGCGTGCCTTGCTGTAATAAGTCGGCCCGCTCAGGCTGACGCCAATCGTTGTCGGAGGAATCGGCAACGCGGCAGCAGAATTTGCGCCCGTCAGCATCGCGGCCATCGCCGCCAGCGCCGCATGGACGCCATGCCTGTTCGTCATTCCAGCCTCCGCTTGCATGTGCCGCCGGGCGATCGGAATGGCCGCCACAAGGGCGAGCGCGGCCATGCACAGGACGATCAGCAATGTTCGCGGCACGCTTACGCCCTCGTCCGGTTAAGCCGCCAGCCTAGCCCCGGCCCGGATGAGGGACAAGCGAAGGATCAGGCGACTTCCGAATGCAGGCTCTTCCAGCTCGCTACCAGCCAGGCGGCGGTGGTGAGCAGGCCCGCCATGCCGAGCATCGTCAGCTGCATCCGGTCATGCGGCGCGGCGACAACGCCGGGGATATGGACCAGCAGCACGAAGGACGACATCATCAACGCCTCGATCGTCGCGGCCAGCCGCACGCGGATTCCGGCGAGCAGGCAGGCGCCGGTGAGCGCATGGATCGAACCCGTGAGATAGGCCAGGCCCAGCCGTTGCGGCAGCCAGGCCGGCACCATCTGCGCGGTGAAGCCGGCATAGACGAAGTGCGACACGCCGAAGATCACCAGGCACAAGCCGAAGCCCAGGCGCAACAGCCGCGCGCGCTGGCTCGTATCGAAGCAGCCGGCGAGTGTCGCGATGCCCAGGGCATTGGCCGAGGCCTCGCCCAGCCCGAGCAGGGCGGCGGTGTCGTGGATGGTCACGACGCGCGGCAGATGCAGCAGCAGCGCCCACAATCCGATCCAGGCTGCGCCCAGCATCGCGCCGCGCGTGCGCCATTGCGGCAGCAGGATGCCGATCCCGCTCACGATCAGGATGAGCGCCGACAGATAGGCGAAGGGGATTTTCCAGGATGCGCCGTCGGGCGTCGGCTGCCAGCTGAGCAGGCTGTCGCGCCAGGCGATGTTGAGAATGCCGAGATAGATCAGCAATAAACCGATGACGATCGTCGCCACCTGCCGCACCTTGTCCATATGATCCTCCCCTTTTTGCTTTTGCGTCGGGCTCAATAATCGAGCTTTGGATACCAATCAGGCTTGCGCCCCTCCGGTGTGATGTCGAGCAAGGTCCAGAGCGGCGAGACATCGGGCGCGCCGCGCGGATCCTGGCCGGGATCGGCGGAGGCCGGGCCCATTTCGCCGCCGTAGAAGAGCCGGATCGTGCCGTCCTTGCGACTGAACACGTTGAGCGCCGGAATATCATCCTGGCCGGCTCGGGCATGATAATCGTGACTGAAGCCGCCGGTCGGATCGCTATAGAATCTCAGGTTCCGCCAGCCGCGTTCCCGCGCGAAATCGGCCATGCGCGAAACCGGTGAGCGCGATATCACCCCCAGCGCGACATTCTGCTCCAGATCCGCCGCCACGCCGTTCAGCGCGCCAAGGAAATTGGTACACATCGGGCAGGGCCGTTCGCGCTCCGGGCCGAACATCCAGCTATAGGTGACGAGCGTTTGCTTGTCCCCGAACATGTCGGCCAGCATGACCGGTCCGTGCGCGCTGTCGAAGCGATAATCGCCCGTGACCGGCCCGCCCGGCGGAAGCGCGCGGCGCATTTCGGAGACGCGCTCGATATGGCGGCGAAGCTCGATCTCCTTCGCCAGCAGCGCGGTTCGCGCGGCGCGATAATCCATGCTCTCATTGGGAAAAGGCCAGGCGCTCTTTGCCGCCATTGCCTTCGCGTCGCCGAGCATATTCGTCATGTCCCGCTCCCATGCGAAATCGCGGCCGACCTGACCTAGCCGATCGGGCAGCGCCTTTGGACCCTGTTCTTTTGGCCCAGTCGATCGGGCAAATTCTGGCCCGGTTTCAACGTTCGAAGCTCTGGTCCTGCACCTTGTTCTCGCCGCCCGTGCCCGCGGTGCCCGCGAAATCGCCCGGCGCATCCTCGACGCCCATGCGCTGCTTGCGCTTGTCGCGGCCCCGCTCGGGCGAATCGCCAGGCTTGGAGGGATTGGAATCGGGATGTAGGTCAGGCCGGTCCGCCATGCTTTCTCTCCTTGTCCGAAGAGACCAACGAATGGCGTTCCGCCAGGCTCCCTCTTGTCCTTGCCCTTCGGCCCCCGCTGCTATAAGCGCCCCGCTTCCGACGAGCGTGCCGCGGGCGTGGCGGAACTGGTAGACGCGCTGGATTTAGGTTCCAGTATCGCAAGATGTGGGGGTTCGAGTCCCTTCGCCCGCACCAGCCGACAATGCCCACCGCATCCATTTTTCGAAGGCTTTGAGTAAGCGACCATGCAGACTGTCGAGACGTTGAACGAGGGCCTCCGCCGCTCCTACAAGCTGACCATCGCCGCGAAGGATATCGCGGCCAAGGTCGACGCCGAAGTGAAGCGCGCCGCACCGACCATCAAGATGCCCGGTTTCCGTCCCGGCAAGGTTCCGCCGAACCTGATCAAGAAGATGCATGGCCCCGCGCTCGAGCAGGAAGCGCTCAACACCGCCGTCCAGGAAGGCGTGCAGTCGCTGATCGCCAAGGAGGGCCTGCGCCCCGCGATGCAGCCGCAGGTTGCGCTCGACGACGATTATGCCGCGGGCAAGGATGTCGAGGTCAAGGTCGATCTCGAAGTCCTGCCCGAGGTTCCGACCCCATCGATCGAGGGCCTGAAGCTCGAGCGCCTGACCGTGGAGGCGACCGATGCAGAGGTCAGCGAGCAGATCGAGCGTTTCGCGGCGCAGCAGAAGAGCTTCGCGCCCGCCAAGAAAGGCCATCCCGCGGTCGAGGGCGACCAGGTCATCATCGATTTCGCCGGCAAGACCGAGGACGGCGTCGCCTTCCCGGGCGGCACCGGCGAGGATATGGCGGTCGAGCTGGGCTCGGGCCGCCTGATCCCGGGTTTCGAGGATCAGCTGGAAGGCGTGAAGGTCGGCGAAAGCAAGACGCTCCACGTCACCTTCCCCAAGGATTATGGCGAGAAGAGCCTGGCCGGCAAGCCCGCCACCTTCGACATCACCGTCAAGGAGATCAAGGTTCCGGGCGAGGCCAAGCTCGACGACGATTTCGCGAAGAGCTTGGGCCTCGAGAGCTTCGACAAGCTCAAGGAATTGTTCAAGGGCCAGGTCGAGCAGGAATTGAACGGCCTCACCCGCACCTACATGAAGCGCAAGCTGCTCGACCAGCTCGCGCATGGCCACAATTTCCCGGTTCCGCCGTCGATGGTCGAGGCCGAGTTCGACCAGATCTGGCGCCAGCTCGAGCATGAGGCGAGCCACGAGGAAGACCCGCAGGCCGCCTTGGCCGAGATGGAGAAGGATAAGGACGATTATCGTTCGATCGCCGAGCGCCGCGTGCGCCTGGGCCTCCTGCTCTCCGAGATCGGCCGCCAGCACAATGTCGAGATAAGTGCGCAGGAAATGCGCATGCTCGCCGCGCAGGCCGCGCAGCAATATGCGCCGAAGGATCGCGACCGCTTCATGGAATATGTGATGAGCGATCCGGTCGCCGCCGCGCAGATCCGCGCGCCGCTCTACGAGGATAAGGTCGTCGACTTCCTGTTCGACAAGGCGGAAATCAGCGAGCGGACCTCGACCCGTGAGGAGCTGGAAGCCGCGATCGAATCCGAGGACGATGCGATCGGCGGCCATGTCCATGGTCCGGATTGTGGCCATGATCACCACGATCACGACCATGATCACAAGCCCAAGAAGACCGCCGCGAAGAAAGCAGCGCCCAAGGCTGAGGTGGCCGAAGAAGCCCCGGCCAAAAAGCCGGCCACGAAGAAGGCGGCTCCCGCCGCTGCGGAAAAGGCCGAGAAGCCCGCAGCCAAGGTGAAGGCCGAGCCCGCCGCCGACAAGGCTCCGGCCAAGAAGGCTGCGCCCAAGAAGGCGAAGTAATTTCCGCTCTTCCCTGCGGAAGACGGCCAAGAGAAGGGCATGGGCGCGAGCCCGTGCCCTTTTCTATTTCGGCGCTGGGAAATAAGAGACTGTCATGAACCCGCGCATCGCCGTCATCCTCCCCTGTTATAACGAGGAAGCGGCGATCGGGCTGACCGTCGCCGGCTTCCGCGCCGCGCTGCCGGATGCGGCCATCTACGTCTTCGACAATAACAGCGCCGACCGCACGATGGAGGTCGCCGCGCAGGCGGGCGCGATCGTTCGGCGCGAGCCGATGCAGGGCAAGGGCAATGTCGTGCGGCGCATGTTCGCCGATATCGAGGCCGACATCTATGTGATGGCCGACGGCGACGCGACTTACGACGCCGCCGCCGCGCCCGCGATGATCCAGCGCCTGATCGACGAGCATCTCGATATGGTGGTCGGCGCACGCGCGAGCGAGGTCGATGCCGCCTATCGCCGTGGCCATCGGCTGGGCAATCGCGTGCTGACCGGCATTCTCGCGCGGCTGTTCGGCCGCACCTTCAGCGATATATTGTCCGGCTATCGCGTCTTTTCACGGCGCTTCGTGAAGAGCTTCCCGATCCTGTCGGCGGGGTTCGAGATCGAGACTGAGATCAGCGTTCACGCGCTCGAACTGCGGATGCCGGTGGCTGAGGTGGTGACACAATATGGCGCGCGGCCGGAAGGCTCGACTTCCAAGCTTTCGACCTATCGCGACGGCTGGCGCATATTGCGCACGATCCTCACCTTGTTCCGGATCGAGCGGCCGGTCCTCTATTTCGGCTCGCTCGGCGGCATGCTGGCGCTGATCGCGCTCGCGCTCGCGGCGCCGCTGATCGTCACCTACGCGCAAACCGGCCTGGTGCCGCGCCAGCCGACCGCGATCCTCGTCACCGGACTTGCGATCGTCGCCTGCCTTTGTTTCTTCGCGGGGCTGATCCTCGACACGGTCGTGCGCGGGCGGCGCGAGATGCGGCGACTCGCTTATCTGGCGCTGCCAGGAATCTAACACGGGTGACCGCGGCGGCCTTGCCGCGGCGCAGCAATCGGCGCGACGCTGATCTGCACCCTCTCACCGCGATTCCGCCTGCCTGTGTAGGAACGCATCTGCAACATAGCCGTTTGCGGCGGGCATGCGTAACGAGTTGCGGGCTTTTCAGGCTCCGCCGCGCGCTGTGTGGATCGACACGGCGCGCGGCTTGGGCATCGTGCTGGTCGTGTATGGGCATGTCCTGCGCGGCCAGTTCCATTCGGGCTTGCTCGCGTGGACACCGGCGATCGCGCTTCAGGACCGTGCGATCTACGCCTTTCACATGCCGTTCTTCTTTCTGCTTTCCGGCCTGTTCGCGGGCGCGGGGACAAGCTCACGAACCCAGTTCGTCCGCCGACGGCTGGTGACGATCGTCTATCCTTATTTCCTGTGGTCGGTGATCCAGACGATCCTGACGATGGGTGCGGGCCATCTCGCCAACGAGCATCATGATTTGTCCGACCTGGCGCGGATCGGCATCGATCCGATCGGCCAATTCTGGTTCCTCTACGTGCTGGCGATGCTGCAGCTCTTGCTATTGTTGCCGCGGCCCCTGTTCCTGCTGACGGTGCCGGTCGGCATGGTCGCCTATCTTCTGTACGGCAACGGGCCCCTGCTTCTCCGTGCGGCCTGGTATTTGCCCTTCTTCGCGGCGGGCGTGGTGCTCGGGCGGTCGGGCCTGGAAGCGGCACTCCAGACCGCGCGAAGGGCATTCGGCTGGTTCGTAGGGGGAGCGGTCGCCTTCGCCGCATTGCTGGTCGCGATGCCCCTGCTGAACGGCTTCGCCGCCGCGGTGGCGCAATATGCGGTGGCAAGCGCGGGCATCATCGCCGCATTGGGTCTCGCGCGCTTGCTCGGTTCGCGGATCGCGCTGTTGCCCACTTTGGGCGCGGCCTCGCTCGCCATCTTCGTGATGCACGTCATCTGCGGCGCGGCGATGCGTGCCGGGCTGGAGCGAATCGGTCTGAACCAGCCGGCCATCGCGGTGATCATTGTCAGCGCAGGCGGTCTGCTGATCCCGCTCCTCGTCTACAGGGCGTCGATCGCCGCCCGTCTGACCCCCTGGCTCGGCCTCGGATTCGCCCCGCGCACCCAACTTCCGGTTCCGCCCGGCGCGGGGCCGCTATACAGGCCTCTTGAACCCGCTGGCCGGAACGCCGATGTTGGGCTCGACAAAGCCAGAGGACCTGCATTTCAATGACCGATCACGCCGACATCACCGCCGGGCTCGTGCCGATCGTTATCGAGCAATCGAACCGCGGCGAGCGCAGCTTCGACATTTACAGCCGTCTGCTGCGCGAGCGGATCGTGTTCGTCACCGGCCAGGTCGAAGACCATATGGCCAGCCTGATCACCGCCCAGCTGCTCTTCCTCGAGTCCGAGAACCCGAAGAAGGACATTTATATGTACATCAACTCGCCGGGCGGCGTGGTGACGGCAGGCCTCGCGATCCATGACACGATGCAATATATCCGCCCGCGCGTCGGCACGGTCTGCATCGGCCAGGCGGCGTCGATGGGCAGCTTCCTGCTCGCGGCGGGCGAGCCCGGCATGCGCGTCGCCCTGACCAACAGCCGCATCATGGTGCATCAGCCTTCGGGCGGCGCACAGGGCATGGCGGCGGACATCGAGATCCAGGCGCGCGAAATCCTGCGCATGCGCCACGCGCTGAACGTGCTCTATGCCAAGTATACGGGCAAATCGATCGAGGAGATCGAGCACGCAATGGACCGCGACAAGTTCCTCGAAGCCGACGAGGCCAAAGCCTTCGGCATTATCGACGAGGTGTTCGACAAGCGTCCCGCCCCGAGCGAGGAAGCCCAGGCGGCCTGACAGCTTCAATACGGCTATAAAAAGCCCGCGCCCTCATCTCGAAGGGCGCGGGCTTTTTCTGTATTTCCGATCGAAGAGTAAATTGCTTTCAGCTGGACGACCCGAGCCTTTACTGCGATAAGTTGAGTGAAAACGCCGTCGGGGGACGGCTGGAGGGGCAAATGGCAGCGTTGCGGGAACGAATGGCCGCAGAAACTGCACCCCCGACGGAGAGCGTTACCACGCCCCCACTCCTCCAGCGCCTAAGGCTGTTTTGGAAGGCTTGGATGCGCCCTTGCCCCCAATGCGAGGCTGTTAACGGCACCTGCCAAGACTGTTACGACAACCGCTGGTAGAGCTAAAATGCCGCAGTCGGGTCAAGCGGCGTCACTTTCTCGCTGTGATTGGGATTGAGCATTCTGCGCGACCACAGCCGCGCGGGCCTCTCCACGTAGCGGAAGCTCAGCACCGAAAACCCGATCACCAGCGCCACTATCAGCAGGCTGAATAGGTCGCATGCGATCCAATTGCCCGCAATGACCGTCCTGCCGCTAGCGGTGGCCTGGATCGGCAGATGCAACGCCGCCCCGTAAAACCAGACGACGTCGACCATTCGGTCGACGATGAAATGGTGGATCATATAGATCGAATACGACAACTCGCCGATCAACAGCATCGGCGCGATCGTCAGCAAGCGGCTGATCAGGCCCCGCTCCAGGCTGAATACCGCGATGCTAAAGGCGAAGATGGGCGCGATCAGGAGCGAAAGCTTGTTCCCAAAATGATTGATCATCCAAAGGCCGATCGCGAGCGCTACCAGCTCCAGGATCGTGCCGGCGACACCTCTGATACGATCGGTATGGCGCCATAGCCCCCATTTGCGCACGTCGCATACCACCAGCCCGAGACCGAAATTCATCATGCATTCGAACGTCTCGGCCCACCCGGCGCCTGGGTTGGTGTGACGAAGCTGAAAACAGAACCAGGGCGCGATCATCAGGCCCGCCGTGATCAGCAACCCGCGTCGAATCGTGATCCGCATCGCGATCAGCGCGAAGATCACATAGGCCCACCATTCTACCCCGATGCTCCAGCTCGGGTCATTCCAGCTCAGCGTGCCGGCATATTTCTGGAGCAGCAGGAAATTATAGGGCAGCAGCCACGGCGCGAACCGATCCGAAAAAGGCGGGATATCGCGCGCGGCGCCGATATGCAGCCACATCCGCGCAAGTTGATAGGCGATCAACAGCAGGATCATGAACAGGTGCAGCGGATAGATCCGGCCCAGCCGCAACCCGAGGAACCGGCCGAGCGGAAATCCCTGGGCGAGCCTGTCGCCATAGGTCGTGCCGATCACGAAACCGCTGAGTACGAAAAAGAAGGTGACGGCCAGGAACCCGTTCTGGACATATCTGAACGTCCAGATCCATCCGTCGGTGGGCAGATGGAAGAGGACGACCGTCGAGGCGAGCAGCCCGCGCATACTATCCAGCGCGAGGAAACGCTCTCCTCCCGCCTTGGCCCGACCTTGACCTGCCATGACATCCCTGACGCGTATGAACGCTGCTTTGCAGCATCGAGCGATGCCCTAACGCTGCCGTTCCTGGCTGGCAAGGCGAGCGCAGCCGGGCCGGGCTACGTCCCGCTGCGCCGCGCCGGAGGGAACGGGATGATCCTTGTTTCGTCTTTCCGCCACCACATATAGGCTTTGTGGCTTCGGGGCGGGCGGGCCGCTAACCTGCCATCAACCCGGAACGTAGTAAGGCTTGCCGCTCGCCAAGAGCGCGGTAGGATGCCTACCGACTCGGGCGGACCGAGAGTGAAGGAAATTATGACTAAGCTGAGCGGCGGCGATTCGAAGAGCACCCTCTACTGCTCGTTCTGCGGAAAATCGCAGCATGAGGTGCGCAAGCTCATCGCGGGCCCGACCGTCTTCATCTGCGACGAGTGCGTGGAGCTGTGCAACGACATCATCCGCGAGGAGACGAAGGCAACCTTCGTCAACCGCAAGGATGGCGGCACCCCCTCGCCCTCCGAGATCAACGCGCATCTGGACGATTATGTGATCGGCCAGAAGCAGGCGAAGCGCGTGCTCTCGGTTGCGGTGCACAACCATTATAAGCGGCTCAATCACGGCGCGAAGGGTGCCGAGGTCGAGCTCGCCAAGTCGAACATCCTGCTGGTCGGGCCGACCGGGTGCGGCAAGACCCTGCTCGCGCAGACGCTCGCCAAGACGTTCGACGTGCCCTTCACGATGGCGGACGCCACCACGCTCACCGAAGCCGGCTATGTCGGCGAGGACGTGGAGAACATCATCCTGAAGCTGCTCCAGGCCTCCGACTATAATGTCGAGCGGGCGCAGCGCGGCATCGTCTATATCGACGAGATCGACAAGATCAGCCGCAAGGCGGACAATCCCTCGATCACGCGCGACGTGTCGGGCGAAGGCGTGCAGCAGGCCCTGCTCAAGCTGATGGAAGGCACCACCGCGAGCGTTCCGCCGCAGGGCGGCCGCAAGCATCCGCAGCAGGAGTTCCTGCAGGTGGACACGACCAACATCCTGTTCATCTGCGGCGGCGCGTTCAGCGGCCTCGAAAAGATCATCGGCGACCGCTTGCAGGGCAAGTCGATCGGCTTCGGCGCGTTCGTCGCCGCGCCCGACGAGCGCCGCACCGGCGAGGTGCTGCGCCAGTGCGAGCCCGAGGATCTGCTCAAGTTCGGCCTGATCCCCGAATTTGTCGGCCGTCTGCCCGTGATCGCGACGCTGGAAGACCTGGACGAGCCTGCTCTGGTCAAGATCCTCGCCGAGCCGAAGAACGCACTGGTCAAGCAGTACCAAAAGCTGTTCGAGATGGAGGGCGTGAAGCTCACCTTCAACGACGAGGCGCTGAGCGCGATCGCGAAGAAGGCGATCGCCCGCAAGACCGGCGCACGCGGCCTGCGTTCGATCATGGAAGGCATGCTGCTCGACACGATGTTCGACCTGCCCTCGATGGACGGCGTCGACGAGATCGTGGTCGACAAGGACGTGGTCGAGGGCCGCAAGGAACCCGTCCGCGTCTTCGCCAAGAAGAAGGAAAAGGCGGGCGGCGACGCTGCCTGAGGCTGGCTTAGCGTAGCTTAGCCAAGTCAAGGGTCCGTCGCCCAGCGAAAGCTGGGGCCTCAGGAGGTTTGGCGCGCGCTCCACTCCACCTCCTGAGATGCCAGCTTGCGCTGGCATGACGAGGGGCGGACTTTCGCTGGTGACGAAGGGCGGCACATCCACACCCGCTGACGAATGCCCCTCGCGCGCCTATATCGCGCGCCAAGGAGTGATTCATGTCCGATCCCACCGTCATCTGCAGTTACGCCCGCACCCCGATGGGCGGTTTCCAGGGCGCGCTGTCCGGCGTCAGCGCCACCGGACTCGGTGCGGTCGCGGTCAAGGCGGCGGTCGAGCGCGCGGGTGTCGCGCCTGAGAAGATCGACCGCATCTATATGGGCTGCGTGCTGCCCGCCGGTCTCGGCCAGGCGCCCGCGCGCCAGGCCGCGCTCGGCGCGGGGCTGCCGCGATCGGTCGAGGCGACCACGGTCAACAAGATGTGCGGATCGGGCATGCAGGCGGCGATCATGGCCGACGAGGCGCTGCGCGCGGGCAATGTCGACGTGGTGATTGCGGGCGGGATGGAGAGCATGACCAACGCGCCCTACCTCCTGTCCAAACACCGCGCGGGCGCGCGCATCGGCCATGACCGGATCATGGATTCGATGATGCTCGACGGGCTCGAGGATGCTTATGAACCCGGCAAGGCGATGGGCGCGTTCGCCGAGGAGACCGCGCGCGAATACCAGTTCACGCGCGAGGCGATGGACGCCTTCGCGATCGAGAGCCTGCGCCGCGCCAATGCGGCGATCACCGGCGGAGGCTTCGCCGACGAGGTGGTGCCGGTCACGGTCAGGACCCGCACCGGCGAGACGGTCGTCGCGCAGGACGAGCAGCCAGGCAAGGCGAAGCCCGAGAAGATCCCGACGCTGAAACCCGCCTTCGCCAAGGACGGCGCGATCACCGCAGCCAATTCCTCGTCCATCTCCGACGGCGCCGCCGCTCTGGTGATGGCGTGCGAAAGCACCGCCCGGGAACTGGGCCTGAAGGTCGAAGCGCGCGTGGTCGCAACCGGCGCGCACGCGCACGAGCCGGCCAAATTCACCACCGCACCCGTCCCCGCCATCCAGAAAGTGCTGGCCAAGGCCGGCTGGACGGTGGCGGACGTCGATCTGTTCGAGATCAACGAGGCGTTCGCGGCGGTGACGATGATCGCGATGCGCGACCTCGGCATCCCGCACGACAAGGTCAATGTGAATGGCGGCGCGACCGCGCTCGGCCATCCGATCGGCGCGTCTGGCGCGCGCATCGTCGCGACATTGATCGCGGCGCTGAAGGCGCGCGGGCTCAAGCGCGGCGTCGCGGCCCTGTGCATCGGCGGGGGCGAGGCAACAGCGATGGCGATCGAGCTCGCATGATCACGGTCGAAGGCGGCTGCCATTGCGGCCTCGTCCGGTATGAAGTGACCTTGCCCTCGGCCCAGGTGCGGGTCGACGATTGCGACTGCTCGATCTGCAGCATGACGGGCTATCTGCACCTGATCGTGCCGGAGAAGGATTTCCGCCTGACCGAGGGGCGGCGCGACACCACCACCTACCGCTTCGGCACCGGCGCCGCGCAACATATCTTCTGCAGCCAATGCGGCATCAAGAGCTTCTACCGCCCGCGATCGCACCCCGGCCATATCAGCGTCAATTATCGCTGTCTGGACGAAGGGCACGGGCTGGAGCCGACGATCGTCAGGTTCGACGGACGGAACCATCCCGGAGCGGTCGCGTAACGACCTTTGCCTGATGCCGATCATAAGGATAGAGCGGCATCGGGAGAGGGACCGATTTGATGAAGCCAGCCGCCGTCGACGTGGGGGAACGATCCTCGCTGCGCCTCGTGATCCTCGCATCGACGCTCGGTACGGTGTTCGAATGGTATGATTTCTTCGTCTACGGCACGCTCGCGGGCGTCATCGGCCAGAATTTCTTCCCGGCGGGCAACAGCGCGGTCTCGCTGCTGATCACGCTCGCGACCTTCGGCGTCGGCTTCGGCATGCGCCCAGTCGGCGCGGTCTTGTTCGGCGTGCTCGGCGACAAGCTCGGCCGCAAATATACCTTCCTCGTGACGGTCGCGCTGATGGGCGGCGCTACCGCTGGGGTCGGGCTGCTGCCGACCTATGCCACGATCGGCATCGCCGCACCCTTGCTGCTCGTCCTGTTGCGCGTCGCGCAGGGGCTGGCGCTCGGCGGCGAATATGGCGGCGCGGCGATCTATGTCGCCGAGCATGCGCCGCGCAGGAAACGCGGTTTCTACACCAGCTTCATCCATGCCGGCGTCGCGGGCGGTTTCCTGCTCAGCATCAGCGTGGTGGTCGCCGCGAACAACTTCGTCGCCAAGGAGGACTTCGTCAGCTGGGGCTGGCGCATCCCCTTCCTGTTCAGCCTGGTGCTGCTCGCCATCTCGCTCTGGGTGCGCATGATGCTGCGCGAAAGCCCGGTGTTCCGCGCGATGCAGATCGAGGGCAAGATCGCCAAGAACCCGCTCAAGGAGAGCGTCGACAGCTGGTCCAAATGGCGCAAGCTGCTGGTCGTGCTGTTCGGCATCACCGCCGGCCTGACGGTGATCTTCTACACCGCGCATTTCCAGTCGCTCTATTTCATCCAGAATGCGGTGCGGATCGACGATACGCCCGCGCGGCTGATCGTCGGCTTCTCGGCGTTCCTGTCGATCGGCTGGTACGTGCTGTTCGGCTGGCTCTCGGACAAGATCGGGCGGCGGCCGCCGATCATCGCTGGCTATGTGCTGATGCTGCTGCTCGCCTTCCCTTTGTTCAAGATGATGCAGGCGAATGGCAATCCCGACCTGGTCGCCGCGATGGCGCGCGCGCCCGTGGTGGTGCGCGGGAGCGACTGCACTTTCAACCCGCTCGCGACGCATGGCCAGGCGACCGCCTGCGGCCGCGTGCTCGACAGCCTGTCCAAGCGCGGAATCACGTACAAGAAGGTGGCGATCGCGGCGGGTGCGCCCGCGGTCACGATCGGCAGCAACGTGCTGCCCGCGACCGATGACGCATCGATCGAGAAAGCGCTGGCCGATGCCGGTTATCCGACCGGCAAGGTCACGCCCCCGCTGCATAATGCCTTCAAGGTTGCCTTCGCGATCATCGCGATCGCCTTCATCTCGGGCATGACCTACGGGCCGGTCGCGGCTTTGCTGGTGGAATTGTTCCCGGCGCGGGTGCGCTACACCTCGCTTTCGATCCCCTACCATATCGGGTCGGGTTATTTCGGCGGCTTTTTGCCCTTCATCAACCAGTATATCGTCGCCAAGACCGGGGATCCGCTGGCGGGCCTGTGGTATACGGTCGGGGTGACCGCAATGGCGTTGCTGATCGTCTCCTTGGCGGTGCCCGAGACATCCGGCAAAGAGCTGGAATGATCGACGCAGACCTGGAACTTGCCGGGCGCCTCGCGGACGCTGCCGGCGCCGCGATACGCCCTTTCTTCCGCAAGCCGTTCGCGATGGAGGCCAAAGCGGACCTGTCGCCCGTGACCGAGGCGGATCGCGCCGCCGAGGCCGCGATGCGCGCGATCCTGGCGGAGGAGCGGCCCGGCGACGGGGTGATCGGCGAGGAATATGGACCCGACCGCCCCGACGCCGAGCGCGTGTGGGTGCTGGATCCGATCGACGGCACCCGCTCGTTCGTCGCGGGCCGGCCGATCTTCGGCACTTTGGTCGCGCTGGTCGATCGGGCCAAGCCGGTGCTGGGCATGATCGACCAGCCGATATCGGGCGAGCGGTGGATGGGCGCGATCGGCAAGGCGTCCACGCTCAACGGCGCACCGATCCGAAGCCGGCCATGTGCCGGAATCGCGCAGGCGCATCTCGCCACGACCGGGCCGGGCTATTTCACGCGCGAAAGCTGGACCGCGTTCGAGCGCGTGCGCCTCGCCGCGCGCGATACATTGTGGGGGGGCGACTGCTACAATTACGGGCTGCTCGCGGCGGGCCATCTCGACCTGGTGATCGAGGATGGCCTCAAGCTCTATGATTTCGCGGCTTTGGTGCCGATCGTCGAAGGCGCGGGCGGGGTGATGCGCGACTGGGTGGGCAAGCCGCTCGATATGCACAGCGACGGCCGCGTGATCGCGTCGGGCGATGCCCGCCTGATCGACATGGCAGTGGCCGCGCTCGGTTAGGCGACCTCGCGCAGCCGGGCGAAGCTGCGGAAAAGCGCCTTCGCGGTCGGATCGGCTACGTGTTCGGTCAGGCTGTCGACCAATTCCGCGACGGTGCTGCCGCTGGCGATGCCGACGCGCTGCGAGGCCATCGACCAGGTGCCGAACGAACGATCGGTCACCTCGTGCGAACTCAGCAGCACCAGCGCGCGATGGCGCGGATCGGCCTTGATGCGGTCATAGGCCCGGCGCACGCGATCGGGCTCGCCTTCGAGCGCCTGCAGGAAACGATAGCCGTCATAGAGCAGCAAGCCGGTGATGCCGTCGGCATGGTTGTTGCGGCGTGACGCCGCCAAAATCTGGTCGATCGCGTCCGCCGGCAGTTCGGGCCGTGCGGTGCTGACATAGGTGATCTGCAGCATTGAGGCTTTTCCTCTCAAGCCGCCGATCATCGCATAAAGCGGTTAAGAAGCTTTCAACTCTGTAGCCGCCGTTCATACTGACGTCATTGCGAGCGCAGCGAGGCAATCCAGTCCGTTGCTCTCGGACCTGGATTGCTTCATCCCCGGCTTTCGCCGGAGTTCTCGCAATGACAAGGTTGGGGTAGACCCGATCCCCGCATCGCTCTATGGGCAAGCCACTATGCAGTCCGGCCGTGGCCTTCTTCTAACGCTTCGACTTACGCGCCCTTAGGCGCGTCGATCGTTTGCGGCCGCGTAAGGCCGCCGCTCACCGCCTAAGGGACACGCCGCCGCGCTGAACCAGCGCCCCGACGTTCTTATGTGCCGAGACCGAGATGACCATGCTTGCCGACCCTTCCGTAAAATATCGCGCCTTCCCGCAAGTCGACCTGCCCGGCCGCCAGTGGCCGAACCGCACCATCACCAAGCCGCCGCGCTGGCTGTCGACCGACCTGCGCGACGGCAACCAGGCGCTGATTGATCCGATGGACGCGGAAAAGAAGACGCGCTTCTTCGACCTGCTCGTCAAGGTTGGCCTCAAGGAGATCGAAGTCGGGTTCCCGAGCGCGGGCGCGACCGAGTTCGACTTCATTTCCGGGCTGGTGCGCTCGGGCCGCATTCCCAACGACGTGATGGTCCAGGTGCTCACCCAATCGCGCCGCGACCTGATCGAAAAGAGCTTCGCGAGCCTGGAAGGCGCACCCAAGGCGACCGTCCACCTTTATAATGCGGTCTCGCCCGCATGGCGCCGGATCGTGTTCGGCATGGGCCGCGAGGAGATCAAGCAGATCGCGGTCACCGGCGCCCAGATCATGCGCGACGAAGCCGCCAAACGGCCCGAGACCGACTGGCATTTCGAATATAGTCCGGAGACCTTCTCCACTGCCGAGCTCGATTTCAGCCTTGAGGTTTGCGAGGCGGTGATGGACGTGCTGCGCCCCACTCCTAATCATCCGATCGTCTTCAACCTGCCCGCGACGGTCGAGGCGGCGACGCCGAATATCTATGCCGATCAGATCGAATGGTTCGGCCGCCACATCAGCAAGCGCGACAGCGTCGTAATCTCGCTCCACCCGCATAATGATCGCGGCACCGGCGTCGCCGCGGCGGAGCTGGGATTGATGGCGGGCGCGGACCGGGTCGAGGGCTGCCTGTTCGGCAATGGCGAGCGGACGGGCAATGTCGACCTGGTGACCTTGGGGCTCAACCTCTACACGCAGGGGATCAATCCGGGGCTCGATTTCTCGGATATCGACGAGGTCATCAACACCGTCGTCTATTGCAACAATATCCCGGTCCACCCGCGCCACCCTTATGCGGGCGACCTGGTGTTCACCGCTTTCTCGGGATCGCATCAGGACGCGATCAAGAAGGGCTTCGCCGCGCAGGAGCGGCGCAACGACCAAATCTGGGACGTGCCCTATCTGCCGATCGACCCCAAGGATCTCGGCCGCGATTACGAGGCGGTGATCCGCGTCAATTCGCAATCGGGCAAGGGCGGCGTCGCCTGGGTGCTGGAGCAGGACAAGGGCTTCAAGCTGCCCAAGCGCATGCAGGCGGATTTCAGCCGCGCGGTGCAGGCGATGGCGGACGAGACCAGCCGCGAACTCAATGCGGCGGACATTTGGGGCCGGTTCCAGTCGCATTACAAGCTCGACGGCCCGCAGGCATTCGAGCTGGTCGACTATAGCGAGACGCACGCGGGCAGCGACCGGATCTTCACCGGGCGGGTGCGCCACAATGGCGTCGAGACATCGGTGAGCGGCCGCGGCAACGGCCTGCTCTCAAGCGTGCTCGCCGCGCTTAAGGATGGTTTCGGCGTGCAGATGGATATCGCCGATTATTCGGAGCACGCGATCGGCCATGGCGGCAACGTCCAGGCGGCAGCCTATGTCGAGGCGAGGACCGAGGACGGTCGCACATTGTTCGGTGTCGGGGTCGACACCGATGTCGCGACCGCCTCGGTCCGCGCGCTGCTCGGCGCGGCGAACGCGCTTTAGGCTCAGCCCCAGCGGCGCCAGGTGCAGCGCGTCACCTTGCGGTGGTGATACCAATGCGCGCGGCAGACTTTATGCCGCCGGACGTGATGGCGCCAATGAGGTCCGTGACGCGTGGTGGTGGTGACGGTGCGATCCACCTGGACCCGATCCTGCGCGAGCGTGGGGGTTGCGGCGATACCGCTGAGCGCAATGCCGGCAAGCAGAGCGAGACCTGACAGTTTCATCCTGCACTCCTCTTTTTTATTGCGCAGGCCCAACGAAGGAATCGCGGTTCAGTTGCTCATTTTGTCTCCGGCAAGCCGCAGGCGGGCGAAGAGCATGAAACTCTTCACGCCCTCCTGCCCGTAAGCGGTCTTGATCCGGTAGGGGAAAGCGTAAGCGCTGGCGAGGCCGCCCAACGCGAGCCGCACCGGCCCCTTCCCCATCGGCAGTTCGTAGGCATAGCCAGCACTGAGTTTTGAGATGGGGATGATCTCCCCCGCCAGCGGTCCGGCGTCGAACAATTCGGCCTCCTGCACATGCTCCGCGCGCGCGAACAGGATGTGGCGATTGTGCAGCCGGAGCGACGTCTCGCCCAGCCAGCCGGTCAGCGCGGGGCCGGGCCGCTCATCCTTGCGCGACCAGGCGATCGTGGTCGCCCAATTGCCGCCCGCTCCGAGCGGCCGATTGTAGGATACCGAGGCGGTCGTGCGCTGCTCGTTCCTGGTCGGATCGAGCTGCTCGGGCGAATGGATATGCCCGGTCGAAAGTTGGAAGGAGAGGTTGGCGGTCGGGTTCCAGAAACCGCGCACCGACCAGCTGTCCAGCCTAGGACTCTCCATATTCCAGCGATGCTGGTCGGGCTCGCGCCCTTTGAACGCGCTCGCCTCGAGCTTCCACGGGCCTTGGCTATAGCCCGCGGTCACCACGCCGAAGGTGATGTGGGTCGAATCGAACCAGTGATGCCCGATCGGCGCCTCGGGCAGGTCCATGCCCGAAATGCGGTGCATGAAGGTCGGCGGGCCGAGCGCGGGCTCGCCCGGCAGCCCGCCATAGAGATAGAGGCTGCGCCCCTGCCCCAGATCATAGGAATAGCTCGCCGACACTTCCATCAGCAGGTCGTGCGGATGCTGGCGATCGATCAGTTCGTCCTTGCCATTGGCGGTTTCGCCGGTCGCGAACAGCAGCGGATAGCCGCTCTTGCCCATCAGGGCATCGAGTGAGAGCATCGCGCGCAGGCCCAACGTGCCGTGGTCGCCGACCGGACGGCTTGCCATCCCCATCAGCATCGACTGGCTGAAGGTCTTGGAATCGCCGCGGGGGCCGCCCTGGTCGTCATACACCAGGGTCGCGTCGCCATGGACCATGATCGTCCACGGCCCCGACGCGAGGTTTATCCCCTCCATGGGCGCGCTCTCCGGCTGCCAGGAGGTGCCCGATGCCTCGCGCGTCATCGCGTAGGCGCCGAGCGCGCCACGCATCGCCATGTGCCCCATCGCAGCGTGGTCCATGCCGGGCATGTCCGGGCTCATCTGGCGCATGTCGTGCGCGGGAGGCGATGCCGGCGTAGATGGTGCCGGCGTGGGCGGCGCGGACATGTCCATGCCGGGCATGCCGGGCATCGTCTGTGCGTGGAGCGGTACGGCCAACAAGGCCAGCAGCGGGAAGGGGGCTTTGCGGATCATGCCGACGCCTCTAATCTTTGACATGATGTCAGGGTCAAGACGGCAATGAAGATCGGTGAAGCGGCGCAGGCGAGCGGTGTCTCGCAACGGATGATCCGTCATTATGAGGCGATCGGGCTGATCCCCGCGCCCGCGCGGCGCGACAGCAATTACCGGGATTATGGCCCGGCCGACGTCCACCGGCTGCGCTTCATCGCCAATGCCCGCGAACTGGGGTTCGACACGCACGAGATCGGCGAATTGCTGGCGCTGTGGAATGACGGCAGGCGCGCCAGCGCGGAGGTGAAGAAGCTGGCCCTGGCCCGCGCCGACGCACTCCATGCCAAGGCGCGAAAGCTGGAGGCGATGCGCAGAACCCTGCTCGATTTGGCGGGGCGCTGCGCGGGCGGGGACCGTCCGGAATGCCCGATCATCGACGAATTGGCAGGGTGACAGTTTAGGGTAAGCCCTAGCCGTCACCCCGGACTTGATCCGGGGTCCCGCTGCCCGCGGTCTGAGCCGCCTTGCGGTCGCGTTTATGCGTCATATAGGCGAATTCAAGCTGGTCCACACGCCCTCGCTCGACGGCTTTCCGACGGGACTATGTGGCCCGCGCCCGGATCATCCAGCATGCTGCGTTGAACCGTGCGACGCCGTCGACCAGGAAGGTGGCGAACGCCGCGTCCAGTACGTCCGTGACCTGGGCGCGCAGCTTTTCGTCCAGGCCGGGCAGTGCGATCGCCACGTAACCCATGCGGCGGATGTAGACGGCCAGATCGTCGCGCGGCAGCGTCAGCGGCACATCGATCGGCGCGATGTCGATCGCTTCCCATCCCGCAGCCGCCAATATCCTCCGCACCCGATCCGCATCAGCGAAACCGAATTGACCGGGCGCCTGCGGATCGGATGGGCCGACCCGCCCGATCAACGGCTCGGCGGCACGCTCGGCGGTGGTTTGAAACGGATTTTCGCTCTTGGGGCGCCAGGCGATGCAGGTCAGGCCGCCACGTGGCCGTGTCGCGTTACGGATATTGGTAAAGGCCACGACCGGATCAGCGAAGAACATCACGCCGAACCGCGACGCCACCGCGTCGAAGCTCTTGGGCGCGAAGGCCTGGCTTTGCCCGTCGCCGAGGACGAAGCACGCATTGGTCGCGCCTGCCGCCTCAGCCCGGTGGCGGGCGATGTCGACCAGCACCTGGGATATATCGATGCCGGTACAGCGGCCGACAGTCCCCAGCCGCTCCGCAAGCGCCAGCGTCGTCGCGCCGGTACCGCATCCGACATCCAGAACGTCCCGCACACCATCGGTGACCACGGCATCGGCCAGGATCTTTTCGAAGGGCTGATACAACCGATCGAGCATCGGCTGAAGGTCCGCCCACGCATTGCCACTATGCCCATTCCAGCTTGGGACGTGCTGATCCTGCATGGTCTTCCCTCTATTTCCGGCCGAACAGTTTCTCGATGTCGCCATGGCCGAGTTTGACCCAGGTCGGGCGGCCGTGGTTGCATTGGCCCGAATGCGGCGTGACCTCCATTTCGCGGAGCAGCGCGTTCATCTCGGCAACGGAGAGGATGCGGCCCGCGCGGACCGAACCGTGGCAGGCCATGGTCGCGGCGATACCGTCGAGTTTCTCCTTGAGGCTGAGCGCCTCGTCATAGGCGGCCAGCTCGTCCGCGAGATCGACGACCAATTGCCTGGCGTCGCTGGCCCCCAGCAGAGCAGGGGTGGCGCGGACCAGCATCGCTTTGGCGCCGAAGCGTTCGAGCTCGAGCCCCATTTCGGCAAGTTCGCCGCTGCGCGCCTCGAGCCGGTCGCATGCCGGTTCGTCCATTTCGACCACTTCGGGGAGGAGCAGCGCCTGCCGCGCAACCCCGCCATCGGCCATTGCGCGGCGCATGCGTTCGAGCACGAGCCGTTCGTGCGCGGCATGCTGATCGACCAGGATCAGCCCGTCCGCGGCCTCCGCGACGATATAGGTTGCCGCCACCTGGCCGCGCGCGACGCCGAGCGGATGCTCGACCGGCGCGGGTGGCGCATCATAGGCCATTTCGGCGCGTGCGGCGGGCGCGGGGGTGAATTCAGGGACATTGTCCCACACGCTGCCCTGGCTGGGTGGCCGGGTGGGCGCCCATTGGGGAGCGATGGGTTCGGCTTGCCAGCGGCCCAAGGCTGCCGCCGAAGGCCGCTGGGCGCTGCGATGCCCGGCACCGTCGAGCGCGGCGCGCAAACCGCCCACGATAAGCCCACGCACCAGCCCCGCCTCGCGGAAGCGGACCTCGGTCTTGGCAGGATGGACGTTCACGTCCACCTCCTCGGGCGGCACATCGAGGAACAGGGCCAACACCGGATGGCGGTCACGCGCGAGCAGGTCCTGATAGGCGGCGCGCACGCTGCCGATCAGCAGCCTGTCCTTCACGGGGCGGCCATTGACGAACAGATATTGGTGGTCGGCGACGCCGCGGCTGAAGGTCGGCAGGCCCGCCACGCCGCCGAGCGTGATAGCTTCGCGCATATGGTCGACCGCGACCGAATTGCGCACGAGCTCGCGATCGATCAAGGAAGCGACGCGCTCGGGCCGCGTCTCGCCGGGCTGGACCGCGAAGCTACGCCGCCCGTCATGTTCGAGCGTGAAGCCGATTTCGGGCCGCGCCATGGCGAGCCGGCGCACGACATCGGCGCAGGCGGCATATTCGGAACGTTCGGTGCGCAGGAACTTGGCGCGCGCGGGCACGCGCGCGAACAGGCCTTCCACCTTGACCCGCGTTCCGGGCGGAAGCGCCGCCGGCCCCTCCTCTACGAGCTTGCCGTTGTCGACCAGGCGCCGCCAGCCTTCGCCGCCCCTCACCCGGCTTTCGAGGCCGAGCGTCGCCACGCTCGCGATCGACGGCAGCGCCTCGCCTCGAAAACCCAACGTCGCGACGCGCTCGATATGATCGTCGGGCAGCTTGGAGGTGGCGTGCCGCTCAAGCGCGAGCGCCATATCGTCGCGCGTCATGCCGCAGCCGTCATCAATCACCTCGATGCCGCCGATACCCCCGGCGCTCAGGCGCACGACGACATTGCGCGCGCCGGCATCGATCGCATTTTCGACCAGCTCCTTGAGCGCGGAGGCGGGACGTTCGACCACCTCGCCCGCGGCGATGCGATTGACCAGATGCTCTGGAAGGCGCCGTATTGACATGAGTCAGGCTCTAGCCCAGTCAGCGGGCTTCCGCGACCGGGCTTTCTATCATCGGTATGACGATTCTCCGCCGGGTCGCGCGTCGGACGGACAGTTGAGATATGGGTTTCATGCGCTGGTTCAAATTCATGTCGCACGACATGGCGATCGATCTCGGTACCGCCAATACTTTGGTCTACGTCCGCGGCCGGGGCATCGTGCTCGACGAGCCGTCCGTTGTGGCGATCGAGACCGTCAACGGCGTCAAGAAGGTGCGCGCCGTCGGCGACGACGCCAAGATGATGATGGGCAAGACGCCCGAACATATGGAAGCCATCCGCCCGCTTCGCGACGGCGTGATCGCGGACATCGACATCGCCGAGCAGATGATCAAGCACTTCATCCACAAGGTGCATGGCCATCGCCGCTTCCCGCGCTGGCCCGAGATCATCATCTGCGTGCCGTCGGGTTCGACCAAGGTCGAGCGCCGCGCGATCCGCGACGCCGCCTCCAACGCCGGCGCTTCCCAGGTTTTCCTGATCGAGGAGCCGATGGCGGCCGCGATCGGCGCCGACATGCCCGTGACCGAGCCGATCGGATCGATGGTGGTCGATATCGGCGGCGGCACGACCGAAGTTGCGGTCCTCTCGCTGCGCGGTCTGGCCTACACGACCAGCGTGCGCGTCGGCGGCGACAAGATGGACGAGGCGATCGCTTCCTATGTCCGGCGCAATCATAACCTGCTGATCGGCGAAGCCACCGCGGAGCGGATCAAGCAGCAGCACGGCACCGCGCAGATGCCGGCCGACGGCGTCGGCGAGCGCATCCAGATCAAGGGCCGCGACCTCGTCAACGGCGTGCCCAAGGAAATCGAGATCACGCAGGGCCAGATCGCCGAAGCGCTGTCGGAACCCGTCTCGGCGATCGTCGAAGGCGTGCGCATGGCGCTCGAGAATACCGCGCCCGAGCTCGCCGCCGACATCGTCGACCAGGGCATCGTGCTCACCGGCGGCGGGGCCTTGCTCGACGGCATCGACGAAGTGCTGCGCCAGGCCACCGGGCTGCCGGTTACCGTCGCGGACAATCCGCTCACCTGCGTTGCGCTGGGTACCGGCCGCGCGCTGGAGGATCCGATGTTCCGCGGCGTGCTGCACACGGCCTAAGCCGGGACAGGCCGGGACCCGCCATGGCCCCGCCGCGCCATCGCGATCGCGGATTCTCGCGGCGCATCCAATATGGGCTGTTCTTCGGCTATGTCGCCGCCGCGATGGGTGTGGTGGCGGGCCTGGCGCTCGTCCTGATCGCGCGGTTCGATCCCACCGCATTCGAGGGGATCAAGGGCCTGGCGCTGGATATGACCACACCCGTCACCAAGCTCACACGGCCGATCGTGCGCGGCGGGGGATCGCTCGCGGACGAGATTGGCGGCTATTTCGGTGCGGTCAGCGAGAATAAGCGCCTGCACGCCGAACTTGCCGATGCGCAGCGCGGGCTGATCCAGGCGCGCGTGCTGGCGTTCGAGAATGCGCGGCTGAAGCGGACCTTGAAGCTGGTCGGCGACCAGAGTGTGCCGATCGTCGCCGCGCGCATCGTCGGATCGGACCTTACCGGTACGCGCCGTTTCGTCACGCTCGCCGCCGGGAGCGCCGACGGGGTGGCGCCGGGCGAGCCGGTGCGCGCCGCCGACGGACTGGTCGGCCGCGTCACCGAAGTGGGCGGCCATGCCGCGCGCGTCGTGCTGGTTTCGGACGGCGGCAGCGCGGTGCCGTTGCGTGTCGTGCGCACCGGCGAGGCCGCGCTCGGCGAGGGCCGTGGCGATGGCGCGATGGAAATCCATTCGACCCTGGTCGGCGGCCCCGGTTTCCGGCGCGGCGACCTGCTCGTCACCTCCGGCGTGGGCGGGGTCTATCCGCCCGATCTGCCGGTCGCGGTGGTGACGGGCACGAGCGGCGAGATCGCGACCGCACGGCCGCTCGCCGAGCCCGCCAAGCTCGACTTCGCGATCGTGCTGCCTCAGGCGCCCGCCCCGCCGCCGATCGCGCCGCCGCAGGGGCATCGCCGCTGATGCCGATCATCGAATCGGACCTGATGGGGCAACCTTCGGCGTGGCGGCTGCAGGCGATTCCGGTCGCCTCGACCATGATCGGATCGGGCGTCACCTTGCTGCCGTTCGTCAGCACCGCGCCGGTTCTACCGCCTTTGGGGTTGTTGATCGCGCTCGGCTGGCGGCTGCTGCGGCCCGAACTCTGGGCGGCATGGGTGGCCTTGCCGCTGGGCCTTGCCGACGACCTGATCACGGGCACCGCGCCGGGCACGGCGATGACGCTGTGGACGATCAGCTTTCTGGGCATCGACCTGATCGACGCGCGCCCGATGTGGCGCGACCATTGGCTCGACTGGTGGATCGCGAGCGCCGCGATCCTGTTCTGCGCACTCGGCCAGGCCGCGATCGGCACGTTCGTCGCAGGCGGCGGCGCGCCGTGGACGATGATCCCGCCCACCATCCTAGCCATCCTCTGTTTTCCGCCGATTGCGCGGCTGTGCGCGCTGCTAGACCGCTGGCGGCTGGCGAAATGAAGTGGTTCGATCGCCGGGGGCGGGTCGTTACCGACCAGTCGCTAGCCTACAGCTTCACGCGCCGTGTGATCGTGCTGACGGGCTTGCAGGCAAGCGTGGCCGCCTTGCTGGGCGGGCGGATGGCGTGGCTGTCGATCACGCAGCGCGATAAATATGACAAGCTTGCCGAGAGCAATCGCGTCCAGAGCCAGATCATCCCGCCCCGGCGCGGCTGGATCGTGGACCGCAACGGCAAGCCGATCGCGGTCAACAAAACCAGCTTCCGCGTCGACCTGATCCCCGACCGGCTGCAGGACCCCGACCGCGCGATCGACGAACTCAGGCAGATGCTCGATCTGTCCCACGAAGATGTCGAGCGGATCAAGGACGCGCTCGACAAGTCGCCCGGCTACCAGCCCGTGCCGGTGATCGAGGGGCTGGATTATGAGCGCTTCGCCGCGGTCTCGTTGCGCCAGGCCGAACTGCCCGGCGTCGCCCCCACCAGCGGCTTCACGCGATCCTATCCGGCGGGCGCGGCGGTCGGGCATCTGTGCGGCTATGTCGGCCCGGCTTCGGCCGAGGATTATCAGCGCACACACGACCCGCTCTACATCACGCCCGGCTTCAAGGTGGGGAAAGAGGGGCTGGAGAAGGTGATGGAGCCGTGGCTGCGCGGCACACCCGGGGCCAAGCGGACCGAGGTTACCGCGCACGGCCGGCTGGTGCAGGAGCTCACCACCAAGCCCGAGCAGATGGGGCATACTTTGCGCCTCACGATCGACGCCCCCTTGCAGGACTATGCCGCGCGCCGGCTGGGGCCGAACAGCGGATCGGTGGTGGTGGTGGATTGCGAGACGGGCGGGCTGCTCGCGATGGTCTCGATGCCGTCCTATGATCCCAATGCCTTTACCGACGGGATTAGCAAGGGCGAATGGCAGATGCTGTCGGCCAACGACCATCTGCCCTTGATGAACAAGGTTCTGCTCGGCCTCTATCCGCCGGGATCGACGGTCAAGCCGATGAACGCGCTCGCCTTGCTGCGCTGGGGGGTGGACCCGCACGAGACGGTCAACTGCCCCGGCTTCTTCCGGCTCGGCAACGCAACCTTCCATTGCTGGCGCCACGGCGGGCATGGCGCAATCGACATGCATCGCGCCATCCAACAGAGCTGCGACGTCTATTTCTACACGATGGTCCGCCGGCTCGGCATCGACAAGGTCGCGGGGATGGCGCACGAATTGGGCCTGGGCGAAAAGTTCGACATTCCGGCCATCATGCAGCGCTACGGCACCTATCCCGACACCGCATGGATGGAGCGGCGCTACAAGAAGGCGTGGACCGCGGCCGATACGGTCAATGCCTCGATCGGCCAGGGCTATGTGTTGGTCAATCCGCTCCAATTGGGGGTGATGGCGGCGCGCATCGCCAGCGGCAGGGCGCTCGCCCCGCGCCTGATCGGCAACAAGCATTACGGCCCGCAAGGCGCGCCGCTCAACCTCACCGCCGAGCAGCTCGGCGTGGTCCATGCCGGGATGCGCGACGTGATCAACACCGGCGGCGCAGGCACGGCGGGCGCCTCCAAATTGCAGGTTCCGGGGGTCGAGATGGCGGGCAAGACCGGCAGCGCGCAGGTCCGCCGCATCAGCGCGGCCGATCGCGCGGCGGGCCGCGCCAAGGCGCTTGGCGAAGGCGGCGAGTGGAAACTGCGCGACCATGGCCATTTCATCGGCTTCGCGCCGGTCGAACAGCCCAAATATGCGATCGGCGTGACGCTGGAGCATGGCGGCCATGGCGCCGCCGCCGCGCAGGTCGCGCGGGATGTGATGACCTTCCTGTTCGCGCCCGATCGCGCGATGACCACGCTCGCCGCTTTCGAGCAGCAATGGGGCGGCGATATCGCCGCGCGCATGGCGGCCGACGTCGCGCGCTGGCAGGCGCAGCAGGAGGGCAAGCCCGTGCAACAGCCCGATACGCCGCAGGAAGCGGCCGGCCAGGACCAGCCCGATTGAGTAATGACAGCCTCATCCCCGCGCCGCTGGCGCGCATGCCCTGGGGCCTGATCCTGGTCGTGAGCGCGATCCTGGGATTCGGCCTGGTCGTGCTCTATTCGGCCGCGGGCGGGAAAATGATGCCATGGGCGTTGCCGCAGGGGATCCGCTATGTGCTGTTCCTGCTCGGCGCGATGGCGTTGTCTCGGCTCAACGAGCAGCAGCTCAAGGCTGTGGCCTGGCCGACCTATCTGATCCTGGTCATCCTGCTGTTCGGCGTCGAGGCGCTGGGGGCGGTCGGCGGCGGCAGCCGGCGCTGGCTCGACCTCAAGATCATCCGCCTCCAGCCGTCAGAATTGATGAAGCCCGCGATCGTGCTGGTGCTCGCGCATTTCTATGATGCGATGCCAGCGCCCGAGATGCGCCGCTTCGCCGCGATCTGGCCCGCCGCCTTGCTGATCGGGGTGCCGTTCCTGCTGGTGCTGGTGCAGCCCGACCTCGGCACCGCACTGATGATCGCATTCGGCGGGGTGACCGCCATGTATCTGGCGGGCGTGCCCAAACGCTGGTTCATCGGCGTGTTCGCCGCTGCCGCCGCGCTGATGCCCGTCGCCTTGCACATGATGCACGATTACCAGCGCAACCGGATCGAGATCTTCCTCAATCCGGAAAGCGATCCGCTCGGCACAGGCTATCACATCATCCAGTCCAAGATCGCGATCGGATCGGGCGGGGTGACGGGCAAGGGCTTTCTCCAGGGCACGCAGAGCCACCTCGATTACCTGCCCGAGGGCCATACCGATTTCGTCTTCGCGACAATGGCGGAGGAATGGGGACTGCTGGGCGGGCTCGGCATCATCCTGGCCTATTGCTTCGTGATCGGGTGGGGGATGCGCGTGGCGACGCGCGCGCGCAGCCGTTTCGGCCGCGTCGCCGCCGCCGGCCTGACCACCACCATCTTCTTCTACGTCGCGATCAATCTGCTGATGGTGATGGGCCTGGCGCCGGTCGTGGGCATTCCGCTGCCTTTGGTGTCCTTTGGCGGCTCGGCAATGATGACCGTCTTGATCTGCCTCGGATTCCTGATGGCGATCCAGCGCCACAGCCGCGGACGCGGCCGCTAGCGGTACGGCGCCGCCCAGGCGCGGGTGAATCGCTTTGGATGTTTACAACGCCGGTCCGCCTTGCTAACCGCGCGCCTCCAAGCGGCACGGCCGCTCCTGCCGGACAGGCATGGACGCATAGCTCAGTTGGTAGAGCAGCTGACTCTTAATCAGCGGGTCCTAGGTTCGAGCCCTAGTGCGTCCACCACCTTTTCAATGACTTAGAGCCGATTTGGTTGCTCTCCCGGCGAGCGCGTAGGTGATTTTGTGTCGTAATAATCAGCGGCTCGTGTCCGGCTTTTCCCTATATTATCAATGCATTGCCGAGAAATTGCGGCATGAAACGCCTGTTTGCAGTCCTTTTGAGCAGTTTAATCAGCGGGTCTGGCCAACATTTTCAACGCTGTGCGGGTGAGCGGCCGAGCCAACGAGGACAGGTCCAAATTGATTTCGAAGGGCAGTCTGGAGCTAGCAACGAGCCACCCAAAAAGAGGACGATGTGCTCGGTGTTTGAAGGTGGCCGCTAGCGGCTCGGCGGCTTGCGGGCCTCTCGCAATCTGGCGCCCCAGCGATTACCCCCGGTCTTCCCCAGCATTCTTGGCCCTCTGCGGAGGTATAGGTCACTCTCATATAACGGGTCGATCATGGGCATGTCGCGCGACGTCCTCCCATGCCTCTGTTTAGGCGGAACTGTTCCTCGGCACAGATAGCCGGTCATGGGGCAAAGCGGGCAAATCCGATGGCGCTTCCTCGGCGGGTTCGCCCTCTGTCCTCCCCTGCAGCGCTCCGCCGAGGTAGCTGGAAAACCAAAAACCCGATCGCGGGCCGCGCTCCACCGGACCCGCAAGCTCAACTGGAGGGCCGTGTTAATCGGACGTGACAGGGATGATGGACGCAGGGGTTTTTCCGATTTCACCTTGTGGCCGACGAAATGGCAATCGAGCGTCCAACCTGTCCGGCCCTCCACTCTTTCCTCTCTGCTCCCGATCATGACTCACAGCTCGATGATTCCGCGGCGGACCGCGACAGTAACGGCATGGGTGCGGTCGTTAACGTCCAACTTCGAGAAGATATTTTTCAGGTGCGCCTTCACCGTTTCATCGGAGAGGGACATTTCTTGCGCGATCTCCTTGTTCGACTTGCCGTTCGCCACCAAACCCAAGACAGCAATTTCGCGATTGCTCAGGGGTTCATCGGCAATGTGGCGCGCAATTCCTGAAGCGACTTCGCCTTGGACATGACGGCGGCCGCGATGGATGTTCTGGATCGCGTCCAGCATCTCGGTCCTGAGGCTGCTCTTGAGCAGATACCCGATCGCGCCCGCCTTGAGCGCGCGTACTGCTTGCGCGTCTCCTTCATAAGTGGTGAGCACCAGAATGCGGGCGTCAGGAAAATCGGTCCGGATCGTCCGTATGGCCTCTAAGCCGCTCATCACCGGCATCTGCAAATCCATCAGCGTCACGTCCGGCCGAAGCTCGCGAAAACGTTCGACCGCTTCCGCGCCGTCTCGCGCCTCGCCCACGACCGCCATGTCGGTTCGGTCCTCCAGGATCGAGGCAACACCATCGCGCAGCGCAGGATGATCATCGACAATCAGAATGCGAATGGGTGACTGCTCAGACATGAATTGTTTCCCCTCGAATGCGGGAAAGCCACGAAGATAGGCGCCGTCGCGTGGGCGCGGGATCGGCGAACGCCAGACGGGCGGACAACGCGATAGTCACCGCGCTGCCCATGCCGCGGCGGCTATCGACGGAGAGCCTGCCACCGATCCGCTCTGCCCGCTCGCGCATTCCGACAAGGCCGAAATGGCCGGGTTTATGCCCGCTTTCGAGGACCTCGCGTGCTATCCCAACACCGTCGTCGCGGATTTCCACCGCGAGGTGACCCGAACCAAAGCGAACCGTAATATCCACTGAATTGGCCTGCGCATGCCGCGCTGCGTTCAGCAGCGCCTCGTCGACAATCCTGCCAAGTTCGACCGATATGAGCGGATTTATCAAACGAGACTTGCCCTCGGCGACGATCCGGATTGGAATGGAGGGATCGAACTCCGCTTCCTCCGCGCGTTCCTTCAGCAGATCAGTGAGGTCGCTCGAGCGGTCGGCCGCCCGCAAATCCTGTACGCGATTGCGCCCCTCGAGCATGACTTCGTCGGCGCGTTTGAGGGCGGCTTCAAGTTTCCGCGTGGAAGCCTCTTCCGGGGGCATCTTATTGGCGACCGATTGAAAGCGTAGGACCAAGCCCTGGACGCTCTGCAGCAGCGTGTCGTGCAGCTCGCGAGCAATCCGCTCCCTTTCACCCAACCGCTCCTCCAGCCGGCTTCGTATGCCGCGTGCGACGTGATTCATCCTCAGCCGGTAAATCAGCCAGAGCAGCACGAGCACTAGGCCGCCGGTCAGCGCCACGAACCACCAGGATTGCACAAAGCTGGGAGGAATGACGAACTCGACCGTCGCACCGCGCCCATTCCAAATGCCATTCTTGTTCGCCGCGATCAGCCGGAAGCGATACGTGCCCGGTGCGAGATTGGTATAGAAAGCCTGTCGTCGCGTGCCTGCGTCGATCCAGTCCTCATCCTGTCCCTCGATACGGTAGCGGACATGCGCTTTGCGCGGATCCGAAAAGCTCAGAACGGCGAAATCTATCTGTATGTTCGATGTGCCGGCGGGCAAGTTGACAATGCCCGGATCGCGATAGACCCGGTCTGCGATGAGCGCGCCAACCGCGACATCTGGCGCCATCCGGCTTCGCGTGACATGGCGAGGGTCAAGCCACACTGTGCCGCCCTGAGTGGCAATCCACAGCCGTCCGTCGCCACCCTGCACGATCGAGTGCCGGCTGTGGGAATGGGGCGGGCTGGTAAGCCCATCGGTCGCACCAAAGACCTGAATCGGTGGCAATTGGGCGGGCTTATCGAAAGCCCGCTCCAGAGCCACTGTGCTGATGCGCAGAATGCCGCCAGGGCCAGCCAGCCAGGTGTCACCGGCAGGCGTCTGAACCATGCCGTTCAGGCCGCTGAACAGAGGAATCCGCCGGGCTGAAATTGTCTGCAGGCGACCCTTGCGAAATCGACTCAGGCCCGACCTGCCGGCAACATATACGGTATCGGGTGGAGCGAAATAGAGCGTTGCGTCGTCGGGCGCATAGCCTTCGACCGGAATGGCAGCCGCGCTGCGTTTCCCGCCCTCAAGCAGGCTTACAGTCCGATTATTCCAATGGAGAATGATCCGGCCGCGTTCGTCGGTAATCATCGACTTCGGCAGGAAAGCATCGCTTGTCGGCCCGAACATCCGTTCCCAGCGACCCGCATGCAGACGCGCCATTCCTCCGAACGAGGCCGTGACCCAATAATCACCGCTGGCGTCGAACACGCAGTCGTAAATCGTGTAGGAGAGCGGTACCTTTTGCGCCAATCGGCGCACATGGCCGTCGCGCCAGATCACGACCTGCTTGTCTTTGTACAAGCTGATCCAGATCGCGCCGTCGGGCGCCTCACATAGCGTGCGAGGCTGCTTGGGTGTCCGCAAAATTGGCTCGGGCGGCTTGCCGGAGCGCACGCGATACACGGTCGAGGCCTCGCCGATATAAACGCTTCCATCGGACGCTGCCAGCAACAGGTCACCAAACGCTGCCGGTTGGCTGAGCTCGGGCACGAAATGCACGGTAGCCGGCCAGAATTTGTCCAGGCCGTTCTCGGTGGCGGCCCACACATTGCCTTCCCTGTCCTGGAAGATCTGCGTCGTGGCGTTTGAGGACAGGCCATCACGAGTCGTGAAATGCTCGACCGCGGCCCTCGCTTCGACCGGCGATGCGGCACCTCGCGGATCGGGCTGCGCTACACGCTGCAGCCCGTGATAATAGGTGGCGATCCAGAGATTGCCTTCGCGGTCGAAAGCTGGCCAGCCGCGAATGTCGGTACCGTCGGTGGCATAGGGGTGGCGAAGCGCGGGAGGGACCCCACGCCCGCCGGGCCCAGTGATCGGATAGGTTCCCTGACGTTCAGTCAGCCATACCCGCTCTTGCGGATCCAGCGACAATCGCCCCTTCGCTCCATGATCGTGCCGGACCAACACCAATCTATGGCCGTGGGGTGCCAACCGCATGACTGAATCGTTGAAAGAAACCCACACGGTTCCATCAAGCGTCACGACCATGCTGTAAGGATTGTCGAGTGGCGCCCCGGCTTCCGTTCCGAACGGCGTCCACCGTCCATCGAGATACCGCATGAGGGGAAGACCGACTCGCTCGGTCAGCACCCAGACCGTTCCATCTCGGGTTTCATGCATGGTGATCACGCGATGGGGAGCCGGCGGCGCGCGCAGGAACCGCAGTCGGCCGTCGCGATAGACGGCAAATCGTCCAGATCGCTCGAAATTGGTCCAAACCTCGCCGTTACGCCGGATCAGCACTGCCGATGGCGGACCGTTTGCGATAAGATCGATGCCCGTACTGACCCGCTCGAACCGGACGCCGTCAAAGCGGAACAGGCCGGCGGCGGTCGCCATCCAGAGGTAACCGTGACGGTCCTGGGCCACTGCGAAAACCGGCCTGGGCGGATCGCTTTCGTCGCTCCAACGCTGATGCGTGTAATGGCTCAGCAGGCTCTCGGGAGCAGCCTCCGCGGCGCTTAGCTGCACCAGCAGCATCGCCGCCATGAAAACCGCTTTGATCAGCCCCATGCCGTTTCCGCCTGTCCCGGTGAATTCTCCACCGCATCCCGGGCCAACGCAATCATTCGCTGTGTAGCGGGGAAGATAATACCCCCGAACGGGGGATCCGAACATCCCCCGACCGAAGCTGGTCCCGAACGACGATAGGGGTATCGCCGAACGGTGCCAAAGATGATCTTACGTTATCCGGATGGACTCGCCGGTATCGCCTTGCTGCTGCTGCGCTGTTCCTGCGCCTTGAGCATATTTCCTGCGCTAGCCCTCCTTCGGCCGACTTTCGCCCGAGGTAGTATAGAAATCATTGTTTCCAGCATGATAGCCTTGGCGCTGGTGGTGGGCCTCGCCACGCGGACGGCCGCGCTACTGGTCGGTGCTGCGCTGGTCGCCGATCTGATTACAGCCAGCGGCACGCCAACCCTGTTTTGCCTGAGCCTGGGCGGGAGTGCCGGTGCGCTCATTCTCCTGGGAGCAGGCGCCTATTCGCTCGACGCGCTGCGCTACGGACGGCGTGTCATCCGGCTGGAACACCGATCCCCAGATCGGGGAAGCCCAGGCTAGCCGCATTGGGGATTTCGCATCGTTGCTCCCCATGAAACAACCAATCGTCTCCAGCCGAAACAGCCGGGAGGTTCCATGTATCAGCCATCGCTCTTGACCCGAGACACACCCCCATGGCCGGGGCCAGACCCCGTCGGGGACACGCAAAACCAACCGCTCGTGCTGATTGTCGACGACGACGGAGCCGTGCGCACGTCACTCGAGGAGCTGATGCTGTCGGTCGGCCTTGATGCCATCGGCTTTGGCTCAACCCATGATCTGCTGCAGACCGAAGTTCCCGATAGGCCTGGTTGCCTGATCCTCGACGTACGTATGCCGGGGCTGAGCGGCCTCGATCTCCAGCAGCACCTCGCCGCAAGCGGTAACGCGAAGCCGATCATCTTCCTCACCGGCTATGGCGACGTGCCGATGACGGTTCAGGCGATGAAGGCGGGCGCGGTCGATTTCCTGACCAAGCCTGCCCGCGACCAGTCGCTGCTGGACGCGGTCACGACGGGGATCGAACGCGACCTCATCCAGCGGGCAGACGCGCGCCTGATCAAGCAGCAGGAAGACCGCTATGCGACGCTGACGACCCGTGAACGACAGGTGTTCCGCCGGGTAGCGCTCGGCCGCCTCAACAAACAGATCGCCTTCGACCTCAGCATCAGTGAGGTGACGGTGAAACTTCATCGCAGCAGCGTGATGCGCAAGCTGGAAATAGCAACCGTCGGAGAGTTGATACGAGCATGGGACATGCTGCCGGGTGAACTGAAAGGGCGGACCTAGACCATGGTATGGTTACACCCGGCTGAAATTTCAGCGACATCCGAGGGAGGCCATACCGGCCGCCTGGCAAAGGACCCTCGGCTTGTCCAAACCGTCGTTGATCGCGATCGTGGATGACGATGAGGCCATGCGGGACGCGCTGTTCGATCTGCTGCAGGTAGAGGGCCTCTCGGCGCGCACGTTCGGCGACGCGGGATCCTTCCTTGCTTCGGTCGCGATCGACGCCTTCGATTGCGTCATCACGGACGTCAGAATGCCCGGAATTGATGGTCTCGAATTGCAGCGGCGCCTGCGTGCGCTCGGCCTGCCGATCCCGGTGATTTTTGTCACGTCCGCGGAAGACGAAGCGTCCCGAGCCCAGGCGATGGCCGACGGCGCGACCGCCTACCTCCCCAAGCCGCTCGCCAGTGCGGAACTCCTGCACGAGCTTTCCATCGCCCTGCACCGGCAGTCAGGCTGACATGTCCTCGCTCCTCTCAATCGACCATTCTGAGGATGCAGCAGACGCCATCCGCGCCCGCGAAATGCTGCGCCACGACGGGGCATGTTGGGTGTTCGACATTTCGCGTGTACGCTGGCTTATCCAGGCGATCGCCGCGGGAAGTCGTCCCCTCAATTGGGTGGATACGCTGCTTGCCGGCACCGTCACCATGGATGCCAACGCCAACGCCGTGCACCTTTTCGGAGCCTATGCCGGGCGCGGACGGATGCTGGGCCAGCCAGTGCCCGCTTATTGGCCGAGCGAAGGCCGGAATATGGTCGCCGACCTGATCATTGGCGCTGTGACAGGCCGGTCCCGCATGAGCTCGCGCAAGCTCAGACTTAAGTCGCTGGTTCTGCGCGACCCGGTGCTGACCGCCTGGATCAGCGACAGCGGCACACTTCCCGACACAGTGTTCCTGTCCATAGTCGCCGAACCGGTGGACGACCGTTCCTTCTGGCTGCTGCGCACCAGCGAGGAACGATATAACAACCTGATCCACCACCTGCCCTTCGCTTTTCTGGAAGTGGACTCGCGGGCCCAAGCCGAAATCTTCGATGAGCTGCGCCGCAAGGGAATGCGGGACATCGCGGCCTACCTGGACACCAATCCCGAGGACATCCTCCGCGCGCGCGAAATCGTGCGGATAACGGACGTGAATCAGAGCGCAGTACATTTGTTCGGCGCGCGTGATGCGAGCGAGCTGGTCGGTCCAGTCGATCCGCTGTTCGCGGCGTCGCCGGAAACGGCCCGGCGGGTGATGGTCAACCATTTCGAACAGTCCCGCAACTATTCCGAAATCATGAAGCTGCGAACGCTCGACGGCCGTCTCCTCGATGTCTCGCTTTCCGTGACCTATCCCACCCGGCCCGAACGGCTGGACGTCACGCTGATCATGCTGGAGGACATCACCGATCGACTGCGTACCGAAGCGCAGCTTCGCCAGTTGCAGGCCGACTATACGCGCGCGGCGCGCATATCGATGCTCGGTGAACTTGCCTCATCGATCGCACACGAGGTCAATCAACCGCTCGCAGCGATTCTCACCAATGCGGAGACCAGCCTTCGCTGGCTTTCGCGCGACGAGCCCAATCTTGAGAAGGTGGCGCAGCTCACGACGCGGATCTCGGACAGCGCAAGGCGCGCCGAGGAGATCGTACAACGAATTCGAGGCATGACCACGCGACAGGTTCCGCGTCCGATAGAGCTCGACCTCAATGAAATCGTGGACGAGGCGCTTCTGTTCGTACGGCACGATATAGGGACGCGATCCATCGATCTGTCGGTCCGCCTAGGCCACGACCTGCCAAATATTTGCGGCGACCGTGTACAGCTACAGCAGGTCGTGGTGAACCTGCTGGTGAACAGCATCCAGGCTATCCAGCAAAAGGGCGCGGCGCGGGGTGCGATCGAGATCAGCACCGAGCAAAACGAAGGCGCGGCGGTCACCTTTTCCATTCGCGACGATGGCCCGGGCATCGCGGAAACGGACATAGATCATCTCTTCAACAGCTTCTTCACGACGAAAGAGGAAGGCATGGGGATCGGCTTGGCGATATGCCAGTCAATCATCACCGCGCATGGCGGCTCGATCCATGCCGCAAACCGGCCCGATGGCGGCGCCCGCTTCTGGTTTTCGCTGCCCGCGTACGGCTAATCCGCGTCCAGCAACGATGAAAGGCCCCGACGGAGGCGACGCGTAGAGCCGCGCCTATCCGATCGGCGCGCCTGTGCAGCTAGCGCAAGCCATGCGCCGAACCGGTTGTTGCGCCGGAGTACCAGGAGCGCGAAGCCCATTTTCTCCAGATTGTCGGTAAATAGGTCTTGGTCGAGGCCTTGGCCCCCAGACCTGCGCTTCAGATCTGCCTTAGTGCGCACCGAACCTGCACCAAGGGACAGGTTTGCCTGCCGATTGGTGAGCATGGCGCACCACTTCGCACGATGGAGGCGATCGGCGAACTGCGCGACCTTCATCCTCGTTACCTTCCGACAAAGGACAACAGTGATGAAGATCGTCGTAATCGGCGGAACCGGCCTGATCGGATCCAAGGTGGTCGAGAAGCTCAAGCAGCACGGGCATGACGTGATCGCGGCCGCGCCCAACACCGGCGTCGACACGATCACGGGTAAGGGTCTCTCGGCAGCATTGGCGGGCGCCAAGGTGGTTGTGGACGTCTCCAATTCTCCCTCGTTCGAGGAGAAGGCCGCGTTGGATTTCTTTCAGACCGCGGGCCGGAACGTCACCGCCGCCGAACTGAGCGCCGGCGTCAGCCATCATGTCGCGCTTTCGGTCGTCGGTACCGATCGCCTGCAGGAGAGCGGCTATTTCCGCGCCAAGCTGATGCAGGAGCGCCTGATCAAGGCCTCGCCCGTCCCCTACACGCTGGTCCACGCAACCCAATTCTTCGAATTCCTGCGTCCGATCGCCCAATTCTCGATGCACGGCAATGTCGTCCGCCTGCCACCGGTCCTGTTTCAGCCGATGGCGGCTGAGGATGTGGCGAGCGCGATCGTGGATGCCGCCCTTGCCGAGCCGGCGAACGACACGATCGAGATCGCCGGACCGGAGACGTTCACGCTTGATGAAGCGGTTCGCCAAGTGCTCGCGCATGACCGCGATCCGCGCGCGGTGATCGCCGATCCCGCAGCACCCTATTTCGGCGTGGAGGTGAGCGAGAAAACGCTGGTGCCCGCCGCGGGCGCTCACCTGGGCTCGACCAAGCTCGATTGGTGGCTCGCCCACGTCCCGCCCCCCAGCGCCAGGTGATCGCGCGGCGTCCGTCTGAGAGCTCTCGGCGTCGATGCCCGACGGCCCGAGCTCCGCTCGACGGCCGCACGGATGCAGCCTGCTCGACGCGCATTTCTTACAGCCTATTCAAGGAGAAGACCCATGACCCCTCGCATGAATATCTTTCAGTCCGCGCCCGACGGTAGCAAAGCGATGATGGCGGTCGAGGCCAGCATCGAAAAGAGTGGTCTCGAGTGCAGTCTGCTCCACCTGGTCCGGCTGCGCGCTTCGCAGATCAACGGCTGCGCCTTCTGCATTCAGATGCATGCCAAGCAGGCGGTCGAGAGCGGCGAGAGCGACATGCGCATCCACCTGCTGGATGGCTGGCGCGATTCCCCGCTTTTTACCGACCGCGAGCGCGCCGCTCTCAACTGGACCGAATCCTTGACGCGGATCGTCAAGACGCACGCTCCCGACCGAGATTATGCGCTGCTGCAAAGCCAGTTCAACCACACCGAGATCGGCTATCTCACCCTGCTGGTCGGCGCCATCAACCTCTGGAACCGCGTGCAGATTGGCTCGCGGGCCGTCCATCCGGTCGAGGCGCCGGCGACCGCAGCCGCCTGATGGCCGCTGGCCGCGAGGCGCGCCCCGTCACCATTGCGAGCACGCCTCGCGGCTTGCCTTCCAGAGGAGGACGCAATGAAGCTCCTTCATGCCTATGCTCCAACTGCGGAAACTATGCCGGCTGAGCCAAGGGAGCTTGGCGCCGTGGCAGCGGCAGGCGTCATTCACGATCTTGGCAATCTAATCCAGATTGCCTCCTCGGCGATCAACATCGTCGCGCGAACGCCGAACATGCCGGCGACCCACGCCGGGCCGATGCTCGACCGGGCGAAGACGTGCCTGGAGCATGCCGGCGCGCTCGTGCACCAGAATATCGGTCTCATCCGTAACCGAGTGATTGCGGAGGAACGCAGCAGCGTCGCTCGATGTCTCTCGGACGTTGCGGCGTTGGTCGAGGCGATGGGCGAACCCGGGCTTGTCCTGGATGTCGACGTCGAGCCGAACCTGCCCAAGGTGCAATGCGACGCAATTGGGTTACGCAGAGCCGTTCTGAATCTCGTCTTCAACGCGCGCGACGCGCTTGACGGCCGCGGGATCGTGCGGATCGAAGCGCGCACGATCTGGCGCGGGCTGATCGGGGCCGGCGTCGCGATCCGTGTCATGGATGATGGTGTTGGAATGTCGCCCGCGACGATCGCGCGCGCCTTCGATCCCTTTTTCACGACCAAGACGGACGGGCTCGGTGGGATCGGCCTGCCCATGGTCGCCCGTTTCGTGCGCCAGGCCGGAGGCGAAGTCGCCATCGAAAGCGAGCCGGGAATTGGCACGACCGTCACGCTGCGGCTCCCAACAACCACCCTGACCGAGGCAACCAACCCGTCCATTCAAAGAGATGCTACGCCCGAGGAGTCTGACAGATGAAACTCTATTATGCCCCCGGCGCCTGCAGCCTTGCGAGCCGGATCGCGCTTCATGAGGCGGGACTCGCGGCCGAGTTCGAGCGCGTCGATCTCAGATCGAAAATCACCGAGCGCGGGCACAATTACCTGGCGCTCAATTCCAAGGGCTACGTCCCGATGCTCGTGCTCGACGACTGGAGCGCGGTCACCGAAAATACCGCGATCCTGGAGTTCATAGCCGACAGCGAGCCGAAGCTCGTACCTGGAGGGCCGCTCGGGCGTACGCGCCTGATCGAGCTGCTTTCCTATCTCTCGGCCGAACTGCACCCGGCGTTCAAACCCTATTGGGGAGAGGCGAGCGATGCCGAGCAAGCCCGGGCCGGCGAAGCGGTCGCGAAATGCCTCGAGCTCATCGCCGAGCATGTCCGCGAACTCTATTTGTTCGGTCCGCGCTTCACCGTGGCAGACGCTTATCTGTTCGTCATGCTGCGATGGGCGGGGATGTTCGGGATCCAGGTTCCCCTCACGTTGCTCGGCTATTTCGAACGCGTGGCGGAAAGAAGTGCCGTCCGACAGGCGCTGGCGGAGGAAGGGCTGCTCGAAGCCGCACCAACCGCGGCGCGTGCGTCCTCTGAGGTGCTGCAATGAAGGTCGTGGTGGTGGGCGGCAGCGGCCGCATCGGTGAAAAGCTGGTCAGGATTTTGCGCCAGGCTGACTGCCGGGTTCTCGTGGCCTCGCCGAGCCACGGAGTCGATGCCGTGACCGGTGCCGGACTGGCCCAGGCCATGGCGGATGCGGAGATCGTCGTCGATGTCTCGAACGCGCCATCGCTCGACGGCGCGGCGGCCTTGCGCTTCTTCGAAGCCGCGTCTCGCAACCTCCTCTCCCTCGGCCGTAGCGTGGGGGTAAGGCATCATGTCGTGCTTTCGATCGTCGGGACCGATCGGCTCATCTTCGGCGACTATTTTCGTGCGAAGAAGATGCAGGAGGATCTGGTCAAGGCGTCGGGCATCCCGTTCACCATCCTCCGCTCGACACAGTTCTTCGAATTCATCAGCGACGTCGTGCAGGAAGGCACGGCCAGCGAGATCACGATATCCCCGGCGTTGGCACAACCGGTCGCAGCCGAAAATGTCGCGGACATGCTGGCGGATGTGGTTTTCGGCGGTCCGATCAATGACTCGCCAGAAATAGCGGGGCCCCAGCAGTTGCGTCTCGACGCAGTCGCGACCGAAATCGCGACGGCGCACGAGGATGGCCGCCGGATCGTTGCCGACGTGCACGCCCCTTATTTCGGTGCCGAACTCGAGGAGCGGTCGCTGCTTCCCGATCCCGGCGCTCGCATAGCGTCGCTCCGGTTCGAAGACTGGCTTCGAGACAGCCTGCGTCCGAACTGGAGCTCCGTCCCGGAAACTCGAACCTTGCGCGGCGAGGCGATGAGCGACGGCGGCTGCGCCCGATTGGGGGCGTTGGCTTCCGAAGCACTCCCATTCGCTCCCCTGCTGAACAGGAAAGGCTGGTGATCCAGCAAATACCCGGGCTGCTTCGGCGGCGGCGCCCATCAACGGAGCGCAGAGCTGTGTCGGGCAAAGCTTTGGCTATCATTCTGGCCATGACCGCGCTTGGCGGTTGCGCATCGGCGCCGAAACTTGGTGCCCGCTCCGAGATGATGCGCGCCGAACAGCTGGCCACCGCCCGCACATTCGCCGCTTCCCAAGCGGATTGGCCGTCCGATCAATGGTGGCAGGATTTTGGCGATCCTCAACTGGACCAGCTAATTGGGGAAGCATTAGCGGACTCGCCCACGGTGGAGCAGGTGGCCGGAAGGATCCGGTTAGCCGCAGCGCAGGCCGATCTCGCGCGCGCCGCCTTGCTGCCAAAGGCGGGATTGATGGCGACGGCACGCTACTCTCGGATCACGCAGAGCATCGGCTTGCCCACCGACGGCAACTGGCATTTGCTTGGGGCAGGCCTGCTAAGCGCCAGCTATGATGTCGACCTTTGGGGCAAGAACCGCGCCGCGCTGCGTGCCGCCGTTTCGGAACAAAAAGCGGCTGCAGCGGATGCCGCCGCCGCGCGCCTCGCGCTCACGGTTTCGGTTGCCTCCGCGTATATCGATCTTTCGCAGTTATTCCTGCGTCGTTCGGTCGCTGCCGACGCGCTCAGGGTGCGGCAGGCAACGCTCGATCTGGTAACACGCCGCTTCAATGCGGGGCTGGATCCCCGGACCGCCATGGAGCAGGCGCAGGCCGGCGCCGATGCCGCGACAGGCGCGCTCGCCACCGTCGATGAATCGATCGGCCTTGACCGAAATGCCATTGCGGCATTGCTCGGCGCCGGGCCCGACCGGGGACTGGACATCCGGCCGCCCGAGCTCGCGCGCCGGCGACCGCTAGGGCTCCCGGCCAATGCGGCCATCGGACTGTTGGGACGCAAGCCAGAGATCGTCAGTGCTCGCTGGCAAGTCGAAGCCGAAGGGCAGCGCATCGCCGTCGCGCACGCCGCCTTTTATCCCAATGTCAGTCTCGCGGGGCTAATCGGTCTGGCCTCCTTTGGGCTGTCGAACCTCTTCACGGGCGCATCGCTGATCGGATCGGCAGGCCCAGCTGTTAGCCTGCCGGTCTTCGATGGTGGTCGGCTGCGCGCCAATTATCGCGGCGCGCGGGCACGATATGATGTGGCGGTCGCGCACTATGACGAGGCCCTGCTGCAAGGGCTGCACGAAGCCGCAGATGCGGCAACGTCACTGCGCGCTCTGGCACCGCGCCAATCGGCCGCGGACGCCGCGGTCGCGCGGGACGAGAACGCCTATCGCCTGAGCCGCATGCGCTATGAGGGCGGTCTCTCCGACTATCAGTCGGTCCTCATTGTCGAAAACGCGTTGCTCGACGCACGCGATCAGGCAGCCGCGCTGCGATTGCGGGGCTTCGTCCTAGATATTTCGCTCGTCGATGCGCTCGGCGGCGGTTTCCACGGTGAGATCCCTCCAAACAATAGCACTCCAGCCGACAAGGCGACGCCATGACCGACATATCCATGGAACGTTCCCAGCAGGAACAAGCACCTGCCAGGAATCCTGCAAAGGCTGCCAAGCGCCGCAAACTGCTCTTGATGGTGGCCGGGTCAGTCACCGCTCTCGGGCTGCTTTGGTGGCTTTGGTCGGCTTTCTTTGCTGCCGATACTGAGTCCACCGAGAACGCATATACCAATGTCGAACTGGCACAGGTGACGCCGCTCGTCGGGGGCGCGGTTACACAGGTCAACGTGACCAACACACAGGCGGTTCGCGCGGGACAGGTGCTTTTGCAGATCGATCGCACCGACATGCAGCTTGCTGTCGACCAGGCCGAAGCCGCCCTCGGGCATACACGCCGCCAGGTTGAGCAAGTGTTGGCGAACGACGCCAATCTGGCCGGTCAGGTCGATGTCCGCGCTGCCGACATCGATAGTGCGAGCGCAGACCTGGTCCGCGCTCAAGCTGATCTCGCGAAGGCAACGCTCGACGAGCGGCGACGCGCGGCGCTCGCTGGACCGGGCGCAGTTTCCGCGCAGGAGTTCAGCGACGCTCAGACGATTACATCGCGCGCCCGCGCGGGTGTCTCGCAGGCTCGCGCACGCCTGGTAGCGGCGCAAGCGAGCCAGCGGGCCGCGGTCGGTGCTAGGCGCGCCAATGAAGTGCTTTTCGCGCACGTCGACGTCGAGACCCACCCGGATGTCGTCGCCGCAAAAGCCAGGCTCGAGCAGGCGCGGATCGATCTCGCGCGAACGACCGTGCGGGCGCCGATCGATGGGGTCATCGATCAACGCAAGGTTGCGGTCGGACAGCGTGTGCAGCCGGGCATACCGCTCATGATCGTGGTGCCGCTCCAGAACATCTATGTTGATGCTAATTTCAAGGAGGGGCAGCTTCGCGCCGTGCGGCCGGGCCAGCCGGCCACGCTGACCTCCGACCTCTACGGTTCCAAAGTCGTCTATCACGGCCATGTCCAGGGGTTCGCCGGAGGTTCCGGTTCGGCCTTCGCCGCGATCCCGGCCCAGAACGCTACGGGCAACTGGATCAAGGTCGTTCAGCGCCTGCCGGTCCGCATCCGGTTGGATCCCGATGAATTGCGCCAGCATCCGTTACGTGTGGGTCTATCGATGCACGCCAGCATCGACCTTGCGAACCCGAACCATGACGGCCGGTGAATCCGAGGTCCGGGCCGACCACCCGCCCCTTGCCGGTGGCTCGCTGGTCATGGCGGCGATCGCGCTGTCGCTAGGAAATTTCATGGTCGTGCTGGACACCACCATCGCGAACGTCGCCATGCCGACGATTTCGGGCGACCTCGGTATTTCGACAAGCGAGGGGACCTGGATCATCACCGCCTATGCCGTCGCCGAGGCCATCACGGTTCCGCTGACGGGCTGGCTAGCGCGACGGTTCGGCGAGGTGCGCCTTTTCACGGCATGCACCATCGCGTTCGTGCTCTGCTCAATCTTGTGCGGTCTATCGGGCTCGCTTACCTTTCTTGTCCTTTTCCGAATCCTCCAGGGCTTTGCGGGTGGCCCTCTAATACCGCTGTCCTCGACCCTCCTGATATCGGTTTTCCCTAAGGCGAAGGCCAATATCGCGCTTTCGATCTGGGGCCTGATGACGGTCGTCGCGCCGATTTTCGGCCCGATCCTTGGCGGCTACATCTCCGACAATTTTCACTGGGGCTGGATCTTCTACATCAACACGCTGTTCGGGGCCTTCGTCGGCGCGACATCGTGGATCCTGCTGCGGAACCGCGAAACGAGGATCGAACGCAGCAGGATCGATATCGTCGGCCTCGCCCTTTTGATCCTGTTCGTCAGCGCATTCCAGGTCATGCTCGACAAGGGCCGCGAGCTCGACTGGTTTGAATCCCGCCTCATCGTCGGATCGGCGATCACCGCCGGAATCGCGCTCATCCTGCTCATCGTCTGGGAACTGACGGACGATGAGCCCGTGCTCGACCTGAGCCTGTTCCGCTCGCGCAATTGGCTCATCTCGACAATCACGCTCGCTCTCATGTTCGGCCTGTTCTTCGGAAACATCGTGCTGACACCACTCTGGCTCCAGCAGATGATGGGCTACACCGCGACTTGGGCCGGCTTTGCCACGGCCCCCATGGGCATATTTGCGGTGGTCACGGCGCCGATCGTGGGCCGACTACTCTCGAAGATCGACCCGCGCCTGATCGTCACCTACGGCATGGTCGTTCTCGGCATCTCTTTCGACATGCGGGCCCATCTGACCGCGCAAGCCGATTACTGGCATGTTGCCGGTGCGATGCTGGTGTTGGGCGCGGGTGTGCCCGCCTGTCTCGTGACACTGACCTCGCTGGGGGTGGCCGATCTGCCGGCAGATCGCGTCGCCGCGGGCTCGGGCCTGCAGAATTTCATCCGTATCATGGCGATGGCGATCGGCGCCTCGCTCACATCGACCTATTGGGAACATATGACCAAGGCGAGCCGCGCGGAACTGGTATCGACAATCGATCCGTCCGCTGGACTGAGCGCGCCTGCCAGCCTTCCGACGGGCGCGAGTTTGCCCGTTTTTTCAAGGGTCGTCGACGGCCAAGCGGTCATGCTGGGTACGAATGACTTCTTTGCAATGGCGACAATCCTTATCCTGCTGTTTGCAGGTGTGATCTGGCTCGCGAAGCGGCCTAAAGGTCCGCTAAAGCAAGTGAGCCACTAAATTGGTGATCCGGCGATTATCACCGGGCCGACAAACGCCGATGGAAGAGACGATGAGCAAGCCGATCCGTATCCTGCTTCAGACCACCATTCCGCCAATCGCGGATGACTGGAATATCGGGCGCTTCTCGATGCTGCGCGACTATTTGGCGGGGCTTACCGACAGCAACGGCTGGCCTTTGTGTGACGTGGTTGCGCGCGACCGCGCCGCGCCCGGGGCTCCCGACCCCATGCTCTCGACCATCGATCGATCGAACTTCGACGAACTCTGGCTGTTCGCTGTCGATACCGGGGACGGCCTGGATCCCGAAGATTGTGCGGCTATCGGCCGGTTTCGCGAGAAAGGTCGGGGACTGCTGGTAACCCGGGATCATATGGATCTGGGGAACTCCGTCTGTACGCTTGGCGGCGTCGGAAACGCACACTTCTTCCATAGCAAGCACCCCGATCCGGACGCCACGCGGCATGTTATCGATGATCGCGAGACCGCTGCAATCCTGTGGCCAAACTACCATTCGGGGTCGAATGGCGACTTTCAGACGATCGATATCATTGGCGAGCCACACCCCTTGCTGCGTAACCCTGCGGCAAGCGACGGGCTTGTTCATTATCTTCCCGCGCATCCTCATGAGGGCGCGGTTGGCGTGCCGCCAGGCGATTCCTCGGCGCGCGTGATCGCGACGGGTGTCAGCAAGGTCACCGGCAAGACATTCAACATTGCGGTTGCATTCGAGCCGTCGGCGGCTGGCGGTCCGGCAATAGCGGAATCCACCTTTCATCATTTCGCGGATTATAATTGGGATATCTCGGCCGGGTGTCCAAGCTTCGTGACCGAAACGCCGGGGGCTGGCCTCGCAGATTCTCCAGAGGCGCAAGAGTCGATCCGGCAATATGTTCGCAACATCGCTCTGTGGTTGGCCGGCCGGCTGGCGACTGAAGATCGCACATCCTATCTTGATCGCCCGTTGGACGAAGCACTCGCTGAAAGCGCTCCAACACGCGATCCACAAGCGATCAATTAGAGGAATCCACCGCCTTTGGTCCCGGCGCCCGGTGCGACGCCGAATGTCCGCCACTCCCGGTTTTGAGCGGCCCTTCGCGCACCGCGCGGACAAGCTCGTTAATGCGGTGCAAATAGGCATTGGCGAGCTTGAAATGTATCAAGGAAGCTTCTCGCCTGGGCGACGTCTGCGTCAGCCTCAGCTCAGCTCTGGCGCGCAGAACGTAGTAATCGATGTCGCTCAACGCGCGCACGCCAACCGAATGATGGGAGGCTGCGGTTGGCGGCGGATCCGATCGTGGGGTGGAAGCAACCTCTGCCCCGCCCCGCCGAGGGAGGGCGATGTCCTGTGAGTGGTCAAGCTCACCCTCAGGCACCGCCTGGTCAAATGCGTGGGCCGCGTGCGGGCTCTTCACTTGGCCGGAATAACCGCAGGCTTGCCGACGCTTTTCAGCAGTACGACGATAAATTTGGCCGGCTTGGATGCACTGGCATTGCGTCCGATGGTGTGCACATCATTGGGGCCTTCGTAAAAGGTCTGACCCGGGGTCAACGTGACCGTCTTGCCACCACGTACGCCCATCACGATGGCCCCCTCCAGCACATAAACGAAGGCATCGGCATTGTGGCGGTGCACCGGGTCGGCCGAGCCTGGCGGATAGGTGACCATGAGCACAAGTGCCTCCTTCCCGGGATAATCCGGAAGGGCTTTGGTCATTAGCTCCGAAACGGTCGCGGTAGGTGGGACAGCCTGTGCACTGGCCGTGCCGGCTGCAAGCAGAAGAAGGGGGATAAAATATTTGATCATCGTCACGATCCATCCTCGTTGCTGAAGGGCACGGCGACGCCGTACACCCGCGTTTCGGGAACGGATGATAGATCGCGCAAAGGGTTTGTGGCCGCCACTGTGCGCACGACCGCGCCAGGCTGGCTTTACGGGCAGCCGAACCTGATCTTTGGTGCAGGTGCGGTGATAGCCCGGGCGCAAGCCAAACGAAGGATCACTACGGTGCAGCGCGGAACTGTCGCGGCCGCAGACCGCGGAATGAACGACCGCTTTGGCGCTCGTATACCGCTGCATTCGACAACTGGTCTTGGGCGCAAAGCGGACCTTAATGTGAGTGCGATTTTGTGCCCTTGGCTGTTGAGGCTCGTTGTACGCCATCGTGAGCTATTGTTGTCTATCGTGGAACACGAATGCAGCTAAGTGTTTGTTTTAACACATTTAAACTAGCTTCTCTTAATCAGCGGGTCCTAGGTTCGAGCCCTAGTGCGTCCACCAGTCTTTTCAAAGACTTACATCAGTCCCGGCCACCAGTTGGAGCCGCGGACGGCTCGCACTGTGACCACTTTTGTGACCTTCTGAGCCAACCGGATTTGGCGGAAATCCGCCCGTCTCCGGCGTGACCTGAAAAGTCAGCCGGTCGGCAAAAAAATGGATCGAACGGGCACTGTATTGGTCTTGAGCGCTGCGGTTGGGGGGCTTGCTACAGCGCAAGTGCCGGCTCCGCCGGTTCCGACGTCCTTCCCCGACGAGATAATTATCACCGCACATCCGCCACACTGTCACCTTCGACCGGGCGATCCTCTCGACGACGCGATTGCCACCGCGCCCGTCGACGGAAACTACTATCGCGTTCCCCATATCGATTGAGTTGGCCGCGGGCGCCGATCGGGGGAAGACAGCTCCTGGAAATCAACTTGAACTAGACGCCGGCGCGGGAAGCGGACGACCCGGCCGGCGCGGAAGTTCACGCCCAGGAGCTCATGCGGCGAGCAGCTCGTCGGCAGGGCCGAAGAACTCGTAATGAATGCGACTGGAGGGAACGCCTGCACGCGCGAGAGCCTGGACGAAGACTCGCAGGAAGGGCTTGGGCCCGCATAGATAGACGTCCGCGTCCAAAAGAGGCGTGTTGGTCCGCAGCCACTCGGCGGTGATAAACCCATCCATGTCGTGCGTCCTACCGACGGCATCCCGATCCAGCGGATCGCTATAGAAGGTCGCGACGCGGATATTGCCGTGCCGTGCCGAAAGGTTGCGGACATGGTCGTCCATCGCGTGCGTCTCGCTGCTGGTGGTGCCGTGGACGAAGTGCGCCTCAAGGCGCGCATGCTTGGCCGCTATCGTTTCCACCATGCTGATCATTGGCGTGAGTCCCACGCCGCCGCTCAGCAGAACGACCGGGCGTTCGGGCGCGTCGGGTAAGAAGAAATCGCCCGCAGGCGGGGTCGTCTGGACGATGTCCCCCTCCTCGATCTGGTCATGCAGCCACCGGGACGCGGACCCCAACGGCTCCCGTTTGACCGAAATTCGGTAGCTCTCCCCATTAGGCGCACACGAGATGCTGTAATTCCGCTTGAGTGGATCGGCGCCTGGGCGCTCGAGTTGCAGCGTCAGATATTGTCCGGGGCGGTGTGCCATCACCGCTTGGCCGTCAACCGGTCGCAGCACGAAGGACGTGATCACCGAGCTTTCACGAATCTTTCGTTCCACGCGGAATGCGCGCCAGCCATCCCATCCGCCATGCGACCGGTCGATCTCGCGCCGGATCTCCGTCTCACGCGTCTTCAGGATATCCGCCAAAAACCAAAAGGCTTCGCCCCAGGCTGACAACAAGTCCGGCGTAGCCGCATCACCCAGCACGTCTTGTAGCGCGCCGAGTATCGCGCGGGCGACGTAGGGATAATGTTCTGGAAGAATATGATAGCCAATATGCTTCTGGGCGATCCGCTCCACGACGGGCGCCAGAGCGCCGAGGTTTTCAATATTTTGCGCAAAGCCGAGGATGGCTGCGGCGAGCGCATGAACCTGTCCGCCGTTTTCCCCCTGGTTGGAGTGATTGAATAATGCACGGATGTGCGCGTCCTCGAACAGGCGCTTGTACATCGCCTGCGTAATGAGTGCTCCATGCTCTGTCAGAGCAGGCACACTTGCGCGGACGAGCGCTATCGCCTCCGCGGAGAGCGGATTGGTCATTTTTCATCCTCCTTGCTGGAACTTGATCTTTGCTAACGGGCCGATCCGGGCTCGTGATCGAAGAAATCGACCTGCATTCGCATTCGACCCACAGGCTCCACATGGTGGAGCTCCAAGGGGCGGACCTGCCCCGGATTGTCCGGGTCGAGCATGAGCGTCTCACCGGTGTGCTCGATCACATAACGCACGCGTCCCTCCAGGACCCGGATCACGCCCCACGTTCCCTCCCTGGTGCTATGAGCACGACGAAGTCCTTCCGGGAGCGTGTCGTTGTCGAACACTGGCGTGGATTTATACGGCATCGACTTCCTGCCGTTGCCCAACATGGCTTCCCTGCCGTCGGGCGTGTCCAGCTGAAGCGCCAGCTGGAGACTTTCCGATATGCGTTCCGCCTTGGCTTGCATCGCACGAGCGGCCGCCGGCGGCAGCAACTCCTCGGTCGTGTGCTTCCAAATCGTAAGCCAGCGGTCAAACATGGCCGGCGTCAGCCGCGCCCGATGCTTCAGATGCATCGCCATGGGGTTCCCGCGGTAGCGGCCACTTGTGAGCATTACCGACGACCAGAAGGCTTGGAGCCGCTCCAGATGAGCGGGCCAATCGTGCACGGCCTCGTTGAAAAGAGGACCGATCAGATCGTCCGAACGGGCACGCGCGTAGAAGAGCTCGACGAGTTCCGATAGCGCGGCTTCATTGAGGCTGGCGTCCACGACTAATCCTAATCATGCATTTGCGATGCATCTATCGCATCGTTTCAAACATGCAAGTCGTTTACATCTTATCCAGCGAAGGCTAAATCGAACGGATGCGCCTTACTCGCTACACCGATTTTGCAATGCGCGTGCTAATCCACCTGGCCTCGCACGACGAGCCATCGTCCATCGCGCAGATCGCCAAGCGCTATGATATCTCGCAAAATCATCTGATGAAGATCGTCCAGGATCTGGGGAGGGCGGGCTTCATTGCCACCTCCCGCGGTCGCTTCGGCGGTATCCGTCTCGGTCGCCCGGCCAACGAGATCAACGTCGGTCAGGTCATTCGGCACACGGAAGAGGGTTTCGACCTTGTCGATTGCAGCACCTGCTTGATTTCCGGCGCCTGCGGCCTTCCTTCGGTGCTCCACGAAGCAACCTCGGCCTTCCTTGCGATACTCGACAGATACAGCCTCGCCGACATCGCCAGTAAGCGTGGAGACCTGCGTTTGCTGTTTGGTACGGATACAATCTCGCTCGGGAACCATCAGGCGACGGTCAACTGACGGAAACTGACTCAGAGCGAGCGCACCGCCTCCCCTCCATCCAAGCACGACGAATGGGCCACGTCCGTTCAGGTGCTCCAGTAATGCGGCGCTCCGTCATAGTCGCTCGACCGCTCCGCATATGATCGCGCCGTTAGTCGCTCAGCCTCATCCAGATGCAGTTTTGGTGCACCTGCAAGCTGAGCACGGGTCAAATTGACTCGGTAGACATGCATTTGCGCGTCGTAGGCGAGTCTTTCCCACTCTATTGGGAGGACACGAGCTCCGAGGCCCAGGATCCCTCCGAACGAGCGAACGCCACTTGACCGCTCCGCTTGTGAATCATGAGCGAATGCACCGTCGCCAGCTTCTCCCCGCCATCTCCGACTAGCCGACTGGCAGCTCTTAGGATGAAAGCTTGCAACTGCCGCCAGTATTCCCACTCTGCGCGCTTTAGATCGAGTTCTCGCCGTGCGGTTCTCGGTGACAGCTCATTGGGGTGGCGGCCCGAGATAGAAGTTGCCGACTGGCGGCTTCCCGACGACCACCTTCTGCACAACAACGTTATCATCGATGCGCCAGATCTTGATCGTGTGGCGCCCCGCGGTCAGCGCGGGGAACATCGTGGTCAAGACATAAGCGTTGTCGCTGACCGCATCGGCCCAGGCTTTCCCGTCCGGCAGCAAGTTCATCGTCAGCAGGTGCGGCGAAAGGTCGTCTATCGAAACCGCGAGGCGGAGACCGCCCTTGCCGCGAGTGTCGAGCGTGGGAACCATGTAAAGCTGGACGATGGTGTCGCCAGGAGTCCTGAGTAACCAATCATAGTCGATCCGCACGTTGTCCGCGATACGCGTTGACGGCCGACCCTGCGGCAGCACCACCACGGCACCCTTGGTCCTCCCGAGCGCGGGAATGGCGCGCCAGGACAATTGGCCATCGCCCGTGGTTCGCGCGAAATCCGGTGCCTCGAACACATGAAAGTCCGCAGGCTCAGGCTTTACGAGAGAGGGTGCTACGCGCCCGGGCGCCTGCGCCGTGACCGGTCTTGCGACACGCACCACTTCGGGCATCGTCTGCTTCTTCGGCTCGTGCCAGCTCGTGTAGCCGATGTGGACCTGCTTCATCATTCCGGCCCATTTGCCATCCGCGATAGCGTGATAGCGATCGCTGATTTCCTGGTCGTGGCGGAAGGCGGCTTCGGCCGCGTCCGCGAAGCCGTTGGCGCGTGCATCTGCCGCCGCCGCGAGGCGCCGGTTCCAGGCGACGTCATAGTAGAGATCGTAGATGTTCGAGAGCGCGCTCGCTGGATGCAGGACGAGCTCGAAATAAGCACTCTTCTGGTCGGCGGGCAGCTCATTTCCAATGCGTTCCGCATCGTCGCGCAGGCTGTGAAGCTCCTCGACCATGCGGCCGAATTCTCCACCATCAAGGGTTTGGCCTGCCGCGCCGAGCGGGAAGGAGTCGGCGTCCACGAGTTCCGGCTTACGTCGCGCGACGAGAGTTGCATATCGCGTCAGCAGCGAACCGATAGCGTGTCCGTGCTTAGCTCCGAAGGTTTCAGTCGCCCAGTCTGCCGCGTAAGTGGCGAGACGCCGCGGTGTCATCGCCTCAGGGTCCCACGCTTGGTCGAGGAAGAAGCTGAGCGGGAATTCCATCGGCTTGATGTCGCCGACGTTCACGATCCACAGCTTCTTTGCGTTGTTCTGATAAGCCAAGTCCATCTGCTGCCAGACCTTCTGGATCTGGTTGGTATTCAGCCACGTATAGTTTCGCGGTCCGCCGACATAATCGAAATGATAATAGACGCCGTAGCCGCCCGGCCGGTCGGAGCTCCCGGTCGGCAGGCGACGGATTTGGCCCCAATTATCATCGGCAAAGAGCAGGGTGACGTCGTCCGGCACCTTCATGCCGTGGTCATAATAATCCTGGACCTCCTTGTAGAGCGCCCATAGCTGAGGCGTTTCATCAGCGGGTCTACCGGTCACGTCTGCGATGACCCTGCGCTGATCCGAGACGATGCGTTCGAGCAGATCGGTCGCGGTGCCCTCCGCCATGGGCTTATCGCCATCCCCACGCATACCTATCGTGACGATGCTGTCGTAGCGCTGACCTCCGCCCTTGGACCGCATGCGTTCTATGCCGCCGCGCCAGAATTCCCGCAGGTTGGCCGCGTTCGTGGTGTAGTCCCAGGCGCCGCCGGTAATCCCCTGATCCTGGTTGCGGTGCCACTCCGCCTGAGCACGCATCATCGGCTCATGATGCGATGTTCCCATGATCACCCCGCGCTGGTCGGCAAGCACCATGTTCTGCGGATCATCGGCGTTGAAAGCCTTCCCCCACATTGCGGGCCACAGGTAATTGCCTTTGAGACGAAGGAGCAGGTCGAACACATGGCCGTACATCTTGGCGTTGATGCCGCCGAAATGGCTGCGCGCCCACGTCCCGAACGAGGGTTCTTCGTCGTTGATGAAGAAGCCGCGATATTTCACCTTCGGGCGGTCGGTGCGCGATCCAGCCGTTACGAACAGGTCGGACTTCCGCTGGGCGGGGACGTCCGCCCACCAATGCCAAGGACTGACGCCCATCTTGCGTGAGATGTCGTAAATGCCGAAGACGGTGCCGCGCCGATCGGCGCCGATCACCACCAGCGCGCGGGAGACGCCGGGAAAGGGGTGATCGACGACGACCTGGCGATACGCTTCCCAGCTGCCTACGAGGTCTCGCGCTTTGATCTTGCCGCTCTGGACCAGCTGATCGATTACCGGACTCTGGCCGAGTGTGCCGACCAGGACGATCGGACCATGTGCTGCCGAGACGGCGCCGACCAATCCAGCCTTGCCGGACGACACGCTTCGCAGGTCGGCTGCCAGTTCGGCCGCCGCGTGCTGGACCGCGGGGTCTGCCTTCGTTTCGACAAACACCGATGCGGGAACACCATGTGAGATCAGCGGAAAACTGCCCGCTCCATCGTGCGCGCAGACCGACACCGGCTCTGAGCAACCCAATACGGGCGCAGAGAGCAACATGCAGCATGCGAGGGCCAACTGCGCGGTGCGCGGCGTCATTCGCTATCTCCAGAGGAGCCAGGGGTCGCTATGCCTCGACGAGGCTGCCGTCGGTCAGGCCCGATCCGGCCAGGGTCAGCGCGACGCCGATTTCGTTGCGAAGCGACTCAGGTAGAGTCACTTCCAACGCGGCGTCGGTCCTGCGGAAGTCGAGCGGCGTGGTCGAGCCCGGCACCGTGACGCGCTCGATTTGGCCGCGCCCGATTGGATTGTCGCGACTCCACAAGCTCAGGCGAGCCACGCCGTCGGCCGGCCAGCCGAGCACAAGCGCGTGCACGTCGCTGCCCTTGCGCACATATCGGATATCACGCGGCGTATAGGGTGACTTGGGGCCGCCCTCGGCGAACATGCCGCTGTTCGGCTGGGTGGGGCCTTCGCCATGGATGCGCCAAGGCCGCGTACCATAGATCGCAGCGCCGTAGCGCACCATCCAGCCGGCGATCTCTTCGACGATCCGCTCTTCCTTCTCGTCGATCGTGCCGTCGCCACGCATCGGCACGCTCAAAAGGAGGTTGCCGTTTTTGGAGACGACATCGCACAGCGTGTGCAGCACCTTTGCGGCGGTCTTGTATCCATCGCGCTCGTACAGCGCGCGGTCATAGTGCCAATTGCCCAGGCAGGTATCGGTCTGCCAGGGGTAGGTCTCGATATAGGGTTTGCCACCGCGTTCGACGTCTTCGACCAGGCCCATGCGCCGTTCGGGCGGGACCATCTTGATGTTCAGCACCGCTTCCAGCCGGCCACCGTTCCACCTGCGGCTGGAGTTGTAATAGTGCGCCGCCATCTCCAGCCCGATGCGTTGCAGCGGCAGGTCGAAATTGTCGAAATAGATCAGGTCAGGCCGGTACTTGTCGATCAGTTCGCGACAGCGCAGCGCCCAATTTTGCGCGAACGCGCGGTTCGTGGGCGGAATGCCCTCGTTCCACAACCGGTCGGTCCGCTCGTGCACCGCATTGGCTTCGGCGAGCGTACGGATCCCGTCAGGCAAAGGCATGGTGCGGCCCGTGTAGAGCTGTTGAGGGTCGAGCCCATCCCACCATTTCCCCTTGCTGTCAGCGGCGGTCAGCCGCCACGCATCGTAGCGTTCGCCGCGCCGAGCGCCTTCGGGGTCGTAGCCATAAGCCGGTTGGAACCAGTGCCAGGCATGCGCACTGTGATTGGATACGCCGAACCGCAGGCCGCGCCGCCGCGCCGCCTTTGCCCAGGTGCCGATAATATCCCGCTTTGGTCCGATGCGCGTCGCATTCCATGGATGATAAGTGGAGGCAAAGGTGTCGAAATTGTCATGATGGTTGGCCAAGGCGACAAAATATCTTGCTCCGGAGCGGACGTAGAGATCGAGCAGGCGGTCTGGATTCCAGCGCTCGGCCTTCCAAAGGTTTTCGATCTCCATGAAGCCGACGTCACACGGGTGGCCATATTTGGCGATATGGGCGCGGTTTGCGCGCGACCCCTGAAGATACATTTCGCGGGCATACCAGTCGCCTTCCTCGGGCACGCATTGGGCGCTCCAATGCGCCCAGATGCCGAATTTTGCGTCCCGAAACCATTCTGGCGCGCGGTAGCCCGAGACGAGCGATTCCCAGTCCGCTGTGAACGGCGCGCGGGCAGCCGACCTTACCCCGCTCTTTCCTGCCGCCTGCAACGGTCCCGCCGCGCCGATAAGAGCCGCGGCACCAAGCGCTTCACGTCTATTGATGATCATACGGGCTCCTGGCATTCAGCATTGCGAGTTCACTAGGTTTTCGCGGCCGTCGGCGCTCACGATGAGCGGATCGGGATAAGGTCCTACGAAGGGGAATTATGGCGTTCGCCTCGATCGATACGGCGACAACCGGCGCCGCCTTGGCTTCCTAGGAACTGGTCCGGCGGCAAAGAATTGGCGCGAAGGCCGGCACCGCTCGGGCGACGCGATGCCCCTCACGAGAAAAGGGGCAGCAGGTGCACCGCACCCGCTGCCCAGAAGTCGCCCACGGCACGCAACGGGAGGCCTTGGGAGGAGTACAAATCCAACCGTTGAATGTTGTACCGCAGCGAAAAATCGTGAAGCCTGCTCCGTCAGGCTTAACCAGGCGCGCCGGACAGCCAGAGCGGCGTAAGATGGCCAAGACCTGCGCATTTTGCTGTTACAGCTTCCCCTCTAGTCGTGATTATTTTTTCACTGTTGATGCAAACTTTCATTCGCACAGATGGGAACGTGCACATTGCGAGACGGCGAGTCAATATCGCTTGGGACCAAAACAGCAAACGAAAGCGCTTTCGGCCATGGAGGGCGCTGCAAATTTGCTCTTATTACCAGCACTTTCGCCGCTGGGCATTTAGCTGGTGATAGTAGGTCCTTCGGGGAAACGACCCGCTTCAGAGATTTGGTTGATTGGCCTTATCGAAGGACAGTTTTGGGGATTGCAGTGGAATCGCGTGAGATCAGAATATGCCCGACCACGACTTCGCTGACAGCGGCCGGGCGCCGGTGGCCGTGCCGCAGCAACAGGTCAAAGGCAGCCACCGCCATTTCACCAAGCGGCTGACGAATGGTGGTTAACGGCGGCCATAGCGTCGTCGCCGCAATGTTGTCGTCGAATCCGACGACAGTTAGATCCTCGGGCACATCCAGCCGCCGCCGGTGGGCCACCGACACAACGGCCGCCGCCATGTCGTCGTTGCTGGCAAAGATCGCCGTCGGCCGTTCGGGTGCCCCCAGCAGCGCCTCGCCCGCCGCCAGGCCCGAAGCGTAGCTGTAGTCGCCCTGAACCTCAATCGCGTCGATCCCATCGAGTCCCTCGATGGCATCCCGAAATCCAAGAAGCCGCTCTGCGGCCGAGCAATGGTCCGGGTTGCCGAGCACGAAGCCGAGCCTGCGATGACCGAGGTCGAGTAAGTGACGCGTCATCTGTCGCGCGGCACGGCGGTCGTCGATGCGAACGCCCACGGCTTCGTCGCGCCCTCGCGCGCCGATCAATACGACCGGGATCCCCCGTTTTGCGAATACGCCTGCAGCGACGGCGGTCTGACTAATAGGCAAAGCCAGGATCGCTCCGGCAACGTTCGCCGTCAGTGCTCGCTCGATGGCGCCCTCGTCCTGTGCTCCGTCGAACAGAGCGAGCGGCATTCGCTTCTCCGCCGCTTGTTCAAATATTCTACCCAGAAAGTCGCTTTTGAAGGCCGCACTAGGATTGGAGTATACGATTGCGATTGTCGCCTCTGGAACGCCGACGAGGGTGCGCGCGGAAAGATTGGGCCGATATTCCAATTCGCGTATCACCTCTTCAACCCGCCGGCGCGTCTCCTCGCGCACGGCGTTGCTACCGTTGACCACACGTGAAACGGTCATTCGGGATACGCCTGCGCGCTTCGCCACATCGATGATTGTAGGAGGCCGGTGCGGTGCAGAGATTTCCGGCACTCGGCCTTCTTCCGTGCGCCCGATCCGCAGCGGAGTCGGACCCTGCTCGGGTGCCTTAGATCCGCTGACGCTCATGCGTGGGAATATCTACGAACCAGTTTTGAGCAGGTGTGATTTAGCCGAGCGCGGCTCATGAAATCTGCGGTAATCATGGTCAAAGAAGCCAGCTCCCGTTGCCGGTTGTTTTTAGAAGTTATGACGTGGCCCGCTATAGTCTGAAATAGTCACCGTCCAAGGCCAACTTAGCAGCGATCGCGGATAACGCATTTATCCCTGCGACTTCAGCGGCGACCACGCAACCGATCATCGCCGGCGATGACCATCACACTCCCGTTCACGACTCGCGGCCGCCACGGTGTCGCTCATCGGCATTCCGCAGCCCGGAGGCACGGTTAAGCCCCGGAACATTACCAGAGCGCGCTAACAATCTGCGATTATTAACACTTCTGAAGACCTCAAGGCTTCGGACGTGGCTTCGATCGAGAAAATTCATGCAGGAAGTGTTGACTCGCCGTCCAACAATGTGCACGTTCCCATAGTCACTAGTAAAAACTTAGACCAATAATGAAAACTCGAAATTCCTTGGAGAGGGACGTCGATGGCAGCAAAATTCGCCTCTTTCGGCCGTTGGCCGGCCGCACCTACGATCCTGAATTTTGGCTTCGCAGCGGCGACTGTGGCGGGGCTCAACCTCCGACTTGAGCCGTGGACCGGGCGCGCCGGGCGACCCACCAGTAGGGCGCAAACAGGTAATCGTCGCCGGCCCGCCCAGATCGCTTGAAGGGTGCGCCAGGACCGCACCGCGCGCGCCGGTAATCGCGAATCTCACCGGCTCCAGAAGAAAGAGTCAGCCGAGACAATCGGCAAATGATCAGGGAAGGGGATAAAGAACATGCGTGCTTGCGATCGCTTGCTGATTTCGTCGTCGCTTAGGGCAATTGTATTTGCCAGTACGGCTGCCGGGCTGCTGACGTCGGCTGCCGCCGCCGCCCAGACCAGCGGGCCCGAAAACGTTCCAGCCGCGAAGAGCGCCAAGGAAAAGAAGGGCCCGGCCTTGTCGCCCGCAGCCGTTGCTGCAGAGCCTGCCGTTGAAGGCGAAGACATCGTCGTCACCGGCCAGCGAAAGGCGCTTGAGACCGCGGCCGAAATGAAGCGTCAATCCGATACGATCGGCGATTCGGTTGTCCTTGATGAAGCCAACAAGGTTCCCAGCACTTCGCTGCTCGAAGTTCTGGAGCGGATTCCAGGTGTTACCGAGAACACGATCCGGGCCGGCGCTGCCGGTTCACCGGATGGGTTTGCGTTCGAGGGGTCTGGCATCCAGGTTCGCGGCTTGAGTGGCACCAAGTCGCTCCTGAACGGACGCGAGGTATTCTCGGCCAATGGCGGGGCCGGTCTCAACTTCACGGATATCGGGCCTGAATTGCTGAAGGCGGTCACCGTCTATAAGGCCAGCCGGGCCGACCTCATCGAAGGTGGCGTCGCCGGCACGATCGATCTGCAGACCTATATGCCGTTCGACTTCCATGGCACCAAAGTATCCGGATCCGTGTCCGGCAACTACGGCGATTTCTCGAAGAGCATCTCGCCCAGTGCTTCGATGAGGGCATCTACACGATTTAATACCGGCATCGGCGAATTCGGTATTCTCGCCGATGTCGCCTATTCGAAGATCAAATCCTACGACAGCAATATGCTGGTGATGCCTTATTATCCGGCCAAGCTGAACGGCAATACGGTATACGCACCCGGTGGCTTCTCGGAAACCAACGATCAGTTCGAACGGACGCGCAAGGGCTTTTATGGCGCGGTCCAGTGGCGGCCCATACCGGAGCTCACTTTCTATCACACGACATTCATCTCAAAGTGGAACAGCGACCGCGACACCCAGCTCCTGGTGCTGGACGGCCACCCCGGCATCGGCGTGACAAGCGACAGCCAGTTTGACGACGGAGTGTTCGTCCGCGGAGGGATTACGAATGGCACGGCACCCGCCACAGGCATTGCCGTCGGCAGCAACGCCAGTTTCACCCCATCAAGGAGCAAGACCGCCGATTTCAGCCAGGGCTTCAACTTTTCGTCCGGTCGGTGGAATGTCCGCGGCAGCTATCAATATGTTTCAGCTACGTCAGGCTCGTCCAAATACGGCATTGGCCTCGCCGGGGCCAACGTGGTGCAGACAAATATCGATACCGACGGGTCGCGTCCCGATATCGCCTTCGAAAATCCGTTTACGGCCGATCCGGCGACCACAGCGGTCAGCAATTTCGCTTGGCTGACCCAGACCAATCGTGGCCACGCAAATAGTTATCAGCTGGATGCGAGTTACGACATTGGCGACGGCTTCTTCAAGAAGATTGCTGTCGGCGGGCGCATCGCCACGCGCAAGGAATCAGACAACTTCGTGGGGACCTATTGGGCAGCATCGGCCAAGGGATATAATGGCGTTCCGAAGGTTTTTCTCGCTAATGCGCCGGCGGGCGATTTCCGCCTGGAGCAATTCTCAAACTTCTTCAAAGGCGACGTTCAGGCGGTAACTTCCGTCTTCGTCCCTGATCCCTCAATCCTGAAGGGGAATCAGTTCGAGCACGTGCTTAACACCTACGCGGCGTGCGGGCCCGGCTTGTGGTTCAAGTGCAGCAACCCCACCCAAAGCAAATATCTGTACGGCAACCCGGCGGATCCCAACTTCGGTACGCAGCCATCCTTCAGCACTACGAGGCCGACGACCAAATCGGTTTACGCGATGCTGGGCTTCGGGAATGACAGCGAGAATCCGCTGTTGAACTTCTCCGGCAATATCGGCGCCCGTTGGGTTCGCTACGACGTCAGGAGTCAGGGAAATTACGTCTTCGCCGGGAACACGAGCTATTATCAGAATCTCGCGGATGCGCAGGCCTCGCTCGCGCAGATCGGTGGCATCGGTAATCTGACGGCGTGGCAGAACGCGCATCCTGGGCAGAAGCTGCCGCTCTCGCTGACGAGCATCTCCAGCTCGTCCGATCGCGCCGGAAGCTTTTCCAAGGATTATTGGCTGCCGTCATTCAACATCAAGTTCGAGCCCACTCGCAACCTGGTCGTGCGATATGCTCTGACCAAGACGCTGACGCCGCCGAGCTACAACGACATTCGTGCGCAGGGCACGGCTTCGGTTTTCACGAGCCAGAACCCTTTGGCCTCAGGAACCACAGCGGGGGGATTGCCCGCGATTTTCGCCGGCTACAACTTCACATCGGGTGTTCCCAACCTCAAGCCGGAGACCTCCCTGAACAACGACGTGTCGATCGAATGGTACCCGAAGAGGGGCACCTCGGTGCATCTGTCGCTCTTCCACAAGACGATCAAGAACCAGTTCCTCTTCAACAGCTTCTCGGCCACCGCCAGCCAATTCTTCAGCGCCGCAGATCAACCGCAGTCGCTCCCGGCGGACGGCAGTGCCGCGGTCTTCATTGACGGGCCGATCGTGGGTAAGGGCAACATAAACGCCGACAAGAATACGATCATCAAGGGCGCCGAATTTGGTGTGCGGACCTATTTCGACATGCTGCCCGGCTTGCTGAAGGGTTTTGGGGTCGACGCGAACTTGACCTACATCGACGGTCACTCGCCCGATGCGTTGGCGCTGGACATGAACGGCAAAGCGCTCAGCGTGCCGCTGATCGGACTGTCGAAATGGTCCTATACGACCACCCTGCTCTACGATCTGAACAAGCTCAGTGCGCGCTTGGCCTGGACCTGGCGCAGTCGCTATCTCGCGACGACCTCCGACGCCAGCACCAGCGGCAGTTACACGCCTGCCGGCTCCACCCAGGCGATCACCTTTGGCCTGCCCGTCTACGGTGCAGCCGCCGGCCGACTGGATGGCAGCATCGGTTACCAGTTCAGTAAGAGGTTCAATGTCCAGTTCAACTGGGCGAACATCACCAACACGGACCAGAGGACGGAGATGGAGATCCTGCCGGGCCGCTATGTGCAGCGCGGTGTTTTCGTTACCGATCGCCGCGTCAGTCTAAACTTCGGGTTCAATTTCTGAATGAACAGATGGACGCTCTTCAGCCGACTCGCTGGAGCTGCGGAGAGACGTTGAATGAACAAGAGCGTCCTGATCGTCGGGGGCGGAACTGCTGGATGGATCTGCGCCGCCTATATGGCGCAGATGCTGTCGGCAGACCTCCCCGGCGGCATCTCGATCACCTTGGTCGAATCCGACGAGATCGGCATCGTCGGCGTTGGCGAGGGGACCTTTCCGGTCATCCGCAAGACGCTCGACCGGATCGGCCTTGACGAAGCCGACCTGATCCGCGGCGCGGATGCCACGTTCAAGCAAGGCGTCCGGTTCCAGGGTTGGAACTCCAACGGCACCGCCGCTCCGGACGATTGGTATCTGCACCCCTTCCAGGTCAGCCATCAGCATACCGACATGGATCTCTTGCCATATTGGTTGCTTGGCGTCGCTGGCGAGGCACCATGGGCCGAGGTCAGCACCGTCCAGGGGCGCGTCATCGAGGCGATGCTGGCGCCCAAACTCGTCACCCACCCGAATTATGCCGGCCCGCTCAACTACGCGTATCATTTCGACGCCGCGAAGCTTGCCGAGGTCATACGCGGACGAGCGTTGGTGTTGGGCGTCAAGCGCCTGATCGATACGATTGATGATGTCCGGCTGGATGAGCGCGGCGCGATCAGTTCCGTGCGGTCGCGAGCGCACGGCGATCTGAGCGCCGATCTCTACATCGATTGCACCGGTTTTCGGGCGCGGTTGATCGGCGACGCGCTCGGGTCCGAATTTACATCCTATCGCAACCGGCTCTTCTGCGATCGTGCTGTTACGGTACGGCTTCCCTATGGCCGGCCCAATAACCCAATCCCCTCGTGCACCTATTCGACCGCGCAAGAAAACGGATGGATCTGGGACATCGGACTGCAAACCCGCCGCGGCGTCGGTTATGTCTATTCCTCGGATCATTGCAGCGATGATGCGGCGCTGGAGGCATTGCACCGTTACGTGGGTGCGGCCGCGCACGATCTGCCGCACCGGAAGCTCTCGTTCGAGGCGGGGCTTCGAAAGCTCCAATGGCGTAAGAATTGCGTCGGGATCGGCCTGTCAGCCGGATTCATCGAGCCACTGGAGGCGACCGGCATCAGCTTTGCGGAAATTGCCGCGCTGATCCTCTGCAACCTATTCCCCTGGTCCGGTGATTACGAGCTCGCCGCGAAGCAGTTCAATGCGCAGATGACAACCCGCTACGAACGCGTGATCGACTTCATCAAGCTCCATTATTGCATAAGCCGGCGGACGGACTCGGACTTCTGGCGGGACAATCGGTCCGCTTCATCGATCTCAGACAGCCTGCAGGACAGGCTCGAACAGTGGCGGCACCGCCCCCCGTCTTTTCTCGACATCGATTTGAGCCATGACGTCTTTGACGAGCATAGCTGGCAGTACATTCTCTACGGCATGGGCTTCAAAACCGACATCCGGTCCCGCGCCGGCGCCTTGCGCTTTTCCGAAGATGCGCGACGCGAATTCGAGAGCATCCGCCGCCAGAGCGAGAATGCTGTGGCGGCGATGCCGTCTCACTGCGCACTGATAAGTGAGGTCGTCGCAGGCGGTTTTCGCTCCCCCGAGATCGCCAAGATATAAGTCAATATCGAAGTGGCCCCTTGCCTCGGGCACTTCAAATGCCGCCCCTACACCGCGGTACTCCTAGAACTATTGTCAGCTCACCGCAGGATATAGAATCACCCCGGATATATGGCACTCTTCCGCGCTCCGGCCGTTGATGCATCATCGCCGAAATGGAGAGGTGACATGCCCGCGAAATCCGCCGCGCAACAGAAAGCCGCCGGCGCCGCGCTAAGTGCGAAACGTGGCGATCAACCGAAGTCGAGCCTTAAGGGCGCATCGAAGAGCATGGAGAAATCCATGTCCGAGAAACAGCTCGAAGAGTTGGCGCATACCAAGCGCAAGGGAAAACCGGAACATAAGGGCAAAAGCTGAAGGGGCGCGAATTCAGCCCCTGCCCCACGCCTCCACGCGATCGACGAGCGTGCCCAGCCGCCCGCGCGAATATGCCAGCGCGTGATACAGGCGCACCGCGGCGCGCGCCCATCCGATATAGAGGCCCGGCCAATGCAGCGCGCGGCCGAGCGCATATATACGATGGCTCCAGCGGCTGATCCCCGCGCGTATTCCATAGATCATCCGGCGGCGAAGCGGGAGGCCGGCGGGGTTGGGCCTGACGCGCTTGCGTACCCGGGAACGCGTGCGCGCAAGCCGCCACGCCAGCCCCTCGCGCCGCTGGCGCAATCCCGCCGACTGCGTCTCCGCGACGAAATCGCCGTCGACCGGCGCCAGCGCGAGCCGCCCGTCCGCAATCCCCTCGCCCAGCATCGCATCGAGCGCCGCCGAGCGGACGACCACGACGTTGGTTCCGCGTCCGTCCGATGCATAAGGTTCGACCCAGGCGTCGCCGAAGGAGATGTCGGCGGTCTCGGCGACCACATCGTCGCAGAAATCGCAGGCCGAATTCTGGAAGAATCCCGATCCCCAATCGCCTTCGACGAGATGCCACCAATCCCTCGCCCGCCTCGAACCGTCGGGCAGCATCACCTCGGCGCGATACCAGTTTGCGGGCCGGCTCGCATCCTTCACGCGGAATTCGGCATGCTCGATCGCATGCGGCCCGACACCCATCTGTGCCGCGAAACTCTCGATCATCCTCGCGCTCTTCATATGGCCGCAATAGAGGCCGAGCGTGAAGGCGATCCGATCGCGCAACACCGGATCCTCGCGCCGCAGCAACTGCACCGCCTTGATGAAGCACGGAACCCCGACCACCGCGTAACGCCCCGGCACGCGCCGCATTTCGGCGAGCATGCCCGACAGTTCGACGGGATAGTAACGCGACTTCGCGCCCTCACGGATCGCGTCCAGGCTGCGCGCAATGCGATAGGCGAACAGTCGCCCGTCCCGCTGGCGCCGCGGTCGCGGCGCAACATGCGCCACGCCGTCGATCATCCCGCGCCGCAGCAATTCGGCCGCGACCCAGCTCACCATCCCTCCCGAGCTGCCATTGGCGCGGAAATCCTCTTCGGCCGCATGGCCGACATACGCCGCTTGATATCGCCCTATTCGCCGATCCGATTGCCGTGCTTGGGGAAACAGCGTGGCGGCGAGCGCATCCTCGTCGCGTGCATGCGGGGAAAAGGGGCAGGTGCGCGCGAGTCTGGGTTCGGCACTGCGCCGCCACTTCGGCGATCCCGCCGGCTTGAGCTGGCCATAGCGGTCCCAACCCATCTGCCCGGCCCCGGCACATGCGCCGCAACCGATACACAGGCCCGCGCGCGCCACTTGGGCGCGGCTGAGCTCGGGAGAAGCGCTCGCCATCGGTTCAGGCCAGCGCGGCGCGCAGATAGGCCGAGGATTGCGCGCGCAGCATCGCGGTCCGCCGCCCTATTTCGGGTGCGAGCGGCTGGTCGAGTGCGTCGGCAATCCGCTCGCGCGCATCCTCCCGCACCAGATGTCGTTCCGCGCCGAGCGCCGCGGTGAGATCGCGCAGCTTGTTCGCGCGATAGGCGGAGGCGGTGCATGCGAACGGTTTGACGTTGAGCAGGGCGAACACGCAGCCGTGGAAGAAGTTCGTCACGACCGCCGCGGCGCCAGCGATCAGGCGCCCGAATTCGATCGGCCCTGCCTCGATCCGGTGCGCGTCGGCCCAATGGTTGCGATAGCCGATGCTCACCAGGGGCAGCCCTCGCTCGTTGGCCCAGGCGCGAACCGCGCGTCGGAACCATTCGGGAAAGCTATGTCCGTAGAGCGCGACATAAGGCCCGTCGTCCGCGACCGCTTCTGCAGGGGGCGGAAATTGGAGGACGGGATCGAGCACGAATGCCGGCGTGCGGCCGAGCGCATCCTCGACCAGCCGCCGCGAATTCTCGTCGCGCACCGAAATCGCGTCGAACCGCCCGAGCCGCTCGGCCCAGGCGGGGTGCAGCCCCGCATCGGCGTCGTAATTGCCGAAGCTCGCCGCGTAGGACATGAGCCGGTCGGTTTCGAGTCCTGCGCCGTAGAAGATCGGCACGCCGCCATACCAGGGGTGCGACAGGTTCCAGACCTCGTCGCTTCCCACGACGACGCAATCGCGCGCGCCGCTCTCCTGCGGTCGATCGAGCGCGAAGCGATGCGACCTGGGCAGGGCTTCGACCGCGTGCAGCACCGCGCGCGCCTTTGCGGCGTAATGCGGAAAATCTTTCCTCGCCGTCCGCTCGGGCAGGCTCGGCTGGAATGCGCAGCGCCACTCGGCGCGCCGAATCTCGGCCGACTGATGATCGAGCAGCTCGGCGTCATGCCCCATCTTGCGCAGCCCCTCGACGAGGCAGCGCGCCTGCCAATAGGAGCCGTAATTGATGCAGCGATGAAAGGTGAGGACGCCGATCCGGCGCGCGCGAGCGGGCATGGTGCATCACCTGTTGGAGATCGACCTCATGGTAATGCGGAACGCCCGGGCGTGGTTCCGGATGCGGCGATCCGGCCCGGTTTGGAAACGCGCGGAAGCGCGCGTTCCCAAACATATCTAAGGCCCGAGCATCCCGCCGGCGAAGGCGATCCGCAGTGCCTCCGACAAGGTCCGCACGCCCAATTTGGCCATGACGTTGGCGCGATAATATTCGACGGTGCGCGTGCTGAGATCCAGTTCGTGCGCGATTAGCTTGTTGGGCCTGCCATCGATCAGCTGCGTGAGCACTTCGCGTTCGCGTGCGGAAAGCGACGCCAATCGCGCACGCGCTGTCTCCACGCCCGCCTGATCCTGCACCGCGCTCTCCAGCCGGACATAAGCTTTTTCGATGACCTGGAGCAGCACACGGTGATCATACGGCTTTTCGAGGAAATCAAACGCGCCGCCGCGCATCGCATCGACCGCCATCGTGATATTGGCATGGCCGGTGATCATGATCACCTGGAAGGCGGTCGGATGCCGCGCAATCTCCGACAGCGCCTCCATCCCAGAAACGCCCGGCATCTGCACGTCGAGCAGAATTACGCCGGGCTCGAGTTCGCCAATCGCCGACAAACAGGCATCGGCCGAATTGAAACTGCGGATCATCGTGTCGGTACGCAATCGAACAAGGCCGTGCAGCGACTTGCGCACCGACTCATCGTCATCGACGATATAGAAATGCCTAATCACGCCGCGCTTTCGCTCTCCTCTCGATAAACCGGCAGGGTGAAGGAAACGACCGCGCCTCCGTCCGGCGCATTATGGGCGGCCAGCGCGCCGCCGTGCGATTCCACGATCCGACGGCTGATCGACAAGCCTATCCCCATTCCACGCTCCTTGCTGGGCACGAAGGGCGCGTGAAGATTGGCAAGCACATCGTTGGGGAAGCCGGGACCCGCATCAGCGACGGTCACGCGCATCAACGCCCGGTCCGCGGTCTCGGCCACCAGCCTGACGACGCGGCGTTCGGGGGGAAGATCCCGCACCGCCTGCGCGGCATTACGCAATACATTCACAAGTACCTGCTGAACTTGAACTCGGTCGACAATAATCGTCCGCGCATCGTGCGCAATGTCACATATGGTCCGCATCTGCATTTGTCCAACAAATGCCAGCGCGATCGCATCGCGGACGATTTCCTCCAAATCCTCAACATGGAATTCGACGTCGCGCTTGGCCATGAAATCGCGCAGCCGACGGATGATTTCACCTGTCCGAAGCAGTTCGGTATTGGCGGCATCAAGCGCCTCGATCACGCGGGCGTCACCCTCTGTTTGCAGCAATATCTGCTCGGCTGTGCCGAGATAATTGCCGGTCGCCGCGAGCGGCTGGTTCAGCTCGTGCGCGAGCGCCGCGGCCATTTCGCCCATGCCGTTGAGGCGAGCGATATGCGCATAATCCGCATTGAGCTGCTCCATCCGCTCCTCGGCCGCGATGCGATCGCTGATGTCGCGGATGAAGCCGGTGAAGACATGCTTTCCGCCGATCCAGCTTTCGCCGACGCTCAGTTCAATCGGAATTTCGGCGCCGTCCGCCGTTCGGGCTGACCATGTCCGCGCCTGCCCCATTTCATGGGGCCCGCTTTGATGGCGATAGCCCGCGAGGAAGGAGTTTTGCTCGCCGGTTTTGATGGCCGGAATCAGCATCGAAATGTTGCAATGGATCGCCTTGTCGGCGGGATATCCGAACAGGTACTCCGCGGCGGCGCTGAATTTGGTGATGCGTCCCTGATCGTCGATGACCACCATCGCATCGGGCACCGTCTCCAGGATCGACTGAAGTTGCGCCTGCCCCGCCTCAAGCGCTGCCTCGCGCGCGTCGCGATCGGTGACGTCCAGATCGACACCGATCGCCCGGACGAGCCGTCCTTCCCGATCGTAGAAGCAGCGCGCGGACCCTTCGACCGCGCGGGTTACCCCCCCGGGCAGACGCAGATGGTAATGGAAGCTGAACCGATCGGCCTTGCGGTTCGCGGCTTCCACGATCGTAGCTCGAAGCGCGCGCAGCTCCTTCGGCGCGATATATTGCTTCCAGGTTTCAAATCTGATCACCGTTCCCGGTGCCATGCCGAGCCTTTGCTCGCCCCCCATGTTCCAGCTCAGCCGCCCGTTCACGAGATCCCATTCGAAAATGCCGAGCTCGTGCGCCTCGATCGCGAAACGCAATCGTTCCTCGCTTTCGCGCAATGCGCCGGTCATCGCCGAGATGGCATCATTGTCCCGCGACAATTGCCTGATCGTCCAGCCGATCAGACCGATGACGACAAGCAGATAGAAGAAGGTGGCGAAGGTGTGCGCCGCGAGCGGCCGCATTATCCCGAGCTGCTCGACCCTCATCTGGATCGGCAGCTGGACCGCGGGGAGGATCAGCAACGTCACCAGCGCCATCGCGATGGACAAGGGCGCCCATTGTCCGCGCAGGCGCGCCTCCCAGAATCTGATCGATGCAAGAATGCCGGCGCCATAGCAGATCGTCGCCACCGCGATCGGCAATGGCGTCGTCGTCAACCGCGCCGCCTGCGCCGCGAAATCGTCCTGCAGAGCCAGCAGCGCGAGCGCCATCGCCCCCAACCCGATCAACACGCAAGCCAGCAGGAAGATCGGCCATTGGTGGCGCTGACGCTTGTCGAGCAGCCATGCCGCGAGGGCCGTAATCAGGATCAGACCGCTTGCGAGCAGGCCCGGGCGACCGGGATTGGGCGAGCCGGCGCCGAGCGCAAGCGCGAACAGCAGTCGGTCGAAGCCAAGCGAGAGATCGAAGACATATTCCGCCAAAGCCATGAGCGCGATCGCCGCCGCCAAACCGATCAGCAGAATGCGCGATCGTGCATGGCCACGGCCCGTCAGCAAGAGTGCGGCGGCCAAACACAGATTGGCGAGCGCCGTCAGCGGCCAGGCGGGATAATCGGCGATGCCGAAACTTCTGAGGGCAAGCGACCCGACCAGCCATCCCGCCAGCGTGGACAAGGATACGATTCCGCCGACGGCGAACAGCGCGAGGGCCGATCTCGAGCCCCGAAAATCACGATCCGCCGCGGCCATAGCCAGTACACCTCACCTCGCGCGAGCTTAGCCGCCGGGCAGCCGCCCGCAAGCGTCGAGCAAGCATCCCCGTAGAACTACGGTAGGCGCTCCTCACCAGAGCTTAAAATGGTTGATCGCATGTCAAGCCTAACGGGAGCGGCGGCATGCCGGATCCTCATGGCCGGCATGCCGGCCTTCGTAAACAAGGGGGTCGGCGCGCGCGCCTAGTGACGGCCCCATAACGGGGCTCAGGCGCAAAGGTCTGATTCAAATGCGAAATCTGCGTATCGGCACCAAGCTCATAACGTCGTTCGGAGCGATAACGGTGATTCTGTTGGGCGTGGCGGGCTTCGCCGCCATGTCTTTGTCACAGATGGCCGGAGGCACGCACCTGATCGTCGAGGATCGCATTCCGAAGATGAACATGGCGAGCGAGATCAATAGCGCGATGGCGGATTTCCGCACGGCCGAAGCGGAACACGCGCTCGCGAACGATCCGGCGGCGGTCGCGGCCGCCGCCGCCCTTATGAGCAAGAGCAAGGCGATCGTGGACAGGGATTATGCCAAGCTCGAGCCGATCGTGAATCATCCGCTTCCGCGCGCGGCGCTGATGAAGGTCAAGAGCACGTGGGATGCCTATATCAAGGCCGACGAACGCATGCTCGCGCTCGAGCAGGCTGGCCAGAAAGACAAAGCGATAGCGACGCTCATCGGGCCGATGCGCGAGTCCTACGAAGCCACATCCGACGCAGCCGACGAATTTGTCGCCGCGGAACTGGTCCTCGCCGCCGACACGGCCAAGGAAGCCGAACACACTTTCTCGATGGCCAAATTGCTGCTTGCCCTGGCAAGCCTGATTGCGCTGGGGGGCACCATCTTTCTTGCGCTCACGCTCATCCGGCTGATCGCGAAGCCGCTGGCGAGCATGACCCGCGCGATGGGCGAGCTTGCGGGCGGCAACATGCATGTCGATGTGCCGGTCGACGTCCGCGCCGATGAGGTGGGTGATCTCGCCAAGGCGATGGCTGGCTTCCGCGACCAGCTGCGTGCCGCCGAAGAATCCAAGGCGGCGCAGACCGAGTTGCTGGTCTCCAGCATCGGCAGCGGTCTCGACAAGCTTGCGCAGGGCGACCTGACGGCACGTATCGACGTCGAGCTGACCGGCCCGTTCGCCAAGCTCAAGGCCGATTTCAACAATGCCATGGAGGAAATGGCGCAGACGCTGACCACGGTGTCGCAGGCGACCGGTGGCGTGCACACCGGCGCGGGCGAGATCAGCCAGGCGTCGAACGATCTGTCGCGCCGCACCGAGCAGCAGGCCGCGAGCCTCGAGGAAACAGCGGCGGCGATGGACGAGATCACCACTACGGTGCGCGAATCCGCGGAGAGCGCGGCCCGCGCCAACAAGCTCGTCGCCCAGGCGCGCCAGGAAGCCGAGCATAGCGGTGCGATCGTCGGCCGCGCGATCGAGGCGATGAGCGGGATTGAGCGGGCTTCGGCCGAGATTTCCGAGATCATCAGCGTGATCGACGGTATCGCCTTCCAGACCAACTTGCTCGCACTCAATGCGGGTGTCGAGGCGGCACGCGCGGGCGATGCGGGTAAGGGTTTTGCCGTGGTCGCCTCCGAGGTGCGCGCGCTGGCGCAGCGCTCGGCGGATGCCGCCAAGGACGTCAAGACGCGGATCACCGCCAGTTCCGAACAGGTCGATGCCGGCGTGGGTCTCGTCAGCGACACCGGCGCGGCCCTGCAGCGGATCATCGCCAGCATCGCCGAGATCAACGGTCTCGTCGCCGATATCGCCACTTCGGCCGAACAGCAGGCGAGCGGTCTGCAGCAGGTCAACACCGCCGTCGCCGAGATGGATGGCGTCACCCAGCAGAACGCCGCGATGGTCGAGGAAGCCACCGCCGCGTCGCGCAGCCTCGCCGCCGAAGCCGACCAGCTCGCGACGCAAATCGGCCGCTTCAAGCTGGATGCGAATCGTGGCGCCCGATCGGAGTACCAGCCTGCCAACACCGTGCATGAGCTGCAAGCTCGCGCCGGGCGCGTCCAGCCACGCGCACGGCGCGTGGCCGGCGGCAATGGCAGGGCCGCTGCCGCGGTCGCCGTGGCGGATGACGATTGGTCGCAATTCTAAACCAAGGCGGAGGCGCTCGCGATGTCCAATCCAGAACAGCTACCGGCGGTGTTGAACAGCGCAGCCGCCCAACCGCTCGTCGATCTGCTCAAGGAACGGCTGGCCGACAACGAACCGATCAATCTCGACGGTTCGGCGGTGGCGCAGCTCGGTCAGGCCTGTCTTCAGGTTCTGCTGAGCGTACGCGCCGCCGCGGCCAGCCGTGAGCTTGCCTTTGCCATCACCAATCCGAGCGAGGCGCTGAGCATGATGACAGAAATGTCAGGCTGCTCGGACCTGCTCCAGTCAGCCGAGGCATGACCATGGACTTAGACGCCATCCAGCAGATGTTCTTCCAGGAAAGCGAGGAAGGACTTCAGGCGCTCGAGAGCTGCTTCGGGCTCTGCCGCGAGGCCACCGACGACGCCGAGACGATCAACACGATCTTCCGCGCGGTTCATTCGATCAAAGGCGGCGCCGGCGCGTTCGGGCACGAACATCTGCAGGACTTCGCGCACCATTATGAGGGCGTGCTCGATCAGCTGCGCAGCGGCACGCTGGCGATGACGCCGGCCTTGCTGGACGTGCTGCTGGCCGCCTTCGACACGCTCAGCGACCATGTCGCGGCGGCGCGCGGCGAACGTGGCACGCCGGACGATAGTGCGGTGCTGGCGGCGCTCGCCGGCGTCAGCGGAGCGCAAGCGGAAGAGGCTGCCCCGGCAGCGGAGTCCGCCGCGGCGGCGATTGCCGCGCCCGCGGACGATTTCGACGCGCTGATGAGCCTGCTGGAACCTTCCGCTCCCGCCGCCGCGCCGCAGGACGATTTCGACGCATTGATGAGTCTGCTCGCGCCGGGCGCCACGGCTTCGCCGACCCCGGCATGGCATCTGAGCATTCGGCCGAGCGGCGACGCCTTTGCCAACGGCGGCGAGCCGCTGCTGCTGCTGCGTGAGCTCGTCCGCATGGGCGGCAGCAAGGTTGTGCTCGATGGCTCGACCCTGCCGCCGATCGAGGAGCTGGACGTCAATCGCTGCTATCTCGGTTGGTCGCTCGAAATGCCGGCCGAGGTGGCGAAGGACGATATCGAGGCGGTCTTCGAATTCGTCGATGGCTGGCAGGTCGATATCACGCAAGGCGCCACACAGCCGCCGGCGGAAACATTGCCGCCGGTCGAAATCGATGCGCCGCAGGCGATCGAAGCGGCGCCCCCACCTCCGCCCGTGGCGGTGCCCGCACCGGTCGCAGCCCCCGAGCCCGCCGCCAGCCGGCCCGCCCCTGCCCCCGCAGCCGGCGACAATAATGCCGCCGCGTCAGCCACGATCCGCGTCGAGCTCGACAAGCTCGACCGACTGGTCAACCTGGTGGGCGAGCTGGTCATCACGCAGGCGATGCTCGCGCAGCGGCTGAGCGAGCATGGCCTCGCCGGAAATTCGGAGCTCACCAGTCTCGAGAACCTCACGCGCGAACTGCAGGAGAGCGCGATGTCGATCCGCGCGCAGCCGATGAAAACGGTGTTCAACCGCGTGCCGCGCATCATCCGCGAACTCGAGGCCGACACCGGCAAGCGCGTGCGGCTTCAGCTCGACGGCGAGATGACCGAGGTGGACAAGACCGTGGTCGAGCGTATCGGCGAGCCGCTCACCCATTTGATCCGCAATGCCGTCGACCATGGCATCGAAAGCCCGGAAGAACGGCTCGCGGCGGGCAAGTCGGAGGATGGCGTGCTGCGCGTCGGTGCGGAGCAGCGTTCGGGCCGGATCGTGATCACGGTCGCCGACGATGGCCGCGGCATCGACCGCGCGCGCGTCCGCGCCAAGGCGATCGAGCGCGGGATCGTCGCGCCCGACGCGATGCTGAGCGACGAGGAAATCGACAATCTGATCTTCGCGCCGGGCTTCTCCACGGCCGAAAAGGTATCGAACATCTCCGGACGCGGCGTCGGAATGGATGTCGTGCGCCGTAACGTCCAGGCGCTGGGGGGACGCATCGGCGTTTCGTCCCGCTTCGGCAGCGGCGCCAGCTTCACACTCAGCCTGCCGCTGACGCTCGCGGTGCTCGACGGCATGATCGTGAAGGTCGGCGAGCAGACGTTCGTCGTTCCGCTGGGCAATATCGTCGAGAGCCTGCGCGCGCAGCCGGGCCAGCTCAGCCATCTCGCCGACGACGCCGCCATCCTTGACGTGCGCGGCGCGCAGCTGCCCGTGCTGCCGATCGGCGCATTGCTCGGCATTCCGGCCAAATCCGACCCCAACAATACCGTGATGATCGTGGTCGATACCGATGCGGGGCAGGCGGTGATCATGGTCGATACGATCGAGGATCAGCGTCAGGTGGTGGTGAAGAGCCTCGAGGCGAATTACCAGGCCATCCCCGGTGTTTCGGGAGCGACGATCCTGGGTGACGGACGCGTGGCGCTCATTCTCGACGTCGAGGGTGTGCTGGCAGGCGCTCGCCGCAGGCCGGCTCTCGCCGCATGAACGCACCGGTCTCATCCGCCTTCGAACGGCCCGACCTCACCGCGCGCGACTATGCGGCGCTGTCGGCGCTGGTGCACCGCGAAACGGGTATCCTGCTGCCCGACAGCAAGCGCGAGCTGGTGCGTTCGCGCCTGGCGAAGCGGCTGCGCACGCGCGGACTCAACCGCTTCGAGGATTATCTCAAGATCATCGGCAGCGATCCGCGCGAGCGCGCCGCCGCGCTGGATGCGCTCACCACCAATCACACGAGCTTTTTCCGCGAGGCGCATCATTTCGACCATTTCGTGAAGGACGTGCGGCCAGGGCTGGTGCAGCGCGCCGCGCGCGGCGAGCGGATCCGCCTCTGGTCCTCGGCCTGCTCGAGCGGCGAGGAGCCCCATTCGCTGGCGATGGCCTTGCTTGGCAGCGATCGCCGCCAGGGCGTCACGATCGCCGGATCGGACACGATCATCCTCGCTACCGATCTTTCGCCGACCGTGATCGAGCAGGCGCGCGCGGCGACCTATCCCGCGGCCGCCACGGCGGCGGTGCCGCGGCCGCTCGCCTCCACCTGGATCGCGACGCGCGACGGTCAGTCGCTGATCGATCCGGTTTGCGCCGGACTGATCCAGTATCGCGAGCTCAACCTGATGGGCGACTGGCCCATTCGCGGCATGTTCGAGGTGATCTTTTGCCGCAACGTGATGATCTATTTCGATGAGCCCACCAAAGAGCGCCTGCAGGCGCGGCTGGTCGAGCGGCTCGTGCCCGGAGGCTATTTCTATATCGGCCATTCCGAACGGCTGATCGGGATCGCCGCCGAACGCTGCCGCCCGATCGGCCAGACGATCTACCGCAAGGACGCGGCATGACCGTCCGCGTCCTTGTCGTCGACGATTCGCCGACCATGCGCGCGGTGCTGAGCATGCTGCTGTCGCGCGACCCCGAGATCGAGGTGATCGGCACGGCCGATTGCCCGGCGAGCGCGCGCACGATGATCAAAGAGCTCAATCCCGACGTGCTCACGCTCGACATCGAGATGCCGGGCATGGACGGATTGGATTTCCTCGAAAAGGTCATGCGGCTGCGGCCGATGCCGGTGGTGATGGTGTCGACCCTCACCGAACGGGGAAGCGAGGCCAGCATCCGCGCGCTCGAGCTGGGTGCGTTCGAATGTTGCCCCAAACCGAAATTCAGCCAGGCACGCGAGGGAGATGGCGGCGAGCTGGCGCGGATGGTCAAGGCCGCCGGCCGATCCAAGATCCGGCCCGCCGAGCTGGCGAGCGGGCCGCCTTCCAACTTTCGCGCGCGGCCCGACAGCCTGATCGCGATCGGCGCGTCGACGGGCGGCGTCGAGGCTTTGCTCAACGTGCTGCAAAGCTTTCCGGAAAATTGCCCGCCCGCGCTCGTCGTCCAGCATATGCCCAAGACCTTCACGCGCAGCTTCGCCGCGCGCCTCGATCGCTGCTGTCCGCCGCGCGTCGTGCTGGCCGAGGATGGCCAACCGCTCGTGCCGGGCCAGGTCGCGATCGCGCCGGGCGACGATACGCATCTCGTGCTCGCCGGCGGGCGCCAGCGGCGTTGCCGGCTGGTCGTGGCGCCGCCCGAATCGGGCCACCGGCCCTCGGTCGATACCCTGTTCCATTCGGTCGCCACGGCGGGCTTCGCGGTGACGGCCGGCGCCATTCTTACCGGCATGGGCGCGGACGGTGCCAAGGGGCTCAAGGCGATGCGCGACGCGGGCGCGCGGACCTTCGGGCAGGACGAGGCGACCTGCGTCGTTTACGGCATGCCCGGCGTGGCCCACCGCATCGGCGCGGTCGAGAAGCAATTGCCGCTCGGCAAGATCGCCTCGCACCTGCTCGCGGCGTGTGCCGCATGAGCATCATGTCGCCGATCGCGCCGGCCCCGACCCGCCGCCTCACCGTAGCCCAGGGCGACAGCATCGCCTCGGGCGATCACGACATCGTGTTCACGACCGTGCTCGGCAGCTGCGTGGCGGTATGCCTGCACGATGGCCGTGCCGGAATCGGCGGGATGAACCATTTCCTGCTGGCCGAGCCCGCGCCGATCGCGAACGAGGATGCGCGCCTGCTTAACCGCTATGGCGTGCATTCGATGGAGCTTCTCATCAACGCGATGCTGAAGCGCGGAGCCATGCGCCAGAACCTGAAGGCGCGCATCTATGGCGGCGCCACGATGCGGCAGGGTCTCGGCGAAATCGGCAATAACAATATTCAATTCGCACGCCGCTTTCTGGCCAATGAGAGCATCGCAATTCTCGGCGAGAATGTCGGTGGAACCTCAGCGCGCAGAGTAGAATTTCGCCCTGCCGCCGGACTTAGCCGATGCAAGACCGTATCAGCCGAACCAATTGAGCAGATCGTAAAAATACTGCCACCGGCGAGCGGCGACGTAGAGCTTTTTTAACTATGTAATATTTAATCTTCATTCAGTGAATATTGACGGGGATCAGAATGTCCAGGCGAATACTTACAGTCGATGACTCGCCAAGCATGCGCATGCTGCTGCGAGCCGCGCTGACCGAGCAGGGATTCACCGTGTTCGAGGCAGAGGACGGCGTGGATGCGCTGGAGAAGCTCGAGGCGGCCACGCCCGACCTGGTCATCACCGACATCAACATGCCGCGGATGGATGGTTTCGAGCTGATCGAGGCGCTGCGGACCGGCGACGTCCAGGCGGGCCTGCCGATCCTGGTGCTCACCACCGAGGCATCCGACGAGAAGAAGGCGCGCGCGCGCAGCGCCGGCGCCACCGGCTGGATCGTGAAGCCGTTCGACCGGGAAAAATTGGGTGCGGCGATCCGCCGCGTACTTCACTGACATCAGGAGGCTTTGCCATGTCGCGCCAGCTTATCACGTTCGAGATCGGCGACCGCCGTCTCGGCATCGACATCATGGCGGTGCGCGAGATCCGCGCATGGTCGCCCGCGACGCCGCTTCCCAACGTGCCGGCCCATGTCCGCGGCGTCGTCAACCTGCGCGGCGTGGTGCTGCCGGTGCTCGACCTGCGGCTGCGGCTGGGCTGGGGCACGACCGACCCGAGCGCGCGGCACGTCATCATCGTCGTGCGCATCGCCGACCAGCTCCAGGGCATCATCGTCGATGCGGTCAGCGATATCGTGACGCTGGTTCCCGACGACATCCAGCCCGTGCCCGAAGTCGGCGAAGTCGCCGCGACCGCCTTCCTGGAAGGCATCGCCACGATCGACGACCGCCTCATCATGATCCTCGGTCTCGACCGCCTGGCCGATACGCGCCCGCAAATGGCCGACGCCGCCTGAAATCCCGCCTCGAACGCAGAGAAAAGCCATGGCCACCAAAGTATTAGTAGTGGACGATTCCATCACCATGCGCGCGCTGATCAGCGGCGCGCTGGAAAAGATTGCAGGCATCCAGGTGGTCGGCACCGCCGAAAGCGCCGCCGAAGCGCGTCAGGAGGTCGAACGGCTGAAGCCCGACGTGATGACGCTCGACGTCGAGATGCCCGGAATGAGCGGGATCGAATATCTCGAGGAGCTGATGGACAAAAGGCCGATGCCGGTGATCATGTTCTCCGCACGCACCGATGCCGGCGCCGAAGCCTCGATCGAGGCGCTGCGGCTGGGGGCGATCGACTGCTTCCCCAAGCCCAAGGTCGCGACGCAGGACGAATTCGGCAAGCTGCTCGCCAGCATCGCCAAGCGGCTCAAGACCGCCAAGGACGTGCCGTTGCAGCGCGGCGCGGCCGGCGCCCCCGTCGTGGTCCAGAATTTCGAATGGAACGGACGCCTGCTCGCGGTCGGCAGCGACGAGGCGGGAACGCAGGCATTGTTCGATCTGCTGGGCAGCTTCCCCGCCAATTGCCCGCCGACGATCGTCGTGCAGCATCTGCGCCCCGAATTGCTCGACAGCTTCGCGGCGAAGCTCAAGCAGCACGTCCAGCCGCGCGTCGTTATCGCCGAAGACGGCCTGGCGGTGGAGCAGGGCTGCATCTATCTCACCCGCTCGGACGAGCATCATATCGTGATGGACAAATGGCCGGAGGGCAGCCTGCGCATCCTCCAGCGCGATCCTGTCGCCGGAAACCGGCCGTCCATTTCACTGCTGTTCGCATCCCTGTGCGCCGCCAAGAGCGAGGCGATCGGCGTGCTGCTGTCGCCGACGGGGGAGGATGGGCCGCCAGGCCTGAATGCGATGCTCGCGGCGGGTTGCTATGGCATGGCGCCCGCAGGCCTGCTCGAGGAAGGACCCGTCGTCGAAGGATTCAAGCTGCACAAGGGCGCCGCGTCCCAGCCGGTCGCGCGCGATGCGCTGGTTGCCGGCATCATCAAGCTGTGCAGCAAATGACCGCGGGCCTGGGCGACCCCTTGATCCCCGCGATCGCCGACGAGATGGCGGACCTGGCCGACCGGCTCTGCCGGCTCGCCTGCATCCTCGCCAACGACCCGGCGGTGCTCACGCCGCATTTCGACGAGCTGCAATCGATCGACCTTATGGTCCAGACGCAGCGCGCGCTCGTCGATCTGCTGCGGCAGCCCGGACCCGCGCCCGCGCGCATTGCCGGCATTCCGGTCGAGGCGCTGGCGATGCGGATCGAGGCGCGGCGCGGCGCGCATCAAGACCAGGCGGCATGAGCATCACCGACGAGATCGGGCTGTTCGATCGGCCGTTTCGACGGCCTCCCCCCGGCCGGTTTGCGGCAAGCGCGCCGCTTCCCCGCCCCTGGCGCAATGTCGGCTTCGTCGCGCGCGGCGCGCATGCACGCGACCTATGCGTTGCCGTGGTCCTCGATCTGACGGTCGGACGGCTGCCGGCCTGCTTCGATCTGTACGAATACGCGCCCGATCCAAGGGAGCGGCTCGAGGCGGATATGGTGCTGGTCAGCCGCAGATTCGCCGAGCCGCTCTCCACCCCGCATCGACACGCGGGCAATGCGATCCTGCGCGCGCGCGTGCCGGTGCTGTTCCTCCCGCACGCGCACCGCGCACGGATGAGCGGCGGCCGCGCCCTGATCGCGTGGGACGGATCGCAATCGGCCGCTGCCGCGCTCGCCAGCGCCGCCCCTTTGCTGTGCCACGCGCGCGAGGTGTTGCTGGTCGACGTGTGCGACGGGGAGCCGATCGACGTGGCGGAGGCGGCCGATTTCGTGCGCGGCCTGCCCGGCGAGCGCCGGCTGGACATAGCCCCGCAATGGCTGGAAAGCCCCGCGATGCTCGTGCAGATGGCGCAGCTCTGCCGCGCCGATTATCTCGTCATGGGCGGCTTCGGCCGCTGGAGCGCGTTGCCGGACATCCTCTACGGCGACTGCGATTCCGCCTTTCTGCGGACTCCGCTGCCGCTGCTGCTTGGCCACTGATTGGGGATCGCGCAATGATGAAGTCGCGGATGCGCCCGATCTCGCGGTGATCGAGCGCTTACCCGGACTTAAGCGGTTCTCGGCTGCCGCACGAAGCCGCTTTTCCGGACCTGTTCGATCAGCGCCCGGTGCGTCGGCAAGGACGACAGCGCGTTGTCGCCTAGACGCCGGATTTCGGCGAACTGGGCCCTGGCTTCGTCATAGTAGCGATATGCTCCCGCCTGGGCGCTCAAGTCTGTCTTGTAGCCGAGACCATAAAGAACATATTGCCAATTCGCGTCAGTGAATATGTCATGATTTGGATCCATGTCGAGGAACGAAGGCGGACGGAACCGCCAGCGCTCGAGCCGTTCCTTTAGACCATCGCTGACGGTCTCGGGCCTGACATTATCGCGCCAGAACGCACTGTCCTCACGCCGGGTCAGGCAGTAATGCAGCTTGATGAAATCCGCTACATTTTCATACCGTTTCGCCATGAGCGGGTTGAATTGTTTGGCGCACACTTCGTAATCGCCGTTCCAGGGAAAAAGGTTGGAGACCAGCAGAGCTGCGATCTCGACAAATCCTATGCCCGTCGCCTCCAAAGGCTCGATAAAGCCGGCTGACAGCCCGACGGCGACGCAGTTATTCTTCCATTGGGTTTGGCGGTAGCCCGGTTCGAAACTCAGCACCCGGGATTCAATCGATGCCGCGGCGGACCCGGCATAATCGCGCAGCACCCGCTCGGCGCGGACATCGGAAATGTGGTCCGTCGAATAGACGTAGCCGATGCCGCGCCGGCTGCTCAGCCCGATGTCCCATGTCCAGCCGCACTCCTGGGCCGTGGAGATCGTCTGGGACTCGATGGGCGCGTCCGGCCGGTCGTAGGGAAGTTGCAGCGCCACGGCTCGATTGGCGAACAGCTGGTCGCGAAGGGACCGAAAACCCACCCCTAGCGCCTTGCCGATCAGTTCCGCACGAAAGCCCGTGCAGTCGATGTAGAGGTCGGCCTCGAGATCGCCATGGGCTCGCGTGGTCAGGCTCTGGATATAGCCGTCCTCGCGGACGGTGACCTGTTGGACCAGATCCTCGATCCGTCTGACACCCAGCGCGAGTGCGCGGCGACGCAGCAGTGCGGCCAGCTCCACCGCGTCGAAATGGTAGGCGTAGTTCAGCGGCCCATTATGTCCGGCGTGGGTGATCAGCTTCGGCGCATGTTTTGCGTCGATAACCCGCGGCTGCACGGTGCTGGCGCTTGCCCAACTGGCGTCGCCGGCCACGCCCAGCAGCCAATAAGGCAACAGATCGAAATCGGAATGCTGGGCGGACGTCTGGAAGGGATGGAGGTAGGTATCCTTGCCCTGCCTGTCCGCGACGCCACGCCAGCCGGTAAAGCGGATGCCCTGCTTGAAGGTCGCGCTGGCTTCACGGATCAGGCTGTCTTCATCGAGCTCTATGCGGCTGAAGGTCTTTCTGATGCTGGGAAACGTGCCTTCGCCCACACCGATGATGCCGATTTCGGGCGACTCCACCAGGGTAATGTCCAACCCGCCAGCCAGCCCGTGAGAGAGCATCTTCGCCAGATAGGCGGCCGTCGTCCATCCTGCCGTCCCGCCTCCGACGATTATGACTTTCTTCTGCACGGCCCTTCAGTCGGCCGGTGCCGCTTGGGGAGCCTTGCAGTGGCGATCGATGAAATCCTGATGCGCAGTGACCGCCTGCGCCGAACGCACGATCTCTTCGCGGCGCAATTCCATACCCGTGCGTATCTGCTCCAACGGATAGAGATCGGCCGATATGTTGTAGCGTGCGGGAATGGCGCCGTTGCCCAACAGGATGGCGACCCAACTCGGCTCCATATAGGATTCGGATTCTGCCAGCGCGACTTGCCCGCTGGCGTTCCAGACATCTAGCTTGTGCCGAAGACTGTCGGGTATCTCCATGTCGCGGCACGCAGACCATAATGGCTCGGGGCGGCGCGACAAGTGATAATGCGCAATGATGAAGTCGCGGATACGCTCGATCTCGCAGGTGGAGAGCCGATTATATTCTTCGCGCAGAACGGGGTCGATCGTCCGTCCGGGGAAATATTTGAGCAACTTCAGGACACCCATGACGATCAGCTGGATTCCGGTTGACTCCAGAGGCTCGAGAAAGCTGGAGGAAAAGCCGATCCCCACGCAATTCCGGTTCCAGAATTGCTTGCGATGGCCAGAGGTAAATCGGAACAGCCGCGGCTCGGCAATCGGTTCGCCCTCGATGCTCCCCAGCAAGGCGTCGCGCGCCGCATCGTCGCTCCACAGATCCGAATTATAGACCATGCCATTGCCGCTGCGATGTTGCAGCGGGATGGTCCAGCGCCAGCCGCCGGCGTGCGCGGTGGACCGGGTAAACGGCGTAAGCGCGCCGGGGCGTTTCGATGGCACCGCGATCGCACTGTTGCAAAGCAGCCAGCGCGACCAGTCGACAAAGGGCGTATCCAATGCCTTTCCCAGCAATTCGGACGAAAAGCCGGAACAATCCACGAAGAAATCGCCGGGAACCGCAAGGCCATTGGCAAGGTGGATGGCGGTAATATTGCCGGACTCGCCATCCAGATCGAAGTGCGTCATCTTGCCTTCGATACGCTGCACGCCCAGCTCGATCGCCACGTCCCGCAGATAGCGGGCGTATAATCCGGCATCGAAATGATAGGCATGGTGATAGCGCGAATTCTGCGGATCGCTCGGGGCGAAATTGTTGTTTTTCGCAACCGCATAGGCGAACGAACAATCATCGATCGGATGGTCGTCGCCAGCTTGCCGCAGTCTCAGCCAATAATGGTGGGTCGACACCCCTTCGACCGGGTGGCCATAGTCGCTGAAAGCGTGGAAATGCCGGTTTCCGGCAACGCCCCAGTCGCAGAATTCAATCCCCAGCTTGAACGTGCCCTGGGTGCTGCGAACAAAGTCGAATTCATCGATGCCGAGCAAGGCATTGCACTGCGCCAATATCGGGATCGTCGCCTCGCCGACCCCGATGATGCCGATCTCTTCCGATTCCACCAGCGTGATGCGCGTTTGATGGCGATCCGTCTTCTTGGCCAGCAGCGCAGCGGCGATCCACCCCGCCGCGCCGCCACCGAGAATGACGATATTCTGCCGATGATCGCCGTTCATAACCATGCCTCGCCGTGAACATACCCGGTGCAGTGGGCATGAACCGGCCGCGATACTATTCTAAAAAGGAGAAGAGCGCTTCCCGATGAAGCGCCCTTCCCCGTTCAGGCCGTCAGAAGCGGACCCGCATGGTGACTTCGTAGCGCCGATCGCTGACGTTATAGTCGTACGGCTGGAACACGCCGGGCACGGGCTCCTGAAGAGTTCGCGAGATCGTGTTGAGAAGGTTGTTAGCGTTGAACGAAACCGAGATCTTCTCGCTCACCTTATAGTCGAAACCTAAATCCAGGTAACCGGCCGCCGCCGTGTACGCCGGAACCATATTGTACACGGGATAGGAATGATCCGCGTCAAAGTTGGTTGGGCTGGTGTTGAGCGTGTAGGGATTGCCGCCGCTCGTCGCATAAGACAGCGGATTGACGTTGGTCGACAGCAACGCCTTGTCGCGCCAGTTATATGCTAGGCGGAAATTGACCTTGCCGCGGCTGTACAGCAGCTGGATGTTGTAGGCCCACTTCGACAATCCGGCATAGGGAAGGTTCGGGTAGGTCTGCGGTATCGTGCCGTCCGGATTGAGGCCCGCATTGGCCGTGGCCGGACTCAACACGCTGTTGGCCTGCTGGGCAGGGTTGCGGCTGTCGATGTAGGTCAAATTGCCTTCGATACCCAGTCCGCTGAGCAATCCCGGCAATTTATCGAAGAACTTGCGGCCACCGATCTCGAAGCCCTTGATATGGGCGGTCTCCGCCGACGTCTTGTTCTGCAGATAGAGCCACGGAAGATCCAGGCTTGTCGGTGTTCCCGCCCCGGTTGGGGGAGCTTCACCATTGGCGTATGCGGTCGCCGGAACGGGAAGATTGTGAGCGATGAACGAATAGAATATCGGTTCGTCCTTGATCTGCTTGGCGAACAGATCGACGTAGAAGAAGCTGGACGACGACGGATAATATTCGAACGTCAGATCTTGGCTCCTGATCATGGTCGGCTTCAGATTTGCGCCGCCACCGTTGACGACAACACCCGTCAGAATTGGAGGAGCCTGCGTATTGGTGGGGTTGGGGAGCGTCCGGGCGGTGATCGAACCGCCCGCGCGAATGTCATTGAGGTTCGGCGGAGCAGACGACAGCGACGCCGCACCACGAATGATGAACTTGTTGGTTACGTCGAACTTGATGTTGAACGAAGGCAGAGCCCGCGTGTAGCTGTAGTCGCGGGTCTGCATGACATAAGCTTGGGTGAACGTATAGAGCGTCGGAAACACGTTCGACGCGCCCGGCGTACTATGCTGCGCATTGAAATATGCCGTGCTGTCCGCTTCGGTCAGAGCAAGGTTCGCGGCGTTCGGCGTTTGCAGCAGACCGCTCGCCTTTAGAGACTCGTGGAAGATACGAACCCCGATATTACCCGAGAAGGCTGGAATGAATCCGATACTATCGTGCGCGAACCTGGCCTGGACATAGGCAGCCATGTTGGTGATGCGGCTATCGGTCTTGTTCAGGCCCTGATCTATTTCCTTCGTCCAATATTGATCCGCGGTTCCGTTGGTAAGTTCACCATTATACGTCTTGAGCAGGTGGTACCAGTCATAGCTCTGCAGGAGCGAATTGCTGGCGACGAAAAGCTGTGCCGGAGCAACCCCTTTGCCGCCGAAGAAATTCGGGAAGGTGGCAACTTGGTAGTCCGATTTCGGAACATTCGGATTACTCAAATATTGGATATTCCCTGGCCCAAATCCCGGGTCTCCGGGATTACCCCCGAAATTATGACCCATCCATGGCTCGCCAAGCGCGGCCCAATATGTTCCCTCGAAATTGTCTTTTTCGGTACGCTTGGCGGCACGGGCGCCAACAGTGATGCTGCGCAGGAATCCGCTGTCGCTGACCTTGTATTCAACGTCGATATGGCCAGCGAGCATCTTCCCTATATTTTTGGGATCGTGATAGCCCATGGCGGAGAAGTACGCCCCGCTCTTGTCGAGCGCGCCGGCCTGGGAAATGCCGGACACAACCGGCAGCGACCCCGTCAGGTCGACGTCCACCGAATTAACCAGCGGGCTGGACTGATTGGTGCCGACATACATGCTCTGCCCGGTCGAGCGGGAGGAAACATATTGCGCGCCGCCACGCACCGCTACCCGGTCCCCGGGGGTCCAGGCGAAGCTCTGCGAAATATCCAAAGTGGAATTCTTGCTGTGCGATGCCGTCCCGCCGCTGTTGGGGTTCAGCGTGGAGGCAGGGCCGCACTGCGCCAGAATCTTACCATCCCAACCCGGAGATGATGGATCGTTAGATGAAGCCGACCAGTCCCACTGTATCGACGACGAGGGAGTGCCATAGGTGGCGCCGCAATCGATCTGGTAATAAGAAGGCAGCCAGGTACCGACGGTCGTGTTCGTAAAATCCACCGACTTGCCGGTAGATGCGGACGTGAGCGTTCCTTTGCGGAAGGCGCCATTGGCATCATATTCAACCGGACTGCCGACCACAGGCATGACTGCAGTCGAGGCGGATGGGATCCCTCCCAAGGCACCGCTGTTCCCCAGGTCATGCTCGACATATTGCGAGAAGAATATGGTGTTGGTCAGCGTCAGGTTCGAAGCCGGTTTCCACTGAATGGCCTGATACGCACCGTACCTGTCGCGCTTCATCTGATTATTGTTCCAGTTGAACGAACTGGGAACGAAAGCCAGATGATCGGCACGCTTGGAAGTCGGCACATATTCGGCGAACATCGCGCCAACCTGCAGGTCGCTGCTCTGCTGGTACAAACGACTGGCGGCAAAGTCCCACAACACGCCGATTTCGCCGATGGCGGTATCGAAACGCTTGGAGAATAAAGCGGAAATGCGGGGCGAACCCTTTTTCGCCTGGGTGCCGTAGCTGCCGCCCGCGGTGACGTTGAATTGGGTCTCCTTGAAATCGAACGGCATATGCGTGCGAAGATCGATCGAGGAGGCGCCCCCTTCGATGAGGTTGGCGCGCGTCGCTTTGTAGACATCGACGCCGGCCATCAACTCGGGCGTGATTTCGTTCCAGCTAAAGGAGCTTGCGCCGTTGGCGCTGAACAATTGCTGCCCGTTGAGCGTGCTCGAATTGAAGGGAAGACCGCGCACGGTAAGGCCCGTGCCTTCGATCTGAAACGCGGTGCTGCCGCCGTTGGCCGAACCGAAACGCGAGATCGACACACCCGATACGCGCTGAAGAACTTCGGTAATCGAATTGTCCGGAAGCCTGCCCGCCTCGTCGGCGGTCACCGAATCGACGATCGTGTCGGAATGGCGCTTGAGTTCGGTCGCCGTCTCCAGCGCCTTGCGGCGCGCGGTAATCACGATTGCGGGGGCGTCGCTGTCGTCGGCGCTTGCGCCGTCTTTCGGGGCAGCCTTCATCGCCTTGGCATCATCCGTCGCCGAGGGGGCATCGACCGCCTGCGCCCATGCCGGTTGCGCAGCACCCAAGCCCGCCAGAACGAGCGCCGAAACGCTGGCGCCCAACATTAAATTACCGATCCGCACTTTATCCCCTCCCAATCAAAATCATCGCGCCGAACCGTGTTCGATTGCGACGCAGCACCAGTCCGCCGGTTGGCCGGCGGTTTGCCCCGTCCCTGGATGTCAGGCCGAAGCTTATCGATCGTCTTGAAGTGCTTCTCGTGCGGCACGGCTCACAGATTATGGCCGCGCCGCTGCCATTGCTGGCGCCGCATTCACCCTTCCAAACGTTTCTTTTTGTCTGAACCAGTAAAAAACCGGTCCGCATCCGTTAACTCAGACAAAAGCCATAATTTTGCCGCCGAGTCCACGATAAGCCGCGCCGAGTTCATGCCAGAACTCGCTGTTTTAATGTGATAAATAGCGCTACCATTCCACTTCACCTTGCCAGAGTCCGGCCTACAACTTGAGAATCCCGGTCGTAACATTTCTGAAAAAAACCCGCGCAAGTCGGCTTGGCCGCCGGGGACGGATGGGGGAGACTGGCCAGACCGCGCAGGAGCAAGCGCGCCCGATTTTGGTATTCGCCGCGCCCGACAGGACCTGGCGCCGGATCGGTCGACGATAAGATCGAGAATCGCAGGAGTGGATTGGTGGAGCGGGAACGGCATGTGCGGCGGGGCTCGCGCGCATCGACATTGAATCGGTTGGGGGACCGGCGGGCATCCTCTATCATGCCCCCGCCGACCGAGAGGGCTTGTCGCCGCTTATGAAACACGCCGCACATGATACCGCCGCCGCCGTGACCACGCGGCGTCGCATGGCGCTGCCGCATCCCGATTTGGCCCAGCCGTGGAGCGGGACACGGCGTACGATGATGCTATCGGCGATTCTGACGCTGCTGATCTGGACGGTGGTGGGTCTTTTTCAGGCCGTGCCGGACATGTTCAGAAGCTTTGACTGGTACGTCTTTGTCTCACATATGATCGAGAACTGGACCTGGGCGTTGCTCACGCCGGCGGTCCTGCTGATCGATCGCCAATTGAAATCGGCCCAGCAAAACGCGGCGAAGCTGTTCCTGATCTATCTGCCGCTGAGCATTCCGTTCACCCTGGTCCATACGTATCTTGCCGGCCTGCTCCTCTATCCGATGCCGAAAATATGGTGGAACCCGCTCCGGAATCCGACCTACGGAATCTATTTCTTTCTGGGCGGCTGGACGACCTATTGCGCCTTCGTCGGCATCCTGCAGGCGTTCAACTTCTACAATCGGTTCCTGACCAGCCAGCTCAACCTGGAAAGAGTCGAAAAGCGCCTGATCGAATCCCGCCTGAATGCGCTTCGCCTGCAGCTCGAGCCGCATTTCCTGTTCAATGCGCTCAACGCCATCTCCTCGGAGGTCGTATCCAACCCGGAACTGGTGCAGGAGATGATCGAGGATCTGGGTGCGCTGCTCAGGCGATCGATCGACTGCCACGACAGCGTGGAGATCACGCTCGCGCAGGAGCTGGCGCTGCTCGATCATTATCTGGCGATCCAGAAGCTCCGCTTCGGCGAACGGATCGACATAAGGATCGACGCCAAACCGGCGACGCTTTCGGCGATGGTGCCGTCGATGCTGCTCCAGCCGTTGGTCGAAAATGCGATCCGGCATGGAATCGAACGCCGCGTGTCTGGCGGTATGATCGCGATCTCGGCGCGGCTCGCGGATAACCGGTTGCGGATCGACGTACAGGACGATGGCGTCGGCCTGCCCCCCAATTGGCGGATGGAGGCGTCGACCGGGCTTGGCGTGCGCGTTACACGCGAACGGCTGGAGGCGCTCTATCCGGAAATGGGCGCGCACCATTTCTCCATCGCGCCGCGCCAGGGCGGAGGCACACGCGTAGCCATCCAAATTCCCCTGCACAGGACTGGAGCCGAAGTCGATGGAAGCGCAGCAGCCTAAGCCGTTTTGCGCGCTCGTCGTCGATGACGAGGCGCCGGCGCGGCGGCGTCTTACCGATCGGCTGGCGAAGGATCCCGATATCGGCCAGATATTGCAGGCGGAAAACGGCGTATCGGCGGTCACGCTGATCCAGCAAGCCAAGCCCGATATCGTGTTCCTGGACGTGCAGATGCCTGGGATTGACGGTTTCGGCGTGATCAATGCGGTAGGCCCCGACGATATGCCGTTGACCGTGTTCGTCACGGCCTATGACCAATTCGCGCTCCAGGCGTTCGAGGCGGACGCGATCGACTATCTGCTCAAGCCGTTCGGCAACAAGCGCTACGAGCGGACAATGGAGCGGGTGAAGAAACGCCTGCGCGATCTGCGGCCGGGACAGTCGGACAATGCGGGCTCGTTCGGTCCGGAATTGCTCAAGCTGGTCGCGCAGCGCTCCAAGCCAGGCGAGATCTGGGACTGGATCGTGGTGCGATCGCGCGACAATGCCCGGCTGGTCATGACCCAGGATATCGACTGGATCGAAGCGGCCGGCGTGTATGTGACCATACATGTGGGCGACGAACAATTCCTTTACCGCGCTGGCCTGGCCACCGTCGCCACCCGGCTCGATCCTTTCCGGTTCGTCCGGATTCACCGCTCGAGCATCGTCAATCTCCGATCGATCGCTTTGCTCGAGCGCCGCTCGCATGGAGAGTTCGCGGTGGTGCTCAAGAGCGGCGTCCAAATCATGATGAGCCGGAGCTATCGTGCCGAGGTCGAAGCGATGCTGGGGCAGAACCTCTAAAATTATCATATGATTCGCGGCGACGGACCGGCCACGGACACCGTTTCGCCGCCGCCGCGTCCACCTCGCGTCCGTCATTTTCCGGTTAGAAACAATTCCCGACGCGCATTTTCGGCCGAGGCTATAGCCGTCCCGGACAAGAAGCCGGCGAGCAGCGCGCAAGCGCTGTCGATAGACACGGATTCGGGGAGGGATATGATACCGTTTTGGCCAGTTTGTCGACGTGGCCGCCAAACGCCGCCGCTCCGGGCGCAAGAAATGCGGACCGCGGCGACCGCACCGTTTCCCTCTCAACGACTTGCTCATCTCCCCCTGGGGCCGGGCGCGGCGCGCCCGGTCTCCTTTTTACGGGTGCCGCCTGGAATCGGGGCATATTCCCGGGGGGTAATAACGAAATTCGGCCATACCTTACTGCACTCCGCGTTGGCCGCCACGGTCAGCTTCGGTACACCGGCCGCGGCCGAAGCGGTCCAGGCGCCACGGATGGTCCGGATCGACGCCGCCGCCGCATCGGCACCGGTCGACCGCTTTTTCGACCTGTCGGTGGGATCCGATTATCCCGGAACGCTGATCCGCGACGACAGCATGGCGCAGCTCGCTATCGCCACCCGTGAGCTCGGTTTCCGATATATCCGCTTCCATGCGATCTTCCATGACGTGCTCGGCACGGTGAAGAGCCGCGACGGGCGCATCGTCTATGACTGGACTGGGATCGACGCGCTTTACGACAAGCTGCTCGCGCGCAACATCAAGCCGTTCGTCGAGCTGGGTTTCACGCCCGAGGCGCTCAAGACCTCGAACAGCAGCATCTTCTACTGGAAGGGCAACACCTCCCATCCGCAGCTTGGCCCGTGGCGCGGTCTGGTCGGCGCCTTCGTGCAGCATTTGCAGGCGCGTTATGGCGCGGCGGAGGTGCGCAGCTGGTATTTCGAGGTGTGGAACGAACCCAATCTCGACGGCTTCTGGGAAAAGGCCGATCAGCCGGCCTATTTCGAGCTTTATGACGCGACCGCGCGGACGATAAAATCGATCGACCCGGCGCTGCGCGTCGGCGGCCCCTCGACCGCGGGCGCGGCCTGGGTGCCGCAATTTCTGGACTATGCGGCCGCGCACGGAACGCCCGTCGATTTCGTCACGACGCACACCTACGGCGTCGACGGCGGCTTCCTCGACGAGGACGGCAAATCCGATACCAAGCTCTCTCCCTCGCCGGACGCGATCGTCGGCGACGTGCGGCGGGTGCGTGCGCAGATAGCAGCGTCGAAATTCCCCAACCTGCCGCTCTATTTCAGCGAATGGAGCACGAGCTACACGCCGCGCGACCGCGTCCACGATTCCTACGTGAGCGCGGCCTACATCCTGACCAAGCTCAAGGCGGTGCAGGGCATAGTCCAGGGGATGAGCTATTGGACCTATAGCGATCTGTTCGAGGAGCCGGGCCCGCCGACTGCGCCGTTCGAGGGAGGGTTCGGGCTGATGAATCCGCAAGGCATCCGCAAGCCCGCATGGTTTGCGTACAAATATCTTCATGCGCTTTCGGGCCGCGAAGTTCCGACACAGGATCGGTACAGCATCGCGTCTTCCGACGGGACGAAGCTGACGGTGCTGCTATGGGACTGGCACCAGCCCGACCAGCCGGTGAGCAATCGCAGCTTTTACGGCCGCCTGGTCGAATCCACACCCCAGGCGCCTGCCAAACTCCACTTCATGCATGTTCGGCCGGGCCGCTATCGCCTGCGCCTGTTCCGCACGGGCTATCGGCACAATGATGCTTATTCGGCCTATCTCGACATGAACCTGCCCGGCCGGCTGTCCGCGGCGCAGATCGACCAACTGCAGGCGCTGACCCGGGATCTGCCGGAAACCGATCGGACGCTCACGATACCACGCAACGGATCCGTCGACATCGACGTGCCGCTGCGCACCAACGATGTCGTGCTTGCTCAACTCGAGCGGATCCGATCCAGCCGCTAAGGGTCCGGCAAGATCGCGCTGGCGCCGTTTGGCGTCGCCTGGTGCAATCAATCGGATCGTCACCGCCGCGGCTGGCGGATGATTTGGCGCTTCCTATATTGCTCCCGACCCAGGACAGGAGCCGCCCCATGGCCGAATATATCCGCGACGAGGACGCGATCGCCAAGCTGACCCCCGAGCAATATCGCGTGACGCAGGAGAGCGGCACCGAGCGCCCCGGCACGGGCGAATTGCTCTACAACAAGAAGCCCGGAATCTATGTCGACATCGTCTCGGGCGAGCCCTTATTCGCCTCGTCGGACAAGTTCGAATCCGGCTGCGGCTGGCCGAGCTTCACCAAGCCGATCGAGCCCGCCAATGTCGCTGAGCTGCGGGACGTCTCGCATGGCATGATCCGCACGGAAGTCCGCTCCGCGCATGGCGACAGCCATCTCGGCCATGTGTTCGAAGACGGGCCGGTCGATCGCGGCGGCCTGCGCTACTGCATCAATTCCGCCTCGCTCCGCTTCGTCCCGCGCGAGGAGATGGAAGCCCAAGGTTACGGCGCCTATCTCGACCAGGTGGAAGATATCCCACGCTGAGTTCGATTCAGGATTCCGCAATACCATTCGACTAGACCTGACCGGCTCGCGGCCATCGCCCGCGGGACAGAATGAACCGCCGAAGGCGCAGCGTGTTGGGCCCGGTTCGTATCGGTAGAGGGCTTTATGGGTAACGTTGCTGCTATTCTTGGCGTCGTGCTGCTGCTGGCCGGCGTCGTTCTGGTCGCGATCTTTGGCGGAACTCGATCCGCGCCCTGGGGTCCCGCGCTTGGCATCGCGCTCGTGGTGCTCGGCGTGGGCGTCGAGGTGGTCGGCGCGGTCGGCGCCGCCTGACATCGGACCTTCGCTTCCCTGATTGACAGCCCTGTCGCTTCGGCGGAGGCTGCCATCCAGCCGCGACAACAGCGGCATGGATAAGAGGGGATCCGAAATGAAATATCTCGCTTTGGCGGTTGCATTGGGGATGAGCGCCGCCGCACCCGCATTTTCCGAAGTGACCAATCCGCTGCAATCGGAAACCTTGATCAAGAAGGTGATCAACGAGCCCGGCACCGCATACGTCTTTTATGGTCCGGGCATGACCCAGAAGCAGATGAAGGATCCCGACATACCGGGCGGCGTGTTCGTGCGCGTCGACGTCAGCCAGAAAGGCGGTCATCCCTGGGATGTCGGCGGCGGCTATCCGATCCTCAAGCCGATCAAGGCCGGCGACGTGATCTTCTTCGCCATCTATGCGCGCGCGCCCAACCTGAAGAACGGCGAAACCGCATCGATGCCGGGCCTTGGCGTGTGCCAGGACGGTTCGCCCTATACGCCGATCGCGGTCGCCGACCGGCAGATCACCAATCAGTGGAACGTTTATTACATCTCGGCCAAGGCGACCTCCGCCTGGCACCGCGGCGAGGCGCATGTCGCCATGCAGCTCGCTGCCGACAAGCAGGTGATCGATCTTGGCCCCGTATTCGTGCTCGACCTCGGGCCCGACTACGACATGACCACGCTGCCGACGAGCTGATCGAAAACAGGAGCTGCAGGGCGATGCGCACGATCTTTCAGGCGGGCGTTATCGCCCTGTTGTCCATACCTGCGTTCGCGGCGGCGCCGCCGGCGCAGTGGACCGCGGACCAGGACCGGGCGGACATGATGCGCCAATTGGGCATCACCGCGCTCGTGCCGGGGCCGAGCGGCGACGAAAGCGCGCCCGACCACGCCAATATCGACGAGAGCAAGGCCGGCCCGGTCGGCGCGCTGCCCGACCCGCTGATGCTGAAGGACGGACGCAGGCTGGCCGACGCCAAGGATTGGTTCGCCAAGCGCCGGCCGCAAATCCTCGAGGATTATGAGCGCGAGGTTTACGGCCGCGTCCCCGCCGACCTGCCGCCCGTGCAGTGGAAGGTGATCGCGAGCGACCGCGAAATGGTCGGCTTCTCGACGCCCGTGATCGCCCGGCGGCTGGTGGGCCATGTCGAGGACCCGTCCGATCCGGCGCGGAGCGTCGACATCCGCGCGATGGAGGTGCTTCCAGCCAACGCCAAGGGGCCGGTGCCGGTGCTGATCATGTTCGGCTTCGCCGCCAATGCCTGGCCCGAACCGTCGCAGCCGACGCCGGAAGACTATGACCGCATCAACGATGCGATGAAGGCGCTTTTGGTCAAGCAGGACCCTGGCCTCGCCGCGGTGTTCGACGCGCACCAGGCGTTCGTTTTCGCGGCCCCGCCCGGTTTCCATTTCCCGCAACGCGACGCCAATGGCGATCTGCCGCCGACCAATCAATTGCTCGCCGCTGGATGGGGCTATGTCAGCCTCGATCCGACCAGCGCGCAGGCCGATAATGGCGCGGGCCTGCGCAGCGGCATCATCGGGCTCGGCAATCATGGTGCGCCGCGCAAGCCCGAGGATTGGGGCGCCTTGCGCGCCTGGGCCTGGGCCGCAAGCCGGATGCTCGATTATCTTTCGACCGACCCCGCCGTGGATGCGCGCAAGGTCGGGATCGAGGGGGTGTCGCGCTATGGCAAGGCGGCACTGGTCACGATGGCGTTCGATCCACGTTTCGCGGTCGGGCTGATCGGATCGTCGGGCAAGGGCGGTGGCACCTTGCTGCGCCGCAATTTCGGCGAGAGCGTCGCCAATCTCGCCACCGGCGAATATTATTGGTTCGCGGGCAACTTCCTCAAATATGATACCAAAGGCGTGTCAAAGCCGGGTTTGGACGCTTACGACCTGCCGGTGGACTCCAACGAACTGTTCGCACTTGCCGCACCGCGTCCGCTTTTCATCAGCCATGGCGTACCCGAACAGGGCGACGCGCACTGGATCGACCAGAACGGCGCGTGGAAGGCAGCCTATGATGCGGGCCGCGTCTACAAATTGCTCGGCAAGACAGGCGTTGGCGTGGTCGGCCCCGCAACCATGCCCCCGCCGACCACGATGATCGACGGCGAGCTCGCCTGGCGCCAGCATACGGGCGGCCACACCGACGTTCCCAATTTCCGCTATTTCATCCCTTGGGCGAACAAGGAATTGGGGGTCGGGAAATAGCGGCTTATTCCCGACCCGTTACTCATATTATTGGTGGGTCGCCGCCGGGCTCGCCCCCGCCGCGCTCTGCGCATAAGGCCCCATCAGGGTCCCCACGAAGCCGCCCGCCTTCGCGGTCGAGAGGTTGGTCGCATCGACATCGTGCGCCGCCGCCAGCCATTGGCCGGGCTTCACCGCATAATCGAAATCATAGCGCCCGCCGTGCGCGCGGATCCGCAATTGCACCGCCGTCGCCGCCACCGGCTTGCTGACGACGAGCTTGCCGTCGGCCGGATCGTTCGGCCCGTCCCGGCGCTTGACCTCCACCGCCAGTTTACCGTCCTTGCGGCTAAGCGCGACGCTCAGGAAATAATCGTCGTTCTGCAGCGCGGCGAGCCCGGCTTCCTCCCCCTCCGCCGGTGCGAAGCGGACCGACGTCGTGATCACAGCATCGGGGCTTTGCTGGCGACGCGCGAGGAAGCTCGGCTGCTTGCCGTCGCCCAGTCGCTCATTGCGCGCGGCGAGCACGAGCGAGCCCCGCTCCAGCCGATACCAGCGCGTCGTCGGCGAGCGCATCATCATCCATTCGGGGCCGAGCGCCTTGCCCGCAAATTCCTCGCGCACGTCGAAATTGCCCGTGACGGGCGGCGCCATATCGCGCGGCAGATCGGGCGCCTTGGCGATCATTGGAATCGGCGTCGCGTGCGGCAGGATCGTCGGCCAACCGTCATGCCAGGTGACATGCGCCAGGAACGTCTCGCGCCCCGTATTATAGAAGCCCTCCTCATAGGGTCGTGTTGCGAGGAACACCGCCCACCAATCGCCCTTTTCGGTCTTCACCAGATCGGCATGGCCCGACGAGGTGACCGGGTTCGGGCGTTTGGGATCGAGATCGCGCTGAGTCAGGATCGGGTTCACCGACGGCGGCCCGGGCACAAAAGGTCCTTCGACCTTGTCGGAGCGGAAGATGACTTCGCTATGGCCCTCGCTGGTGCCGCCTTCGGCCGCCATCAGATAATAGACGCCGTCCTTCTTGAAGAGGTGCGGCCCCTCGATCCAGATCGGATTCTTGGTCGGATCCACGCCCGCATCGACGATCACCTTCGCCTCGCCGACCGCCTGTAACGTCTTCGGATCGAACCGCGTCAGCCAGATCGCGGTATGGCCATTGTAGCGCGGCCTGCCCTGCGGCCCGGCATTGTGGACTAGCCAGGCGCTGCCGTCTTCGTCGAAGAAGAGCGACGGATCGATCCCGTCCACATTCTTGAGCCAGACCGGAGCCGACCAGGGCCCTTTCGGATCGCGCGCGGTGATCACGAAATTTCCGCCGCAGCCAACGCAGGTGTTGACGATGTAGAACAGGCCGTCGTGATGCGAGATGTCGGGTGCGAAGGTACCACGCGACATGCCCAGGCCGGTGAAATCCAATTGCCCTTTGCGGTCGATCGCATTGCCGATCTGGTGCCAGTGGACCAGGTCACGACTGTGCCAGACCGGCAGCCCAGGGAACCAGGAGAAGCTTGAATTGACGAGATAAAAGTCCGCGCCGACGCGGACCAGGCTCGGGTCCGGATAATAGCCCGCGATCACCGGGTTGCGATATTCGCGCGGACCGGGCGCGGGCCCCTTCTCGATATTGCGATAGTCGACCCAATCGAAGCGCGCAAAACCGGCGGCGCACGACATCGATGTCAGAAACCCCGCTCCAGCAAGGAATGTAAGCGTTTTCAAGAAATTGAAGGTGGTCTGCCGCCGCATGTAGGTCCCCTTTTCCGTGGCTTTTGGGACAAGAATTGGTATGACGATATCACCCGCAACATAGCGGGATTGTCCGGGAGGGAAAACAAGATGCGCAATTTGAAACGCTTAGCGGTTTCGGCCTGCGCGTTGGCGCTGGTTACGGCCGCGACGGCGCAGATGCCGGCGGAACGCGGCGTCGCGCATCCGGCACTTTGGCCGGTGGCGAAAAGCGCCGGTCTGGTCGATCCCAGGACCGAAGCCTTGGTAAGCCAATTGATGGCAAAGATGACGCTCGAGGAAAAGGTCGGGCAGATGGTCCAGGCCGATATCGCCTCGATCCGTCCGGAAGATCTGCGCGATTATCCGCTGGGGTCGATCCTCGCCGGCGGCAGCTCGCCGCCGCTGGGCGCGCCCGATCGTTCGCCCGCTCCCGCCTGGCTCGCCACCGCGCGCGCCTTCAACGCGGTCGCCGATGAGCCGCATCCCGGCCGCACGCACATTCCGCTGATTTTCGGGATCGATGCGGTCCACGGCAACAGCAACATCGTCGGCGCGACGGTGTTCCCGCACAATATCGGCTTGGGCGCGATGCACGATCCCGCGCTGATGACGAAGATCGGTCGCGCGACTGCCGAGGAAACCGCCGCGGCCGGAATCGATTGGGCATTCGGCCCGACGCTGACCGTGCCGCAGGACGAACGCTGGGGCCGCGCCTATGAAGGCTATTCGGAAGATCCCAAGGTGGTCGCCTCCTATGCCGGCGCGATGGTCGAGGGGCTGCAAGGCCCGCCCGGCAAGGGCACGATCCAGCAGGGTTACGTCATGGCCAGCGCCAAGCATTTCCTGGGTGATGGCGGCACCATCGGTGGCGCCGACCAGGGCGATGCCGACATCCCCGAGAGCGAACTGATCCGCATCCATAATGCGGGCTATCCGCCCGCGATCGATGCGGGCGTGATGAGCGTGATGGCGTCGTTCAGCATGTGGCAGGGCATCAAGATGCACGGCAACAAGACGCTGCTGACCGACGTGCTGAAAGGCCGCATGGGCTTCGACGGCTTCGTCGTCGGCGATTGGAACGCGCATGCGCAGGTGCCGGGCTGCACCAAGAGCGATTGCCCGGTCGCGTTCAATGCCGGCCTCGACATGGCGATGGCGCCCGACGGCTGGAAGGAGCTGTTCCACAACACTGTCGCCGAGGTGAAAGCGGGTACGATCCCGATGACGCGCGTCGACGATGCGGTGCGCCGAATCCTGCGCACCAAGGTCAAGCTCGGTTTGTTCGATCCGGCGCGGCCTTATGCCGGCAAGCTCGATCTGGTCGGCAATCCCGCGCATCGTGCGATCGCGCGGCAAGCAGTGGCCGAAAGCCTGGTCCTGCTGAAGAATGATGGCGTGCTGCCGCTCAAGGGCAACGCGAATATCCTGGTCGCGGGTGCGGATGCGGACGATATCGGCCAGGCATCGGGCGGCTGGACCTTGTCGTGGCAGGGCGACGGCAACACCAATGCGGACTTCCCCGGCGGCACCAGCATCTATGCAGGCATCGCCGCCGCGATGAAGGCCGCGGGCGGCACCGCTACACTGAGCCCCGACGGCAGCTACACGACCAAACCCGACGTCGCGGTGGTCGTGTTCGGCGAGCAGCCTTATGCCGAGATGCGCGGCGACATTCGCACACTCGAATTCCAGGCCGGAGACAAGGAAGCTTTGGCCCTGCTCGAAAAGCTCAAGGCGGCGGGAATCCCGGTCGTCTCGGTCTTCCTCTCGGGCCGCCCGCTTTGGGTGAATCCCGAGCTCAATGCCTCCAACGCCTTCGTCGCCGCCTGGCTGCCCGGTACCGAGGGCGGCGGCGTGGCCGACGTGCTGGTCGGCGATGCCGCGGGCAAGCCGCGCAAGGATTTCCACGGCACGCTATCGTACAGCTGGCCGAAGACCGCCGGCCAGTTCACGCTCAATCCGGGCGAGAAGGATTATGATCCCTTGTTCGGGCTCGGTTACGGGCTGACCTACGCGCATGGCGGCAACGTGCCCGCGTTGAGCGAAGTGTCGGGCGTGGACCCCAGCCTCGCCAACACCAGCGTCTTCTTTGCCAAGGGACGCGTGCCCGCGCCCTTCACCTACAAAGGCGATGCGCATGTCACGGTGAAGCCGGTCGACAGCGCGACGCTGCAGGAGGGCGCTGCGCAGCTCGCCTGGGCGGATGGTCAGACGGGCACGATCGGCATCACCAGCGGCGCCAAGATGAACCTGCTGCGCGAGGTCAATGCCGACGTGCAATTGCAGATCACCTATCGCGTCGACCGCGCGCCGGCCGCGCCGGTCAAGCTGATGCTCGGGACAGGTGCGGTCGACGGCAATGCGCTGTTCGCCAAAGCGGGGCCGGAATGGCGCACCGTCAAAGTCCCGCTGGCCTGCTTCCAGAGCCATGGCGGAGACATGGCCGGCATCACGGCGCCATTCGTGCTCAGTACCTCGGGGCCCTTCACCGTCTCGATCGCGGACCTGCGGCTTGCCGCCGATCCGGCGGGATCGATTTGCCCGAAATGAGCCGCTCCGTCCGGGCTGCGGCCGCCGCTTTGGCGGCGATCCTGCTGATCGCCGCCGACCAGCCGCCCCAGCCCGCGATCCGGATCAACCAGGTCGGCTTCCAGCCCGGCAGCACCAAGCAGGCGGTCGACGCCGATCCGTCGACGACAGCGCTGCCATGGTCAGTCACCGACGCGAGCGGCGCTGTGACTGCCAAGGGTCAAACGGCGGTCTTCGGCAAGGACGCGGCCTCGGGCGATTTCGTCCATCAGGTCGATCTGGGCAGCCTTGCAAGGCCGGGCGACTATCGCCTGACGGTGGGTGCGAATGTCGGCCGACCCTTCACGGTCTCGCCGGACATCTACGGGCCGGTCGCGCGCGCGGCGCTCAATTATTTCTACCAGACGCGCGCGGGCACGCCGATTGAGGCCGCCTTCGCGGGCGGTGCTTTGTGGGCGCGCCCGGCCGGCCATCCGCATGAAGTCGTCTCCTGCTTCCAGGGCAGCGACGAGAGCGGCACGACCTGGCCCGGCTGCGGCGGCTACAAGCCCGATCTGACGGGCGGCTGGTACGACGCTGGCGATCAGGGGAAATATGTCGTCAACGGCGGCATCGCCGTCTGGACGCTGCAGAATCTGTGGGAGATCGAGCAGGCCCTGCCTGCGGCCAAACGCTTCACCAGCGGCAGGCAATTGGTACCCGATCAAGGCAAGCTCGATCCGCTGCTGGTCGAGGCGCGGTGGGAGATGGATTTCCTGCTGGCGATGCAGGTGCCCGACGGCACGCATCTGCAGTTGCCCATAGGGCGCTATGGCTGGAATGCGAGGATGACTTTGGTCGACGTGGATGCGTCGGGCATGGCTTTTCACAAGGTCGGCGACGCGCGCTGGACCAAGCTGCCGACGCCGCCGCAGAGCGACCCCGAGCCGCGCTTGCTTTATCCGCCGACGACGGGCGCCACGCTCAACCTTGCCGCCACCGCCGCGCAATGCGCGCGCATCTGGAAGACGATCGACCCGGCTTACTCGGCCAAATGCCTCATCGCCGCGCAGCGCGCCTTCCAGGCCGCGGTGCGCAACCCGGCGATCCATACCGGCAATTTCACCGGCAGCGGCGGTTATGGTGACGATAATTTTGCCGACGAATTCTATTGGGCCTCGGCGGAGCTGTTCGCGGCCACGCGCGATCCGATATATGCCGACGTACTGCATCGCGTGCATTTCTTCACCGACGCTGTACGCGAGCCCGGCTGGGGCAGCACCGCCGCCCTTGGCACGATCACGCTCGCAATTACCGACGGCGCACTCGACCCGGCCGAGCAGGCTGCACAGCGCAGGCTGATCGTCGCCGCTGCCGATGGCTTTCTCGCCGAGGAAACCCGTTCGGGCTATCGTCTGCCCTACGCCTCGACCAACTACACCTGGGGCTCGAATTCGAACCTGCTCAACCGCGCGATGCTGCTCGGGCTTGCCACGCGCTTCACAGGCGAAGCGCGCTATCGCGACGGCATGGTCGACGTGATGGATTATCTGCTTGGCCGCAATCCGCTCGACCAGAGCTACATTTCAGGTTTCGGCGCGCGGCCGATGAAGAATCCGCACCACCGCTTCTGGGCGCATTCGCTCGACCCGCATCTGCCGCCGCCGCCACCCGGCGTCGTCTCGGGCGGGCCCAATAATGGCCGCCCGGCCGACGAAATCGCCCGCACGCTGGGCCCCTGCGCGCCGCAGCGTTGCTGGAAGGATCACATCTCCGCTTATTCGCTCAACGAGGTCGCGATCAACTGGAACGCACCGCTCGTCTGGGTCGCCGCTTATCTGGACGACACGCGCTAACCCCGCCCGGGGATGGATTAAACCCGCCCGCCCAAGCTCGTCAGCAGATAATGGCGGATCTTCTCGGTCCGCTCGCGGCTTGCCGGTCCCATGACACCCTTCGCATGATCAGGCAGGTGCGACGCCGCGCCCTCTGCGTCGTCGCCGAAGACGAGATGGTCGAACCAGGCGCGCCATGCCTGTTTCTGCTCGCGGGGAAGATCGCGGACGCTCATCAGCGCGTGGACGAGCGCCACGAACGGTGTCGCCGAACTGTCGTAGGCCCACCAATAATTGACCAGCACGTTGAATCGATCGAGCGCGCGCACATGGTGCCACCAGATCGCGGGAATGAACAGTGCGTCCCCGGGGTTCAGCTCGACAACCTGGGCATGCGCCAAGGCCTCGACGAAGCGCGGATAGCGATCGAAATCGGGCGCGTCGGGATCGACCATCGAGTTGGGTGGCCCGGCGAGCGTATTGTCGAGCGGCCCGAGATAGAGGTTCGCCACCTGCTCGGGCGGAAACAGAGTGAAACGCCGCCGCCCCGCCACGCACACCGCAAGATTGGGCGACGCATCGAAATGCGTCGCGATCCGCGTCGCATTGCCGATCCACAAACGCGGTACCGCATCGGGCGGAGGCAGATCGAGCGGATTGGCCTCCTGCCAACCGGGCAGATGCTCAGGCGCGGCGGCGGCATTGGCGTAGATCGCATGCGGCGCCTCGGCCTGCTCCTCCGCCAGCTTGAGTAATTCGCCGATCAGATTTGGCAGCGGCACATGCTGGCGCTGGAAATTGAAGCCCCGCATATCGTCGCGATAGAAGAAACGCCCGTTTATTTCGGGCGGTCCGACCAACACCTCGAGCGGCTTGCCTCCGGCGAAGCCGGCCATATACCCGGCAATCGCGCGGTCGCCGTCCATGGCGCGCTCGACCGCGCGCCATGCTTTCGCCTGACCGCGCAGCACCACCGGCGCAGCACGGTCGGCGATTTCCGCGCGAAACGTCGCCGTGTCGACAGCGCCGCGCTCCGCCACGCGGTTCGTACTGGCGACGGGACGGTCCGCAACCCCCATATGGCCCCCGCGAAGCGGGCGGCGTGAGCGCCGCCAGGAGGTCGAAGCCTGCTAGCGCGAGCCTGAATTCCGCCTGAACGGCAATGGGTTAGCGGATCGTCGCCAATTTGACGTGCAACAGCACCGGCGTGGAGGTGAAGTTCAGGCCATAGTCGGTCTCGTCGCCATTCCACATCCGGTCGAACACCCATTTGCCATCCTCGTCATAATGGCCTTCCTCGGTGTGCACGACCTGCAGCATCTCGCCCGGCGCGCTCTTGGTGAGCTCGATCTGCACGCGCGCATGGACAGCGGTGACGAGAAACTCGTCCGGGCCGATCTGGGCGATGGCCGCGCCGCCCGACGGATAATCATTTCCTACGGGCGGGCTGAACGCGAATTGCGGGCGGCCGAAGCTCACCGTCGCCTTATATTTGCCGAGGTCGATCACCTGTTCATGCTTGGCAGCGGGGTCGGTCGGCTCGGCCACGCCCCAGGTCTTGCCGGTCAGCGCGAGCGTCGGCCAGACGTGTACCAGTTGTCCGAACAGCCGATAATTGAGCGCGAAGGCGTCGAGCGTGCCGTCATCGAGCCGCGCCGCTCCGAGCGGGAAGTTGAAATAACCGGTCTCGTCCATGCCGAACGGCGAGAAGCCGATCGCGCCGCGCCCGACCGCCGGGAAGAAGAAGCGCGCGAACTCCTTCTTGTTGCCCGTCTCGGGCACGAACAGCGCATTGTCCGGGCGCCCGTACAGATCGAGGAAACCCAGATAATCGTGATGGTCCGGATTGTAGATGTCCGGCGCGAGGATATCGACATGCGGCGCCGCCGCCTTCCAGACATCGAGCACCTGCGGCACCGGCCCGCCCGAGGCATAAGTGCCGGGCTCCTGCCATTGATCGGGATGATTGGTCAGCGCGGCGTTCACATACATGGGCAACGGCTTCACCGCCTTGCCCGCCGCCGCAATCTGATCGACGTAGCTAGCGATATACCAGGCGCTGAACGCGGCCTCGGCATCGCGCCCGAACACCTGGTTCCATGTGCCCGTCTTGCCGACCTTCGCCACCAGCGCGGCAGGCACGGGGCCGGCGAACAATTTGTCCGCCTGGGGTGAGTGGTCCCGCGCCAGCCCATAGCTGCCGGTCTCATTCTCCACTTGGATCATCAGCACCGTATTCTGCGGGTCGGCTTCCTTCAGATGCTGCATCAGGTGCGTGAAGGCATTGCGGTCCGCCGCAAGCGTATTGGGCGCGAAGGGGGAGGGCACATAATGCATCTGCCCCTTGAGATTGGTCATGCGCGGGAAGCGCTTGGGATCGAGCTTCACCCATGCCGGCGTGTAGGCGCCGTTCGTATTCTTCCACGTGCCGAACCAGAGGATGACGAGCCTCTTTCCGTGCGCGCGCGCCTGCGTGAGCAGGGTGTCGAGGAAGGAGAAATCGAACTTGCCTTCAATGGGCTCGATCTGCTCCCACGCGACCGGCACCTCGATCGTGTTCGCGCCGAGCTTGTCGACGGTGGGCCACACGTTCGGCAGCGCGGCTGGGTAATTGGACGAATTGTTGACCTGCGCGCCCAGCATCAGGAACGGCTTGCCGTCGACGATCAGCGCATGACGTCCGTTCTGCGAAATGAGATGCGGCAGATCGGGCGCAGCCAGAGCCGGTGCCGCAGCCAGTGCCACGGCCATACATCCACCCATTGTCCAGCCGTTACGCGCCATTTTTCCCTCTCCGCTTTTTATGTCGGCGCGCGTGATAGGCGGTGCGGCGGCAGGAATAAATATGATTTTATTCTCAAACAAGGCTGACGCGGTGATCCCGCAAGGCGCGACCGATCGCGCGCGCCTGATCCGCATCGTTCCAGACATGGAAGGAGAGGCGCAGGATCCCGCCGCGGCGATCGAAACGACCCCCGATCCCGCGCAGCGCCGCCTCGGCCGCGTCGGTATTGTCGCTCGTCAGACAGAGCGTGCCGCCGCGATCCGTCATGTCGAACCCCGCGTCCGCCGCCTCCGCTGCCGTTGCGACAAGCCCGCGATTGGCTGCCAAGATCGCGTCCTGCCCGATCCCTAGCACTGTCGCGATCCCGCTTGCGGCCACGATGCAGGGCGCGGGCGCGGGCGTGCCACCCCAGAAGCGGCGCGCATCCTTGGCATAGCGGAAGTCGCGGATGTCGAATTCGAATGGGTTCTCGTGGCTGAACCAGCCGGCATTGACCGGTTCGAGTTCGCCGATCAGCGCGCGCCGCACCCACAGGAAACCAGCGCCCGGCCCGCCGCACAACCATTTCACGCTCGACCCGATCAGCGCGTCCACGCCCCATTCCAGCGGGTCCACCGGGATGATCCCCACCGCCTGGCACGCATCGACGATCGAGACCGCGCCGGCCGCGCGCGCCAGTGCCGCGATCTCCGCCATCGGCGAAACCAGGCCGCTATTGGAGTGGACATGCATCGGCACGATCGCTGCGACGTGCGGGCCGAGTGCGTCGGCCCAGACCTGCGGATCGATCGGATTACGGTCTTCGGGGATCAATTCGAGCCGGTAGCCGAGCGCGCCCAATTGCCGCATCGCGAAGCCGATCGAAGCGAAAGCATGCGCGGAGACGAGCAGCACATCGCGCCCCGGCTCGCGTTTCAGTCCCGACAGGATATTGCTGAGCGCCGCCGATACGGATGGCTGCGGGCAGATTTCGGCGACGTCGCCACCGATCAGCCGCGCAACCACCGCACGGAACCCGTCGATCGCGGTCAACCACTCTCCCCAGCCATCCGACCCATGGGCTGCCCACGGATCAAGCAGTGCGCGCTCGATCCGCGCGCGCGTGGCGCGGGGCAGGCAGCCGACCGAATGGCTCAGCAGATAGGGGCCGGGCTCCGGCACCTCGAACAGATCGCGCGGGTTCATGCCACGAGCGCCCGCAGCCGTTCGAGATCGCCATGGCGCGTCGGGCTCTCGCCCTGCAGCTCGGCGCAGCGATAGTCGCGCAGGATCTTGAGCGTACGCAGCAGCACCGGCAAAGGCGGCCCGCTCGCGGTCACGCCCTGGAGGTGCGCCTCATCGAGCGCCATCGCGGGATGCGCGATGAACTTGTCCACCAACAGATCATGATGCTGGCGCGCGGTTTCGGCGAACAGGTCGCACACGCGCAGGAAGCCGCGCGCGCTGGTCTGGAACCATGCCTCCCGCGCGCAATCGTCGGCCAGTAGCAAGAGTTCGTCGAGCAGGCTGCGATAGGTCATGCATTCGCGCAGCCGCGCCTGCTCCGACGGCAGCATGAACGGCATCTTGTCGACCAAAAGCTGCGCATAATAAGGATCGTTGGCGCGGATCAGGCCGAGCAAAAGGTCGATCTCGTTGATGCCCGAAAAGTCGCCCGCATTGGCGCCGCGATATTCGGTCCGACCGACGCGGTAGGGTTTGTAATAAGGCCGCACGCAGAAGAAGAAGCGGTCCACGTCGAGTTCGTCGGCGAGCCGCTGATTGAAGCGCACCACATCTGCGAGCGCATTGGCGGCATCGTTGAAAAGCTGCTCCGCGATCGGACTCGACACGCCCAGATGCACGATCCGCCCGAGCGCATCGGCCGCGCGCTGCAGCCCGAGGATGCCGCGCGTATTCTCATCGATGAACAGGAATTCGTCGGGCAGCGACGTGAAGCTCTTGCGCACGCCCTTCACCGCCAGATTGTGCGTGGCGAGATGCGCGGTGGCGAAGCGCGGCGCCATGTCGATCGATGCACCGACATGCATCGCCAGCGACGAGGCTTCGGGGAAAGGCGATTTCTCCTCGTGCGCGGGGTTGGTCAGCTCGTGGCGACGCAGCGCGCCCAGATACATGCCGACATTGCCGAGCACGCCGAACGCGCTCGAAAAGCCGTCGCCGGTATTGCCCTCGGCCAGCAGCGCCACGACCAGATCGCGCCCTTCGTCGCGAAGCTTCGCCTTGATTGCGTCGCCCACGCCCTCGACATTGGCGCGGTTATCCTGGGCGAAATAGAGCCGCTCGAGCTCGGTGTTCATCTGCACGAAGGCGGAGCGGATCCAGCCGTCGAAAGCCAGTGCGTTGGCGGACATGGCGCCCTTCATATCCCGCCGCGCCCGCCAAGGCGAGCCGCCGGTTCAGGCGTCGAACAGCAGATGGAGATGCTGCGGGAAAGGCGTTCCGGCAGTATCGATCTGCCCGTCCGCACCCGACGCGCGGCGCAGGTTGGGGCGCGCGAGCAGCGGCTTCAACATCGCAGGCAGTGCCGCGCGGTTGATATGCGCGCCGAAACAGGAATGCATGCCATAGCCCCACAGCATGTAGGTCTCCCAGGGCCGGTCGGTACGGAAGCTTGCCGCATCCCGAATCGCGATCGGATCGAACATCGCCGACAGGTTGGACGCCATCACCATCGTCCCCTTGCGGATATGCCGTGCGCGCAGCCGCCCGGTCGCGACCCACGCATCGCGTAGCGCACGCCGGTAGATGACGGGATTGAGCGGCCGAAAGCGTAACGCCTCGAAGATGTGCGCCGCGAGCGTTGCTTCATCGTCGTTCCGCGCCGCCGCGCAGGCGTCCGCGAAGGCCTTGGGCCGCCCGAGCAATTCGTCGAGCGCGAGATTGGCGGCCGCCGAAAGCGTCGGCAACTCGCCGATCAGCAACCCGATCAGATTGTTGCGAATGTCCACATCGCTCATCCCCGGCATGCCGCCCGCCTGCATCGCGAGGCAGCGGCCGAGCACGTCGTCTTTAGCCTCGCCGCCCGCCTTGCGCGCCGCGATATGGCCGTCCATCCACGCCCGGAACGCCGCCGCATCCGCCACCGCGCGCGCATCGAGCGCGGGATCGGCCTTGAGGTCGATGAAGAGATACCAGAAGAGCGTGGTGGTCCATTCGGCGATCAGCGGCGCGCTCGGCCCGGGCGTTCCGAAATAATCGGCAAGCAGCCGCGCCGCCGCGGGTTGGGTCAATTGCTGCGGAACGTCGATCCGCCCGCGCGCTTGATCGACCAGGTCGAGCGAAACCGCGTCGAGGATCGGCTTCACCCGCAACGCCACGTCGTCGCGCCGCACCGCGAGCCGCATGTTGGAGACGTCGCGCGTATAGCGGGGGGTATCCTGCATCCCGAGGAAGAAATTTTCCCCGCCGGTGATCATCTCCATACGCGGCCCGTAGACCACGCCGAAATCGTCATCGCGCGTGAGCACGTCGGTCACGTCCTCGCGCCGCGTCACCACAGCGGTGCCTGTATTCGCATAGGCCGCGACGATCTTCCGGCGCAGCACCAGATTGGGCTGAACCAGCCGCAGCAATGCGAAGGCCCGCCGCAGCGAAAGCGGTGTGGTCAGCGCCGCGCCGAGCCGGCTGCCCAACGTCCCGCCATGCCCGAACAGGGCCGCAAGGCCGGTACCGATCAGCAGCACCAGCGCCGCCAGCCCCTGGCCGATCAGCAGGAGCCGACGCCAGAGCGCGACCGGCAGGTTGAGCAGCCATCCCATGTTTGGGCTCCTTCAGGTCGGGTCGATGATGCCCATGCCGATCAGGCGGAGCGCGGTCATGCTGGGCACGAAGAAATAATCGCCGCCCCTTGGCTCCACCAATTGGGGAATCCGGTCGCACAGGAAGGGGAGATCCTGGCCCGCGGGATCAGTCACGATCATCATCTTCGCGGGCGGCCCGCCTTCGGTCGGCGGGTGATTGCCGATCACCGGGCAGGCGTCGCTGCCCGCGTTGAAATCAAGGCCATATTGCATCCACTGCTGCTGGACGAATTCGAACTGGCGGAACAGGCTCGAACAGAGCGCGAGGAAGACGATGCCGCGCTCCTGCCCGTCGGGCTGCGCGTCATAGTCCCAGGGGCCATAGGGCAGGCCACGCCGCAATATCCGGCGCCGATTGACCAGGGCCGATCCGTCCCAACTCTTCTTGTCGGGCGAGCTGTAATGCGGATCGAGCGTGTCGCGCGGATTGGCGCGGCGCATATGCGAAGTGACCGGACAGCGCGCGCCCACAGGGTCGCTGCGATACGTGAAGCTGGTGAAACGCAGCGCGAATTCGGCGAGTTTGGCCTTGTCCTTGGCCGCGGTCGCCGCAGTGAGCGCCGCATTGAATTCCTGCCATTTCTGGAAGGTGGGCGCTTCCATCAGCGGTACGCCGTCACTCCACCGCCCGACCAGCTTGGCCTGCACGATCTCGCGCGCGGCATCGGTCGGCACGCCTGCAAAGCGGGCATAGCGCCTCGCCTGGTCGTCGATATAATCCCGAAACGCGCCGACATTCTCGTCGAGCTTGCGATAGGCCATGAAGGTGCCGTTGCGGCTGAACTCGATCGGCATCGCGGCGCCGGGAATCTCCTGCGCCTCGTCGGGATGGCCGAGCAGGAATTCGCCCGTCGCGAGCGGCGCCCAGCTCTGGTCGTGCAGCAATTTGCCGCCGCCGATCATGCGCAACCGCTCCGCCTCGCCCGAAAATTGGCCCTCGAACACGGGATCGCCGAACCCGTCGGAGATATGGAAATGCTCTTTGTTGGTCGGCCACAGCCCGGTCGCGTCGCGGCGCAGGATTGCCGACAGGTCCTGATGGTCGGCTTGGTCGGCACCGTGGCCTGAGAGCAGTATGACCCCGCCGTTGGAAGCCGCACACAAGCTGCGCAGCGCGCGCGTTTCCTCCTCCAGCTCGGCAATCGGGCTGCCGTCCGGGTTCATCTCGCCGTTCAGCGACACCAGGATATGGACGCGCTTCTCGTCGCTCGAATTGCGCCAGATGGCGTCGCGCGTGCCGAGGAAGCGATCGTCGCCCAGGATCGCGGCGCGCTTTTCCATGCCGTCGATAAATTCGTCGGGCATCGCGCGCAAAGTGCGTGTCGGCACGCCAAGCGCGAACAGGCCGGTGAAAGTGAAGCCGATATTGATCGCGACCTTGGGCTTCAGCAATTCGACGCGTCCCGGATAATCAGGCAGCCCTTCGGCACGGACGACGTCCTTCACGCGCGGGTTGCGCGTGCGCAGCAAAGGCTCGCCTCGCTCAGGATTCTTCCAGCGTGCGGCGCTGGTGATGCGCGGGCGGAGCGCCTCGACGAAGACGCGCCCCTTGGCCGCGTCGCGAACCGTGAAGAAGAAATAGCGCGCCTTGGGGAATCCCTGGCGCCCGTACGCGCGCAGGATGCCGCCTTGGATATCGGCAAGGTCGAGCGCGGCGGTCATGGCACAGGCTCCTTCACGTCAGCGGATCACGCCGGGCGGCTGGGTCGGACCGGTCAGGTCTTCGGGCCTGTGGGTTTTGAGGAAGTCGCGGAATGCCGCGCCCCATGTAGCGGGGTCGCGGTCCTGCTGGTCGGTGACAAACCGGGCAAAGGCGCGCTGCAGATACAGGCTCTTCAGGATATGCGGCAAAGTCGCGCGCGGATTGCCGGGAAAGGGCCGGGCGCCTCGTCCCATCACCAGCAGATAATCCGCCGCCACGCCCACCAGCAGCGCGAGCAGTACGAGCAGAATCAGCACCGGCCCGTGCCAGAAATGGTAGCGGAGCTGGGCCAATATCGGGACCGCGACGAACCCGGCGAGGATCGCGACGAGCCCGGCCGCCGACAGCGACGGAAGGTTCGGTGGATCGATCCAGTAATCATTGAACGGCATCGTGGTATCAAGCTGGCAGGATATCAGCCACTCCGCGAAACCCGTCGCGCCGGACACGCCGGGGAAGCCGTAGCAATAGCCGAACACCGCCCGCAATTCGGGCTCCATCAGCCCCCACAATTCCTCAAAATAGGCGCGGGGCTCGTCCTTCCCTCCGTCACGCGGATCGAAGTCGATCATCACGAGCAGATAGGGGCAGCTCAGCCGGTCGTCGGGCTCGGCCGCAAGCAGATCGGTGCCACGGATCGTGCCGACGATCGCGTCGCCATAAGCGCGGCCGTTGAAAAAAGGCTGGTCCAGCACGACAAAGCGGGCGAAATGCGTGCGCAGGCTGCGCGCGAAGGGGCTGGCAATCCCGATCGCCTCGGTCGCGTGCGATTGCAACGCGGTCGGCAGCGTCTCAAGCGCCTCGCGCACCATATGGATCGGCGAGCTGCGGATCGGCTTTCCGTCCACGCCCGGATGCTCGATTGTCCCCTCGTTGCAGACCGGCACGATCGCGCTGAAGAAATAATGGCCCGCATCGATATTAGGCACGGGGCGCCTCCCCGGCCTTCGCCTGCGGGTCCTTCACCGCGGCGCGCACGGCATCGATCTGGCTGACGTCGACCTTGGAGGCGAGTACGACGGATGCGGGAGGCGGCACGATCGGCGTGGCGGGCGGCGGGCCTGCTCCGGCCTGGCCCCAGCGCAAGCGGACCGCCGCACAGCGATCCAGATCGGCTGCGGCGGTGTCGCAACTCGCGATCGGCGCATAGCCCGCCGAGCCGAGGCTGGCCTGCGCCGCGCGCAGCACCTTTCCATAGGCCTCCGCCAGCGACGCATCGTCGAGATCGGGATTCACCTGCTCCAGATCGCGCGCTAGTTTCAGCGCCAGCTTGATGTCGCGCTGACCGCTGCCTGGCGTGGCGTTATAATAATAATTGGTGTCGATCTGGTTGGCGCGGATATAGTTCTTGAACGGCGTGATCGGGATCGAATTGGGATATTTGCTGCTCGCATACCAGAAGAGATCGAGCCCGTTCGGGATGCCGTCGGCGAAGGCATCGATATATTGATCCCATGTGCCGTTGAAATTGCTGCAGAAGAGCATGTAGTCGTTGCTCAATTTCTGCGGCGGCTGGCCCAGTTGGGGCCATTGATCGCGCTTGATGATCACCCAACGCGCGAAATGGATCAGCGACAGGCCGAGCAGCCCGGACAGCGTGCCCGGCAGCGCGCGCGATGCGCGGAAGATCAGACGGTTGAGCCACGTCTTCCACGGCCGGATCGGCGTGATGACGTTCATGCCATAGGCTTTTCCGGCTACGTTCGTCATCGGCCCTCCTCGCAAGAACCGTTGGCCAGCGTAGCGGTCAGCCGGGCGGAATCCTATTGGTCTTTCGACCGTATTGGTCCCTTTGCACGCGATGGTGGTTCACGCGCGGGATCATGCCAGATCTTTCTCCAGAACGACCATGCCGAGCGGTGGATTGAGCGTTACCGGAAATGGCCGCCGCTCGCCGGTGCGGATGAAGCCGCGCCGTTCGTAATAGGCGATCAGTTCGACCCGGCTGTCGATCACGGTCATCTCGATCCGGCCGGCGCACATCGCCTCGCGCGAAACGCGTTCGGCTGCCGTGATGATCGTCTTGCCGATGCCGGCCGCCTGCGCCGTCGGATCGACGCACAGCAAGCCCAGATAAACCAGCCCATCTCCCCGCGCGGTCAACGATACGCACCCCACTGCCGCGTCGCCCTGCTCCGCAATCAGGAATAGGTGGTCGGAATCACCAAACATCGTCCGGAGCGCCGCGCGGTCGATCCGCTCGCCCGACAGCAGATCCGCCTCGTGCGTCCAGCCCTGGCGTGCGCTGTCGCCGCGATAGGCGCGTTCGATAATGGGGTGCATGCGCGGCAGATCCGCGGGCACAGCGATGCGGACGGTTACGGTCTCGGTCATGCGTCCTCCCCAGCCGATACTCGCCCGAATCCGGGCAATAAAAAAGCCCCGACGGAGCGATGCTCTGCGGGGCTGATCGTAAGATTGGTTGCGGGGACAGGATTTGAACCTGTGACCTTCAGGTTATGAGCCTGACGAGCTACCGGGCTGCTCCACCCCGCGCCACCAATATGGGGCCGAAGCCCCAAAAAACCACCCCCGCCGAAGACGCAAACGCCTCCGACAATGCGGAGGCGCTTTCGCCCTCGCGGGGCAAGACATGTGAATGGGTTCAAATTCCGTGCCCGGGAGCCCGCCAAAGTAACACTTTGGTGGGGCCGGTTCGCTGGCTTCAATGCCTGGCGACGACCTACTCTTCCATCGCTTAAGCGATAGTACCATCGGCGCTGTCTGGTTTCACG